>LFFM01000061.1_pt1 | contig 58588 bp, 44 predicted proteins | sample 643131 | NCBI WGS metagenome assembly LFFM01 (sample SAMN03777445, study PRJNA286221) | soda lake metagenome | biome: soda lake; feature: Kulunda steppe; material: water; isolation source: sample Tc-Br brine of Tanatar trona crystallizer | place: Russia: Kulunda steppe | collected 2011-07 | reverse complement strand
GTGCGAAGCATCGCCCATGCCATGGTCTATGCCGAGGCTCGGGGGCTGCACAAAAACGACATCGAATTTCAGATGCTCTACGGCATGGCAGAGCCCATGAAGGCCGCCGTCCGACAGCGCGGCTACCGGCTTCGCGACTACGTACCGATCGGCGAGATGATTCCGGGGATGGCCTATCTGGTGCGCCGGCTTCTGGAAAATACGTCGAATGAAAGCTGGCTGCGCCAGAGTTTTGCAGAAGACGAGAGTATGGAGCGCTTGCTGTCGGCCCCCGAGCCTCCGGCCGGCGTCTCTCAGAGCAGCGCCGAACCGAAACACGGGGCGGTCACGGAGCACGGCTTTAAGAACGAGCCACTCCGCGACTTCGCCCAGGCCTCGGATCGAAGCGAGATGAAGCGCGCCGTCGACGCCGTGGAAAACGAGCTGGGCAAGTCGTATAGCGTCGTCATCGGCGGCGACGAAGTCGCTGTTGACGACGAATTGGTCAGCCACAATCCGGCCCGGCCCGACCAGGTCGTCGGTCGCGTTGGCTGCGCCGGCATCGACGAGGCGACGGCAGCCATCGAGGCCGCCAAAGCAGCCCAGTCGGACTGGGCGGAGACCTCCGTCGACGATCGGGCGCAGTATCTTTTCGATATCGCCGATATCATGCGCCAGCGCCGCGACGAATTGGCGGCCTGGATGGTCTGGGAAGTCGGCAAGACCTGGCGGGAGGCCGACGGCGATGTCTGCGAGGCCATCGACTTCTGCGACTACTACGCCCGGGAGATGAAGCGAATTGGCGCTCCGAAGCGGCTGGGGACGCTGCCCGGCGAACTCAATCACCTGGAGTACCGGCCGCGCGGTGTGGCGGCCGTGATCGCCCCCTGGAATTTCCCGCTGGCCATTTTGACCGGCATGACCATGGCCTCTGTGGTCACCGGCAATACCGCGGTGGTCAAACCGGCCGAGCAATCGCCGGTGATCGCCGCCAAGCTCATCGAGATCTGTCGACAGGCCGGCGTCCCGGAGGGGGTCATCAACTTTCTTCCCGGCCGCGGCGAAGAGGCGGGCAAGACCCTTGTCGAGAGCACCGACGTCAATGTCGTCGCCTTTACGGGCTCCAAGGCAGTGGGCCTCGATATTTTGAAGAGCGCCGGTCAGACCCCGCGCCGTCAGCACCACGTCAAGGAAGTGGTCTGCGAGATGGGCGGCAAAAACGCGATCGTCGTCGACGCCGACGCCGACCTCGACGAAGCCGTCCAGGGCGTCATCCACTCCGCCTACGGTTTCCAGGGCCAGAAGTGCTCGGCCTGCAGTCGCGTCATCGTCCACAACTCCTGTTACGATGAATTTACCCAGCGGCTGGTGGAGGCCACCAAGAGCATCGTCATCGGCCCCGCCACCGACCCGGGCACCAAGGTCGGCCCCGTCATCGACAGCCAGGCTCTCGACAAAATTGAGAAGTACAAGGAGTTGGGCCGCAAGGAAGGACGCCTGCTCGTGGAGCGCGACGTCCGCGATACCGGTCACTACGTCGGTCCCGCCGTCTTCGCCGATATCGATGTCGACGACCGCCTGGCGCAGGAAGAGATTTTCGGACCCGTACTGGCCGTCATGAAAGCGGAGTCCTTTAAAGAGGGCATCGATATGGCCAATTCGACGCCCTTTGCGCTGACCGGCGGCGTCTATAGCCGGAGCCCGGAAAATATCGAGTATACCCGAAAGGCGTTTAACGTCGGAAATCTGTATATCAACCGCGGGATCACCGGGGCGCTGGTGTACCGCAATCCCTTTGGCGGACATAAATTGTCGGGCGTCGGCTCCAAGGCCGGTGGTCCGGATTATCTCAAGCAATTTATGGTGCCGCGCACCGTCGTCGAAAACACGATCCGCCGCGGCTTCGCCCCGGAAGAGTGAACCGCGAAGGGGCAAAAGAGGTCAAAATCAGGTGAACCGCAAAGGGGAAAAGAGGCAAAGGAAAAACAAGGGCAGGTCGGGGATTGTGCCGGACGAATCGACAGGGAACGCAGGATACGTCGAAGAAAAGCGCAGGATGCCTCGGCTTCCGAGCACCTCGCCGGAGGCGACAAGGTAAGGCACGGGTATAAGCCCGTGTGGAACGACGCCGTAAACCGACGGCGGTCGATGACCTGACGCCGTAAACCGACGGCGGTCGATGACCTGACGCCGTAAACCGACGGCGGTCGATGATATGACGCCGTAAACCGACGGCGGTCGATGATATGACGCCGTAAACCGACGACGGTCGATGACCTGACGCCGCAACACCGACGGCGGTCGATGACCTGACGCCGTAAACCGACGGCGGTCGATGATATGACGCCGTAAACCGACGACGGTCGATGACCTGACGCCGCAACACCGACGGCGGTCGATGACATGACGCCTCCCACCGACGGCGGTCGATGACATGACGCCTCCCACCGACGGCCGTCGATAATATGACACCGCCCACCGGCAACCGTCGGGCCCACCCCCCCGGGCGGCGGCGAATTTCTGTACACACTGCCCGGAAGGTGATAGGCACCCACCGACAGCAATCGCGAATGACCACCGACCACGGAGGGCGACATTGGGTGTTTTTAAGGGATCTCTTTCGTACAAGTTATTTTACGTCCAGGGCGAACTCGAGGACGACTGGAAGACGCGCTACGTCGAGCGTATCCAGGATAATGCCTTTGTCCCGCTGCAGCCCGACGACGAAGACGAAGTCTCGGAGGGCTGGGTCCCCATCGACCGGCCGCTGGACACCGAATTCGACCTCTACAGTGTCCTCTTCGATCACTACATCAACCTCGGCTTTCGGCGCGACAAATACCGCATCCCCAAGGCCCTGCTAAAGGCCCACGTCCAGGATGCAGAGCGCGAGTATATGATCGAAAACGACAAGGACGAGCTCAGCAAATTTGAGCGCGAGGACATCAAGGCCATCGTCAAACAGGAGCTCAAAGAACAACAGCTCCCGAAGATGCGCATCATCGATGTCAGTTGGAATATCCGCGACGGTCGCGTCCGCTTCTGGAGTCAGGCCAATAAGCGCTGTGAGGTCTTTCAGGGCTTTTTCGAGGATACCTTCGGTCTCAAAATTCTTCCGGCCAATCCCTACGTCAACGCCATCGAACAGGGGCTGACCGAAGACGACGTTGAGCGCCTCAAGGATATCGAACCCACCAACTTTATCGGCGGCGACGGCGAAATTATTCAGTGACCGGACGACCACCGACGGCGATCCCAGAAGCTACGATTCAAGACCCGGAGTAATGCGATGAACCTTGCCGATTTGATTGAGACGCGCAGATTCTTAGGTAGCGAATTTATGATGTGGTTGTGGTTTAAGTCCGAGACCCACGATGGGTTGATGAAGATCGAAGACCACGGCCCGGTAGAAGTCGTCTACGACGACCGGCTGGTCCTGGAGGCCTATCTCGCCGAAACCGAGCGCAATACCCTAAAGGGCGGGGCCCCGGCTTACTCGGAGGAGGCGAAAGTCGCGCTTCGCCACGGAAAACGGGTCTCCCGGGCCAAACTTCAGGTCATCAAAGACGGGCGGGAATGGACGTTTACGTTCAAGGCCGATGGAATGGATTACACGTCGGTCAAAATTCCCTCCGTGTTGAGCAAGGAGGAAGAAGAGAAATTCTACGAGCGGATGTATCTGCTCGAGGAACTCGAAGATATCATGGATACGTTGTACGCCGAGTTTCTGTCGATTCGACTCGACGACGAGTTGTGGCACGACCGCATGGTGCCGGCGATGCGAGACTGGGTGGAGACCGACGAAGCGCTGGAGCCGCACTGGTATCCGGATCTGACAATTGATGACGAGCCGGTCGACGTGGCGCAAGCAACGCCGTGACCGGTCTCCCAGGGGCCGTCGATGGCCGGTGGACGTTGGGGAACGCCAGCGGAGGTGGAAGCTCGTGATTCCATGACCATCGACGGTGCCGATGACAGGCTGATGAGGGTCTGATGAGCACAGTGGAAGCCATTTTACTGGCAGTACTTCAGGGGATTGCCCACTTCTTTCCGATCAGCAGCTCCGGGCATGTCATGATGGGGGAGCGCTTTTTCGGTATCCCGGAACCGAATCTCCTGTTTAATGTCACCATCCATATCGGGACCCTGGTGGCAGTAATGCTCTTTTATCGAAAGGATGTCATCAGTGCTGTCACCGGCGTTCGCGAGGCCGTCGCCCGCGGCATCGCCGAACGCTCCCTTCGATCGGCGAGCCAGACCGAGGGGGCGAGGCTGGTGATGTTGCTGGTACTGGCATCGCTGCCGACCGCATTGCTGGGACTTGTGCTCTATCCACATATCTCCTCCGGCGGCGGGGAGGGCGTTGAATTATTGACGGTCATCTTGGTGCTTCTGGTCGTCAATGGATTTATCCTGTTGACCGCAAAATTCGTCGATGATTCCCGGATGACACCTCGCACCGAGGGCTGGGCATTGTGGAATATCTCGCCCATGGTCGCCGTCGGCATTGGGACCGCCCAGGGGTTGGCGCTGCTTCCCGGCTTCTCCAGTTCCGGACTCACCATCGTCGCCGCACTCTGGCTGGGCGTCGGCCGTGCCGAATCGGCGCGCTTTTCATTCTTGCTGTCGATTCCCGCCGTCGCCGGTGCCATGCTCCTCGAATCGTATATGAACTTCGATTCCGAACTGATGGGCACGGGCGTCGAAGCCTCGGAAGTCGGTCTGTATGCCGGCTGCGCTGTACTGGCAGGGATCATCGGTTACTTCAGCATCTGGGTCCTGGTCAAATTATTGCAAAAGGCAAAATTCTGGCATTTCTCGTGGTACTGCTGGATATTTGGCGGAGGCGGATTGCTGGCGATGTGGATGTTGTGATGTCGACGTTTCAGACAAGCAATGGATGATTCCGACGATAATCTGACGCGACTGATGGGCATGGCCTTTCCGGCCATGGTGGCGACTCGCGTCGTCGGCGCCGCGCTGTCACCACTACTCTTTGCCCATCTTCCCGCAGCGCTGATTGTGGCCAGCCCATTTTTAATTCATCTCGTCGCCGTCGCCCCACTCGTCGAGCCCATCGTCTACTTTCCTATCGCCCTGGCAGTAACCACTCTCCAGGCGCTGATCGGCTACTACTTTGGCAACCGACTCGGCCGTCAGGCCCTGGCATGGCTCGTGGACCGGATCCCGGTTCCCGAGTCCTTTATCGAGCGTTGTCTGGAGCTGGTGCGCAAAACCTCCATCGTCGCCGTCTTTGCCTTCCCGGGCCCCGTTCTGGCGACCATCGCCGGCGTCGCCGGGGTGCGCTCCAAGATCTTCAATATCCTCGTCTTCCCCGCCCAGGCAATCTGGGTTTTTGGCGCATATCTACTGGGCGAGGCCCTGTTTGAGTACATCGAAATCGCCCGCGGTTTTGTCATCGATCACGCCTTTGAATTGACGGCTCTCACCGTCGTCATCGTCGGACTTCAGCAGGCCTACAAATGGTACCGGAAGTGGAAACGCCGGCGGGACGAGTTGGCCTGACGATTGTCGGTTTGCGGCGTGATTCCACACGGGCTTACACCCGTGCCTTTTCCGGTCGCCTCCGGCGAGGTGCTCGGAAGCCGAGGCATCCTGCGCGTTTCTTCGACGTATTCGGCACAACGACCGACCTGCCTTTTTTCCTTTGCGTCTTGGCCTCTTTGCGGTTCAACCATCTTTGACCTCTTTGCGGTTCCGACCGAGGAAGTCCGGGAGAACGGCTTTGTGGTCGTACTCGTAGATCAGCGATGTCTCGATGTGAGCCACTTCTTCGCGTGAGGTAAAGGCATCCATCGCCAGATCGCGAAGATGATCCGTATCGCGGACGGCGACGACGACCACGAAGTCGCGCCGGCCGGTGACGTGAAATACGGAGCGCACTTCTTCCAACCCCAGTGCATGGCGGTGAAAGTCTTGAACGTCGTCTCGCGAGTGGCGGCTCAGCCGGACACTGATCATCGCCTGCATCCCAATGCCGAGCGCCGCCGGATCCACCGTGGCGTGCTGGTCGAGCAAGACACCTTCGTCGCGAAGTCGCTTGATGCGCTCCGAACAGGTCGACGCCGCCAACCCCACCTCTGCGGCAATGTCTCGAAACGATAACCGGGCATTGTTCTGCAAAAGTTCCAATATTCGTCGATCGATTCGATCCAATTCCATATTCTATCCTATTTTTCGAACAAACTACGATGCATATCGCGAACTGCTGGTGGTATAATGGGTTTGGCAACCTGACTCCAGCAAAAGGTTCGATGATGACGCGTTTTCTTCGCACAAAATTCGTGGAGCATTCTTCGGCACATGAATACGGAGAAATGTCGCTGGCGACCAGTTCTCGCATCGACGATCCAAAAGAGGCCGCCAAAAGTTTTGCCCACATGGCACAGGGCCATCGCCCCGACGGCAACGAGATCTACGGCCGGTTGCACAACGATACGGTCGCCGAATTTGAAGACGGCCTTGCCGGCGTCGAGGGAACGGACCAGGCCGTGGCCTTCGGGTCCGGAATGGCGGCGCTGACGGCATTGCTGTTGGCCGCCGCACAGCGCGGTGAGAATGTCGTGGCCCTGCGGCCGCTGTACGGAGGAAGCGATCATTTGTTGTGCGATGGGTTGACCGGACTCGATGTCCGCTGGACCGACGCCGGGGGAGTCGCCGCGGCGGTCGACGACGACACGGCACTGGTACTGGCGGAGACGCCGGCCAATCCGACCCTGGATCTGGTCGATGTCGAGGCCCTCGTCGAAAGTGCCGGCGACACGCCGGTGGTCATCGATTCCACCTTTGCCACACCGGCGCTACAAAACCCGGCCCAACTGGGGGCGAAGCTGGTGCTGCACAGTGCCACCAAGTACATCGGCGGCCACGGCGACGTCATCGGCGGAATCATCGCCACCACCGACGACTGGGCTCGCAGATTGAGGCAGATAAGAATCGCCACCGGCGGGCTCTTGCACCCGATGGCGGCCTATCTATTGCGGCGCGGATTGGCGACGCTGCCAGTGCGCATCGAGGCTGCTCAAGAGACGGCGCATCAGCTTGCGACGCGGCTCGTCGAACACGACGCCGTCGACGATGTCTTCTATCCCGGACTCCGCGGCTGTGATCCGGAAAACGTGGTGGAACGGCAGATGAACGGACCGGGCGCGATGCTGGCGCTTACGGTCGACAGTTTTTCCCGTGCTCAGGCGGTTATGGAGAATGTGGAGGTCATCACACCGGCCGTCAGTCTGGGGACCACGGATTCTCTGATTCAGCATCCGGCATCGTTGACGCACCAACTCGTCGACGAAGAGGCCCGCCAGGAGGCCGGGGTCTCCGATTGCCTGTTGAGGATATCCGTCGGGCTGGAACACATCGAAGATCTGTGGGCCGACCTCGACGCCGCGCTGTAGGGACAGGGCGACCAACAAAAATCTCCTCCGGTGGCACCACGAAATCCCTGACGCGCGGGGATTGGCTGCGCGGAAGTGAGAATCTCCGCAGGCGGCGATTGCGATGGCGGCGTCGACAATGATCGCCGAAGCCCGATGGGGAATACGATGAGTCGGTCAGCGACGGCTTTACACAGAGGTTTCTCAATGTGTAAAACGGATGTAACGACAATAAATAGAGCATTGGCGAAACCGGTAAAATAGCGTCGTCGGGGGCGCCGACACCGTCTGTGTACCGTAGTTTGGATGTCTTCGGGTTCCGATCGGGCCTGTGGACGCAGTATCCCCAGGTGAGGAGAGCGATGAATTCCATCAGTGCCCTAGTTGATTCTTTTATCCCCGATCAATTGGCCGACCAAGAGACGCTGGAGAGTCGGCGAGCGGATATCGTGGTCAAGACGGCGTTTATCATCGTCGGGTTTTGTCCACCCTTCGGATTGATGTACTACCTTCTGTTGGACTCGGTGGAAGCCGCCACCGGGGTCGTCGTGGCACTGGCACTGACGATGCTGGCACCGATCGTTCTTCGAAAGACCGGCGATACGCGACTGGCAGGCCATCTTTTATTGGCACCGATTTACGCGGTACTGCTGTGGATCGCCTATTTTACGGGGGGGTTATTTGCGCCGGGGTTGGCCTGTCTGGTGTTGATGCCGATCATGGCGATTTTGATCTTCGGAAAGCGGATGGCTGCGGTGTGGATGGGGATCATCGTGGTGACCTATATCGGCGCCTTCGGGCTGTTGATTTCGGGCGTGGATTTGGGTCAAGACGTCTACGCCGAATACGATGACAAGCTGCGGCTCTTCGAGTTGTTGATGGTGGGGTCGTTGGTGTTTGCACTGATATTTGTCAAAGACGGCCTGGAGGGCTGGCTCACCGATCAGGTGCGTCAAAAAGAACGCAAGACCCGGGCCGTGCTTCAGACGGCGCCCGATGGCATCGTGACAGTCGATGTGGAGGGCACGATTCAGTCCGCCAACGACGCGGCACTGGAGCTATTTGATTGCAGTCGCCAGCAACTTGAGGGCCGCCCAATCCGGGATCTGATTGTCGACCTGGATGTCGACGAGCTGCGAAACCAGAATGGTGAACTCGACAGCAGTCGGGAACTCGAGGGGCGGCGCAATGAGACGTCGTTTCCGCTGGAGTTGGCGATTGGGCTGTTGGGTCGGATGAGTGACGAAGACGAGGAAGGCGTCGTGTTGGTGATGCGCGATATCACACAGCGCAAAGAGGCCCAGCAACAACTGCGGGAGGCCCGCGACGAGGCGCTGGAGGCCAGTCAGGCCAAAAGTACCTTTCTGGCCAATATGAGCCACGAACTGAGAACGCCGCTCAACGCGGTTATCGGCTACTCGGAGATGATGCTCGAGGAAGTGGCTTTTCTTCAGGATACCGACGAGGATGTCCCGGATGCCGTCGTCGGTTTTCGGCCCGACCTAAAGCGGATCCACAACGCCGGTAATCATCTGCTGGACCTGATCAACGATATCCTGGATCTATCCAAGATCGAGGCCGGCAAGATGCAGACCCATATAGAAACTTTTGACGTCGATGAATTGATCGACAATATCGCCGGAACGGTGCGGCCTCTGGCTCAAGAAAACGACAACGAGTTTCGCACCGACGTTGTCGACGAACTTCCCGTGATGAATTCCGATATCACGAAGGTCCGCCAGATCTTATTTAATCTGCTCAGCAATGCCTGCAAATTTACGAATGGCGGTCAGGTGTCATTGTCGGTGGATTACGACGACGCCGATGAGCTCTTCGTATTTGTTGTCGAAGACGACGGCATCGGGATGGATGACGACGAAATCGAGCAGGTCTTCGAGGCCTTCAGTCAGGCCGATACGTCAACGACTCGCGAATTCGGCGGGACCGGACTGGGGCTGACGATTACCAGTCATTTCTGTTCGCTACTCGGCGGGTCCATCGAGGTTCAGTCCCGACCGGGCGAGGGGACAACATTTACGGTGCGTCTGGCCGGCGATCTGCGCCCGCAGACCGACGAGCAAGTCGGTGCGACGGGGTTGGACGAAAACTCCGATGTACCAGTGGTGGCCTCCGGGGCGGGGGCCGTCGATGAGATCGATGGCGATGCGGAGACAGTGCTCGTCGTCGACGACGATGCCACGGTTCGCGACCTGATGACGCGCATGCTCAGCGATGCCGGATTCGAGGTATTTACGGCGGCCAGCGGCTCGGAGGGCATGTTGATCGCCAGACAGCTCAACCCGTCGGTGATCACGCTCGATGTGATGATGCCGTCGATGGACGGGTGGACGATGCTCACGAAACTCAAAGAGGACCCGGAGTTGTGCGATATCCCGGTGGTCATGGTGTCCATGCTCTCCGAACAAGGTCGCGGCTACGCGCTGGGTGCTGACGATTATCTGGTGAAACCGATTGACAAGCAGAAGTTGGTCAGTGTGCTCGATGATTACCGACGGCCGGAGCCGACTTCGGGCAATATCCTGGTGGTGGAAGACGACGAGCCGACGCGGTCGTTGATCCGGCGCGTATTGGAAAAGGACGACTGGACGGTTGCCGAAGCCGAGAATGGAAAGGAGGGGCTGGATGCGGCGGAGCACGTCGATCCGGATCTGATCTTGTTGGATTTAATGATGCCGGAAGTCGACGGCTTTCAGTTTCTCCACCAGTTTCGAAGCGACGACAGCCGTCGCCAGGTGCCGATCATCGTGGTCACCGCCAAGGAATTGAGCGAGGATGAGCGCCAGCAACTGGAGACGAATGTAGAGGATATTCTCGCAAAAGGGGGCCGGGATCGAGCGGAGTTGCTCGACGACGTGCGGCGGATGGTGACGGAGTTGGTGAAGCCCGGGGCATCTTCGTCCACCGTAGAGTAGGGCCTGAGAAGCTGTCAAAAAGTCTCCCGTCCGATCTACAGGCAGAGTCCGTTCGTCTTCCTCGGGGGCCCTGGGGGCCCGCTCGTCAGCCGACGCGGGCTGGCAGTCCGCGCTCCCAGACGAACGTGAAAGTTAGGGAGCGCGGAGAGCTTCTCCGCGGCGAGTGAGGAGGCGGGCCGGAGTGCCCCCGAGGAGCTCGCAAGAAAATCAACCAAACTCACCCGCCGGGCCCGAATTCCCAGAAGTCCTGTTGCTTGTGTCGCCACCAGCGCATGATCGAATCGCGCTGGTCGGTGTGGTGATGAATACTCGAATAAGGCCAGTCAAAGGGATCGGAGACGAGATCGGCTTTGACGGGATTAAAGAAGATATAGCCCTGCATATTCGTGAGGTGCTTCGCGTTGCGGGCAAATCGATCGTGGAAACTCTCCTGCCAGAGCGATTCACCGTCACCGAAGGTCCCGAGCACCTTTTTTATTTCGTTAGAGGTATAGCTCTTCCAGCCCTTGAGGATTTTTCTCATCGATTGCGTCGGCCGGTCATAGGTGACGTGGACGTGGTTGGGCATGATCACCCAGTCGAGTAATCGGTATCGATGGCCTGCGTGATATTCGAGGTTCTCGGTGACAATTTCGGCGCATTCACGGCGTTCGAGCACACAGGAGCCATATCCGTTGTCGAGAAGTTGCTCGTAGCGAATAGTCCGCTCGTCGTCGTCAGCAGTTTCGTCGACGAGACGCTCCACGACGTGTCTCGGCAGTGAGTCGTCGAGACGATAGGTGATCATCTGTGGGTATTTGTCGGTATCGAAGTGAGGGAGATGGTTGCGATCGTACCAGCCTTTGAATCCAGCATCGGTCATGGCGGGCTCCTCTAACGTGCGAAGTGTGAAATGGCGTGTTGTCGTACCTCCTGATCTTATTGTCGGCGATTAGACGTTCGTTTTTGCGTGAGAGATTCTATTTGAGGAAGGGAGTACGGAGCGCGGAGAGCATCTAATGCGGCGAGCGAGGTCGGCAAAAGCATGTAGGAGTCCGCGGAGTCCATTCGTCTTCCTCGGAGCCCGGTGGGCCCGCTCGTCAGCCGACGCGGAGAGCTTCTCCGCGGCGAGCGAGGAGGTGGGCCGGAGTGCCCCCGAGGAGATCGCTAATAAGACGAGAATCGGCCGAAAACACGAAGGAGTCCGGCAGAGTCCATTCGTCTTCCTCGGGGCCCTGGGGGCCCGCTCGTCAGCCGACGCGGGCTGGCAGTCCGCGCTCCCAGACGAACGTGAAAGTTAGGGAGCGCGGAGAGCTTCTCCGCGGCGAGCGAGGAGGCGGGCCGGAGTGCCCCCGAGGAGCTCGCGAAGAAAGCGAGGATCAGCAAAAGCACGAAGGAGTTCGCAGAGTCCATTCGTCTTCCTCGGGGCCCTGGGGCCCGCTCGTCAGCCGACGCGGGCTGGCAGTCCGCGCTCCCAGAGGGAGCCCTCTCCGAGCGTCGACTGAACTGCGCCGATGGCTACCTCGTTGATGCCCGGAAGGGTGCTGCAGCGCGGTGGAGGGGCCAGGTGTCGGTGGTACGAGTTCGTCCGGTGCCCCCTCAGCCGTCGCTGCGCTCCGGCAGCTCCCCCATCGGGGAGCGGACCTTTAGGAGGTGTCGGTGGTATACCCCCACTCACGTCACCGCCGCGCGGGCCTTTGCCGAGACCCACTCCGAGAGGACGACGGTGGCCAGGATGGCGGCGAAGATGACGCTGACATGGCCCCAGGCCAGGTCGTCGATGGCGGTCTGTAAGGCGACGCCGATGCCGCCGGCGCCGACGAGGCCCAGGATGGTGGCCTCTCGGATATTGATATCCCAGCGGTACACCGAGATTCCGGCGAAGGCCGGGGCGATCTGGGGGATGACGCCGTAGGTCAGTACCTGCAGTCCGCTGGCGCCGGTGGAGGCGACGGCTTCCCGGGTATTCTCGTCGATCTCCTCGATGGCCTCGTAGAGCAACTTTCCGCAAAAGCCGACGGAGCGCAGAGCAATTGCCAGGATTCCGGAGAGCATGCCGGGGCCGATGATCGTGACCAGAAGCAGGGCCCAGATCAGCGAGTTGACCGACCGAGAGGTGACGAGAATCATCAGGGCGAAGGGTCGGGCAAAGCGCTTGGATGGCGTGGTGTTGCGGGCCGCCAGAAAGGCCAGTGGGGAGGCGATCATCACGCCCAGCACCGTCCCCAACGTGGCGATATGAAGGGTGTCGACGAGCGGTTCCCACAACACGGCGGCGTAGGCGACGCGCTCGCCCAGAAAGGTGGCCAGGTGACCCCAGAATTCACCGTCGCGCCACAGGTCGACGGCGTTGACCGACCACTCAGGAAGAAACATCCGGTGCGCCAGGTCGGCGCCCTGTTCGGGGGCGGACCAGACGAAGGACCAGGTCGTGTCATCGGCGATCAGCTTAAAGCACCACAGGACGACGCCGGCAACGGCCAGTGTCCAGATCCAGTGGATCAGTGCCTGGCGTCGGCTGCGGCGCTGCCAGACGCGTCTGTTGTCGTCGTTGGATTGAGGCGACATCACATCACCTTCCTGCGGATGACGCCCGAGAGGACCTCGAAGGCGTAGACAATACCGATAATGAGAATGAGGATCGCCGACACCGACGAGAATTCGTAGCGCTCAAAGGCCGTCAAAAGTGTGGCGCCGATGCCGCCGGCGCCGACGATGCCGATGATCGCCGATTCGCGAAAATTGATGTCGACACGATACAGCGACAATCCGATAAGCCGGGGCATAATCTGGGGGGCGACGCCGTAGACGACCTTTTGGAGCCAGCTGGCGCCGGTGGATTCGATGGCCTCTACGGAGTCCCAGTTGATGGCCTCGATATCCTCGGCGATCAATTTGCCGAGAAAGCCGACGGTGGCCACCACGAGGGTGACGAAGCCGGCGAAGGGTCCAAAGCCGAACATGGCCACGAATAAAATCGCCAAAATCAGAGCGTGGAAGGCGCGGCTGATCGCCAGGATGGCGCGGCACAGCAGGTAGACCGGCCGCGTCGCCAGGTTGGAGGCGGCGCCCAGTCCGATGGGAATCGACAGCGCGACGCCGACGGTGGTCGAGACGGCGGTCATGACCAGACTTTCGGCAAAGCCAGTCCAGATGTCGTGCCACCGGGTCACGAAGTCGGGGGTCAGGGCGGAGGCGAAGAATTCGTTGGCGTAGACCACGCCCTCGAGAAGCCGGGGAATGTCGACGTCGATACTCCAGATCGCCCACAGCGCGTAGAGGACGACGCCGGCGTACAGAGACCACCTGGTTTTGTCATCGCCGATCATCGGCGGCTTGGACCAGCTTCGCCTCCCCTCGGATTGTTGGTCGGTGGGACTCAAAGCACCTCCTCGGCGACGAATTGGCCCGACGAGCGGACGTCTTTGGTATCATCGGCCGACGACTCGTCGTCGTCATCGGAGCCCTTCGACCAGTCCTCACCGCCGTAGATTTCGGGCAGGACGTCTTCCGTCAACTCCTGGGGCGGTCCGTCGAAGACGAGTTCGCCAGCATTTAAGCCGAGGATGCGGTCGGTGTAATCGCGGGCCAGCGGGACGTCGTGGATGTTGATGATTGCCGCCAGATTGTGTTCGTCACACAGGTCGGCCAGAAGACCCATGACCTGCTGGGCGGTGCGGGGGTCGAGGCTGGCTGTCGGTTCGTCGACGAGCAACAGGTCGGGGTCCTGGATGAGGGCCCTTGCGATGCCGACGCGCTGTTGCTGGCCACCGGATAATTCATCGGCGCGCCGATTGTGCAGCCCCTCAAGCCCCACCTCGTCGAGCAGGTCGTAGGCGGCCTCAATATCGTCGGGCTCAAAGCGCCGCAATAGACTGTTGAAAAAGCCCATATAGCCCAGGCGCCCGGAGAGGATGTTTTCCATGACGGTCAGGCGCTCGACGAGGGCGTAGTTCTGGAAGATCATCGCCATTTTGCGGCGGGCTTTGCGCAATCCGCCGCGACTCAATTCGGTGACTTCGGTATCGCCCAACTCCACGGAGCCCTCGGTGGGTTCGACGAGTCGGTTTACGCAGCGGATCAGCGTGCTTTTGCCGGCGCCCGAAGGACCGATAAGGGCCGCCAACTCACCGTCGTGGAGCGTCAGTTCGACGCCTTTGAGGGCTTCAAAGCCGTCGGGGTAGCGTTTTCGTAGACCCGTGATCTGGAGCATGTGGAGTCCTGTGGCATCAGCGACGTCAGAGCAAACGGGCGTTGGTCAGCGGCAGCTATAACCATCATCGAAGGCGGCATCGGCCTGGCGGACGTCGGCCCAGTCGCGTTGGTAGTCGACGGGAATGAAGCGATCGCTGTCGGAGAATTCCTCGGCAATCGTCGTATCCTCCCAGGGGAATTCAAAGAAGGCCTCTTCGATTTTCTCGACCAATTCCGGGTGGAGGTTGTAGACGGAGCCGAATGCAGTGGTCGGGAAGGTATCGGAGGTGTAGAGTACGCGGATATCGTCGGCATCGACCTGGGTGTCGTCGTCATCGTCGACGAGACTGGGAAAGATACGCGCTCCACAGCCGCTGGCTTCGACGGCCGGTTCGTCTTCGTCGTCGATTTCGCCGCGCTCCATAATGCGATTGGTGACCTCGTTGGCCACGGCGGCCACATCGTAGTCCTGGCGATCGACGCCGAGCAGCGAATTGTCGTGGCCGCCGGAGTACTCGGCTTCGAAGTCGCGGTCGGCGACCATGCCGTATTGTTCCTCGAGCAATACGGAGGGGACTTTGAAGCCCGAATTGGAGGTCTGGGATGTAAAGGCGAAGCTGTGTTCTGGCGTCAGATCCGAGATCGATTCGATGCCGCTGTCGACGTGGGTGATGATCTCCATTTCGTAGCCGTACTGGTAGTCGTCGCCGCTGCCATCGGCCATCATGGCGGTGGGCACGAAGCCGGCGCAGTTGACGGCCAGCGGCACAGCGCCTGTGGAAAAGCCGGCGATGTGCAGGCGTCCAGAGCGCATCGCCTCGACCTGAGCGGCATTGGACTGGGCGGCAAAAAACTGGACGTCTCGTCCCGTCGTCTCCTCCAGGTGATCGATAAAGTCGTCCCATACCTCGCGGTACTGGGCGGGGTCCTCGACGGGGGTATAGGCAAAGATAAGGGTCTCCGGATCGACCCATTGGTCGGGGTCGTCGGGATCGAGATCGGCGACGAGATCACCGCTTCGGTCGCAAAATCGGGGGCGATCGAGATCGCCGTCGTCGCATTCACCGTCGACCCAGTCGCCGATGTCGTCGCATCCGGCAACGACAATGACGGCGATGGCAGCTAATATGGCAACAGACCTCTTCATATCCATGGCCAATGGTATAACCCAGGCGGAGGAAAATCTGAAGTCAAATATCGGCGGTTGGCTTCGCCGGGGCGCTACAATAAGGGGATTGGCGTGATTTGACCATGAGTCGTGAAGTCGAGATGGCTGCCGACCCCACCGCCGGGAATGAAATCCCGCGGTGGCAGTGTTGAACATCGGGAAAAGGCGTTTTGTTTTTCCTGTGAGCGCAATCTGAGCGCCGAGCTGATGAAGGGAGGTTTGTTGCAATGTATACCCGAAAATTTGTGTTGATTGCGATTTCTATCGTCCTGACGACGGCCTGTATTCAGCCGGAGGCCAGAGGCGAGCCGTCTGGTTCATCGGAGTCATCTGAAAGGGAATCGGAGTCCCAGGAAGTGCTCTCGGAGTTTGAACTCGAAGATGATGAATTGGCGATGCGCCGCCAGCTTCCGGATGTGGTGGAGGCGGTGATGCCGTCGGTGGTCGGGATTACGACGGAGCGCACGGTTCAGCGCCGGGCGCCGCAGCAGCGGTCTCCGTTTGGCGATATGTTTCCCGGACCGAGCCCGCGGGGCCAACAGGGCGAAGAGCAACAGCGCCGGGATGACGTCGGTTCCGGGGTCATTGTCGATGACGACGGTCTCGTCATTACCAACAATCACGTCATTGACGGCGCCGATGCCATCGACGTCGTATTGTCGGATGGCCGAGAATTGTCGACGACGATCGTCGGCACCGATCCCGATAGCGATATCGCCGTGTTGCGCATTGAGGATCCACCTGGCGACCTCAGTGCCATTGCCTTTGGCGACTCCGATGGCTTGCGCCTCGGCGAATCGGTGATCGCGATTGGCAATCCCTTTGGGCTTTCGGGAACGGTCACGATGGGCATTATCTCGGCGAAGGGCCGGGCCGATGTGGGGATCGTGGATTACGAAAATTTCATTCAGACCGACGCCGCCATCAACCCCGGAAACTCCGGCGGTGCCTTGATCAATCTTCAGGGGGAGCTGATCGGAATCAATACCGCGATTTTGACGCGAACCGGCGGATATCAGGGCGTCGGATTTGCCATTCCATCAAATATGGTGGAGATGGTGATGAATAGTCTCATCGATGATGGTCAGGTCGACCGCGGCTGGCTGGGCGTCGTCATCCAGCAGTTGGAACCGAGGTTGCGCGAAGCACTGGAACTCGGCGACGATTTGGAGGGAGTACTGGTCTCCGACGTCCAGGAGGGCAGTCCGGCGGCCGAATTCGGCGTTCAACGCGGAGATGTGGTCACCGAGGTCGACGGACGGGAGGTGACCAGTCCTCGCAGTCTTCGAAATACGATTGGTCTTCGGGCCCCTGGCGAGGAGGTCGAACTTCGCTACGTACGAGATAACGAGCCGCGAGAAGTCACGGTCACGCTGGGTTCGCATTACGACAGTGCTCATCGAGCCGGCGGTCGAGAAGGGGCCGACCCTGGTGGCCCGGCGATCGACGGGTTGGAACTGAGAGCCCTGGACAGCGAGCTTCGAGCCCGTCGAGATGTCCCGGAATCGATTCCCGATGGCGTCATGATCACCGAGGTAGAGCCGGGCAGTGAAGCGGCGCGCTACGATCTTCGAGAGGGCGATATCATTCTGGAGGTCAATCGCCGTGCTGTTGCCGACATCGAGCAATTTAACGCCGCCTACGACGGCGATCGGCGGCAGAACCTATTTCTGCTGTACCGCGACGGGACGACGATCTATCTGACCCAGTAATCTGGTGCGATGGCGCCGGAACAAAGGCCCGCAGTTCGCCGGCTATGGTCTGCCGTCGGCGCCTGCGGGTCCTTCGGTATCGCCGTCGAAGGACTGCTCGAGTTGTTCGAATTCCCCTTCGAGCGGGTCCTCGAGCAGGTGGTCGTCGTCGAGTTGCCGGGCCGCCTGCTGGAATTCGTTGGGCAACTGATCGATCTGTTCGGGGGGGACTTGCTGGAGCTCCGATTTCTCGATGGCCCGCGGTCGTCCCAGAACGCGGTGTTGCGAGTCTTTGAAGCGACCGGAGAGCAAGACAAAGAAGTCGACGATCCACCACATCATCAACCCGCCAAAGGTCATCATCATCGCCAGACCACTCCAGACACGTCCGGTATAAAAGCGGTGCAATCCCAAAAACCCGCCGAAACAACCGAGGGTAAAGGCGATCTTCTGGCTCTTGGGACTCTCCTCTTCGAGGGGGATGAGTTCCTTCGATTCGTCCGGTGATAGATCTTGAGGCATACAGTGTAAGCACAGGTCGAAAGGGGAGATGGATTGTATATGGGGTAGTTCAGCCCACAGCGGCGTCGGCGCTGGGCAGGCGTTCCGTCGTTAACAGGGGCGCCGGCTCAGATGTTTCGTTGTGTCCGGGAGTGATGGACGTTTACTCGATGCGCTCGCCGCTGAATTCGGACTCCAGATCCGTGGTTTCGCCGTCATCACCTTCGACTTCGCCGTAGAAGAGGCCGTCTTCGATGACATCGGCATCGCCGTCGCTTTCGAGGTCGATCATACGGCCCTCGCCGCTGATCTGGAAGTCCAAATCGTAGTCGAGGTTGGTGATATAGATCTCGGCGAGGCCGCCGACAGTCGAGAAGGCGTCGAAGCAAAAGCCCTGAAGTGTGGAGCTGCCAAAGTCGATGGTGTAGCCAAAGATGGTGACCTCCAGACTGTCGAGGTTGTCGCACAGCAAATGCTCGAAGGCACTGGTGAGGTCGTCGGCGTTATCGTTGGTCAGCGCCGGGATGAGGACGTCGTTGAGGATCAGGGTGATGAATTGTCCGTAGGGGACGGTCATGTCGTGGGGATCGATCTCGAGTTGGTCGTAGTCGGTCAGGCGACCATCCCACTGGGCCTCAATGGCCCCGAAGTCGGTATCGCTGCCCAGTCCAATATCGACGTCCTGGCAGTCGGAGCTGCAGCCGATGGGCCATTGAAAGGAGACGCCGGTCCAGACATCGGTGCCCGACAATTCGCCTTCACCGACGGATTTATTGTCGATGGTCAACAGACTGTCGACGTGCATATTTTCGACGGCCTCCGTCAGGTCATCGGCCATGGACTGAAAGTCCGAAAGAATGCCGATATTCGAGATCTGGTCGTCGAGAAAGTCGGAGATAAGAGACTGTAGGGTGCCGTCGGCTTCGGCATCCTGGGCGTAGCCGCAGGCGGTGCTTCCGTAGTTACTGCAGACCCAGTCGACGGCCAGCCCCACCATGTAGTCGGCGGCCATGCCCGTGGGGTCTGAAACCCAGTCGAAGACGTCGGAGATCGCCTGGCCGACGGGGCCGGCGGCGGCGACGGCCTCTGTCATATCCCAGGTGCTCTCGATGGCGTAGGAGCCGGTGGGACCCAGTTCGAGCAACTCGAGGTCAACGGTGATCTCTGTGGTGTCGTCGCCGTCGAGTTCAATGGCCTCCATACAGCCGTGGGCCGAGATCTGGTCTTCCGGGCCGAGGGCGGTGACGGAGACGGTGTAGCCGCGGTCGATGGGAAGTTCGTAAAAGGGGACGCCGTCGTCGGTGGAGGGGACGGAGTTTTCGTCGAGATGGGAGGTGTCCGGAGAACTATAGGGGACGATGAAGTCGCACTCCACATGGGTGGCGTCGAAGAGTCGGACTTCCAGATCGGAGAGGGCCAACAAGTCGGCGTCGCTGTAGTCGAAGTCGACGAGCAAGTCGCCGTCGGGAACCTCGGTGACAGTGACATCGAAGTCCACGGGGTCGGCGCCGGTGTGGGAAGCGCGAACGGTGAGCTCGCCGGTCTCTTCGCCGACGTCGATCTGATTGGGCGCCGTGCCCTCGTCGTCGGTGTAGACGGTGGGAGCGTCGAGGCGAATATCGTCGTCGCCAGTAGAGGCGGTGACCTCGAATTCGACGGGTTCTGTCGAGCGGGGTTCGCCGTCGGTCAGTTGGACACCAATGTCGACGCTGGATCCGGCGTAGACCTCGGCGGCCGTATCGGTGGTGGCCGTCAATTCGAGGTCCGTCGACGGCGAGGCGTTGGATGCCTGGTTGTCGTCGTTGTCATCGTTGAGTTCCGGTGAACCGTCATCGGCCTCCGAGTGATGGTGCCGGGGGTCTGCGCAGGCGATGGCGCAACAGGAGGCGACGGTGACGGTGATCACCAGCATCAGGCGGTGAAGTGACATGGCATCCATTCGAGGCATCGGGGCGTCCAAAATTCGCAATTCCCCTTGAGCCTAACAGAAAGGAAGGCAGTCAAGAAAGCGTCGACTGCCCGAGGAATGCGCTGCGCGATGGCCAACAGACCTTAGCGGCGCAACTGCTCGAGCAATTGGCGAAGTCCGTCATCGGGAATGACGTGACAACCCCCGGAGCAATCGTCGGCGTCGTCCTCTTGGTCGCCGTCTCTGAAGAGCGACCAGACTTCGGTATAGTCGTCCAGATCGCTGCCGGCCAACCGCTGGAATTGCTGCATTTCGTGGTCCCGGATGCGGGCGTGGTAGTCGGGATGCCACTCGAAGTGGAAGATATCGTCGAACCACTCGCCCCAGATAATGCCGAGTCCGTTGGCGATCTCGCCGATGCGCTCCCAGTCGTCGGCGTCTTCTCCGTCGTAGTGCCTCTGAGCCTCCTCCAGGCTGTCGCGGTGAGTGAGGTTGAGGTCGACGGCCATGCCCAGGTTATGCCAGCTGGCGTGGCGGTTTTCGGCGTCGTAGAAGGTCTCGTGAGGTCGGTAACCGGAGACGAAGGTGATTTCGATGCCCTCGTGCTCCAGAAGGGCGTACATCAGGCGCAGCCGGTCGACGAACTCGGGATGGACGCCTTCCAGGAGGTCGCCGCGGCGCATCTCGTCGAGTTCGGGAAGTTCGTCGATGGGGCCGTCGACGTCGGGACTACGCTCATCGGCTTCGTCACCCGTTGGGCGACGGTTACCATCGCACTCCGTGGGGCCGGAAAGTCCAACGAAATGGGTTGTGCTGCTCTCCAGGTCGGCGGCGAGATCTGCGGCGCGGCAGAAGGGGATGTCGACGTCGACGACGTGGAGTTCACCGCCGATATGTTGCAGGGCGTGGAGTCCGTCGACGTCGCTGACTTCGGGAAGGGTTACAAGGTGGACGTCGCCATCGACTCGGCGGAGTTCTTGGAGGGCGTCGAGGTCCTGGAGTGCCGGATTATGGCGGATTTGTAGCGAGCCGCCGACGCGGCGCAGATCGGCGAGCGATTGGAGGGCAGCTCCGTCGACGTGCTCGATGATCAGATCGCCGTCGATAAATTGACAGCCCTCGATGTCGGTGACGTCGTCGGTGCCAGGGCAGGACTCCAGGTCCCCGGCGGCGGCGTAATTGGTGGAGGCGCAACCGGTGGTGACCGCGACAACAATGACGGCGGCCAGGGCGTTTTTTCGGAGTTTACAACAGAGCATCACAGTACACAGTCCCGTAGTTGGTCAACACAGCGGTTGCCCGGCTGAGGATAGCGATTTACGGCGCGAATGCACAGAATCTGTGACGACTATCGTCGACGGCGGCGGTGGCGATGGGGTCGAAAAGACGGCGGCGCTCTGGTAATCTGTATTGCATCTCAAACACCGTGCGGGGAGCTGTTCTCCGTCGACAAGGGCTTTCATGTTGGAGGAATCGTGGAGTTCGTGAACATGGTCTTTTCCGTGGGGCTCGGAGTGCTGATTGTGGTGATGTTTATCATGAATCGAAACGAGCAGAACGAGCCCGCGATATTTCAGGAATTAGCCGACGAATCGGAGATGACACTGCATTCCGGGAAGTCGTCGCTCTTTCATACCACTCCCGTAGAAAATCCGCGGGTTACCGGAGAGCGAAATGGACGGCGCGTGGAGGCCATGATTGACTTCGTCGAACGCGCACCGCAGGGCATGGAGATGATGAACAAGCAAATACAGGTGGAGCGTCGCGTCGTCACCGCCGTGGAATTGCCCCGAGAATGGCAGGGTATTTCGCTGTGGCCCGATGGCTTCGATCGGGAAATCCGCGACGTCGACGGCGCCGACACCCCGATCGGTGACCGGCATTTTGACAGCGAGTTCTATCTCTCCGGTGATCCGGGGTCGGAGCTCAAGAGGTTGTTGAGCAATGACGAGATCCAGAGGCATCTTCGCGATCTGGGCCCGGAGATGGTGATCGACGATGGCTATCTCAAATTCAACGAAATCGAGTTCGGTCAAACCAGCGACGATCTGCTGAGACTCCTCGATGAGTTGGGGGAATCGGTGGACTGGATCGAGGCTCGTCAGCGCGAGATTTTGGACGATGAGGCCACAGAGAAAAGCGCCGTGTGGTGAGTGCCGGTGACTCGACATCGACCTCAAAGCGAATTACGGTCTCGATGGTCATCCAAACAGTACAGGAAATGGTCTCGAATTCGGAATAGATGATGGTATTTTCAGAAGAGTTATTCGACGAGAAGGTCGTGCTGATCACCGGTGGAGGCACGGGCATCGGCAAGCAATTGGCCCTCGATTTCGCGTCGCTTGGAGCCCATGTGGCCGTCGCCGCTCGCCGCGAAGAACCGCTTGAGCAGACGATCCAAGAGGTCGAAGAGGCCGGCGGCCAGGGGAGTTACTACGCCGATCTCGATATTCGCGACGACGAGCGCATCGACGAGGTCGTGGGCTCGATTTTCGACGATCAGGGCCGCATCGACGTATTGGTCAACAACGCCGGCGCCAACTTCATGAGCCCGGCGATGGCCATGAGTCCCAATGGATGGCGAAGCATTATCGACATCAATCTCAACGGCACGTTTTTGATGAGCCGCGCCGTCGGCCAGCAGTGGCTGGCCCGCGATTTCGCGGGAAGCATCATCAATATGAGCGCCACCAACGCCCACAACGGGTCGCCGCTGATCGCACACTCCGGCGCCAGCAAGGCCGGCATCAATAGTCTGACCGAAACGCTGGCCGTCGAATGGGGCGGCACGGGGATTACGGTCAATGCCGTATTGCCGGGACCGGTTCGAACCGAGGGCAGCGACGAGCGACTGTGGGACGACGAGGAGACCGTCGAGAAGCTGGAATCCAAAATTCCACTGGGTCGCTTCGCGACGCCCGATGACATCTCGCCGCTGGTCCAGTTTCTGGCCTCCGATGCCGCCAATTATATCACCGGGGCGCTTATCACCATCGACGGCGGTGACCGGCTTCGCTCGCCGGACTTTTGATGCCGAGGTATCTCCGTGCGTCGTATCTATCCCGCATTCGTGACGCTCATCGGGGGCCTGGGGCTGGGACTGGCGCTGACGTACCTGATCGGCGTGGTGTTGGCCTTTGTTCCGGGCTGGGAGGACTGGGCCGATTTTTTCGTGCCCCGGGCGCTGTATCTGGTGCTTCTCCCCTATGTGTTGCTTATCGCCCATATGGTGTTGCGCAATCACGTCGGTCGGTTTTTGCTGGGGCGACAGGCGTTTGAGGAGGCGGTACAGTACGCCGGAAAGCGCATGAAGGCCTCGCTCATTCGAAGTCGGCGAGAGGTGGCCAACCAGCGCATTGTCTGCGCTCGCGCCCACATCGGGCTCGGCAAGTACGGCGAGGCGCGATCGATTCTGGAGGGCGCTGACGATGAGTACCCAGGCTCCTACGCCGTGGAGGCCCGGCGCTGGAAGATGGAATTGGCACTTCGCGACGACGATCGACAGCGGGCCGACGAATTGGCCGTGGAGGATGCCAACGACGAGAAGTCGGCCCGCGGCCAGCTGGCGGCACTACTGGCCTGTCAGGCCGAGTTGGCGCTTCGCCGCGGTGACAAAGAGCGCTATCAGGAGTGGATCGAAGAGGCGATGTGGGAGGATGCCAGTCATCCGCGGGTTCGCATGAGCCGGGCGCTGGCGATGGCGGCCTACGAAGCCGAAGACGAGAGCAGCGATGAAGTGCTCGACCTTCTGGAAGAACTCCGAGAACCGATGGCCCAGCTCATTCCGGCGCGCGGCGCTGAGATTGACGCGCTTGGGGCTCGGATTTTAAGGCGTCGTGGGCGCCAACAAGAGGCTCAGACGTTGCTCGAAGGCGTCGAGCAAAAGCCGCAAGACCGGTGGGCGACGAAGGTCGTGGAAGAGACGAGGGATCGGGGCGGCGCGTAGACCCCGTCACCTGGTCGACGTCTCAACATCACTCAAACTCAAACACGACGGCACCCGGCGGCTCGTCGATTTCGGGCATGTCGGCGTCGTCGAAACGCCAGGTGACGAAGCCGTCGCCTCTGTCATCGCCGTCGAAACCGAGATCTCCGAGAAAATAGAGGTCGCGCAGTCCATCACCCGGGGGCGCCAATTCCAATGCGCCGTCTGGAGTCCAGTGAGCGAGGGATTCCGACTGTTCGTCGAGGCGCTGTCGAAGTGGGGAAAAGCCAGTGGTGTGGCGTCGGTGGGCGTCGTCGTCGAAGTCGAGTCCTGTCAGCCGCCGGGCCAGGGCGTCGTCGAGATTCCAGTGGCCGTTGCGGTCGGGGCTTAGAATGCTGTCGGAGGCGATGTCGACCAGTGGGTTTCGGGTGGCGACGACGGGGACGATCGCCGGGCGCCGGGTTCCCGGGGCGGCAAGGCCGTCGGGAGCGCCGACGTCGAAGAGTCGATCCAGAAGTTCATCGCGGTCCGACGGGAGTACGCCGGGAGACACGACGGGATCAAAGGGGGCGGCCACCGGTGTGTCGAGCGGCACGTCAGTGTCGAGATCGGGAATGATGATCGTCGTCGGCCGCTCGTTGTCATCGCCGGCGGTCAGCGCCGCGCAGTCATTGGTTTTAGCCAGGATCGTAGAGTTTGACGACGAGTCGCCGGCCACCGGTGAGTCCGGGATAACTTCGATGCTCGAGCCGTCGAGACTGCTCCGAAGCTGTTCGATCGCCGGGTCATCCCACCACCGGGCGGGGATGGCGAATACGCCGCCCAGATTGTGGGCCAGGAGACCGCCGTTGCCGTATCGAGGATCGTCGCGGTCGGAGTGGCCGTAGGCCAGGGCCCGGAGTCTGCGCGAGAGGTCTCGGGGGCTGTCGGCCTGGGCGTCGGCGAGATGGGAAATCCCGAGTGTCGATGGGTCGACGAAAATCGGCGTCGATACCATACGGGCTTCGGCTGGAATCGAAAGCGCAGAGGCTATCGGGGCGTCGCCAATGCCGACGACCAGCCGCATCGAGACGTGCTGAGTCGCGCTGTCGTCGAGGCAGTCGCCGATGTCTTCGAGCCCCGGCCACAGCGGCCAGTCGATGGCCAATTGGTCGCCCTCCAATCGGCTGTGGCCCACCGTTCCATCCGGGGCGTGGAGCTGGACCGTGGGGCCGCTGGAGCCGAAACGGCCGGCGAGAACACTCCGATCGTCGAGGCCCGAACTCGTAGTGGCCCGCTCAAGGCCTCCGGTCAGAATCTCGGCATCGTCGCCGGGAACGGAGGTTTCTACGGTCAGTGGCTGAGCGACGGCGTCGCCGCTTAGCTGGGCCTCGACGTCGATGACCGCCAATTCGAGACCGGGGGCCGTCCAGATGCGGCCCTCGAGATCGATGTGGTCGGATTGGGCGTGCCCGTGGTGGACATTCCATCCCTCGCTGTGGCGGCCGGTCCACTCCCATTCCATGCCGTCGACATAGGGGCCTTCCAGCAGGCGCGCACCCGGGTCCGATGTCCAATACGGACCGGCGGTGGTGTCGACGACAATCCGGTCCTCCGCTTCGCCAGTATCCGGCGACTCCGGAGACGGGGCTGGGGCCTCCAATTCGCTCTCCGGCAGCGGGACCGGCTCGGGATCGTCGTCGAGTTGGGTGATGACCACCACGGCCACCACGACAACGCCGATGGCAATTGCGGCGATGACAACCGCGTTATTGAACCTGGTATCAAGCACCCGATGACTCCCGGTGATTGGAATCTAGGAGCCTGTTTCGCATAAACTCCGCGTCGCTTCGCCGGCCTATTTTGCGCCAGAACCCGCCCGTATTCCTCCGAATAGCTCTGCTATGTCGTCGTCATACGAACGCATTTGGCATCAAAATATTCTCGGCGAACGCTCGGTCCGCTATACGCAACAGACTCCTCGTCGTTTCCATCGACTCGGTCTGAAGTGTAGCTGATTGGGGCGCGGAGGCAAATTTTCCGGAGGTAGGGGGGCAGGCTGGTTTTCTGTGTCCTGATGGATACAATTTCTAGATGCAAATGCAAATCGTTTGCAATAATGTTGTGTCGGCTCTAAGGTCGCTTCGGCGCGGCCGGCGACAAAGCGTTTTCCGGTCGCCGCTGCAACAGGCTGATGGCAACTTCAGGGAGTCGACATGAACACCGGCAATCGAGGCGTACTGGATTGGCTCGTCGTTGGCGGAGGGATCCACGGGACGCATCTATCGAATATTCTGGTCAACGAGCGCGGTGTCGACCGGGATCGGGTTGCCGTCCTCGATCCTCATCAACAGCCGCTTGCAGTCTGGCGACAATGTGCGGCGAATACGGGAATGCAGTTTTTGCGCTCACCGGCGGTTCACCACATCGACATTGAGCCGATGAGCCTTCTGGAATTCGCCCGGTCGTCGAAGTTCACTCAGAGTGGGCATTTTCGACGGCCCTATGACCGGCCGTCGCTGGAGTTATTTGATGCCCACAGCCGGTGGGTCTGCCGCGAACGGAAGCTCGGCGAGCTCCGCAAAACGGGGCGAGCACAACGGCTTTGGCGAAACGACGCCGGCCATCTGGTGGTCGTCACCGATCGCGGGCCACTGGTCAGCCGCAATGTGTTGGTGGCCACCGGAAGCAGTCACTCGCCGTGTTGGCCGGCCTGGGCCGAAAAGTTACGCTGCGGCGGTGCCGATGTGTGGCACGTCTTCGACAGCGATCTCGAGCTGGAAGACGTCGCCCATGACTCGCGGATCGGCATCTGTGGACTCGGCATTTCGGCGGCACAACTGGCGGGGCGCATCGCCGAGAAGACCGACGCCGACGTGGATATGATCGCCCGTCACGACATTCGTATCGAGCGCTTCGACAGCGATCCCTGCTGGTTGGGCCCGCGCTGTCAGGTCGGATTTCGTCGACTCGATTCGTACCGAGAGCGCCGGGAGGCGATTCGCGAGGCCCGCCACGGCGGAACGATGCCCCGAGATGTGGCGCGAGATTTCCGTCGGCATCGCGGCGATGAATCGCTTCGCGTCCATATCGGCGACGTCGAGTCCGTCGGTACCACCGCGCAGGGAGGAATTGAGCTCAATGTCGGCGAAGTCGCCGGGCCCATCGCTGTGGATGCACTGGTATTGGCCACCGGGTTCGATCCGCCTCGGGTGCTAGATAGCTGGCTGAACACAGCGATCGACGAGCTGGAACTCGACGTCGCCGACTGCGGCTTTCCCATCGTCGACGAATACCTGTGCTGGGCGCCCGGGCTCTTTGTGAGCGGGCCACTGGCGGAATTGGAATTGGGTCCGGCGGCCCGAAATATCGCCGGCGCTCGCATGACAGCCCGGGCCCTCAAGGGCGTATCGATGAGCGCCAGAGCGGCCTGACCCCGCAGAGTGACACTTGAATTGACGACAATCGACAACCAATCGCAACGACAAAAATTACGAGGAACCAACATGCAAAATACTCAACAAGACGACGAGCGCCTTCCCGTCACCGTACTCTCTGGATTTCTGGGAGCGGGCAAGACGACGTTACTCAACGAAGTCCTCCGCAATCAGGAGGGCAAACGGGTGGCGGTTATCGTCAATGATATGGGCGAGGTCAATGTCGACGCGGAGCTGATCAAGCAGAATTCGGAGTCGAAGCTTCAGCAGGTCGACGAGGAATTGGTGGAGATGAGTAATGGCTGCATCTGTTGTACGCTGCGAGAGGATCTGTTGATCGAGATCGCCGAATTGGCCAAAGACGGCCGCTTCGACTATCTGCTCGTCGAGTCGTCGGGGATTTCGGAGCCGATGCCCGTGGCGGCGACCTTTATGTTTGAAGACGAAGAGGGCCGAAGCCTCAGTGAATTGGCTCGCCTGGATACGATGGTCACCCTTGTCGATGGCGTCCACTTCGACCGCGACTTTGAGTCTCTGGACGACCTCGAAGATCGGGATATGGCCGTCGACGAAGACGACAACCGGACGCTCACCGACTTGTTGATGGACCAGGTCGAATTTGCGGACGTGATTTTGATCACCAAAACGGACCTGATCGACGATGAGCGCCAGCAGAAATTGGTGGCCACCATGAACAAGCTCAACGCCGGGGCGGAGGTCATTCCGATCAGCGACGGCGACGTCGAGCTCGATCGAATCCTCGGTACCGGGCGCTTCGACTTCGAAGAGGCCTCCCGGGCGCCGGGTTGGGTGCGCGAACTCAACGGCGAACACACACCGGAGACCGAGGAATACGGCGTGTCGAGCTTCGTCTACCGGGCCCGCCGGCCGTTCCATCCCCAGCGTTTATGGGATTCGGTCTCTCAGGGCTGGGAGGGCGTTCTACGCGTCAAGGGATACGTCTGGATGGCCACCCGTTACGGCATCGTCGGTCAGTGGTCGCAGGCCGGAATGTCGATTGGATTCGATCCGGCGGGTCCCTGGTTTTCGATGCTCTCCGAAGATCAGTGGCCCGACGACGAGGAGACCCGCCAGTGGATCGAGTCGGTCTGGGACGACGAGGTCGGCGACTGTCGCCAGGAATTGGTGATCATCGGCGCCGATCTCGACGAAGAGCAGATGCGCGCCGAGCTGGATGAGTGCCTGTTGACCGACGAGGAGTTCGACGCCGGAAAACAGGCCTGGGTCGAACTCGACGATCCCTTCCCGGAGTGGAATCTCGGACAGGAGTCAGCGGCAGAGTAAGGAGTAGTCAAAAAAAGCGCTTCGGCTGTTGCCATCTGGCGATTCGGTCATCACCATGGAGACTCCGCGAATTGCGAAGATTCCACTTTTTTGTCCAGGGGCCACCATGGGTCAGACGGTAACCGAGAAATTGATCGAATCTCATCTGCTCGAGGGTTCGATGGAGGTCGGCGAAGAGATCGGCCTCGATATCGACCAGACACTGACGCAGGATGCCACGGGTACGATGGTCATGCTGGAACTGGAGGCGATGGAACTCGATCGCGTCCAGACCGAACTTTCGGCGCAATACGTCGACCACAATTTGCTGCAGGTTGACTACAAAAATGCCGATGACCACTACTTTTTGCAGAGTGCGGCCCGTCGCTTCGGTGCCTGGTTTAGCCGGCCCGGCAACGGCGTCAGTCACGCTGTCCACCAGGAGCGCTTTGGCAAGCCGGGCAAGACGCTGGTCGGTTCCGACAGCCACACGCCGGCGGCCGGCGGCATCGGCATGCTCGCCATCGGCGCCGGAGGCCTCGAGGTGGCACTGGCGATGGCGGGGCGACCGTTCTACATCGAGATGCCCGAGGTCTGGGGCGTGCGCTTAAGCGGTGAATTGCCGGATTGGGTCAGCGCCAAAGACGTGATTTTGGAGATGCTTCGGCGCCACGATGTGGACGGCGGCGTGGGCCGGATCATCGAGTACTACGGGCCGGGACTCGACAGTCTGTCGGCCATGGACCGCCATGTCATCGCCAATATGGGGACTGAACTGGGCGCCACATCGACGGTCTTTCCGGCCGACGACGAGGTCCAGCGCTTTTTGCGGGCCAACGGCCGTGCCGACGATTTTAGGCGCATCGAAGCCGACGACGATGCCACCTATGATGTCGAAGAAGACATCGATCTGTCGGAACTGGAGCCGCTGATCGCCATGCCATCGTCGCCGGGCAATGTAACGACGGTTCGGGAAGTGGCCGGCAAGGACGTCAAACAGTCCTATATCGGGTCGTCGGCTAATCCGGGCTATCGCGACTTCGCCATCGTCTCCGAGATAGTCCAAGACCAGGACATCGATCCCACGGTGTCGCTCGACATCAATCCCGCCTCTCGTCAGGTGCTGGAAAACCTGACCCGCGACGGCCATCTTCTAAATCTCATCCAGTCCGGGGCCCGAATCCACCAGGCCGGATGCAATGGATGCATCGGCATGGGCCAGGCGCCGGCCACCGACACCATCAGTCTGCGAACCGTACCGCGCAACTTTCCGGACCGCTCCGGGACGCCGGAGGACAAGGTCTGTCTGGTCAGTCCGGAGACGGCGGCCGCCGCCGCGTTGACCGGCGAGATTACGGATCCCCGTGACCTGGAGATGGATTATCCGCGGGTGCAGGCGCCCGACGAGTTGATCATCGATACCGAGATGCTCGAGGAGCCGCCGCCACCGGAGGAGTCCAAAAACGTGGAGCTTCGAAAAGGGCCCAACGTCAAATCACTGCCCGAATTCGAGCCCATCGACGATTGCGTCGAGCTACCCATTTTACTCAAGGCCGACGACGATATCTCCACGGATGAAATTTTGCGGGCTGGCGCCGAAGTTCTGCCCTATCGAAGCAATATCGAGGAGATTAGCAAATTTAGCTTCGATGTCGTCGATGACAGCTACTACGAGCGGGCCATGGCTATTCGCGATGACGGTGGACACATCGTCATCGGTGGTAAAAATTACGGCCAGGGCTCGAGCCGCGAGCACGCCGCGATTGCACCCCGCTTTCTGGGATTGCGAGTCGTCATCGCCGAGGATTACGCTCGAATCGCCTGGCAGAATCTGGTCAATTTCGGCGTCTTGCCCCTGGAATTCGTCAGTCGCGACGACTACGAACGACTACAGCCCGGACAGACGTTGATTGTCGACGGAATCCATCAGGCGCTCGACAGTGGAGAAAATCCGACGGTCCGCACCGAAGACGGCGATGAGATCGACGTCAAACACCACCTGTCGAAGCGCCAGCGCGAGGTCCTGCGAAAGGGGAGTCTCATCGCCTGGGTCCGCGACAAAATTTGAGTATCGTTCGTCCGACCATGCCTCTTCTGGCCGCGAGCATTGCTGATGGCAACGGTGATTTTATTCGATATCGACGGGACGCTGGTCAGTGCCGGCCGGTCCGGTCGCAATGCCATCTGCGCGGGGCTGGAGGCGGTGGTCGGGCGCTCCGTCGAGCCCGACGAACTCCCCTTTTCCTTTGCCGGCATGACGGATCGATCGATTCTTCGACGCGCTCTCCAGGCCTGCGGTGTGGCGGCCGACAACGAGTGCATTGACGAAGCACTCGAGGCCTATCTTCAGGCCCTTCCCGGCGAGGTATCGAGGGCGTCGAATTACCGGGTGCATCCCGGGGTGGAGCCGCTGTTACAGCGGCTTTCGAGCACGGACTCCGCCATCGGACTGGGCACGGGCAATGCCCGTCGCGGGGCTCGCATCAAGTTGGAGCGGGCCGGATTGCACCGATACTTTTCGTTCGGAGGCTACGGATGTGAATCGGAGCATCGAGCGGAGGTCATCGCCCGTGGCATCGAGCGGGGCGCCCGGCGACTCGGCGAGACCGTGTCGACCTGCGGGGCCGTCATCGTCGGCGACACACCGGCCGATGTGGAAGCGGCCCACGACAACGGCGCCGACTGCCTGGCGGTGGCCACCGGCTCCTATTCGCTCAGTGAGTTGGAGGATTGCGAGTCGCGATGGCTCGTGGAGTCGCTTCGAGACGACGACGTCAGGGAAGTTCTCGGCGTTGTGTAGCTGACAAGACTCGCTCACTCCCGACACGAGGTCGGGTGGGGTCGAAAAGCCGGCGGGATAGGAGGGCCCGGTAGCTGACAAGGCTCGCTCACCCCCGACACGAGGTCGGGTGGGGTCGAAAAGCCGGCGGGATTAGGAGGGCCCGGATATGCCTTGTGCTATCGGGGAAAAAGCGTTGTGAGTCAGGTCCGGAATCGATGGTTTGATCTGGCCCCGAGATGCCTTGTGCTATCGGTGAGAACGCGTTGTGAGCCAGGTCCGGAGTCGATGGTTTGATCTGGCCCCGAGATGCCTTGTGCTATCGGGGAAAAAGCCTTGTGAGCTAGCCGTCGGAGAAGGAAGCGATGTCAGAGAAGACCCCGGCGTGCCTTGAGCCGCCGGTGAATCAGCCTTGTGAGCTAATCAGACAAGGCTGGCTCACCGCTGACTCGGGCCAAAACGGGCATTGAGGAGCCCATCAGAGGTCGTCGGGTTCCTGTTCTTCGTGGGCTTCACGCAATTTCTCGAGGCCCTTGGACTCGACCTGCCGGATGCGCTCTCGCGTCAGGTTCAAGACCTCGCCCACTTCCTCAAGTGTGATGCCACCGCGGTCGGCGACGTCGAGCGAACAGGTCTCGGTCAATTCCCAGACCTCCAGGCCCGGGAAATTCAGCTTGATCGATCCCGTGCGCGGATTGACGTCGAGATAAAGGTGGTATTTGCACGAAACGTAGGGGCAGGGACGCTCACCCATGCGGCACTCACTGCGATATTCGGGCCGATCTTCGTCGATGGACTCCAGAATATCTTTCAGCTCCGCCTTTTCGGCGTCTTTGAGCTTTTTGCGGGCGATGGTCTTGCTGCGCCGAAGCCCTTTGCGGGCTCCACGCTTGTTGGACGTGCGCCGTGGTTTGTCTTGATTGCCCATGGGCGTCGACTACCTCGTGAGTTGGTGATGGATAAAAGCCACACTAAAGGTAGGTCGGAGATTCGCTCGATGTCAACCCGGCGGCGCGCATCGACGGGGGCGGTGAACTCGATGAATAAGCGTCGGGATGCTGTCGTCGAATCGACGTGGCAGGACCGGGTACGCGAGGGTAACTCGGTGAATTGCCGCAAGCCCGTCGATGTGCGGGGTGAGCTTTTTTCTTGCGGGAATGCGGCTTTTCCCCACCACTGTTACAGTGAGCGCGTGTGATGACGGCCTCCGGGCGCCGGCGGTCAGGTGTTGGTGCGTCGAGTGACGGCGACGAGACGAGATGGCATTATTCGATGAAATTCAGGTGCGGGTCTACCGCAGTCACGTCAAGATTCCGCTGATCTTCTTTGTGCCCGCTCTGGCACTGTTGACACTGTACTCGCTGGCCTATTTTCACACCAATTCACCGCATTTTTGGCGAGCCGTGGAAGGTCAACTCCACCAGGTGATGGGCGGCCACTACTCGTTGGGGTATGTCGACGTCGGTCCCAGTCTGACGTCCGTCGAAGCCTATGGCGTCGATTTGATGACGCCGACCCACGACCCGGTCATCCGGGCTCAACGCGTCGACGCCAGCATCGATCCGCTGATGCTGTTGACGGGACGTCTTGAATTTGACCGCGGAGTCGTCGACGGAGCGCGGGTGCGGCTTCAATACGAAGACGGGTCGTTGAATCTACTGGACGCCCTGGGGGTCACCGACCGGCGCGACGATGACCGGCCGGACGACGACCGGCGTGCCGTCGGTTTTTCGGATATCGAACTCCGCAATGCCGAATTTGAATTCGTGGACCAGCGCTTCGGGTTTTCCGTCGATGATATCGATATTCCGGAGGCGTCGGTCTTTATCGAGCCGGCGACGGTGTTGATGGCCGTCGACGAGTTGCTGATTCCGGAGGCCGACTTCTGGTTTGAGCCACAGCTCTTTGGATTTCGGCCCGAGCGCGGCAACTGGGAATTTACGGCTCGCGACTTTCATATCGACGACTGGCAGTGGGTCAACGAGGGGTTTACCGTCGACCACGTATCGACGGAAGTCGACGGGATATTTCTGGAGGCCAGCGGTCGGATGGTATTTCCGCGCGACGGCGACGATATGAATATGCTCTATGACGCCACCGGCTCGGTGCAGGCGTCGTACCACAGTACGGTGTTGGACTACTTTACCGGTGGCAATATCCGCTTTGATATCGCCGGGATGGATGTGGAGGCCAGCGGCGATTTCGACGAGATCCAGGGAGGGTTCTACAACGTCTACGCCCGGGCGCTGGAGGCCAATGGCATTCATCTGGAACATCTGCGCGCCGACGTCGAACTCGACAACCGAATGCTGCTGGCCGACGAGGTCACGGGATCGATGTACGGTGGTGAGTTGGAGGCCGAAAACGCATTCTTCAATATGCTGGATCGGAAATACGGAGCCGATCTGGATGTGTCCGGCGTCGACCCTCGGCCGCTGATCGCCGATATGACGGGCAACGATCAGCCCTTTTTGGAGGGCGAACTCGACGGTGGGCTTCGGCTTATCGGTGAGATCCCCCCGGAGGCCCGGCCCCGTCCATCCCACGGCTATGTGCTGGCCTACGACGCCATGGCTCGCTACGCCGAAATGGAGGTCATCGACGATCTGACACTGCGCCGCGACCAGGACCGGATGTTTCCCAACGAGCGCATCGACATGGTCCGTGGAAGTCAGTTCTGGGTCGACCAGCGCCGGCTGGGACTTCCGCAGGCGACGGTGGTCTCGGGCGACGATCGAGTCGATGTTCAGGACTTCTTTCTGGAATACGATCAGATGCAGTTTGAGCGGGTCGATGGTTCGGGGCCGGCCCGTCTGTCGGCGTCGATCGGCGATATCGCTCCCTATGCCAGCTATTACGGACTCCACGGGTTGGAGGGCGGCGCCGAGGCGTCGATGGTCATGGAGGGCTTTTTTGGGTCGCCGCGCTGGCAGTTGTCGCTGATGATGAGCGATCCGCAGTGGCGACTTCCGGACGACGAACTATTGGACGGCGATATTCTTCTACTGGAGCTCGACGGCGATCGGGGGGATATCGAGGTTCGGCAGGCCGTTGCCGAAACCGATTTCGGCGACTTCGAGGCCGTCGGTACTGCCGGCTGGTTTGAGCCTCCGCCGCCGGCCGACGACGCCGGGCCGCCGCCGATCTGGGAGGACCGCCTGGTCCAACCGCTGGACCTCGATGTGGCGATCCGAAACCTGGAGACCTCCGTGATCAGTTCGCTGATCAGCGACGAACTCCAGGCCCGAGGACGACTCGATGCCGACGTCGAATTAGGCGGCACCGTCCAGCAACTTCGCGGTGGTTTTCGGTCCTCCTTTCGAGATGGATCGGTGCGCGAGCAGTCGATCGACTCCGCCAAGGTCCGCGGAAACTTCCAGCCCGACGGATTGGCGCTCGATGCCCTGGAGGTCGACCTCGGCGACGCCGGACGTTTCGGCGGAGACGGGCGCTTTGGCTACGACGGAGACCTCGACTTTGAATTGGAAGCCGAAGATATCGACCTGGCGGCGCTTCGCGAACTGGAAGAGCTACCGGTGGGACTCCAGGGCCGGGCCCGGTTGTACGTCGAAGGTCAGGGCAGCATCGATGATCCCCATTTTTCCGGTGGTGGCCAGGTCGAGGAGATGATCATCGACGATCGCATCGTCGGCGATGTGGCTCTGGCGGCAGATACCATCGACGATATCGTCTACATCTCCGGCGGCCTGTTGCCCTGGCTGACGGCGACCATTGAATTGCCGCTTCGGGGGCCGGCTCCCTTCTATGCATCGCTGGGAATGGAGGAATTGGAGTTGATGGATTTTCTGCCGGACCTCGCCGACCACGACATGCTCGATAATGCCCGGGTGTCGGGGACGACCGAGGTTTTTATGGAGCGCGATTTTTCGCGCTATCAGGCGCTCTTTGATCTCGACGGCCTCGATGTTGAATCCCGGGGCCAGCGCATCGAAAACCGGGGCAATGTGGTCATCGGCTTCAATGACGGCGACGTACTCACCTTTGACGAGGCCAGTTTTGAGTCCGGGGGGCGCAATTTCAGTCTCGACGGCGCGATCGTCGTCGACGACGAACTCGATATCGAGTTGATGGATATGCGCGTCGACGGCGAATTGGATCTGGGGCTTTTGGAGAGTGCGCGGGCAGGCTTCCCGGAGCTCTTTCCCGAGTATTTCGTCGACGCTGAAGGACACACCGATACGGATCTGGCGGTGCGGGGGACGCCGGGCTCATTTGCCGCCGCCGGCACCATGGTCTTCGGTCATTCCCGGTGGTCCTTTCGATTTTTGCCAGAGCCGATGGTCATCGAAGGAGGGCGGATCAACTTCGTGGACGACGGCATTGAAATCCCGGAGTCCGAGCCGCTGGACGGCACGGTGTTGGGCGGAGCAACGCGGGTGGCGGGGACGATGGGCTATCTCGAGGAGCATCCGCGCCGGATGGATATGCAGATGTGGAGTCACAATATGTCGTATCGCATCCCCCAGCTTGCGACGCTGGCCTTTGACACGAATCTGCGGCTTCAGGCCTCGGACTGGCAGGACTACGAGACCTGGCTTGTCAGCGGCGATATCGACATTCTCGACGGTCAGTACCACCAGGAGTTCAATGTGGTCGAACAGGAGCTGGCGGGGCGCGTCATCGGAGCCTTCCAGCCCCAGACCGACCGCTACGAAGCGGGGCTTCTGGAGGCGGTGCCCATGCTCAATGACATCGAATTCGATATGCAGCTTCGGGCCCGCGACGGGTTTCGCCTCCGCAGTACAGTAGACCGCATGGAAGCCGACCTGGAATTTCGCTTCGATCTATTGCTGCAGGATACGCTGGCCAATCCCCGGCTGACCGGTGATCTGGACGTCATCGACGGTGAAGTCGGCTTTCAGGGCGAGTCCTTTGAGGTTCGCACAGGAACCATCAGCTTTGCAGAAGATGTCTCGAACCCGTATCTCGATATCGAGGCCGGCGCCGATGTGCGCAATACCTGCGAGGAGTCGGAATTTGTCGACGAGGTCTCGCCGTCGATGACACTGCGATCGAATATCGACGCCACCGATATGCAGCAGTACCACATTATGCTTAATATGCAGGGCGAGCTTGAGAACCTCGACATTCACATGGAGAGCAATCCCTACGCCGATCAACGCGATATCCTGAGTATGATCTTGACGGGCTGTCGCGTCGATCAGTTGACGGCCTCCGGGGCCAGCCGGCCGACGCTCGAGGTGGCCCTGGGGCCACTTCTGGGGCGGCTGGAGCGCGAGATCGCCGATGTGGTCGCCGTCGACGAGTTTACCATCACGCCCGGTGTCGAGCGCACCCAGGTGCGGGTCAGTGATACGTTGACCCGGCGGCTGAACTGGCACTTTCACCTCGATACCGGCTTTGCCGACGCCACCGGTGGCCAGCAGGCCCAGCTCGAGCTGCAGCTCTCCGATCACTGGACCGCCGAATTGAGCGAGCGAAGCTTCGAGGATACCGACGACGTGCTTATCGACCTCAAATTGAACTATCGGCTGCCGCTGGATTGATGACCGATCCGGCGGCGATGCTGTGCTCCGTGAATTGCCGTGAACTTTTCGCCCTGGTTTACAACTGGTCGCCGGCGGGGGCTGGTGTGGATGATCGCCGCGGTCTGGTGGCTGTCGATGAGTCCGGCCCTCGCTCAGATGCCGGAGGCCATCGACGAGGAGCCGGGCGGGCCCGTCGATCACGCCGGTGAGGATGCTCCGGAGGTAAAGACCGAGACCGACGATGTCGATGACGAGCGCCTGGAGGGGCGCCCTGTTGCGGAGTACGAGTTGCGCTGTGATCTGCAATTGTGTCAGCAGCCAGAGGCCGTCGAGCGCTTCAAGCAGATCTCGGGGCTCGCTGTCGGCCAGCGCTACCAGCCGGAGCTCATCGAGCGCGCTCAGCGCAGACTCGTCCAGACCGGGTTTTTCGAGCAATTGACCATCGAGCGCAGTGTCCACGACGACGGCATTCATATCGATATTGAGGCCACCGGCGCCGTCTTGATTCGACGCGTGGAATTCGAGGGGTTGAGTCCGCCCCCGTTTGAGAGTGAGCTGCGCAATCTATTGATGTATCGATCCGGTCAGGTCTACATCGAAGACGCCGAACAACTGGCCGCTCAGCGCAGCAGTCTGGCCTCGATGTTCGAGCAAGAGGGCTACTTCGGGACCGAGATTTCGATCACGTCGCAGACCGTCGACGGAGAGCCCCACCTCATCGACCTGGTCATCGACGTCGAACCCGGTGAGGAGCGAAGAGTCTGTGCCATGGGGTTTCGCGGCCTGCGGGCGATGACAAGCGCCGAAGCCCGGGAATTGATGCTCAGTGGTGTCTCCGTTCTGGGGCGACGAGTCCCGCTATTCGTGCCCCGATTTACGACCGAGCAATTTCGGGAGGGCCGAGAGGCCCTGATCGACGAGTACCGGCGCCGCGGGTATTTTCGGGCCCGCATCGTCGACCAGGCCGTCCAGATCGACGAGGGGACCAATTGCACTCAGCTGGTCGTCGACGTCAGCGAGGGGCCGTTTTGGGATATCGAATTCGAGGGCAATTCGGCGATCGACGGCGAGGAACTTCGCGTCGAGATGCCATTTGCGAATTCCGGATATGTCGACGACAACGAAATCGCGGTGGCGGAGAATACGATTCGCCAACTCTACGAGGCCCAGGGCTATCCCTTCGCCGAAGTCGATGGGCGCGAGGAACGGGACGACCGATTCGATCGGCGCCTGATCTTTTCGATCGACGAGGGGCCGAGAGTCCAGATCGACGAGATCCGCTTTCGGGGGCTCGAGGCCTTTGAGCCGGCGCAGATCCTCGATGAGTTTGGCACCCGTCCATTCGGCGTCTTTGATACCGGAGGCTTTTTACAGACCGAGCAGTTGTTGTCCGATTTCCGCCAGCTCGAACGGCGCTATCGCGAGGCGGGCTATCTTCAGGCGATGGTGGAGCGCTTTGTGGTGGAACTCAACGACGCCGGCGACGCCATCACCATCTGGCTTTACGTCGATGAGGGCCAACAAACCGGAGTCGACGAGGTCCACATCGAGGGCCATGACGAGGTCCCGGAATCGGCGCTGGAGTCGCTGCTCGAGATCCGTTCAGGGTCGGTATTTGTTCCCCTGGAGGTCCAGGCCGATCAGTCGCGTCTGTCGCAGCACTACGGCTCGATGGGTCATCCCGAGGCCACCGTCGAGACCACCTGTCGGGACGCCCAGGGTACGACGGTGCCCTGTCGAGAGCCGGAACTCGATGATCAGTGCATCCGCTCCAATTTTGAGGAATTGGTCGAAGAGGGCTGCAGTTGGCGCCAGGGGGCGACACCGACCTGGGTCTGTGATCGACGGGTCCAGGACGACAGCTGTCAATTCGATGGCGGCGTCGTCGACGAGTCGGTCTCGATTGACCATCGCATCCAGGAGGGGCCGCTGGCCCGGGTCGGCGAGATTTTGCTCAAGGGCAATTTCCGGACTCGTTCATCGGTGATCTTTCGGGAGTTGCCGCTGGAGACGGGCGATGTGCTCAACGTCAATAAATTGCTCGAGGGCCAGGGCAATATGCGCTCGCTGGGGCTATTTGACTCGGTCAGTATCGAGACCATCGGCCTCGACGAGACGGGGCTCGATGGCGACGACGCTCCGCAAGGAGCCGATCGTTCGATTCCCCTGATCATCAGTGTCGAGGAGTCGCGATCGCGCTTCGTCGATGTGCGCTTTGGTGTCGAGGGCCGGGCACTTCTGGACGATTCCCGGCGCATGCTCGCCACCGGGGAGTTGCAGTACATCGATGACAATCTCGTTGGCACCGGCCAGCGCTTTCGGCCGCGGCTTATCGGCGCCACCGACACCTTCGATCTGTATCGATTGGGCGCTGATTCCACCCGCGGTATCGGGCCTTCCGATGGCGCCGGGGGGCTCGATTATCTATTCGGCGCGGAGTTGATCTACACGCATCCGCGCTTTTTGCGCGGCCAGACCGGCATCGATGAATTATTTTTGACGGTGACTCCGTTCTACCTCATCGACCTGCTGGGCGTGTCAACCGAGCAGGTGTTGCGCGAGGAGTGGGGGCTTCGGCTGGAATTGCGCAAGGAGCTCCACGAGTTAATGGACCGGTTCTTTGTGACCCTTGGGACGGAGGCCAAACAGGCGTCAACCTGGGTCGCCGGCGATCTGCGCGTCGACGGAGAGCGCGTCTTTTCACCGCGTCGGGCGACGGCAAAGCTGATGCCGGAGTTGACATTGGATCGGCGCGACAGCCCGCTGAATCCGGGGGAGGGTTTTCAGTTTCAGTTCCAGCCCGAACTCGTCAGCGGGGACGCTCTGTCGGAGGGCGGAGAGGAATTGATCGGCGACAGCTACTGGCGACTGTCGTTTGCTGCCAGTCATTATTTTCGGCCCGTCGACGGGCTGACCGTCGGCCAGGGCGTTGAATTTGGGCAGATCATCCCCCTCTTCGATCGACAGGGGCTGGTACCCGTCGAGGAGCGCTATACACTGGGCGGCGTGGGCAGCATCCGCGGGTTTCCCAACAACTCGCTGGGGCCGGTGGGCACCCAGCAACAGCGCGAAGGCGGTGAATTATTGCTCAACTACAGCGCCGAATTACGGTATCCACTCATCGAGCAGTGGGGCCTGTACGGCGCGACGTTCTTCGACGCCGGGCTTCTGGTCAATTGTTTCGAAGACCAGCAGTCGGGTCAGCCCCGCAGCAATCGCCAGTGCTATCGAAACGCCTTTCCCGATGACGACCCGCTCCGCGAGATTCGAACCTCTGCCGGCATCGGGCTGCGCTATCTTCTGGTCGACCAGATTCCCTTGCTGCTCGATTACGGCAAGGTATTGAATCGGCGGCCCGGCGAGGGATTTGGAAGTCTTCACTTCAACCTGGGATATACGTTTTGATCCATCGAATCACACATCGGGTCGCTCGATTTCTGGCTCTTTCGGCGATGGTTGTCGCCGTGGCGTCGGCCGTACTGGTTGCCACGTCGACTCCGGCCAACGCCCACCAGACGCCCTGGGGACAGGGCAATAGCGAAGCGCGGGACCTGGTCGTCAGTCTGGCGACCTTTAGTCCCGGCGACGATATCGCCCAGTGGTTTGGCCATACGGCATTGATCGTCGAGGACCGGCGCCTCAATGTATCCCGGATGTACAACTACGGGATGTTCCACTTCGACCAGGATATGCTGGTTCGATTCGCCCTGGGGCGGCTGGAGTTCTGGGTCGCCGCCACGCCCATCCCCGACTCCTACAACATCTACATCGCCGAAGACCGCGACATACGCCTTATCGAGTTGAATCTTCCCGAAGAGCGCCGCCTGGAGGTCGCCGAATTTCTGGCCGACAATGTGCGCCCCGAAAACCGGGAGTATCTGTACCATCACTACGACGACAATTGCTCGACCCGGGTCCGCGATGTCATCGACCTGGCGGTGGACGGGCAATTCTCGGAGGCCTACCAAGACGATCCGGCGCGCATGACGCTGCGCGAGCATACCCGCCGTCACTCCGCGCACATGCCGCCGATGGACTGGCTGTTGATGTACTGGATGAATTCCAGCATCGACGAGCCGGCGACGGTGTGGGACGAGATGTTTTTGCCCGAAGAATTGGAGCGGCAGGTCCTCAATTTCGAATGGGAGGACGACGACGGGGAAGTTCGGCCGTTATCACTTCGCGAGCACTACGTCTACGAGGCCGAAGAGCGCGAGCCGGTGCCCGCCAAAGCGCCGACGCATTGGCCGTGGTGGCTGTTGGCCGGCGCTGTGATCGGATTGGTCGGGGTTTTGATCGCCTTTGGCGGACGTCGGCGACCGGGGCGGGCCAGCCGCGTCGGCTACGGACTCTATCACATGGTCGTCGGTCTATTGCTCGGCGGACCCGGTCTGCTGCTGGGGGTGATGTCGACGATGACCGAACACAGCGTCACCTACTGGAATCAGAATCTACTATTGGGCAGCCCACTGACACTGGTGGTGGCGTTGCTGGCGGTCTTCGTGTTGCGCGGTTCGCTGACGGCACGACAGTGGCTGGTCAAATTGTGGACCGCACTCGCCGCCTTGGCGCTCGTCGGCATTGGCGTGGCGATTGCTGGTCAATTCTTCCCGGTGTTGTATCAAGACACGGCACTGGCGCTGGCCTTCACCGTCCCCATCGTCGCCGGAGCCACGGCGTCGACCTGGCTCGTCGATGGGCGACTGGCCAAAGAGGAGTGCACTGGCGAGGAGACCGTCGACGTCGGTTCGGATTGATGGGGGGCGGCGTCTATGCTTTCGATGACGATTGTGGGTGTTCCGGTGCCGCCTCAGTCGTCGCTGCGCTCCGGCACCTCCCCCACGGGGGAGCCGACATTTAGGAGGTGTCGGTGGGATGAGGGTTTGGCTTTACTTTTTCGCTTTTGCTCCGTTGCAGTTCCCAGTCCTCCTGAGCTTCTCGGCGAGCCTCGGTCCGCTTTTTTGGCCGCTTCTAATGGCTTGTTGTCCTATCACGTCGGCGCACCCAGAACCGTCGGGCGAACCTCCGGCCCAATTCCGTATAGCCCGATATACTTTTCTACCTTTGTCCCTTTTGCCCCTTTGCGGTTCCCAATCTTTCTCCGCTTCTCGGCGGTTCAGCGCGCCGACGGGGGATCGACGGGGAGGCGCACCGTAAACACCGATCCTTCGCCGACTTCGCTTTGGACATCGATGGAGCCGTCGAGACTCTCGACGTACTCCCGTACAATCCACAGCCCCAGTCCCAGGCCCTGGCGGTCGTCGTCGACGGCCCGTTCAAAGCGCTCGAAGATCTTTTGACGGGCCTGTGGCGCGATCCCGTCTCCGCGGTCCCGAACCTGTAATTCGACAGCCGACCGGCGGCGTCGGGCGACGATGGCAATGGGATTGCCGTCTCCGTATTTGATGGCGTTGGACAATAGATTTGTCAGCACGTGATCGAGGCGCTCGCGGTCCCAGGTGCCGACGAGATTATCATCACAGCGGATATTGATGGTACTGCCCGCCTCCCGGGCTTCGTGTTGGAAGCGCTCGGTGACTTCCGTGACCACCGGCTCCAGGTTGCATCGGCTCCAGTCGACGTCGAGGCCGCCGTCGATGATCCGCGAGACATTGAGCAACTGGTCGACCAGTCGGTCCAGGTAGTCGACCTGGTGGTCGATGGAATCGAGTTTGGGCAACACCTTGGCCGGCGTCAGCTCGTCGGGTTCGGAGCGGGCGGTCCGGCGCAGCAACTGGGAGTGGAGTTTCAGTGTGCTCAGTGGCGTGCGGAGCTGGTGGGAAGCAATGGAGATAAAGGTGTCGCGGGCTTCGACGGCGGCGTCGAGTTCGCGGTTTGTCTTGCGGAGGTCGCGGTACAGACTGGCGGTCTCCAGTTTCATGGCACCATGAGAGGCGATCCACTCGGTCAGCGCCAGGTCCTCTTCGTCAAAGGACAGCGCCGTGGTGTGACGACCGACGAGCAGGGCGCCCAGGCAGTCACCATCGGTGGTGATCATGGGGACGACCATCAGACTGTGGATCGCCAGATCCAGTGACTGCATCGATGCCGATTGGCCGGCATACGGTGTCAGGAGGGAGGGCCGCCATCGGGGCCGAAAGTAGCTTTCCTGGCGCGAAATGACGCGGTGGACCAGCGGATCCGCCGCTCCCTGGTCGGGTTCGATAAAGGCCTCGTGCAGCGATTTCAGTGTCGCGCAGTGAGGATGGAATGCGGCCGGACAACGCAGACCGTCGCCGGAGTCGTCGACGAGATAGACGACGCAAAAATCAAAGATGACATCGGCGACGGCGCGGGCCAACTTGCCGAGCAGCCGGTCGAAGTCGGCCTCCGTATCGGCCATGGCGCGGTAAAATCGGATCTGGGCGTCGGCCTCCGAGCGCTCGCTCAATTCCTCGGAGTGGTCGTCGAGTCCGACCTCAGCGTTGCCCGCTGACTCGTCGATGTGATCGGAATTACTCATAGTACCTGTGGGTTCGCCTACGCGCACACTGATGCTGACGACTGTAACAAAGCTCGGCAGGTGGTGATAGGTCAGGAGCCTGTGTGGCCAGACTGGAAGGGGGTTGGCGATGTTCGAATGGGCGCACAGAGTTCCGGGCGCCCCAATTGTAGTGTGTTGTAACAGCACACAGTGTGAACTATTCCGGTCGCCGGCCTTCGGCGGCGGTTCAGGGTGCCGAGCTGGAACAAACTGTCGATCTCGATGGCGCCACCGGGGTTGATGCAGCTTCGTCGAGCCTCTAATAATGAGTCAGTAATTTCTACCCCGCGGGGCCTCCGCCTCGCAGTCGATGACTGGCAATCCAATCAACTCCGGAGGTTAGTGTGAGTACGAATCAATCGAAGTCCCCCGGCGCGACCAGTACATCGACGTCAACGACCTCTCAGAAGACTGCGCAATCCGGCCCTATCAGCGTCGAGATCCGAGGTCAGCGGTTGACGATTCGAAGCGATCGCGATCCGGAATTTGTGCGCCGTCTGGCCCGTCATATCGATGAGACCATCGAGGAGATTCACGAGGCGGCTCCGGCGGCTCCGGCCAATAAATTGTTGATGCTCGCCAGCATGACTGTCGCCGAAGAACTCTTTGAGACGCGCGAGGAATTGGCGGCGATGAAACAGCAGCTCGAAGAGACGACTGACACCATGTTCGAACTCATCGATCAGGTCGAAGAGGTCTGATTTGGGTTTCTGAAGCCGCCGACGGGTCGTCGGGCTTTGGCGATTGATCTGGTTCGAACAGGTTATGGAATGGATAACACCGAGGCGGTCTCGGCAACAAAGAACGCGCTGCGAGAGGCATTTGTCGACCGTCGAGACAATCTCGACGCCGACGCGGCTCGCCGCGCCTCATCCCGAGTCTGCAGGCGACTTGACGAGGTCGGCGAAATTGGCTCCACGGAGCGAATCGCCGGGTATATGTCGCGGGGCAACGAGATCGACCTGCGGCCCTGGTTGAGCGATGTGGCAGGCCGTGGAGTCGACGTCTTGTTGCCCCGTGTCACCGGACCGGGACAGATGGAATTTTGTGTCGTCGATGATTTCGACGACCTCGAGCCCGGTGCCTTCGGCATCGAGGAGCCCGTCGGCGAGGCGTCGTCCATCGACGATGTGGAGGTCTTTTTGGTCCCCGGTCTGGCCTTCGATCGGCAGGGAACTCGACTCGGATTTGGGATGGGCTTTTACGACCGGGCGCTGCCGTCGGTGGGCGATGCGGTGGCCGTCGGGATCGGCCATCACTGGCAGTTGGTCGATGACGAGCTGCCGCGTCAATCGCACGACCGACCCATGGACCTGATCGTCACCGATCGGGACATCCACAACGTCGCCCCCGGCGACAGTGACGAAGAGCGGGGGGCGTAGATGGAATCCCTGGACCCGATACTGTATCTGATCATCGGTGGCTGTCTGGCCGGCCCGCTGGGTTGGCTTCTGGCCCGCGATCAGATCCGCAAACGACTTGACGACCTGCGCGACAAGACGGAGTCCCGGGCCCGGGAGCGAGCCCAGCGGGAGGTGCGCGAGGAGCTCAGCGATTCCATCCGACGGGAGCTGGTCGATGAATTCAGCGATGAAGCCCGTCGGCGCGCCGAAGAGCGGGCCGAAGACCTCGTTGATGATGCCCGACAGGAGGCCGAAGAGATCGTTCAACGGGCCAATATCGAGGCCCGGGAGTTGGTCTCCGAGGCCCGAGCCGATGCCGACGACGAATTTCAGACCCGGCGCCAGGAGCTCTCGGAGACCGAAAAGCGCCTGGGCCGGCGCGAGTCCAACCTCGACGAGCGCGCCGATCGACTCGACGAACGCGACCGGGAACTCCAGCAGCGAGTCGCGGCACTCGACGAGCGCGGTGAAGCACTCGACGAGCGCCGCGCCACTCTCGACATGCGCCTCGATGAGGCACAAGAGCGACTGGAGTCGATCGCCGGCTACACCTCCGACGAGGCCCGCGAAGAGTTGCGCGAAGAGATGGTCGCCGAGGCCAATATGGAGGCCCAGAAGCGCATTCGCGACATCGAGTCGCGCACTGAAGACGACGCCCGGCGCCGAGCCCGCAAGATCCTCGCCGTCGCCTGTCAGCGCTTCGCCGGCGACTATGTCACCGAGCACGGCGCCGATACCATCGAGCTTCCCGACGACGACATGAAGGGCCGAATCATCGGTCGCGAAGGGCGCAATATTCGCGCTCTGGAGGCCGAGACCGGCGTCGATGTCATTGTCGACGATACTCCGGAGGTCGTCGTCGTCAGTTGTTTTGATCCGGTGCGACGCGAGATCGCGCGGCGCTCACTCGAAAAGCTCGTCGCCGACGGGCGAATCCATCCCGGCCGCATCGAGGATGTCGTCCAAAAAACCAACCGCGAGGTGGGAACCATCATCGAAGATGCCGGCCAGGAGGCGGCTCTCGAACTCGGTATTCACGGACTGGACGATGAACTCCAACGACTGGTCGGCGAGCTGAAATTTCGGACCAGCTACGGCCAGAATATGTGGTCGCACTCCATTGAGGTCGGCTTTTTATGCGGTCTGATGGCTGCCGAATTGGGCGTCGATGTCGATACGGCGCGCCGGGCGGGCCTGCTCCACGACATCGGCAAAGCGGTCAGCCACGAACGGCAGGAGAGCCACGCCGTCGTCGGCGCCGCCATCGCCGAACGCCACGGCGAAGACGAAGTGGTGCGCAACGCCATTGCCGCCCATCACAGCGAAGAGCCCCAGAACTCGGTCATCGCCCACCTGGTCATTGCCGCCGACAGCCTCTCGGGAGCCCGGCCCGGCGCTCGACGCGAGGTGTTGGGGGCTTATGTCAAACGCCTAAAAGCCCTCGAAGAGCTGGCCTCCGATTACGATGGTGTCAACGAGGCGTTTGCCATTCAGGCCGGCCGAGAAATTCGGGTCGTCGTCGACCGCGACGAGGTCGACGACGAAAGCGCCCGCCAACTCAGTCGCAACATCGCCACTCGCGTCGAAGAGGAGTTGACCTATCCCGGCCAGGTCAAAGTGACGGTCATCCGCGAGATGCGCGCCGTGGAGTACGCCCGATAACCGGGCCCGACAGACCGTTGGTTCCCCTCGATTTTCGTGCTATGCAGCGAGGCGAATGGCGACGGGAATTTGGAAGCGATCTGCGACCCGATTGCCGCGATTCGATACCGAAGACCCACGACCTAACCCTTCACTACCCACGACCCAACCCACCACTTATGACTGATTCGTTTGAAAGTTCGATTCTCGAAGAATTGTCCTGGCGAGGATTCATCGACCAGACGACCCACGACGAACTCGACGAGGCGCTGGCCGACGACTCCCAGACCGTCTACTGCGGTTTCGACCCCTCGGCGTCGTCGCTTCACGTCGGCAATCTGCTGGGGCTGGTGGTATTGACGCACTTTCTTCGCCACGGCCACACCCCGATTGGACTCGTCGGCGGTGCCACCGGTCTTATCGGTGATCCGTCGGGCAAAGATGAGGAGCGCGACCTACTCGATGCCGGCGAACTCCAGTCCAATCTGGAGTCGATTCGAGGCCAGATTCAGCGGTTTTTCGAAGACGCCGCCGACATCGCCGAATCGACGGCGGAGCCCAGAGTCGTCAACAACGCGGACTGGCTTTCGGAGTGGTCGTTCATCGATTTTTTGCGCGATGTGGGACGCTACTTTCGCGTCAATAAGATGATGCAAAAAGAATCGGTGCGAGCCCGCCTCGAGGAGCGCGAACAGGGGATCAGCTACACCGAATTCAGCTACCAGCTCATTCAGGCCTTTGACTTCGTGCAACTCTTCGAGGACTACGGCTGCCGCATCCAGATCGGAGGCAGCGATCAATACGGAAATATTACGGCCGGCACCGAGTTGGTGCGCCGCAAGAAAGGAGAGACCGTCTTCGGGCTGAGTTTCCCGCTGTTGACGTCGGCGGAGGGCAAAAAGATCGGCAAAAGCGAAGACGGTGCCGTCTATCTCGACCCGGAGATGACCAGTCCCTACGATTTTTATCAGTACTGGGTCAGTGTCGACGACCGCGACTGCGGCACATTGCTGCGCCAATTCACGTTTTTGTCGCGCGACGAGATCCAAGAACTCGAGGGCACCATCGAGCGCGGCGAAAACCGCGGGGAAGTTCAAAAGAAACTGGCCTGGGAGGTCACGGCCCTGGTCCACGGTGAGGAGACGGCCGACCAGGTCGTCAAGGCCGCCGAAATTTTGTTTGGCGGAACCGTCGAGGGGCTTTCGGATGAGGAATTGCTCTCGATTTTCTCGGATGCGCCATCGACGGAAATGCAGCGCCAACGCCTCGGCGACGGCGAATTGGGCATTGTCGACGCCTTTGCCGAAACCGGGCTTCAAAACTCGAAAGGAGCGACCCGCCGGCTCATCAAGCAGGGCGGGGCTTATCTCAATAACGTCCGCGTCGAAGACAAGCAGCGCGTGCTGAGTGAAGACGATCTGGCCAGCGAGTCGATGCTGGTGCTTCGATCGGGCAAGAAGAATTATCACGTGGTGCGTTTTGCATAAGTTTCGAGACATCGGCGTCGTCGCTGTCACCGGCTGTATGGTGGCGGCGGCGACCGCTGTCTTTTTGCTGTACTTCGAGCCCCGCCGGGCCGTTGTAGCATTCATGGCATTATTCTGGGGATCGACGATCGCACTGGGCGCTGTGGTGTGGTCGAGGCGTGAGCGATTGTGGTCGCTGCCAAAACAAAAGGCGGTGGTGCTCGTCGTGGTACTGGCGGCGCTGTTTCGAATGGCGGCCCTGGTGGCGCCGGTGTCGCTCTCCGACGACATCTGGCGCTATGTGTGGGATGGCGAGATTGTGGCCGCCCAGCAGAGCCCCTACGCCGAATCGGCGACCGAGCGCTTCGCCGGCGGCGACGGCGACCCCGAGCTGTACGAGCGACTCAATCGTCCCGACGCCCAGACGGTGTATCCGCCGCTATCGCAGGCCGTATTCGCCTCGGCAGTGATGCTCTCAGAGGCCGCTGGAGGCAGTGCGGAGCGATGGCTTCGCGGCCTGTTTGCGCTCTTCGATGTCGCCGGGATTGTCTTGCTTTGCCTGGTGCTCATCGGGCTCGGCAGGTCTCCGATGTGGGCCGTGCTATACGCCTGGCACCCCCTGGCGTTCTGGGAGGTCGCCGCCGGGGGCCATACCGAGGCGCTGGGGATTGTGTGGCTGGTGGCGATCGCCGGTCTGGCCATGTCGGGGCGGGCGCTGTGGACGGGAGTGGCCATCGGGCTTGCGGGGCTGGCAAAATGGACATTTCTGGTGGTCAGTCCCGTGGTGGCCTTCTTTTTGCTTCGCCGTCGGGGCTGGTGGGCGGCCATCGGAGCCACTGTCGCCGCACTGGCCGTCGTCATCGGCGGATATCTGACGCTCTACGATCCACACCTGGTGGAGCACCACCTGGAGAGTATCGGCCTGTACGCCGCCGACTTCTCGTTTAATGCGCCGGTTTACTATTTGATCCGCTGGCTCGGCGGCTACCGCGAGGGCGTCACGGAGCCGATCCATCATATCACCCGGCCGCTGTTGACGGTGGCCACGGTGGCCGCCATCGGCGCCGCCGCCTGGTGGCAAGACGGCTCGAAGCGCCGATTGCTGGGCGGATTTGTGATCGCCACCGCGGCCTACGTGGTCTTTTCACCGACCTTTCATCCCTGGTATGCCCTGCCGCTTCTGGCCGCCGGAGCACTGGCGGGATGGACGACACCGGCGGTATTGGGGGCTGTCATCGCCGTCTCCTACAGCTTTTATGCGCCCTGGATGAGTTCCGGTGGCGAGGTGGCGCTGATGGCGCTTCAGGCGGTGGTTGTCGGCGGGTGGTTGCTCTGGGAGGCTGGACCGCAATGGCTGGAGTGGATTCTAAAGCGCCGGGCCCGCCGCAAAGCCGACGTGGTCCGTCGGCGACTCGACGGCGGCGAATCGATCCTCGATCTGGGCGCCGGCGAGGGGTACGTCGGGCAGTATCTTTCCGAAGATGGCCACCATGTCGAACTCGCCGATGTGGTCGACATGAATAACACGGAGCTGAAGTCGACGATCTACGACGGCCGCATTCTGCCCTTTGATGATGACCAATTTGATGTGGTCGTCATCTCCTATGTGCTCCACCACGCCGGCGAACCGCAGGAGGTGCTCGACGAGGCGCTTCGGGTGGGCCGCCGAGTCGTGATTCTGGAGACGGTCTACGAGGAGGAGTGGGATCGACGGCTGGTGACGGTGCTCGACCACGGAGCGAATGCGCTTCGCGGGATGGCACCGGAACCGCTCAATCTGGGGACCGCAGAGAGTTGGATTGAGCGCATTGAATCGATGGGCGGCGAGGTCGACGACTGGCGCTGGCTCGGCCGTGGCCTACACCGCCATGTGATGATCGCTGCCGGAAGACCGCAAAGGAGCGTAGAGGACTAGGGAACCGCAAAGGGACAAAAGGGGCAAAGGATAGAAAAGTGACAGTTACACGTACGTGTGGTGTGGGTTCGTGCGGAGGTTGAGGTGGCGCGTGGGTGAAAGGACGGGGAAGTGAACCGCAAAGGGGCAAAAGGGGCAAAGGATAGAAAAGTGACAGTTACAGGTACGTGTGGTGTGGGCTCGTGCGGAGGTTGAGGTGGCGCGTGGGCACAAAGGACGAGGAGGTGCGTGTGGAGCGCCAGCGGCGTCATGATGGTTTTAACGGAAGGAGGAATTCGAGCACGGCCGAGGATGCGCAGGATGCCTGGGCTTCCGAGCATCTCACCGCCGCAGTTCAGGCGGTGACATGGAAAGCCACGGGTGTAAGCCCGTGTTATTCTAGAAACTAGAAACGACAAACGCCGCAGCGAGTGCCGCGGCGTTTGCTGAAGCGTCCTCTACGGGATTCGAACCCGTGTCGCTGGCGTGAAAGGCCAGTGTCCTGGACCAGGCTAGACGAAGAGGACAGCATTCATATGTGCCGGTCGAGAGGGTCCAGTTCAGACCGGCGATGTTGGTGCCCGTTTTTGGCGGGCTTCTCGAAGGCGACCCGAAAAAGGGTGCTTCGAGCGTCCTCTACGGGATTCGAACCCGTGTCGCTGGCGTGAAAGGCCAGTGTCCTGGACCAGGCTAGACGAAGAGGACGTGAGCCGTGAAGGATTCGAACCTTCGACCCGCAGATTAAAAGTCTGCTGCTCTACCAGACTGAGCTAACGGCCCGAATTGTACCGGCGACAAAATCGCCGGAGCCGGAGTGCTGAAGCGAGCTTGCGCTCGGTGTCAGCGGTCCGACTTGCCCGGGTTCGTCCCGAGCGGACAGCTTTTGTACAGACGGACCGGGTCGGTGTCAAACAGTTTATTGAAAAAAGTGTGAAACGCCGATCGGAGGGCTTTGTCTGGAGCAGATAGTGGTTACGTTTGGATCGAACTCAGTTGTCAGGTGCGACCGAAATGGGGGCGGTCGCCGGCCGTGCCGCCGCCATTTCATGGACGGGGGTAGACCGCTTCTGCTAGACTGACTATCCGGCATGGTGCCGGCGGTCGAAGCGCCCCCGAATTACTTTCGGGGGGCGGTCATGCAACAAGAGGAGACGGACCAGTCGTCAGAGGTCTCATTTTTCAAACTCGCCGAGCAGTACGATATGCCCAGAGGTCGCCGAAGACGCTGGGGGGATGAACGAGATGGCCAGCCCGGACGTCGCCGCCGAAGACGGCTGCATCGGCGCGACCGCGACGCCAGTCGCGACTACTACCCGATGGAGGTGGACGCCAATTCGGCGAGCCGCGGCATCCGGACCCGTCTTGTGGGGGCCATGGCCTCGGCGATGGTCACAGTGATCTGCTTGTTGAGTATCGTCTTTGCCCCGGAGATCACACTGGGGTCGATCTTTCCATTTACCGTTGCCGTCGGCTCGCTGGGACTGTCGGTGGCGCTGACGATGAGCGCCCGCCGCGAAGAAATTGTTCATCAGGTCGCCGGACAACTCGCCGCCGACGATGAACCCGACCGGGCCCTTCCGCCGCCGGGCCCCGACCAAAAGCCGTTGGAGTTGGAATTGGAGCGCCATCGCGTCGACGAGCGTCAACACCGCCACCGCGAAGTCGAGCAGCGGTCGTGACGGCCGCCGGCGACATCATTGTCCGCGATAGATGCAACTGGACTCGCAGGTCTCGTGGACCTGAATGGAGTCCAACAGCGGAAGATCGTCGATGAGTCGGTCCCAGATCCACTTTGCCAAAATCTCGGACGTCGGATTTTCCAGTCCCTCGATCTCGTTGAGGTAGTAGTGATCGAGGCGCTTTCGAATCGGTTCCACGATCTCTTTGATATCGCCGTAGTCGATCAACCAGCCCATTTCGGGGTCGATGTCGCCTTTGACGGTGATGGTGATCCGATAGGAATGGCCGTGCAGCCGCCGGCATTTGTGGTCGTTGGGCACGTTCGGCAGGTGGTGGGCGGCTTCGAAGCGAAATTCTTTGACGAGTTCGACATTCATGGGGGACTCGGGGGGCCAGAGTAGGCGGAGGTTGAGGGGCCGGAAGGGGCGGTGGACGTCGGCGTTTGTATCAAATCGGGGCTGGTCTATACTGCCCAGCGTTCGACCTGCAGTTCGTCGGTAACCCAGCCCTACATGACGAGTCAATCGACGATGAAGACCTCTTTTATGGACGCCGTACAGTCGGGACCGATCGTCTTCGACGGTGGCGTCGGGACCCGCCTGTACGAGCGGGGTATTTACGTCAACAAATCCTTTGATCACGCCAACCTGAGCAAACCGGATCTGGTGCGCTCGGTTCACGGCGAATATCTGGATGCCGGGGCGGAGGTGATCACGACCAATACCTTTTCGTCGAATCGCCTCAAGCTCAAGCGCCATGGACTGGCAGAGCAGGCCGATGAGATCGTGGCCGCCGGCGTCCAGTTGGCCCGTGAGGTGGCCGAAGACCAGGCGTTTGTCGCCGGATCGGTGGGCCCCACCGGTGAGACGCCGACGATGCTGACCCAACAGGAGTTGGCCGAAATCCGGGATGCTCTGCGGGCCCAAATTTCGGTGCTCGCCGAAGAGGGCGTCGATGTGCTGGTGCTCGAAACCTTTCGCCAGATGGCCGAAATCGAGATCGCGCTGGACGTGGCCCGCGAGGTCTGCGAGTTGCCGGTCATCGCTCAGATGGCCTTTGATTCCGATCGGGTGACGGCCGACGGGGCGTCGCCGGAGCGGGTTGCCATGCTGTTGCGCGACTGGGGAGCCGATATTCTGGGGGCAAACTGCATGGAAGGCCCCCATGTGCTGTACGATGTGGTCACGGAGATGCTCGATGTCGGCGTCCCCGTCATTGCTCAGCCCAACGCCGGATATCCCCAAAAAGTTGATGAACGGCTGGTCTATATGGCGACGCCGGAGTACTTCGGGGTCTACGCCCGGCGATTTTTTGAAGCCGGTGTCCGCCTCGTCGGCGGCTGTTGTGGGACGGGACCCGACCACGTGGAGCGCATCGCCGCCGCGGCGCGAATGTTCGGCGGTGGGCGCATCGGCGATGAGTCCGTCGATATCGACCTGGCGCCGGAGGCCGATGAGGTCGATGTCAGCGAGCGGACACCGCCGGATCGCCCGACACAACTCGCCGAGAAAATCGAGCGGGTCTACGAAGAGCGCGTCAAGGCCGGGGGCTCCGTCGACGGTCGCGACGACTTCGTGGTCAGCGTCGAGGTCAATCCGCCCTCGGAGCTCTATCCTCAAAAGGGTGTCGATGCCGCGCGGATGCTGACCGACGGCGGCGTCGATGTCATCAATATCGCCGATGGGCCCCGGGCCTCGGTGCGCATGGCCAACTGGGCGATGGCCCAGATCGTCAAAGAAGAGGTGGGTATTGAAGTCATCCTTCATCTGTGCGGGCGCGACCGCAATTTGTTGGGACTTCAATCCGATATACTGGGACTGGAGGCCCTGGGCCTCAATAATCTGGTCGTCATCACCGGTGATCCACCGAAGGTCGGCGACTATCCGCACGCGACGGCGGTCTTTGATCTGGATAGCATCGGGATGTTGCGGATGATCAAAAATTTCAACGTCGGAATTGATCCGGCGGGCAAAGATGTTGGTCAGGCGACGTCCTTTTACTGCGCCACCGGCGCCGAACCGGCGGCCACCGATTACGACCGCGAGTTGCGGCGCCTCGAAAAAAAGAAGGACGCCGGCGCCCGATTTATCATGACCCAACCGGTCTACGACCCGGCGGTTCTCGATCGATTTTTGACCGATACCGAAGATCTGGAGTTGCCGGTGCTCGTCGGATTGCTTCCGCTGGCCAGCGATCGCAATGCCGAATTTTTGCACAACGAAGTCCCGGGCATGAGTGTGCCCGCTGAGACTCGCAAGCGAATGAAGAAGGTTGGAAGCGGACCGGAGGCTCGAAAAGAGGGCGTCCGAATTGCTCAGGAGACACTGGAACGGATCCAGGACCGCGTCGTCGGCGCCTACATTATGCCGCCATTTCGACGCTACGTCGCCGCTCTCGAAATACTGCAGTGCCTCGACGGCTACACATTGCCCGTCGAGGACCAACAAGAGGTAGGATAGCTGATGACGATCTACGACAACATCGTCGATCTGGTGGGAGATACACCGCTGATTCGCCTGTCGCCTGATTTTGTCGGCGGCGGCGCAGAGGTGGTGGGCAAGGCGGAGTTCTTCAATCCGCTGTCCAGTGTCAAAGACCGGATCGGCGCCAATATGATCGCCGATGCCGAGCGCCGGGGAGTTCTGGAGGAGGACTCGGTGATCGTCGAGCCCACCAGCGGCAATACGGGCATTGCGCTGGCGTACGTGGCGGCCTCGAAGGGCTACGACCTGGTCCTGACGATGCCCGATATGATGAGTTATGAGCGTCGCACGCTATTTAAGGCCCTGGGCGCGGAGTTGGTGTTGACACCGGGCGCCAAAGGGATGGAGGGCGCTGTGGCAAAGGCCCGCGAGATCGTCGACGGCGACGATTGTGCGGTCATGCTCCATCAATTCGAAAACCCGGCCAACCCCGAGGTTCACGCGGCGACGACGGCCCAGGAGATCTGGGACGACACCGACGGCGACATCGACGCCATTGTCACCGGCGTCGGCACGGGAGGCACAATCACCGGGGTGACCAGGGTGCTCAAAGAGAAAAATCGGGATTTTGTGTCGATTGCTGTCGAGCCCTCCGGAAGCCCCGTGCTATCCGGTGGGGCGCCGGGACCGCATAAAATCCAGGGGATTGGCGCCGGGTTCGTCCCGGAGACCCTGGATCGGGAATTGATCGACGAGGTGATCAGCGTCGGCGATGATGAGGCGATGGATATGGCCCGGCGATTGGCCAGTGAAGAGGGGTTGCTCGTCGGAATCAGTGCCGGGGCCAATGTCGCCGGCGCCATTCGGGTTGCCAACCGCCCGGAGTTTGACGGCCGTCGCATCGTGACGATGCTGTGCGACAGCGGTGAGCGCTACCTTTCGACGCCACTTTTTCGAACCCTGTAGTTTCAGAGCGCTCGACGTGATGGGGGCCGGGGGCGACGCCCGGCCAGTGCTTCGAGTTTTGACGATGTTGTAGAGGTCCTCATGAGCAATTCGCCCCAAGAGTCCACACCGGAGGTGACGCCCCCGTCGTCTCAGCGCGATGGTGTCGCCGGTTTTATCCGCGATGCCGTGGAGGATATTCGCGCCGTCCAGCGCGCCGATCCGGCAGCGCGGTCGTTTGCGGAAGTGATCACCACCTATCCCGGCGTCCACGCCCTGTGGCTGCACCGAATCGCACACTGGTTGTGGACCAATGAGCATCGGTGGGGGGCTCGACTTCTAAGCCACTACAGCCGCCATGTCACCGGTGTTGAGATCCATCCGGGAGCCGTCATCGGCCGGCGCGTATTTATCGATCACGGCATGGGTGTGGTGATCGGCGAGACGTCGATCATCGGCGATGATTGCCTCATCTACAAAGGCGTCGTCCTCGGCGGTACGACGCTGGAGCGGACCAAGCGCCACCCGACGATCGGAAAAGGGGTGACCATCGGAAGCAACGCCTGTATCCTGGGTAATGTCAAAATCGGCGACGGAGCGCGCATCGGCAGCGGCTCGGTGGTCATCAAAGAGGTCGAGCAGTGTGGCACCGTGGTCGGTATTCCAGGGCGGGTGGTCTCCAAGGAGGAGAGCAAATCCGTGGGCTATCCGGACCTGGAGCACGACCGGCTTCCGGATCCGATGCAGCGTATCGTGCGCGACTTGCTGGAGCATATCGACACGCTGTCGAATCGACTTCACGTTCTGGAGCGCATTGTCGATGTCAGTCCTGAGGAGTTGGCCGAAAAGCTCGAGCGCCACGAGCTGCAAGGTGAGTTGGAGCGCGAATTTTTGGAGGCCTACGAATCCAACGTCGAATCCGACGAGGAACCCAAGAAGACAGGATGAATGGAGCGCCGCCTCTCTCCGTCTATAATCGGGGAACCGGGTCCGCGGAACGCGATGGATGAGTTTTGAATCCACACAACAGGGAACAAATGAGAGTCAAAGCGACAGCAACGATCGGGATCGCCGCAGGCCTGGCGGTCGGATTAATGGGGATGTCTTCGACGGCGGTGGCCGATGATGGGCCGCAGACCGCCGAAGAGATCGTCGAGGAGGCCGTCGACCGCAACGCACTGGGGTTTGAGGCCGGACGCGCCCAGATCAGCCTGACCGTCTTTGACGAAGCCGGCGAGCAGCGCGATCGCCACCTCGATGTGCAAAGCCGTCGCCATGATGAGCGCGAGGACGAAAGTCGCACGGTCATGACGTTGACCGATCCGGCCGAAGTCCGCGGACAGGCATTTTTATTTCACCAAAATGCCGACGGCGACGACGATATGTGGATGTACGTGCCGGCCTTCGAGGTCACCCGCCGCGTCGAAGGAGAGCAGCGGCGAAGCTCCTTTCTGGGAACCCATTTCACCTACGCCGACCTGGAGAGCCGCGATTTGCGCGAGGCGGACTACGAGATGCAAGACGACGAACGCGTCGGTGACTACGATGTGCACGTCATCGAGGCCACGCCCGATGACCCCGAGGAGAGTGATTACGAAAAGGTGGTCGCCTACATTCGACAGGACGATCAGATCCCGATTCGAATTCGATTCTTCGACCGCGATGGAGACCTCGACAAGACGCTGTATACCGAGCAATTGGCCACCACCGGCGACGACGACGTCACCTACATCGAGAGAATGACGCTTCGATCGGAGAGCGGCGGATATACGACCGTCGAGATCGATGAATTGGACCCCGATGTCGACATCCCGGATTCGGCCTTTGATCGAGAAGAGCTCGGCAGGTGATAGCCTTCCATGACAGGACGGCGGGGAGATGGGTCGTCGGCGCCGCTGCGGCGGTGTTGGTGCTCACCATTGGGGCCCCGTCGCAGGCGGGAGAGACGATTTTCGATCCCGAAAATCCGTCGTTTGACGACGATGAGAGCGATGCCGAAGACGACGACGAAAGTCGGGAGGAGAATGGCGATGATGATGACGACGGGTCGGAGACGATCTTCGATCCGGAGCGCCCCGACTTCGGTGAGCCGGAGCCCGCAGAGGATGAATCCGAAGACGCCGATGGCGCCGACGACGCCGCTGGACCGGCCGAAGACGACGAAGGGACTGGTTTTCGCGACACGGCCTGGAGCCTCGACTACGAATTGGCGACGCTCGCCGACCCGGGCTTCGGTCCCGAGGGCTACGATGCCCTGGAGATCGCCGGCGGTCTCGGATTGGAGCTTCGCCACGATATGTCGGAGCAGACCCGGGCCGTCGTCTCCGGTCGTTTTTCCTACTGGGCGGGATCCGGTCGAGAATTCGATCGATGGCGGACGATGTACGAACCGCGTCTCGACCGGGCCTATGTGCGTCACCGAATCGATCGATGGTCGCTGGCATTCGGTCAGATGAGAAATTCCTGGGGGAGTACCGACCTTGTGCGCCCCGGTGATGTCATCGATCCCGTCGATCTGCGAGATCCAACAGGCGGCGCCGGGCTGGGAACCCCGGCCGGACAACTGAGCGCCACGGCGGCCTACAGCGCCGACAACTGGTCTCTCAGAGCAGTGCTCGTTCCCTTTTTTCAAAGCGATCGGATCTCCATATTCGGTCGCGATACGTCGCTGCTCCACGATCGCAACCCGGTGGTCGGTGAGCAGCTTCCACTGCTGCTATTTACCGAGCAATTGCTCGACGAACAGGTCCATCTCGACTCCGATCCCTTCGTCCAGGTCACGCGCCGACCACTGGAGACACCGCGAAATATCAGCGGCGGCCTTCGGGGCACGACGACGGTCTCCGGCACCGACCTCGGATTGGGGCTATACATTGGCTGGGATCGGACCCCCTGGGTCGATCTCGATGAGGAGTTTCGCCGGCTGCTGGAAGCCGCCGCCGAGGCCGGTCTCGACCAAGAATTCCAGCAGGAGAACGACGACGAGCAATTCGAGGATGTCGATGGCTCTGGCATCGATTCTGGTTTTTACCGGCGGGCGACGCTGGTGGCCGATGTTGCGCGCTATATCGGGCCCATCGGAGTTCGAGCCGACGTGGCACTGTCACCTCGCCAGATTTTTTACACCGATGAATTCACGCCGGTGCGACGCCCCAGTGTGTTTTCGGCAGTCGGACTCTCTTACGAGCGACTGCTCGATGGCGTGCGACCGCTGTCGCTGACGATGGAGGGGTTTTGGTTGCACCCATTTGCCGCTGATTCTCCACTGACACAGTTGGCCGTTCCCGACGAACAGCGGGGCGCTGAAGACGACGAGTTATTGCTCTTCGACGGAGGCTATTTCGGGGTCGCCGGTGCCATAAACTGGGCCACCGGTTGGTGGGATTTGGAGGTGTCGTCCGGGGCCGTGGCATCGATTTCACCGGGCGATCTGATCGGCCAGTTTTCCATCGAACGGCGATGGCGGCCGGGGATTCGAACCACGTTGGGGACCAATCTATTCTTCGGACCCGATCCCGCCGAGCGACTGACACTCGGCGGGCAATGGGCTCATGCCAGCAGATTATACCTGGCGGTGGGCGGGGAGTTTTAACTTAGAAGCGGTCCAACAAGACTCCCGTCGGCATTCGCCGGCTGATTTGCCCGCTATCTTTGCGCGCCCTGAGCAAAGCGAAGAAGTACTCTTGGGGTGCGCTGGGAGCAACGCGACCGAGTGCCCTTGGGGTGCTCAATCCTCGACTTATCCTCCGATTCCCGCAAAGCGGGAGCCCGCGCCTCCGTTTGATCGCTTCGATAGCAAACAAATCATCTCGCCGAGCCTCGGTCCGCTTTTTTTGACCGCTTTTAAGTACTACTTGTTCACTTTTTTCCAGCGTCTCGCAGGCTCAGATGCGCGGTCTCGGCGTCAATGGCCACGTGAGGATGCCTTTTGGTATCATCTACGGTCCAATCCCAGGCAGCGCAGGGCATATCGGGGCCTCAAAGAGC
>LFFM01000060.1_pt1 | contig 59396 bp, 46 predicted proteins | sample 643131 | NCBI WGS metagenome assembly LFFM01 (sample SAMN03777445, study PRJNA286221) | soda lake metagenome | biome: soda lake; feature: Kulunda steppe; material: water; isolation source: sample Tc-Br brine of Tanatar trona crystallizer | place: Russia: Kulunda steppe | collected 2011-07 | reverse complement strand
TCGCGGAAGGAGCCGTCGGGCATCGGCCCGATCAAGAGCTCGTCGCCGGCTTCGACCGTCCCCGAGGTCACCGTCCCGGAGGCGACGGCGCCGACGCCGGTCACCTTGTAGCTCCGATCGACGTACATCCGGAACGTCTCACGTTCGGGAGTCGCACGCTTGGGCAGCGACGCGAAGAGCCGGTCGAGCGCCTCGATTCCGTCCATCGTCACCGCACTCGTCCGGAACAGGGGGACGACCCCGTCGCCCACTTCCGCGATCGCGACGTCGACGCCGTAGCGATCGACGAGGAGCGGCGTCTGTCCCGCGTCGCGGAGGGTCGACTCCACCTCCCGCTCGACGGCCGCGAGCCGGTCGTCGGTCACGGCGTCCGTCTTGGTAATGGCGACGATCGTCGGCAGCTCCGTCGCCAGCAGGATCCCGAGGTGCTCCCGCGTCGTCTTGGTCGGGCCGTCGTCGGCCGCGACGACGAGGAGTCCGTAGTCGAGCTTCTGGCCGACAAGCCCGCGGATCGTCGTGCGGAGCCACGGCTCGTGGCCGACGGTGTCGACGAACGAGACGAGCCGGTCGGCCTCCTCGACGATCCGCGCCCGGTCGGACTTCCGGTGGGGGTTGTCCATCCGGACCGGCTCGTCGGCGTCATCGGCGAAGCCGTAGACGGCGTACGAGAGGTCCGCCGAGAGCCCGCGTTCGACCTCGTGCGGCTGGACGTCGAGGAAGCCGCGGGTGCCGCCCTGGCCGTCGTCGGCCCGTCCCGTCACGAGCGTGCCGACGAGCGTCGACTTGCCGTGGTCGACGTGGCCGGCGGTGCCGACGACGAGGTGGTCGTCGTCCGCCTCGAAGACGCCACCCTCCTGTAACGTCGCGAGGCCGACGAGCCCCTCCTCGTCGCCGTTTCCGGCGGAGCCGGCGCTCCACGTCTCGACGTCGGCGATGTGGGCGTCAGCCTCCTCGGCTAAAAGCGAGAGGACGTCCATCGTCTCGGAGAAGGCCTCGGGGGAGATCCCGGCCAATCCGCCGTCGTCAGTGACTCCGAGGACGTAGGTCGCCTCCCCGTCGCCGGAGAGGACGCGGTGGCGCAGTTGGGCCACGAGCGACTCCATCCGCTCCTCCGAGAGGTGGACCTCGCGGGTCAGCCGCTCCTTGAACTCGATCGCGCCGCCGTCACGCTCGCCACGCTCGATGGCCCGTCGAAGGACGGACCGGTCAGCGCTCATGAAACGTTCTATGGAAGGACCGGCTATAACGGTTTTCGTGCGGATCGTCACCGTGGACCGGGATGGAAGCGTGTCGGTCGACGGGCCGACTGGCGGGACGGTCGGCGGAGCGATTAGCGGAGCGGTCGGCGGAGCGATCGACGAGGCGATCGGCGGAGCGATTAGCGGAGCGGTCGGCGGAGCGATCGGCGGGGCGGGCCGGTCGACGCGAAGGTAAAAACCGTCGCGGCCCGTCGATCCGACCGTGACCGTTCTCGTCTACGGCGCCTACGGCTACACCGGCGGGCTGATCGCGCGGGCCGCGCTCGATCGCGGGCTCGACCCGATCCTCGCCGGTCGCGACGGCGACCGCCTCCGCGAGCTCGGCCGGGAGCTTCGCGCCGACGTACGCGAGTTCGACCTCTCGATCCCCGAGGTCGTCGCCGAGAGCGTCCGCGACGTCGACGTCGTGTGCAACTGCGCCGGCCCCTTCGCCGCCACCGCCGAGCCGCTCGTCGACGCCTGCATCGACACCGGTACCGACTACCTCGACGTCACCGGCGAGTATCGCGTGCTGGAGGCGATCGCGGCGCGTGACGAGGAGGCCGCAGCCGCCGGCGTCACCCTGCTTCCCGCAGTCGGTTTCGACGTCGCCGCCACCGACTGTCTCGCCGCGGCGCTCGTCGGGCGGCTCCCGGACACGACCGAGTTGCTGTTGGGCTTCGACGCGGACGGCGCCGTGTCCCGTGGAACCGCCCGCACCGCGGTCCGCGGGCTCGGCGAGGGTCCCGTGATCCGTCGCGACGGCGAGCTCGTGCGGGCCGGCGACGGATTCGAGCGGGAGCGCCGATTCGACTTCGGTCGGGGCGAGCGTCCGGCGCTCGCGGTCGCGTGGGGCGACGTCGTCACCGCCGCACACACGACCGGCGTCGGGGACGTCGCCGTCTTCGCCGCCCTCGATCCACGCGTCATGCGGGCGATCCGCCTCTCCCGGCCGCTCGGCCCCCTCCTCCGGACCCGGCCCGTCCGTTGGCTGCTCGACCGGCTCGTCGCCGGGCACGTCGAGGGACCGACCGCGGACGAACGCGCCGCCAACGAGGTGTACCTCCGGGGGGAGGCACGTTCCCCGGACGGCGACGGGGTCGTCGAACGGTTACGGACTCCCGACCCCTACGACGTCACCGTCGAGACGACGCTCGCCGCAATCGAGCGCGTCGAACGCGACGAACCCGACGCGCGCGGTGAAGGTGGTGAGACGTCGAGGCACGGTGACGGGGTGCCGAACGGGTTCACCACGCCCGCGGGCGCCTTCGGCCCGTCGTTCATCGACGGCGTCGACGGCGTGCGGTGGATGGATCGGTGAACCGAAGACTCCGCTTCCGCCCCCGCACCGCTCGACACCCCGGTCCGCGAGCAACGACGCAGCGCTCAACGTTCCCGGTCCGCGAGCAGCGACGCGGCGACGTCGTCGATCGCCGCCTGCACCGGCTCCAGCTCGTCGATCGTGGAGGCGTTGTACGCCCGCTTGCTCCGGTCGACGTGTCGCGGAACGATCCCGTGTGCCTCCATCGACAGCTCCGCGAGCCGTCGGTGTCGCTCGGTTTCCCGGTAGGCGGGGAGGTGAAGTCGTTCGACGAGCGCCTTCGGGATCCCGGATTTCCCCTCGGAGGCGAGCCCCTCGATCGAGCGCTGGTAGACCGCCGAGTTGAGCAGCGCACAGAGAAAGTGCGCCTCGTGTGCGTCGTCGGTGGCGACGAACATGCAGTGGTCGCCGGGCACGACCCGCTTCTCGCCGAGGTCGGGGTCATCGACGGTGGAGACGACGGCGAAGTGCGGCTTGAACCCGAGCCGACACCAGACGACCTTGTAATCGGCCCACGTGTACTCGCCGAGCCCGAAGAGGTTGTAGAAGGGGCCGGAGTCGAACCACGACGAGGACCGACCCTCCAGCGTCTCGCGGTGCTCCGCGAGATGCTCGAAGGTTCGCGGGGTCTCCCGGCGGAGCTCGGCCTCGTTGTCCGCATCCACCTTCGGCAGCGGGACGAGCTGGAGATCGTGGCCGAACAGGCCGTACTTGACGACGTGACGCGATCGGAGGTACGGGTAGACGTGGTCCGGCTCCAAGTCGGCGAGCTGCTCGCGGTCGAGCGAGAAGACGGCCTTCGCGTCGTCCTTGACGCCGTGGCGGATCCGGTGATCGGGGTCGCCGAGCGCACGGCTCTCCACGTCCCCGGCGATCCACGGCGAGGCCGGATCGTCCGGCTGGACGGGCGTTAATCCGGTTTGCCCCCGACACAGCGACGCCCGGATCGCTGCCGCCGAGTCGAACTTCGGCCTCCTGCCCCCGTGTGTCCCGTTCGCACGTTTCCACGAGACGCACTCGACGGGGAAGGTCGTCGCCGCGTCCGCCCGCAGGCCGTAGACGGCTGCGTCGGCGTTCACCTCGTCGCCGAACGGATGGAGCGAGCCGAAATCGTGGACCGTCTCCACGGAAACGGGCCGGTCGCCGACCCGTCCGCGCCGGAAGAGCCGCCCGGCGGGTCCGGTGATCAGGTTCCGTTTCAACACGACCGCGGCGTCGCCGTCCGGCGCGAGGTAGCGGTCCAGACAGGTCCAGACGAACGGGACGGAGACGTCGTCGTTTCCGTAACCGAGCAGCGACTCGCGGCCGTGATACGCCTGCAGGTTCAGCCGGTCCACGTGCGTCCGGCGCCACGCCGCCCGCGTTCGCTCGGGCAACGCGCTCCACGTGATCCACGGCGGGTTGCCGACGAGGTGGTCGACCGTCAGCGCCGGCGAGTCGTCCCGGACGACTGATCCGGCGGATGGCCCCGCCTCCCGCAGTCCGAGCGCGTCCGCACGAACGACGGGAACCGTCACCTCCGTGACCGCCTCGTCGTCGAGCAGCGACCCGAGCGCCGAGAGGTACGCCAGCCGCGCGCCCCGCACCGCAACCGGGTTGACGTCGATCCCGTAAACGGTGTCAGTGATCGCATCGACGGCCGCCGCAGCCGACTCGACCGGTTCGGTCGGCCTCGGCGATTCCAGTGATCCCTCCATCGCCTCACGCTTTCGCGCGATACAGACCGTGAGGAAGGTGCCGACGCCGCAGCCCGGGTCGAGGAACGTCTCGGAGGCGGGGTCGTCGATGTCGAGCGTCTCCACGGCGAGCTCGGCGAGCCCACGGGGAGTGTCGTACTCGCCGAGCGCGAGCCGCGTTTCGCGGGGGACGACGTCGGCGTAGAGCGCCCTGAGCGACGAGGGGGATACCCCGACCGATCCGCCCCGTTCCGAGTCGGTCGGATCGTCGCGCTCGGCGGGACCCGCCGCAGCCGCCAGCGCTCGTGGGCTCTCGAAGCCCGCAGTCTCCGCGACGTGGTCGTGGACCGCTCGACGGCCGCCTTCGACCGACGCGCCGGGCTCTTCGCCGGAGGCGTGCTCGTCGACCTCGCTGCCGAACCCGTCGAGCATGACGAGCGTGATACCGTGGCGTCGTTCGAGCGCCGAGAGCTGCGCCGAGACGACGAAGTCGAAGTACAGCGTCCCGACGACGCGATCCCGCTCGAGGTCGGTTGCGTCCTCGCCGTGGCTCGCGAGGAAGCGTCGTTCCCGCGGCGGCAATGCATCGAAAAGGTCCCGATCGTTCCGGAACAGGCCCCGAAGCGCCGTCGTGTACCGTTCGTGAACGTCGCTCTCCCGGCCCCACCGTTCGAGGAGCCGCGTGCGACGTGCCGCACGGGCGTCGTCCTCCGCGACGGACGGCCGCCTCATGAAACGCCCCCCGGCTCGAGGATGCCGCGAACCCGTTCGTCGGCGCCCGCTTCACGCTCGCCGTCGTTGCCGGTCGCCTCCCGCTCGATCGAGAATCCGAGATCAGTATAAAAGGTCGACAGCGACGGGTCGAACGCCGCGGTGACCCGTTCGACTCGCTCGTCGACCACGGCGGCTCGCACCGCCTCGGCGACGAGCGCGGAGCCGATCCCGCGGCCCCGGCGCTCGCGCCGAACGGCGACCGCCTCCACGTGTCTCCGGGTAGGTTCGGGCCGGCGAACGACGACGGCGCCGACGACGGCGTCCGTTCGCTCGGCGCGGGCGACGTGGACGTCGTCCGTTGCGATCCGGTCCGCGAGCGGATCGACGTCGACCTCGAGCATCGCCGCGTCCACGACCCGCAGGACGTCGAGCCGGTCGGCGGGATCGGCGGGCTCGATGACGATGCCGTCGGGTGGATCCGGCGCGGTTCGACCGGCCTGGGTCGGCTCCCCGCTCACGCGAACTTCGCCACCTCCGCAAGCAGGTCGTCGACCGACGGGCGATCGTCCGGCCGCCGCCCGGCGTGTCGCCACAGCTCCCGCACCTCTCCCGGATCGCCGCGGAGGTCGACGAGCACGGCGAGCGGCAGCCGGCCGAGCAGGTCGATCCGCCGCCCGACCGGTCCGAGCGTCGTCGGCTGCCCGTACCGCTCGGCGACCGCGTTGTCCGGGTCTGCGAGCACCGGATGCGGCGCGCCGCGGCACCCAGCCCAAGCGGCCGCGCGGGAGGCGGGTTCGGGAAGTACGGAGACGACGGCGACGTCGCGGTCGCGAAACGCGGCGTGCCGGCGGGCGATCCGCGTTGCCTGCCGCCGACAGTTTCCACAGAGGTGGTCACGATGAAAGAGGACGACCGCGAGGGTCGCGTCGGCGTCGGAGAGCGTAAACGGGTCGGGACCGACCCCGCCGTTGTGGAGGGTGAAATCGAGGAGGACGTCGCCGCGGTCGTCCGCCGCGTCGTCCCGCCGCTCCGGCGTATCACTGCGGTCGCCGGAGGCATCGTCCCGCCGCTCGGGCGAGTCGATCACGACGGTCTCGCACCTCCCTTGATCAGTCGAAGGAGAGTGACCCGCTCGGCGTCGACGGGGCGGTCGCCGGGGACGGGAGAGCCGTCGACGAGGATCGAGGCCTCCTGCGGGTGGTAGCCGACCGTCCGTATCAGGTCGGCGTACGTCGCCTCGTCGTCGACGACGCACTCCCGCGTATCCCCGCCGACGATCTCCACCGTCACGTTCATGCGCTTCGGTAGTCGCCCGACTCTGGTTAATGACTCGGTCGCGTTCGCCGGCGACCCGGAATGCCGGGAGCAGACGCGAACCCGGGGCGCCACACACCCCTCAGATCTCCGCGATCCGCTCGGCCACGTCGTCCCAGTGGCTTCCCTTCCAGAACCGCCGACCGCAGTCGCAACATCGCCAGACCGGGGCCGCATCGTCCGGAACGTAGTCGGGGAGGACGTCGCGGTCGGCTTGGTCATCGCGGTCTGCGTGGACATCGCGGGTATCGGAGTCGTCGCGGTCGGCGTGAACGTCGCCGTCAGTGAGGACGTCGCCGTCGACGGAGTCATCACTCGCGTCCACTTCGCGGTTGAGCCGCCCGTTGCAGGCGCCGCAATGCCGCGGCTCGTCCGCGAGCGCGACCGGGTAGCCGGCCGCAGCGACCTCCCGGAGCTGCCCGTCCACGTCGCGTTCAGTCAGCAGCATCGCTCCCGGCACGGCTGCGTCGCCCTCGGCGCGCGCCGCGAGGTCACGGTCCCGGGTGACGAGCACGCGCTCCTTCGCGGTCGCGACCGCGAGCAGCCGCTCGTCGGCCTCGATCCCACGGTCGAGCGCGTAGACGGCGTCGTAGCCACAAAACCGGAGGTGGCGCGCGAGCGATCCGCACATGACGTCGACGAGCAGCGGCGGTCGGTCGGCCTCGACCGACCCGTCGGCTCCGTCCATCTACTCGAGGAACGCACGCAGTTCGGCCGGCGAGCGCGTGTTGAGGACGTCGGCGCGCTCGGCCCACCCCCGTCGCGCGGTGTGGACGCCGTAGCGGACGTGCTCGAACTCGCGAGGCGCGTGCGCGTCGGTGTTGACGGCGATCATCGCGCCGGCCTCGACCGCAGCCCGCACCGCTCCGCCGTCCGCGTCGAGTCGCGCGGGATTGGCGTTCACCTCGATCGCGGTGTCGGCGACGGCGGCCGCCTCGGCGATCGCCTCGAAGTCGGGCGCAAGCCCCTCACGGCTGTTGATGATCCGGCCGGTTGGATGGCCGAGCACGTCGACCTCGGGATGCTCGACCGCGCGGACGAGCCGCTCGGTAGCGGCCGCAGCGTCCTGGTCGAGCGCCGAGTGCGGCGACGCGACGACGAGATCGAGATCGGCGAGCGTCTCGTCCGCGGTCGTGATCGCTCCCTCCGCGTCGACGTTGGCCTCGATCCCGTGGAACACCTCGATCGGCGCGTCCGCGGCGACCTCGGCGACCGCCTCGACCTGCTCGGCGATCTCGGCCTCCTCCAGCCCGACGTTTCCGAAGACGCCCGGCCCCGCGGCGTGGTCCGTGACGGCGTGGAAGTCGTAGCCGCGGTCGACGGCCGCCGCGACCATCTCCTCGACCGAGAAGCTGCCGTCGGACCAGTCGGTGTGGGTGTGGAGGTCGCCGCGAACGTCGCCCACCTCGACGAGCGCCGGCAGCGATCCCTCGCTCTCCGCGGCGGCCGCCTCCACCTCGCCGGCGTCCTCGCGGAGCTCCGGCGACACCCACGCCATGTCGAGCGCCTCGTAGACGCTCGCCTCGGTCTCGCCGGCGACGTGCTCGCCGACCCGCTGGTCAGCCTCCGATTCCTCGACGTCCGAGACGTCGAAGACGCCGTACTCGTTCACCTTGAGCCCGCGGTCGATCGCCCGGTTGCGGACCGCCACGTTGTGCTCCTTCGATCCGGTGAAATACTGGAGGGCGGCGCCGAACTCGGTGATGTCGACGACGCGGAGGTCGACCCGCGTGCCCGCCGCCCGGACGCTCGCTTTGATCGTGCCGGCCTCGATGACGGCGTCGGCGCCCTCCCAGTCGACGAACGCCTCGACCACCGCCTCGGTCTCGTCGCTCGCGACGAGCACGTCGACGTCGCCGATCGTCGCCTTCCAGCGCCGGATCGAGCCGCAAACCTCGGCCTTCGCGACCGCATCGAGGTCGGCGAGGTACGCGAGGGCATCGTCCGCGACCGGCCGGGCGTCCCCCAGACGGGTTCGCTCGCCGGCCTCTCGCGCGAAGGCGACGTTGTCGAGGATGTTCTCCTCGGTCTTTGCGCCGAAGCCCTTCACCTCGCGGATCTCGCCCGCCTCCGCCGCGGCCTCCAGCTCGTCGAGCGTCGTGATCGAGAGCTCCCGATACAGGGTGCCCACCGTCTTCGGCCCGACGCCCTCGACGCGCGTGAGTGCCGCCATGTCCACGGGAAGCTCCTCGCGGAGGTCCTCGAGTTCCGCGATCGTGCCCGTCTCGACGTACTCGACGATCTTCGAGGCGATGGCGTCGCCGACGCGGTCGATCTCGGCGACCGCGTCCGCACCCTCCCGTGCGAGCGCCTCGACCGGTGCGGGATGGTCGGCGACGTTCTCCGCCGCGCGCCGGTACGCGTTCGGCTTGTACTCGACGCCCGTCGCCTCGAGGCGATCGGCGAACTCGAAGAGGAGCGCCGCGACCTCGTCGTTTCGGCTCATTTGACGGAAGTTCGAGCCCGACTCATTTATATTCTCGATCCCGGTCCCGGTCGGATTCGAGCCGGGGATGCCCACGGGTCGACGGGCCGGATTGCCGTCGTCATCTCAGTAACGCCGGATCCGGGCCAGTTATGTATCACGAAAAAATATAGAGTACGATGTTTGGACAAGAGGATCGATTCGACAGGCGGACGTTTATGAAGGCCGCGGGCGTGGCGGGGGCGGTGAGCCTCGCGGGCTGTGCCGACGACGACGGCGGACAGGAGTTCGTCACCATCGGGACCGGCGGAACGGGAGGCGTATACTTCCCGCTCGGCGGCGGAATGGCCGACATCATGAATCAACACATGGACGGGATCGACGCCACCGCGGAGTCCACCGGGGCGAGCGTCGAGAACTGTCGGCTCGTCGGCAACGACGAGATGACGATGGCGCTCGCGCTCGGCAACTCCGTGCTGCTCGCGGTCAACGGCGAGGGCGACTTCGACGAGCCGATCGACCTGTCGGCGGCGTTCGGCGCCTATCAGAACGCGACGCAGGTCGTCGTTCCCGAGGATTCCGACGTCGAGACGCTCGCAGATCTCGAGGGCCTCGACGTGAGCGTCGGCGCACCGGGCAGCGGGACGGAGGTCATCGCCGAGGAGCTGCTCAACTGGTACGGCCTCACGTACGACGACATCAACGAGGAGCGGCTCTCATTCGCGGAGACGTCGGACGCCCTGCTCGACGGCAACATCGACGCGGGCTTCTGGAGCGTCGCCTTCCCGGCCTCCTCCATCGAGGAGCTCGCCTCCCAGCGTGACGTTCGGCTGATCGACTTCCCGGAGGAGGACCTCGATGCCATCGACGAGGAGTTCCCCTACTACGCGCCCGGCGTCATTCCCGCCGGCACCTACCCCGGTCAGGATGCCGACGTCAACCAACCCGGCGTGACGAACACCATGATCGTTCGGTCCGACGCCGACGAGGAGTTCATCCACGACGTCGTCGAGGTCATCTACGAGAACCTCGACACCCTCGTGGACGTCCACCCGGCCGCGGAGCAGTTCGAGGAGACGGCCCGTGCCGCGCCGATCGACCTGCATCCGGGCGCCGAACGATACTTCGACGACGCGGGGCTCTGAGGGCAGTGACGCTCCGGCGGCTCGGGTTCCTCGTGGCGATCGTCGCGCTCGTGGGGTTCACGAGCGTGGCGGCCGCCGCGACCCTGCCGGCCGGGGATGCAGTGGTGATCGACGATCCGGAGACCGGAGAGGTCCACGACCGATTCATGCTCGACGCGGGCGAGACGTTCGCGGTGACGTACGTCCACTCGTTCGAGAAGACGCCCGTGACGGCAGTGTATACCGTTCGAGACGGGGAGATACACCAAGTGAGAGAGGAGTACGCGTACAACGCCGCGGGGCTCGGCTACACGCGGTCCGAGCGACGCGAGGGGAACCGGACCGTCGTCGACGTCAACGAGCACGTCGGCTCGTTCACGATCCGGATCTCCGACTCGGAGGCGCATTACCTGACGGTCGACGGACGGGACCGTCCGCTCGATTCGTACGCGGAACCGTGGTCGACGGTCAGGGTGACGGCCGACCGCGTGAGCCATCTCGAAAAGCAGTGGAGTCTCGGAGCATAACGCACACATGACCACCGATACCGAGGACGCCGAGGCGGAAACGAACGAAGGCACAACGACCGGACCACGGAACGAGGTCGACGGACCTGACGGACCCGACGGGACCGCCGGGATCGACCTCACGGCGACCGACCAAACGGCCGCGTCCCGTCGCGGCACGCACCTGAGCGGCTACGGGAAACGGGATCTCGACGGAACGCTCGTCGCGGCCGTCGTGACCATCCTCGCCGTGGGTCTCGGCGCCTATCACGTCGTGACCGCCTACACCGGGGTTCCGGGCGCGTTCACAAACCGCCCCATCCACCTCGCGGTGATGATGGCGCTTAGCTTCCTCGTGTACGGAGCCTGGGAGGGGGTAGCGGGCGAACGCGTGCCGTGGTACGACTGGCTGCTGGCGGCCCTGTCGTTTCCGGCGGTGTTGTATCTGGCGTACGCGATAAACTACGGCGATGCCGCCGCACGTGCAGGGTCGCCGACGACGGTCGACATCGTCTTCGGCGCGATCACGTTGCTTCTCGTCCTTGAGATGACCCGTCGGACGACCGGGATCATCCTGCCCATCATCGCCTCGTCGTTCGTCGTGTACGCGTTCGTCGGTCCGATGATGCCGGGTCTGCTCGCCCACCGGGGATACGGCTACGAACGGATCCTCTCGCACCTCTACATGACCACCGAGGGAATCTTCGGGATCCCGCTCGGCGTGAGCGCGACGTTCGTCGTCCTCTTCATCATCTTCGGGGCGTTCCTCGAGGTGACCGGGATCGGCGACTGGTTCATCGATCTTGCGTACGGGGTGACCGGCCGTCTCTCCGGCGGTCCCGCGAAGACCTCCGTCCTCGCCAGCGGATTCATGGCGAGTCTCAACGGGAGCGCCGTCGCCAACACGGCGACGACCGGCGCGTTCACCATCCCGCTGATGAAGCGGACGGGTTTCGACGACTACTACGCGGCCGCGGTCGAGTCGTCCGCGTCCTCCGGAGGACAGATCATGCCGCCGGTGATGGGAGCCGGGGCGTTCATCATGGCGGTCTGGACGGGGATCAGCTACGCGGACATCATCATCTCGGCGACGGTGCCCGCGATGCTGTTTTTCCTCTGTGTGGGGATGGCGGTCCACTTCCGCGCAAAAAAGCAGGGCCTGAAGGGGCTTCCGAAGTCCCAGCTGCCCGACTCGCGGACCCTGCTCATCTACCGCTTCTACTACACGCTCCCCATCATCGTGCTCGTGTTCATGCTCGTCCAGGGGTTCACCGCGATGCGTGCGGGCTTCTGGGCGATCCTGCTCGCGATCGTCGTCTGCGTCTTCCCCGACCGGATCCGGCGGCTCTCGGACCTGCGTGATCCGGGGTCCGGTGAGAGCGCCGGGCGGCTGCTGAAGGACTCCCTCCGGCTGCTCGCCGCCGGCCTCGAACGCGGCGTTCGAATGACGATTCTCGTCGCAGCCGCCTGTGCAACCGCGGGGATCGTCGTCGGGGTCGTGACCCTCACCGGCCTCGGTCTCAAGTTCTCCTCGCTCGTCGCGTCGCTGTCGGGCGGCGTCGTCCTCATCGCGCTCGTGTTGACGATGTTCGCGTCGATCCTGCTCGGGATGGGACTGCCGACGACGGCCGCGTACGTCGTCGTCGCGGCGCTCGGTGCCCCGGCGCTCACGCAGTTCGGCGTCGACCTGCTCGCGGCACACCTGTTCATCTTCTATTTCGCGATCATCTCCGCGATCACCCCGCCGATCATGCTTGCGGTGTTCACCGCCAGCGGCATCGCCGAGTCCGACCCCTGGCGGACCGGGTTCGCCGCGATCAACATCGCCAGCGTCGGGTTCATCATCCCGTACATGTTCGTGTACGGAACGGAACTGCTGTTGATCGGCGAGCCCGTCGACGTCGCGGTCAGCGTCGTCACCGCAATCGTCGGCGTGATCGCCCTCTCGGCGTCGACGCAGGCGTACCTCCTGAAGAGCGCGTCCCTGCCGGAACGGGCGCTGTTGCTCGTCGGAGCGTTGCTGATGATGTTCCCGCACGTTCCCACCGACGCCGTCGGAGCCGTCGTGCTCGGCGCCGTGTTCGTCAGACAGTACGTCGCGGTGAACGCCGAGTCGCCCGCGCCCGCGGCGGCCGACTGACCGTCTCGACGGGTCTCCCCGCCGGCCCACGGAGTATCTTTTCGATGATATGTATGGAACACAAGAACTAATCACGCGGCCGTCGCGAGGGACGTGTATGCACGTCGTTGCAGCGGTCGACACCGACGAGGACGCGGGACCGATCGTCGAGGAGGGGTTGGTGCTGGCGGAGACGTTCGGCGATCCGTTACACGTGGTACACGCCGTTCCCTCGACCGAGTTCGCGGCGATCCAGCGGGAACACGTCTCGGCCGGCGGCGAGACGCTCACTAGGGGGGAGGTCGCACGCGCCCACCTCGAGGACGTGCTCGACGCCGACGCCCTCTCCGGATCCGTCGACGTCGAGTTCGTGGGACTCGACGGCGAACCCGCCGACGCGATCCTCGATCACGCCGCGGAGGTCGACGCCCGCTACATCGTCATCGGGGGACGGGATCGATCTCCCGCGGGGAAGGCGCTCTTCGGAAGCGTCGCACAGACGGTGATACTCGAGGCGGACCGCCCCGTCGTCGTGGCCGGTCGCTGACGCTGCGGGCACCGACGCCGACCGTTCTCGCCGGATCCAGAGCGGCGGGCTGGTCTCGGCGGGATCACGATGCCCGCCGACTCGATTCGATCCGTCGACGAATCGAGCGTCCGTCCACGGATCGGTCCGTCGTCGACGTCGAGGTCATGCCTGCGCGGGCACGCCGTCCGACCGGGTCCGAAACCGATCGTTCGTTCGAAAACGCGACCGTCGATCTCACGCCACGCATATAAACCGCGCCGAAAGCCTCACACCAAAATCGACGGAACGTCGACGCTACCGTGCGATCCGCATGGAGAGGCGTGTGACAACGTGCGACACACTTATTAGTGAGAATCCCTCCCATACATATAGACTCGGTTACGAGCCGAGCGGACGACCACCCGCGAGTCGGTGTCCGACGAGGCGTCGCCGCGACGTCGGCGGAGCACGTGATCACGGCACGGAGAGCCGTAGGCCCGCCCATCGGTCGTCGCTCGCGTCGGCCACCGCGACCTCGGTCCCTCGCGCGGCTCGCCCGGGCATCGGTGAACACAATGACAGACAGACAAACGCTCGAACGGCTCAGCGAACGGTACCGTGAGAACGTCCCGGACGACCTCCGGGCGTCGCGATCGTTCGACTGGTACCTCGACGAGCTGTATCAGGACCCGCAGGTCGCGCGGAACGCCCACCAGCGCGTCGCCGACATGTTCGACCACTACGGCACGCGTTACGACGAGGATCGCGGCGTCGTCGAGTACGCGCTCGCCGCGGACGACCCGATCCACGGCGGTGAGAACGTCTTCTACGGCCGCGAGATCCACGAGGCGATCCACGAGTTCGTCAACAAGGTGAAGTCGGGCGCCCGCGGGCTCGGCCCCGAAAAGCGGATCAAGCTCCTCCTCGGCCCCGTCGGTTCCGGGAAGTCACACTTCGACTGGCTCGTTCGGCGCTACTTCGAGGCGTACACCCGCGAGGACGCCGGGCGGATGTACACGTTCCGCTGGGTCGACCTCTGTTCGGTCATCGACGACCAGGACCCGGGTGACGACGTCGTTCGCTCCCCGATGAACCAGGACCCGCTCGTGTTGCTGCCGAAGGCGCAGCGCGAGGCGGTGATCGACGACCTCAACGAGCGGCTGGACGCGCCCTACACCCTTCGGAACGACCAGCATCCCGACCCCGCCTCGGAGTTCTACCTCAACGAGCTGTTGGCTCACTACGACGACGACCTCCGGACGGTCCTCGAAAGGCACGTCGAGGTCGTCCGGCTCGTCGCCGACGAGAACCGCCGCGAGTGCATCGAGACGTTCGAGCCCAAGGACAAGAAGAACCAGGACGAAACGGAGCTCACCGGGGACGTCAACTACGCGAAACTCGCCGTCTACGGCGAGTCGGACCCGCGTGCGTTCGACTACGCCGGCGCGTTCTGTAACGCGAATCGGGGACTCTTCTCCGGCGAGGAGCTGTTGAAGCTCCAGCGGGAGTTCCTCTACGACTTCCTGCACGCCTCCCAGGAGTCGACGATCAAGCCGAAGAACAACCCGCGGATCGACATCGACCAGGTGATCGTCGGCCGGACGAACATGCCGGAGTACCGCGAGAAGACCGGCGACGAGAAGATGGAGGCGTTCAACGACCGAACCAAGCGGATCGACTATCCGTACGTCTTGGAGTACGAAAGCGAGGCGAGGATCTACCGGAAGATGCTCGAGAACGCCGACGTGCCGAACGTCCACGTCGAGCCGCACACGCTGGAGATGGCCGGCCTCTTCGGCGTGCTCACGCGGATCCAGGAGCCGACCGACGAGACCGTCTCCCTTCTCGATAAAGCGAAGGTGTACAACGGCGAGCTGGAGGACGAGGAGATCGACGCGCGCAAGCTGCGCGAGGACGGCGAGGAGTCCGCCGACGTCGGCGAGGGGATGGACGGGGTCTCCGCGCGGTTCATCGGCGACGAGATCGCCGAGGCGATCATGGACGCGACCCACCGCGACCGGAGCCACCTCTCGCCGTTGTCCGTCTTCGACCACTTCGAGGCCAACCTCGGCGGCCACGGCTCCATCGCGGCCGACGACCTCGATCGCTACGAGCGGCTTCTGGAGACGGTCCGCGAGGAGTACCGAGAGCGCGCGATCGAGGACGTCAGACACGCGCTCGCGTACGACGTCGACGAGCTTCGCCGGCAAGGCGAGAAGTACATGGATCACGTGATGGCGTACATCGACGACGCCACCGTCGACGACGAGCTGACCGGCCGCGAGACGGAGCCCGACGAGACGTTCCTCCGGGCGGTCGAAGAGCAGCTCGACGTCCCCTCGGACCGCAAGGACGACTTCCGTCAGGAGGTGTCGAACTGGGTTTCCCGGCGCGCCCGCGAGGGTCGCGGCTTCGACCCGCAGGAGAACGACCGGCTCCGGCGGGCGCTCGAACGCAAGCTCTGGGAGGACAAGAAACACAACATCAACTTCTCGGCGCTCGTCTCCGCGACCGACCTCGACGACGAGGAGCGGAGCGCCTGGGTCGACGCGCTCGTCGATCGGGGCTACTCGGAGGACGGGGCGGCCGAGGTGCTCGAGTACGCGGGCGCGGCGGTCGCCCGCTCGGAGATGGAAGATGACGGGGCGTGACCGAACCGACGACGGCGAGGCGTTCCTCGCGGACGCCGACGAGACCGTTCGCGGCGCGTACGACCCACCGATGGGGCTGGAGGCGTACGTCGACCACGTCCTCGAGAAGCCGCTTGCGGCGGCCTCCGCGGCCGGCTACGTCCTCGCGGCGATCGAGTCGACCGGCACCCGCGAGGTCCGCGAGCGGGGCGAGCGGCTGCAGCGCTACCGCTTCTTCGACGACCCGTACAACGACGGCGAACACGCCGTGTTGGGCAACACCGCCGCGCTCAACGCCTTCGTCGACGACCTGCGTGCGGCCGCGGCCGGCCGCGGCAACGACGAGAAGATCGCCTGGATCGACGGGCCGACGGCGACGGGGAAATCCGAGTTCAAGCGCTGTCTCGTGAACGGGCTTCGCGAGTTCTCCCGCACGGAGGAGGGGCGACGGTACACCCTGGAGTGGAACGCCACCGGCGCGGGCGGCGGGCGATCGCTGTCGTACGGCAGCGGCGGCGACGCCGGCGCGTGGTACCGGAGCCCGGTCCGCACCCCGCCGCTTTCGGTGTTCCCCGACGAGGTGCGCGAGCGGATCGCCGCCGCGGCCGGCGAGGGCTCCGCTGACGACTCCGCCCCCATCCCGACCGACATCGACCTCGACCCGTTCAGCCGGGAGGCCTACGAGGGGCTCGAGTCGATCTACCGTGAGGAGGGTCATCGGGACGTCTTCTCGGCGATCACCGACCGGGATCACCTTCGCGTGACGAGCTACGTGGTCGACGAGGGGAAGGGGATCGGCGTACTCCACGCGGAGGACGACGGTACGCCGAAGGAGCGGCTCGTCGGCTCGTGGATGGGCGGCATGCTGCGCGAGCTCGACTCGCGCGGACGAAAGAACCCGCAGGCGTTCAGCTACGACGGCGTGCTCTCGCAGGGCAACGGCGTGCTCACCGTCGTCGAGGACGCGAGCCAGCACGCCGATCTCCTGCGTCGCCTGCTCAACGTGCCCGACGAGCGCCGGGTCAAACTCGACAAGGGGATCGGCATGGACCTCGACACGCAGCTGGTCGTGATCTCCAACCCCGACCTCGACGCCGAGCTCGACCGACACGCCGACCGTGAGGGGGCCGACCCGCTGAAGGCGCTGAAACGCCGGCTCGCCCGCCACGAGTTCCGCTACCTCACCGACCGACGACTGGAGACGGCGCTGTTGCGCCGCGAGCTGGCCGGCGAGACGGAGATCCACGCGACGGACGACCCGGCGGATGCCGACGTGGTCGACGAGCGGGTCCGGGCGCCGCTGACGATGCCGATCCGTGACGGCGACGGCACGGTCACGGAGCGGGAGCTGGCTCCGCACGCGCTCGGGGCAGCCGCGCTCTACGCGGTCGTCACTCGGCTCGACGTCGACGACCTGCCGACGGGACTCGACCCGGTGGAGAAGGCGCGACTCTACGAGGTCGGCGAGCTCCGTCGCGAGGACGACCGGATCACGATGGACGACGTCTCGGCCGGCAAGGACGACGGCCGGACCGGGATCCCCGTCACGTACACGCGCGACGTGATCGCCGACCTGCTCGGCGCCGACGCCGACCGGAGCCATCCCGACCTGCCGGTCGAGCGGGTGATCACGCCCGCGGACGTCCTCGACGCGATGGCCGAGCGGCTGTCGGACGCCCCCGTCTTCTCCCGGGCGGAGGCCGCCGAGTTCGAGGGCCGACGGGCCGCCGTCGCGGAGCGCGTCCGCGACCGACAGCGCACGGAGGTGATCGACGCGATCCTCGCGGCCGAGACGGTCTCCGAGGAGACCGTCGCGGAGTACGTCGAACACGTCTATGCGTGGGACGCCGACGAGCCCGTCGAGACCGATCGCGGGCCGGTCGAGCCCGACGCGCTCGCGATGAAGGTGTTCGAGACGGAGACGCTCGGCCGGTTCGGCGAGGACGACTATCGCGGCACGAAGCCGAGCCACGCGGTCGCGACGTTCCGCCGCGAGCAGGTGATCCGCGCGCTCACCCGGTACGCCTGGCGCAACCGCGACGAGGGGTTCAGCGTCGACGACGTCGAACTCGCTGAGATCCCCGAGCTCAAGTCGGTGTTGGAGTCGAACGACCTCGTGGACGTGAAACGCCGCTTCCCCGACATGGATCCGCACGACTGGGCGGACCCGCCGACGAACACCGAGACGGCCCGCGTGAAAGCCGAGACGATCGACCGACTGACCGACCGCGGCTACAGCGAGGCGTCCGCGGAGCTGACGACCCGCGCCGTGATGCGCGACGCCCGCGAGGAGTGGGAGACGCTCGTCGCCGACGGCGGCGACGCGTCCCGCCGCTCCGGTGACCGTGACGGCTCGAGCGGAGGTGGTCGCTGATGCGGATCACGCGCGACCGCGAGCGCTTCCGCGAGGTCGGCGAGCGGCGCCGCGAGGACCTCTCGGAGTTCATCAGCCACGGCGACCTCGGCGGCTCCGCGCCCGACCGGATCCGGATACCGATCAAGATCGTCGACCTGCCGGAGTTCGCCTACGACCGGCGCGATGCCGGCGGCGTCGGACGGGGGCGGGACGGCCAGCCGCAGCCCGGCCAGCCGGTCGATCCGCAGCCGGGCGACGCTGGCGAGGACGGCGACGGCGACGAGGAGGGCGAACCCGGCGAGGAGGCGGGCGACCACGAGTACTACGAGATGAACCCCGAGGAGTTCGCCGCGGAACTGGACGAGGAGCTCGGCTTGGATCTCGAGCCGAAGGGCAAACGCGTGGTCGAGGAGGTGGAGGGCGACTTCACCGACGTCGCCCGCGCCGGTCCACGGGGTACCCTCGACGTCGACGAGTTCTTCAAACGCGGGCTGAAGCGCCACCTCGCGACCGACTTCGACGACGCGTACGTTCGCGAGGGGCTGTTCGTCGCCGGCGCCGACGTCGACGACGTCTTCACGTGGGCCCGCGAGCAGCAGATCCCCGTCTCACGCGCGTGGATCGCCGACGCGGCCGCCGATCTGACGGCGGAACACGGCGATCCAGTCGCCACGCTCGACCGGTGGAAGAGCTTCGACGAGCTGGAACGCGAGGTGGACACGGAGCCGACGCACGTCCGGATCAGACGCGAGGGGCTCGACAGCGTCCCGTTCCGGCGGGAGGACGAGCGGTTCCGGCATCCCGAGGTGATCGAGAAACGCGAACGCAACGTCGTCGTCGTCAACGTGCGCGACGCCTCCGGCTCGATGCGGGAGACGAAACGCGAGCTCGTCGAGCGCGTCTTCACCCCGATGGACTGGTACCTGACGGGGAAGTACGACGAGGCCGAGTTCCGCTACGTGGTTCACGACGCGGAGGCGTGGGAGGTCGACCGCGCGGACTTCTTCGGGATCCAGTCGGGCGGCGGCACGCGCATCTCCAGCGCCTACGAGCTGGTTGCGGAGATCTTAGAGGAGTATCCGTTCGCCGAGTGGAACCGATACGTCTTCGCCGCCGGCGACTCCGAGAACTCCGGCAACGACACCACCGAGAGCGTCATCCCGCTGATGGAGTCGATCGACGCGAACCTCCACGCGTACGTGGAGACCCAGCCCGGCGGCAGCGCGCCGAACGCGCGCCACGCCGACGAGGTGGAGCGGGCGCTCGGCGACGCCGACAACGTCGCCGTCGCGCGCGTGCAGGGCCCCGAGGACGTCACCGACGCAATCTACGAGATCCTGAGCACGGAGGACGGCGGGGCGACTGCGGACCGGGAGGCCGGGGAGGTGCGATCATGAGGGACGACCGTCTCGAGGCGAAACGCGAGGCGGCGACGCTCGACGAGCCCGCCCGGGAGGCACGGAACCTCGCGGAGCGGCTCGGGCTTGAGCCGTACCCGGTACGATACTGGGTGGTCGACCACGACGAGATGAACGAACTCATCGCCTACGAGGGGTTCCAACGTCGATACCCGCACTGGCGCTGGGGAATGAACTACGAGCGCCAGCGAAAGAAGGATCGACACGGGCTCGGGAAGGCGTTCGAGATCGTCAACAACGACGATCCGGCCCACGCCTTCCTCCAGGAGTCGAACACGACCGCCGACCAGAAGGCCGTGATCACCCACGTGGAGGCGCACGCCGACTTCTTCGCGAACAACCGCTGGTTCGGACTCTACGCCGACCGGGGCGCGGACGGTCCGAACGCCGCGGCACGGCTGGAGCGAAACGCCGACAAGATCGCGGCGGTCATGAACCGCGCCGACGTCGACCGCGACGAGGTCGAGCGGCTGATCGACGCCGTGAGCACGCTCTCGGACGCCATCGACCAGCACAGCCCGGTCGACGCCGCACGGAGCGACGACGCGGACGCGACGGGAGCCGCCCCCGGCGACGACGATGTTCGAGCCACAGACGATCCGATCGGGGAGATCCGGGCGCGGATCGACGAGCTCGGCCTCTCGGAGTCGGTCCGACGGGACGTCTTCGACGACGAGTGGCTCGACGCACAGAGGGGCGACGCGGACGTCGACGAGCCACGGCCGGACGTGCTCGCGTTCCTTCGGGATCACGGGAAGCGGTACGATCCCGAGAGCGGAAAGGCGGTCGACCGGGAGTCGTGGGAGACGACCGTCATCGACGCGATCCGCGAGGAGGCCTACTACTTCGCCGGCCAGAAGGGGACGAAGGTGATGAACGAGGGCTGGGCGACGTATTGGGAATCCATCATGATGGGCGGCGAGGGGTTCGCCGGCCCGGACGAGTTCCTCACCTACGCCGACCACATGGCTCGCGTACTCGGCTCGCCCGGCCTCAACCCCTACGCGCTCGGCTTCGAGCTGTGGACCCACGTCGAACGGCTCGCCGCCCGTCGGGACGTGATCGACCGCCTGCTCCGCGTCGAGGGGATCACCCCCGAGACGTTCCACTCGCGGGTCGACCTCGACGCGGTCATGGAGACGCTCCGGCCACATCCGGCCATCGAGGGCGCTGGACCGGCGACCCTCGACGAGCTGGCCGAGCTGGCCGCCGCGGACGATCCTCGCGTGGACGCGGAGGCGATCGATCGCGCCCTCTCGGTTCGGGCGGGCGACCTCCCGCCCGAGGAGGGCCCCGACGTCGAGCGGCATCCGTGGAAGCTGCTCACCTTCGAGGGGCTCGCGGAGCGTCACTACGTGCTCTCGCGGCCCGAACATCGGAGCGCCCTTCGGAACGTCCCGCGATCGACGCTGGAGGAGCGGGCCCGCTACATGTTCGACGTCGACCGCTATCCGACCGTCGAGGCGGCGCTCGCGGACGTCGACCGGACCGCGCCGTGGCGTCGACTCTTCGAGGTGCGCGAGAGCCACAACGACGTCACCTTCATCGACGAGTTTCTCACCGACGAGTTCGTCCGCGAGGGCAACTACTTCACCTACGAGTACAGCCGAGCGGGCGAGGAGTTCCGCGTCGCCAGCGTGGACGCCGCGGACGTGAAACGAAAGCTGCTGTTGCGTTTCACCAACTTCGGGAAACCGACGATCGTCGTGCTCGACGGCAACTTCCGGAACCGTGGCGAGCTCCTCTTGGGGCACCTGTACAACGGGATCGCGCTCGACGAGGAGCAGGCAAAGGCGACGCTCGAGCGCGTCTTCGAGCTGTGGGGTCGACCCGTCAACCTCGCGACGATCCGGACCGAGTACTCCGAGGAGGCGATCCGACGCGCCCGCCGTCGCGGTCGCGAGCCGACGGGAACCGAGGTCGGCGTCCGCTTCCAGTACGACGGCGGGGAGACGACCGAACACGACCTCGACCCCGAGATCGAAGCCCGGATCGCCGCCGACGACGTCGACTACGACACGAAACCCGAGGAGTGGCTGGCGTAGCCGACCCCTCCCCACTTCGCTCGGTCCTTCGACCTCGCTACTCCGTCGGCGTCAGTCGCACCAGTCGGTCGTCGTCCTCGGCCGGGAACTCGTCGCTCGCGCGGCCGTCGCGGTTCGAGGTGACCGCGTAGATGGTCCCGTCCGGTCCCAGCTCCACGTGGCGGACCCGTCCCAGCTCGTCGTGGAGCGTCGCGTGTGAGACCGCGTCGTACTCGTCGTCCGTCCAGTCGGCGTCGTGGCGCTCGCCGTCGGCGTCGGCCGACGGCTCCACGTCCCCGTCCCGCGGATACGGCGTCACGGCCACGAGCCGCTGGGAGATGAGCCCGCCGACGAACAGCCGCCGTCTCCAGGAGTCGGGCGCCGCCCCGGTGGTGAACACGCAGCCGGAGGGAGCCCACGTGCTCTCGGTTCCCGTGTGGGCGACGGGCCGGTCGAAGTCGGTCCCCGGGTACGTGTCGCCGTCGCGGCCGGTGGTCTCCTCGGGGCCCCAGCCGTGGTCGTCGCCCGGGCGAACGATCTGAACCTCGTCGCGTGCGGCGGGTCCGTGATCGGTGACGATCGGGGTGCCGTCGGGCAGAAAGGAGATCCCCTGCGGGTTCCGGTGGCCCAGCGAGTAGATCCGGTCGTCGCCGCCGAGATCGGGGTTGTCCACGGCGGGACTGCCGTCCGGCTCCAGCCGAAGTATCTTCCCCGCGAGCGAGGTCGGGTCGGGCGGGGCCTCGCGGTCCTGGGCGTCCCCGGTCGTCACCCAGAGGTAGTTCGCCGGACCGAAGGCGATCCGCGACCCGTTGTGAGTGATCTCGTCGCCCGGAATCCCGTCTGCGACGACGGTCTCGGTTTCGCCCGGATCGTCCGCCTCGACGTCGTAGTAGACGACGCGGTTCCGGTACGTGTCGTCGCTCGCCTCGTAGGTGTAGACCGCATAGACCAGCGGGACGTCGGGATAGTTCGGGTGCACCGCGAGCCCCATCAGCCCGCCCTCGCTGCCGCCGCCCCACCAGTCGCCCTCCTCGCCGGGGGCGATCGAGTCGGCGTGGTCGATGACGTCCGGCGTCGCGACCGGATCGAGGTCCATCCCGTCATAGCGGGTGATCCGGCCGACGCGCTCGGAGACGAACAGATCGCCGTTCGGCGCGAACGCCAGATCCCACGGCACCTCCAACCCCTCCACCACGGTTTCGACGTCGACGTCGAGCGTCGGCGGATCGGTCGGGGGCGTCCAGTCGGGGTCGTATTCATCCCAGCTCTCGACGTCGTGCTCGACTGAGAGGTCGTACTCGGGATCCTCGACCGGCGTCGCCGTCGGCTCGTCCGACGCGTCGGGGGACGCTTCGTCGCCGGCGCCGTCCTCCTCGAGACAGCCCGAGAGGGTCACGCCGGCCACTCCGGCCAGGCCGACAGCGAGGAACTGCCGTCGTTCGGGTCGCATACGACGTGGTTGGGACAGGATCGGCTAAAGGGTGCTGTTCGCCGAACGCGCTCGGAAACGCGACGACGGAAGCCGGATCCTCGCTCGTCGCGATCCGCGCCGTCCGGCGCGATCGCTCGAAGCGGTGAAATCGAACGCAGCGAGGGATGGAGGTTCGCCGGTTAGCGGGCGGCGGCGGCGACCCGCTCGCGTTCCTCCTTCTGGGAGATGGAGTAGGTCTGCACGTCGTAGTCGGCGGCCGCGATCAGCTCCTGAGCGAGCGCCTCCGCCGCGGAGGTGGTGGACTTATACGTCGCGTTGGCGACCCCGTCGGAGACGAACAGAAGCGCCTGATCGACGCGGCGCTGAGGCGCGACGTCGACGGCCTTCGGGACCGAGATACCGCCGTACTTCAGACGGACGGTCTCCTCGCGGGGCGCGGCGTTCTCGACGGCCGTCACGAGGATCTGCACCGGGTTCTCCTCGGTGCGCTCGTGGATGATGTCGAAGGCGTCCCGGACGATGCGGGTCGCCTGCTGCTTCTTGCCCGTGTTCTCCTCCGTCTGCATCAGGCGATTGATGAGCCGCTCGACGATGGAGATCTCGCTCTTTTTGAACTGCTTCGATGCGTGGCGACCCATCGTGTGCGCGATGGGCGTCACGTTCATGTAGCGCTTCGTCGAGGGGTCGGCGTAGCTGATCTCGGTGACGTCCCAGACGCCGAACAGCTTCGCGTTCTCGGTGGCCTCCTCGCTCGCGGCGGGCGCCTCCGGATCCGGCTCATCGGCCGCGATCTCGGACTCCGCCTCGGCGTCGACTTCGGCCTCCTCCCCGCTCATCGGACCGGCTTCTCCGCGTTTCCGCGCACCAGTTCGATCATCGAGACGCCGTTGACCTTCTCGACCTTGTAGTTGACGCCCGAGAGGTCGCCCATCGCGCGGCCCTTCGCGCCGCCGATGCCCGCGATGGTGACCTCGTCGTGCTCGTCGATGAACGAGATCGCGCCGTCACCGGGACAGAACGCGGTGACCTGCTTCCCGTTCTTGATGAGCTGAACGCGGACGCACTTTCGGATCGCCGAGTTCGGCTGCTTCGCTTCGATACCGACCTTCTCCAGGACGATCCCGCGAGCCTGCGGGGCGCCCTCGAGGGGGTCTGACTTCTTCTTGAGCCCGCGCTCTCGCCGAGCGTACTCGGAGTCGGACCAGCGGCGTTTCTGCCGGTCCTGTTTGAGCTTACGGGCGGCGTATTTGCCGTTCGCCATCGTACTCGACCTTCCCGACGGAGCTACTTAAGCGTCCCTCTTTGGCTCCCCACGAAACGCCCTCAGATCCGACGAGAGGTACCCATCCGGAGATCTGAGGCCGTTTCGTCGCTCGGAGCGGCGAGCGGCGCAACGCGCCGTTGAGCCGATAAGCCGCATCGAGAGGGCGTCGTTTCCGGTCCGTTCGCTCCCGCGGATCCGGGATCCGGCCGGTCACTCCCGCAGGTCCGCGACCCATTCGGGTTCGGCGACCGTCTTCGAGCCGACCTCCCGGAACGCGATGTCGACGGCCACCGTGGCTTCCTGGCCGCCCTGCGTGCCGTCCCAGCGCTGGTCGAGCGACCGCACGACCCCGTCTTCCGTCACGATCATCGCCGCCTCCGCCGTCTCGACCGTCTCGGGGATTCCCGCGTCGCCGTCGAACTCGTCCGCGGCGAGCCGCACCGCGGGCTGATCCTCGAACGCGGCCGCCCGGTCGGCGACGCGCATGTTCCAGCCGCCGACGCCGCGCACCCCCGTCGTCGCCTCCGTCTCGAACTCCTCGGCGAAGAACGCGTCTGGATCGCCGATGGACCGGCGATCGGTGGCGACGGCGTCCCCCTGCAGTTCCCTGACGAACGCCGTCGGCCCCTCGACGTACAGCTCGAAGACGTCCCGTTCGTCCACGTCGGTCATCTCCTGGCGGAGGTACTGCCGCTCCCGTTCCGATTCGAAGGTGGCCTCGTACTCCTGGGGAGCGAGCCAACGGCTCGGCTCCTCGTCGCCCTCGTGGTCGGTGTCCGCCGTCGAGAAGAGCTCGAAGCTTCCCGCCGTCGAGAGCGCTTCCGCGTGCGTCGATGCCAGCCCGTCCGCATCGAGTTCGTCGCCGTCGAGCCAGTCGACGTCCTCGACGGCCTCCCCGTCGTCGATCAGCGCCGTCGGTGCCGAACACCCCGCCAGCAGGCCGGCGGCGCCGGCGCCGAGCGTGGTGAGCAGCGCTCGTCGTTGCATGTCCGCGGGGAAGTGACCCCGTCATAAATACCATCCGAACCGACTGCCGTCGCCGGCGTCCGACCGTGGCGACTAGGTCAACTGAATGTCGTCGACGTCGTAGTGCCGCTTCGCGAGCGTGCGCGCCGTCTCGATGTTTCGCCCGTCGGCGCCGATGGCGACGCCGCGGTCCGGCTCCGGCACCTCCACGTACGCGACCCGGTCGTTCTGCTCGGAGATCGTCACCGCGTTGACCGCCGCGGGCGCGAGCGCGCTCGCGACGAACGCCTCCGTCGTGTCGGCGTCCTCGACCAGCTCGACCGAGCGGCCGAGCTTCCGCTCGACCTCCTTGACCGTCTCGCCGGCCTGTCCGATGGCCGCGGCCATCTCGCCGGCCGGCACGAGAAAGACGAGCCGGTCGCCCTCCACGAGGCAGTCCTTCGGCGCGACCCCGGTCAGCTCGTCGAAGCGGCCGATGTACCGGCGGGCCTCGTCGGAGAGCTCGACCCGCATCAGTTCGCGTCGTCGCCCGCGCCGGCGTCGTCGTCCGGCGCGTCGACCGGTCGACCACCGTCCGTGCTCGCGCCGCCGCCGTCGCCGATCACGCGCGAGCCCATCCGAAGATCGACGTCGCCGGTGCCGATCGAGATCGGCTTGCCGGCGATGACGTTCTCGATGACGCCGTCGAGCTCGTCGTACTCGCCGTGGATCGCCGCGTCGAGCAGGTGGTTCACCGTCACCTCGAACGCCGCACGCGCCAAGACGGAGTCCTTCGAGCCCGAGATGCCGTGGCGGCCGATCGAGTCGATCTCGCCGTTGTTCGTCATGATGTCCGCGACGAGCATCAGATGTCTGACGTTCACGTCGTCGAGCCCCTGCTCTTCGAGCGTGTTCTTCGTCTCGTCGATGATGGTCTCGCGGGCGGCCTCGACCCCGAGGTTGCGATAGATCTCGTGGATGTTGTTACAGGTCGTCCGCGAGGCGTCGACGCCCTCGATGTCGAGGACGTCGCCGAACGCCGACCCCTCGGTGTAGAGCACGAACCGCTCCTCGCCGTCGATCTCCTCCTTTCGGATGACGACGCGCTCGACTTCCTCGATCCCTTTAAATACGATGTCGCGCAGCCGCTCGACGAGCTGAAGCAGCTCGCGGTAGCTCGGCTCGTTCGGGCCGAACTCGATCACGGTGCCGGCCTGCCGCGTGTCGACGCCCAGCGCGTCCTCGATCGTCTCCGCGATGATCTCCGCGACCGCCGTCGGATCCTGATAGGTCGGCCAGCGCTCCAAGAGCGTGTCGTCGTTCAGGTCGATTCGTACGAGCATGTCCGCGACGTTCGTCGAGACGTCGCCGAGCGCGAGGATGCGCGTCGACTCGATGGACCAGACGACCTCGTGGGCCTTCTCGCGGTCCGTCGCGTACTCCCCGTCGAGGTGGACGGTCATCATCGGCGTGTCCGGCGTCTTTCGGGCGTCCACCAGCTCGATGAGCCGCGGAAGCCCCTGGGTGACGTCGATCTCTGCAACCCCAGCGTAGTGAAAAGTATTCATCGTCATCTGGGTTCCGGGTTCACCGATCGACTGTGCGGAAACCGTCCCGACCGGGTCCAGCGGATCGACCCGCGTCTCGACGTACCGGTTCTCGACGCCCGTGACGATGTCGGTCACCTGTTCGATCGTGACCTCGCCGTACGCGTCGGCCTTCTCCTCTATCGTCTCGTAGACCTGCGTCTTCAGCCGCGACGGCAGCTCCGTCGACTCCACGACGGCCTCCATGTCGTCGGTTACGTGGTCGTATTCAGTCATCGGATTCCACCCCCAGACCGCCGGCCTTGTTAATTCCCGGCCCGGCGTGTTCGGAGAGGTTCGTCGGTCGCGCACGTTCGCCGAGGAAGCGTTCCTTCTCCTCGGCGGAGTCGAACTCCGCCTGCAGGACGCGGTCGGCGATCCCGTCGACGTCGATGCCGTCTCCCTCGCCCGAGGAGACCTTCACCGGCGAGGTGCCGTCCTCGCCGAACTCGAACTGCACGATCGTACCGGAGGTGTCCCGCACGGTCCCGTCGTACTGCGCCTCGAGCTCCGAGAGCGCGTTGATCAGCCGGCGCTGGAGGTAGCCGGACTTGGACGTCCGGACCGCCGTGTCGACCAGCCCCTCACGGCCGCCCATCGCGTGGAAGAAGAACTCCTCGGGCGTGAGCCCGCCGCGGTAGGAGTTCTCCACGAAGCCGTGTGCCTCCGCGGAAAGGTCGTTCGGCTGATAGTGGCTGAGCGTCCGGTCCTCGTAGCCGCGGTTGATCCGCTCGCCCCGAACCGCCTGCTGGCCGACCGACCCGGCCATCTGCGTCAGGTTGAGCATCGACCCGCGGGCCCCGGAGCGGGCCATCACGACCGCCGGGTTGTCGTCGCCGAAGTGCTGGTCGGCGATCTCGCCGGCGGAGTCACGGGCCTTCCCGAGCGTCTGCATGATCTTCATCTCCAGCGTCTCGTCGACGCTGCGGCCGGGCAGCGACTCCAGTTCGCCCGCCCGGTAGGTCTCGATCAGCTCGTTGACGCGGTCGTAGGCGCTTTCGATCGCCTCGTCGACCTGCCGTTCGGCCTCCGGCGGGATCGACTCGTCGTCGATCCCGATCGAGAACCCGAAGTGCATGATCGCCCGCATCGCGAGCGCGGCGATCTCGTTGATGAAGATGCGGGCGCGCGTCTCGCCGTACACCTTTGTGAGCGTGTCGACGACCTCACCGCCGAACGCGCCGACCGCGTCCTCGTCGATAGTCCCCTCGACGAGCTGGCCGTCCACGATGCGGACGACGTCGCCGGTCGAGGAGGTGAACTCGAGCGAGAGGTCGTCGGGCAGAAGCTCCGAAAAGAGCGTCCGCCCGGTCCAGTACTCCTCGCCGTGTTCGTCGACGCCGTCGGGATCGGGCAGCTCGTCGACGCGCGTCGCCCGAAGCAGGTCCAACGCCTGCGTCTCCGTGAACTCGGGGTTCGAGTGAGTGAGCAGGTAGGTTCCGGAGATGTGGTCCTGGATCGCGCCGATGATGTTGCCGCCGAACCGCGGCGAGAGGATCTGCTCTTGAACGCGCATGAGCACGCGCGCCTCCGCCCGCGCCTCCTCGTTTTGCAGCGCGTGCATGTTCATCTCGTCGCCGTCGAAGTCGGCGTTGTACGGCGGACAGACGACCGTGTTCAGCCGGAACGTCTTGTACGGCATGACGACGACCTCGTGGGCCATGATCGACATGCGGTGTAGCGACGGCTGTCGATTGAAGATCACGATGTCGCCGTCGACGAGGTGGCGGTTTACCTCCCAGTCGGCCTCGACCTTCTCCGCCAGCTCCTCGCAGTTCTTCTCGGTCACCTTGAGGCGCCGACCGTCCGGGCGGCGGACGTAGTTCGCGCCCGGATGGGATTCGGGCCCGTTTCGGACGTACTGACGGGCCTCCTCCACGTTGCGCTCGGTCACGTTGAGCGTCTGGGTCATCTCCGTCGCGACGCGGTCGGGGACGCCGACCTCGTTCAACGAGAGCGTGGGATCAGGCGAGATGACCGTCCGTGCGGAGAAGTTGACGCGCTTTCCGGACAGCGAGCCGCGGAAGCGACCCTCCTTGCCCTTCAGCCGCTGGCTGAGCGTCTTGAGGGGACGGCCGGAGCGGTGGCGTGCCGGCGGCGTGCCCGAGATCTCGTTGTCGATGAACGTCGTGACGTGGTACTGCAACAGCTCCCAGAGGTCCTCGATGATGAGCTGCGGGGCGCCAGCCTCACGGTTCTCCATGAACCGCTGGTTGATGCGGATGATGTCGACGAGTTTGTGCGTGAGGTCGTCCTCGGAGCGCTGGCCGTTGTCCAGCGTGATCGAGGGACGCGTCGTCACCGGCGGCACCGGCAGCACGGTCAGGATCATCCACTCGGGCCGGGAGTCCTCGGAGTCGATGCCGAGCACCTCCAGGTCCTCGTTCGGGATGTCCTCGAACCAGTCGCGCACGTCCGAGGGCATCAGCTTGTTCATGTCCTCCTCGGTGAGGTCGACGTCGAGCGCCTTCTCGATGGCGCGACGGTCCTCCTTTCGGGGACGGAACTCGCCGGCCATGATCTGGTTGACGCGATCGAGGGCGATCCCCGTCTCCTCGGCGAGCTCCTGCGGGGAGGTCCCCGTGTCGTCGTCCTCCTCGTCGGGCTGCATCGCCGCGGCGATGCGCTCGGAGTAGTCACCCGAGAGCACGTCCTGGACCTCGTAGTAGGTCGTCGGCTTCTCGTGTTTGATGTCCGCCTGGGGCTCGCCACAGAACGGACACGTCTTCGCCTTTCGGGCCTGTCGAACGGCCGCCTTCAGGACGTCGTGGGGGTCGTCGCCGAGCTCCTTGGCGCGGTCGTAGCGCTCGCGGAACTCGTCGCGCTGGGCCTCGTCTAAGGCGAGCTTTCCGCACTCGCGGCAGGTCGACCGCAGCAGCCGGCGAATGAGCTTCGTGAACCCGACGTGGATGACGGGCGCGGCCAGCTCGATGTGGCCGAAGTGGCCGTTACACGACCCCGAATGTGAACCGCAGGTTCGACACTCCAGCCCCGGGTCGATGACGCCGAGCCGCGGGTCCATGAGCCCCATGTCGATCGGGTAGCCGTCGTCGTCGTAGGTGTCGGCCGTGATGACCTTCGTCGCCGACATGTCCCGGTACGTCTCCGGGTCCATGAGGCCGAAATCGATGCCGCCGAGCGTCTTCGGTGTCTGCATTGACATTTAAATCGCGTCCTCCAGTTCGAGTCTCGGTCGGATTCCCAAGGCGATCATCTCGTCGAGCAGGAGCTTGAACGCGTAGCTCACCTCGAGCTCGTGGATGTCGTCCTCGTCGCCCGTGACCGGGTCGTACACTCGGCGCTGCTCGCGGTCCTCGACGGCGACGAGCCCCGTCTCCGCGGAGACGTACACCGTCTCCGCGTCCGAGGACTGCAGCAGCCGCTCGTTGAGCACCATCGAAGCGCCGTGGCCGATGATCGTGTCGCGCTCCATCTCCCCGACGCGGAGCCCGCCCTCGCGGGCCCGTCCCTCGGTGGGCTGGCGGGTGAGAACCTGCACGGGGCCGCGCGAGCGGGCATGCAGCTTGTTCGACACCATGTGGTACAGCTTGTGGTAGAAGATCGTCCCGACGAAGATCTCCGCGTCGATCTTCTCGCCGGTCACGCCGGAGTACATGACCTCCTTGCCGGAGGACTTGAATCCGTGCTCCACCAGCCCGTCACGGAGCTCCTCCTCGTCCTCGCCCTGGAACGGGGTGCCGTCGACCCGCGTGCCGCGCAGCGATCCGACCTTGCCGCCGAGCATCTCCAGTACGTGACCCACCGTCATCCGCGAAGGCAGCGCGTGCGGGTTCAACACGAGATCGGGAACGACTCCCTCCTCGGTGAACGGCATGTCCTCCTGTGGCGCGAGGTGACCGACGACCCCCTTCTGGCCGTGTCGGGACGCGAACTTATCGCCCAGCTCGGGCACGCGCTGGTCGCGCACCTTCACCTTCGAGAGCTTGGATCCGTCCTCGCCTTCCATCAGGGTCACCGTGTCGACGACGCCCGACTCGCCCGAGCGCATCGTCACGCTGGTTTCCCGCCGCTTCTGCGGGGAGAGCCCGCCCATGTCGTCGGGCTCCTCCAGGAATCGCGGCGGGCTCGTCTTCCCGAGCAGGACGGAGGACTCGTCGACCACCGTCTCGGGGTTGACGAGGCCGTCCTCGTCGAGGTGCGTGTAGGCGTCCTCGCCGCGGGCGCCGCGGACGTCCTGGGAGGGGATCTCGAAGCGGTCCTCCTGTCCGCCGGGGTATCGGCGCTCCTCTCCCTCGTAGGTTCGGAAGAAGTGCGAGCGCGCGAGCGCGCGGTCGACGGAGCCCTGATTCATCACCAGCGCGTCCTCGATGTTGAATCCTTCGTACGACATGACGGCGACGACGAAGTTCTGTGCGGCGGGCCGCTCGTCGAAATTGATCTGCTCCGTCGTCTGCGTCTTCACCATCGCCAGCTGTGGGTAATGCATCAGGTGCTGGCGCGTGTCCGGGCGGATCCGGTAGTTCGCCGAGGGCAGCCCGAGCGACTGTTTCATCATCCCGGCACCCATCGTGATCCGGGGGCTCGCGTTGTGTTCGGGGTACGGGATCATCCCCGCGCCGATGCCGAACACGAGCTGCGGGTCGATCTCGAGGTGGGTGTGGTCGTCCGTGACGTCCTCCTCGTCGACGGCGACGTAGATGTCCTCCTCCTCCTCGGCGTCGATGAACTCGACGTAGCCGCGCTCGACGAGGTCCTCGAACTCGACGTCGCCGCGGTCGACCGCTTCGATCTCCTCGTCGCCGAGGAGCGGTTCCCCGTTCTCGACGACGATGAGCGGTCGCCGGGCGCGCCCGGCGTCCGCGTTCACGATCACCTCGCGGGTGCGCTCCTTCACCGAGACGTTGACCATCTCGCTGACGTCGCCCCGTCGTCGTGCCTCGCGGATCTGTTCGGCGAGCTCCTCGGGGTCCGGATGCGTCCCCACGAGGCTCCCGTTGACGTACACCTTCGCTTCGCGTTCTGCTGTGGCCATGTTAGTCGTCCGCCGTCTGTCGTTCGACGCCCTCGATGCCGGGAATCCCCTCGACACCCATCGACGCCAGTTCTCGTTTCAGCCCCTGTTCGTCCTCGATGTTCTGTGAGAGCTCCATCGCCTGCGCGAAGTTCTTCACCAGCCCGCAGTTCGGCCCCTCTGGGGTCTCGGAGGGACAGATTCGACCCCACTGGGTCGCGTGCAGGTCCCGCGCCTCGAAGTGCGGCTGTGACCGCGACAGCGGGCTTCGGAGGCGACGCAGGTGCGACAGCACGCCCATGTAGTCGGTCCGGTCGACGAGCTGGGAGACGCCCGAGCGGCCGCCTACCCAGTTGCCCGTCGCGATCGGATGTTCGAGCCGCTCGGTCAACACGTCGGAGCGCACGACGGTGTTCACGGTCAGCTGGCGGTTTCGCATGTTCGCCCGCTCCAGCTGGTATTTCACGTCGCGTGCGAGCTTGTTCAGCGCCGTGCGGAACAGGTCGCGCATGAGGTCGCCCGAGACCTTCAGGCGCTTGTTCGCGTAGTGGTCCTTGTCGTCCGGGCCGCGGCGTTCGAGCGCGAGCTCGAAACACGCCTCGGCCATCCGGCAGAGGTAGTACGCCTTGTTGATCCGGACGTCCTCCTCGTCGACGCCCTCCTCGTGGAGGTGGGGGAGGAGGTAGCGATCGATGACGTAGTTCGCCCGCTTCAGCTGGTAGTTTTTGCCCTGGCCGGAGGCGACGCGCTCCCCGAGGGTCTCGATCGCCTCCTCGGTGGTCTGGACGTCGGCCTCCTCCAGATTCTCCAACATGAACTTCACGATCTCCGGATCGTCGCTCACGCGGTGGACGATCTCCTCGTCCGACTCGAGGCCAAGCGCGCGAACGAGGGTGACGAAGTTCACCGCGCCGGAGACGGAGGGGAACGACACCTCCAGAAGCCCCTCGCGGTTGCGCTCACAGAGCACCAACGCCCGGTAGCCACGGCGCTGGGAGAAGGTCTTCGCGACTTGGATCTCGTCGCCGTACTTCGAGTCGTACTCCGCGAGGATCTTGTTCGGCGCGAGGTCCTCGGAGGTCATCAGGACGCGCTCGGAGCCGTTGACGATGAAGTAGCCGCCGGGGTCGACGGGGTCCTCGCCGATGTCGATCAGCTCCTCATCGCTGAAGCCGGCCATGTTACACTTGTTCGAGCCGACCATGATCGGCATCCGGCCGACCTTCGTCTCCGTGGAGTCGACGACGGTCTCGGGCTCGTCCTCGCCGCCGCGCACGATGGACATCTCCATGAACACGGGCGCCGAGTAGGTGATGTTTCGCAGCCGGGCCTCCTGCGGGTACAGGAGTTCCTCGGAGCCGTCGGCCTCGCGAACGCGGGGCGTGACCATCCGCACGTCGCCGAGCTCGACGTAGACGGGCTCCTGGCCCTCCTTGTCGCCGATGTCGGTGTCGATGGTCGCCTTCTCGTCGACGACTTCCTGCATGCCGCGGTCCAGGAAGTTGTTGAACGAGCGGAAGTGGTGTTCTGCGAGCCGGTCATCCGAGAAGTATTCGCGTGAAACCACGCGTCGGTCTTGCCTGTTCATGAGACGACGAGTCGATACACGACCGCTTGATCGGTCGTTCGGGAGTTTCGGACGATCTTCACCACGTCGCCGACGTCAGCCTCGTCGGGGAGCGCGGGATCCGTCCGTTTGATCTTCGGCAGGTCTGTCCTTTTCACGTTGTACTCCGTCAGGACCGCCTCGACCTCCTCGGGATCGTCGAGGAGGACGTGGTCCGGAACGAGTTCGTGTTGGCTTACGTCTACCATGGGTGCTGGTGGTGGGGAGAAGCTATCACGAGATACTACAGCGGCCTACAGGCGCCACTCAGATAAGGCTTGTTAACCGCGGGCGCCGCGCGCGGCTCCCGAAGAGGAGGGGGCGTGCTTGACCGGGACGACGCGGGCCGCGATTAAAAGGCTACCGGGACGTGTGAACGCCCCACAGTCGCAGGCGGGATGGCAAGCCTTATTTGCCGGACGGGGATACGGAAGGGTACGGCTCGCCCGGATGGTGTAGTGGCCCATCATACGACCCTGTCACGGTCGTGACGCGGGTTCAAATCCCGCTCCGGGCGTCCCCGGTTTCGGGGCGCCGCCGTACGTGTGTGCCCGGATGGTGTAGTGGCCCATCATACGACCCTGTCACGGTCGTGACGCGGGTTCAAATCCCGCTCCGGGCGTTTTCCACGAACCAACTGCCGAGCGGTGGGTCTCAGCGCGACTCGTCGAACCCGTCTTCCCACCGGAAGGTCCCGTTCCGCTGGACGACCTCGCCGTCGACCGCGATGAACGAGTCCTCGCTCACGTCGCCGATGAGGTCGACGTGGATCGCGCTCTCGTTGCCCGACTCGCCCTCGGGGAGGCACGCGTCGTAGGCGCGTCCGACCGCCAGATGGACCGTGTCACCCATCTTCTCGTCGAAGAGGATCGAGTCGGTGAACCGGTCGATCCCGCGATTCATTCCGATCCCGAACTCGCCGAGCCGCCGGGCGCCGGGGTCGGTCTCAAGGATCGACGCGAGCGCAGCCTCGCCGGCGCTCGCCGAGAAGTCGACGACCTCGCCCGCCTCGAAGATCAGCCGCACGTCCCGCACGCGGGTCGCGTCGATCGTCATCGGCACGTCGAAGAAGGCCTCGCCCTCGGTCGCGCACGGGGCGGTGAACACCTCGCCGGAGGGGAGGTTGTGTGAGTCGTACGCGACGGATGCCGCGGAGTTGACGGCGGTTCGACCCGCGATCGACATCGTCACGTCCGTGTCCGGCGCGTCGTCGCGTTCGGTGACGATCCGGACCTCGTCGCCGGCGTCGAGGATCGCCTTCATATCGGCCATCTCCCCGGCGAGCGCCTCCCAGTCGCGCAGGACGGCGTCGTAGACGAAGTCGCGGTACTCCTCGTAGGCCATCCCCGCCTGCTGGGCGAGGCTGCGCGTGGGGTGGACCGTCGAGACCCAGTCGGTCGCCATGCGTGCCTCGCGGACCGCCGACCGCGACGACGCGTACGCCCGGCGCGTCGCGCGGTCGACGTCCGCGGTCGCCGTGGTGTTCCGCCCGCCGCCGAGGCGAAGGTAGACGTCGGCGGCCTCGAAGAGCGCGAGATCGACGGCCTGCTCGCCGAAGGTCGGGTTCGAATCCGCCTCGGCCGCTTGGTCCTCGTCCGGTCCGTCACCATCCGTCCCGTCCTCGTGGCCTTTTAAGTATGCGCGGGTGACCTCGTCCGAGCCGTACAGCGTCGTGACGGTGGCTCCGCGGTCGCCTAAGACCTCGGCGACCGCGACCGCGAGGTCGTGGGCGTCCTCCGCGACGTCGAGCACCACGTCGTCGCCGGCCTCGACTCGCGCGCTCCAGTCGACCAACACCTCGGCGTGTTCGCGTACGCGTTCGTCCATGTCTCCACCCTCCGGGCGGGCGCTTAAAAACGCCGACGCTCGTCCCCGTCGTCCATTTTAAACTACGGCCGGTCGAACGGATCGACGATGACCGAAACCTTCGATCGGCTCGGCTACGGCACGTACAAGCTCACCGACCCCGAGGAGTGCGTCTCCGGGATCCGTCACGCGATCGAGACGGGATACCGCCACGTCGACACCGCACAGATGTACGACAACGAGTCGTCCGTCGGCGAGGCGATCGCGGACGCGTCCGTCGACCGCGACGACCTCTTCGTGGCGACGAAGCTCGACACCGACGCCCTCGACTACGACGACGCAGTCCGGACGGCAACGGAGAGCCGCGACCGGCTCGGAATCGACACGATCGACCTCCTGTACGTCCATTGGCCGATCGGCACCTACGATCCCGACGAGACGCTCCCCGCGCTCGATCACCTCGCCGACGAGGGCGTGATCGACCGGGTCGGGCTCTCGAACTTTCGACCCGACCAGCTCGAGACCGCGATGGATCGGCTCGATGCCGACCTCTTCGCCCATCAGGTCGAGTGTCACCCGCTGTGTCCACAGGAGCGGCTGCGGGAGGTCGCCGTCGAGAACGACCACTGGCTCGTCGCCTACTCGCCGATCGCCCGCAACCGCGTGGCCGACGTGGACGTGTTACGGGAGATCGCCGCGAAACACGACGCGACGCCGGCGGCGGTGAGCCTCGCGTGGCTCCTCTCGAAGGACCGGGTGGCGCCGATCCCGAAGGCCGCCTCCCACGAGCACGTGGAGGCGAACTGGGCGGCCCGCGACCTCGACCTCGACGACGAGGACCGCGATCGGATCGACGCGATCGACCGCCGCGAGCGCGTCGTCGACTTCGAGGCGGCGCCCTGGAATCAGATCTGAGCCGGTCGAATCGGTCCGGATCGGTCGCCGTCGCGCGCAGGGTATCGTTCGGGAGAACGTGCGAGACGTCAGTGATCGAGAGAACGTGCAAGACGTCAGTGATCGAGAGAACGTGCAAGACGTCAGTGATCGAGAGAACGTGCAAGACGTCAGTGATCGGGGGACGCGCGTAAGGCTTAGTTGGCGGCGGATCCAGTGACGCGTATGAGTTCGGTTCCCGAGCGGGCGGCGATCGACGACGAGTACAAGTGGTCGCTGTCGAGCGTCTTCGAAAGCGACGAGACGTGGGAGGAGGCGTTCGAGGCGGTCGCAGCACGGATCGACGACCTGCGGGCCTACGAGGGGCGTCTCACGGAGGACCCCGAGACGCTGCTCGAGCTGTTGAAGCTCCGCGAGGAGGTGTTCCGCGAGCTGAGCGAGGTCGGCGTCTACGCACAGCTCCGGAGCGCGGAGGACACGCGAAACCAGGAGTATCAGGCGATGTCCGCGCGCGCCTCCTCATTACGGTCGGAGGCGTCGAGCGCGACCTCCTTCGTCGAGCCCGAGCTGCAGCGGCTGAGCGAGGCCGACGTCGAGGCGTTCATCGAGGCGGAACCGGATCTCGCCGAGTACGAGCACTACTTCCACGACGTCCTCCGGAACAAGCCGCACACGCGCTCGGCCGAGGTCGAGGAGGTGCTCGCGGAGCTCTCGGAGGTGACGAGCGCGCCGAACGAGATCTACTCGATGCTGACCAACGCGGACCTGACCTACGGCGTCGTCGAGGATCCCGACGGCGACGAGGTGGAGATCACGCAGTCGAACTTCACGAAGCTCCAGACGAACCCCGACCGCGACTTCCGCCGCCGCGTCCACGAGACCTTCTACGACGAGTGGGAGTCCGTCCGGAACACGGTCGGCACGGCGCTGGAGAAGGCGGTCCGCGAACACGTCATCAGCGCCCGGCTGCGCGATCACGACTCGGCGCGGGCGGCCGCACTCCACGGGCCGAACGTTCCCGTCGAGGTGTACGACACGCTCGTCGACACGGTCGACGACAACCTCGACGTGCTCCACCGCCACGCGGAGCTGAAGCGACGGGCCCTCGGCGTCGACACTCTGGAGAGCCACGATCTCTACATGTCGTTGACCGGCGATCAGGGCCCCGACGTCGAGTACGACCGGGCGGTCGAATGGGTGATCGAGGCGGTCGCGCCGCTCGGCGAGGCGTACCAGGACCGAATGGCTGAGGGGCTCGACGCCCGCTGGGTGGACGTCTACGAGAACCGCGGGAAGCGTTCGGGCGCGTTCTCCTCGGGCACCTACGACACCCAGCCGTTCATCATGATGAACTATCAGGACGACATCGCTTCGATGTACACGCTCGCCCACGAGCTGGGCCACTCGATGCACTCCGAGCTGGCCGGCGACGCCCAGCCGTGGCACGACGCGAGCTACGAGATCTTCGTCGCCGAGATCGCCTCCACGGTGAACGAGACGCTGCTCACCCACCACCTGCTTGAGACCGTCGAGGACGACGAGCTTCGGATGCACGTGCTCGACGAGTATCTCGAACGCTTCCGATCCACGCTGTTCCGCCAGACCATGTTCGCGGCCTTCGAAGCCGAGATCCACGAGCGCGTCGAGAACGACGAGGCGCTCACGCCCGACGTCTTCGACGAGCTCTACGCCGACCTCAAGGGCGCCTACTACGAGCCGGCAGAGCTCACCGGCGGGATCGAACGCGAGTGGGAGCGGATCCCGCACTTCTACTATAATTTCTACGTCTACCAGTACGCGACCGGGATCTCCGCGGCGGCCGCCATCGTCGAGCGCGTGCTCGAGGAGGGCGAGGACGCCGCCGCCGACTATCGCGAGATGCTGCGGGCGGGCGGGTCGGACTACCCGCTGGAGGTCGTCGAGCTCGCCGGCGTCGACATGGCCTCGTCCGAGCCGATCGAGGCGGCCGTCGGCATCTACGACGACTATCTCGACGAGGCGTCGGCGCTGCTCGAACTGGACTGACCGGCGGAAAACGACGGTCCAGCCGATCCGACTCCCGACTCACCCGCGTGAGACGAACGTCGCGTCCGCGGACGTGTGTCCCTGGTTGAACGAGAGCACCTTCGCGCGGATCACGTCGCCCTCGCCGACGTGTCCCGGAATCCCCTCGACGAAAACCACGAACCCCTCGACCTTGCCGACCGCGACCTCCTCACCGGAATGGTGGTCGGTCAGCTCGACGACGCCGAACTCGTAGGTCTCGCCGATCTCGACGGGCGGGTCACGCTGTCGTGCCGCCTCGTGGGCCCGCTTCGACGCGCGGGCATCCGCGGACGGACCGCGGACCCGGCGGACGACGACGAGGAGGACGACGAGCAGCACGACCCCCGCACCCGCGGCGTAGACGAGTTCCATGGACGACCGTCTCCCGGAGCGCCTTTGAAACGATCGGTCGGGGACCACGGCGGTCGAGACCGGCCGCATGAGAAACGCCTTTCCCCGCGAAGCACCGGACTCCGAGTAATGCGAGCCAGTTCCGGACGTGGTATGCCGTGAAGGTGGCGGAGGCGGTGCCGGAGTTCGCCGACGCGTTCGGCTTCGAGGAGTTCAATCGAATGCAACGCGAGGCGCTTTCCGGCCTCCTGGAGACCGACCACAACGTCGTCGCGTCCGCGCCGACGGCCTCGGGCAAGACCGCCTTGGCCGAGCTGGCCATCTGTAAGACCCTCTCGGAGGGCGGCACGGCGCTGTTCATCGCCCCGCTTCGCGCGCTCACGAACGAGAAGGAAAGCGAGTGGGAGCGCTTCGAGGATCTCGGCTACTCCGTCTACGTCGTCTCCGGCGAGCGGGATCTCAATCCGCGGCGCGCGGAGCGAGCCGACGTCCTCGTGACGACCCCGGAGAAGGCCGACAGCGCCACCCGAAAACACGACTCGACGCGCTACTCGTTCATCACCGACGTCGACTGCGTCGTCATCGACGAGGTTCACCTCCTCGACTCCGAGAAGCGCGGCGCCGTCCTCGAGGTCACCGTCTCGCGGCTGCGCCGCCTGCAGGATCCCCGCATCGTCGCGCTCTCGGCGACGATGCCGAACGTCAGTGACGTCGCGGAGTGGCTCGACGCGCCCGCCGAGACCACCTACGAGTTCGGCGACGAGTATCGGCCCGTCGATCTCGAGACGGGCGTGAAGACCTACTCCCACGGCGCGAACGCCTTCGCGGACAAGTACCGCCGGCTCTACCGCGCGCTCGACCTCGCGGAGCCGCACGTCCGCGAGGACGGACAGGCGCTCGTCTTCGTCTCCTCGCGGCAGGACACCGTTCAGGCCGCCAAGAAGGCGCGCGACGAGGTCTCGGAACGCGACGTCCCGATCGAGACGCGCGGCGACTACGACTTCCACAACGAGGCGAAGGAGCTCTCGAACGACACGCTCAGACAGTCGGTCCTCGACGGCGTCGGCTTCCACCACGCGGGATTGGGCAAGGACGACCGCGACCGCGTCGAGGAGTGGTTCAAACGGGGGAAGATCAAGCTCCTCTTTTCGACGTCCACGCTCGCGTGGGGCGTGAACCTCCCCGCCCGCTGTGTCATCATCCGCGACACGAAATACCACGATCCGCTGGAGGGTGAAACCGACATCTCCCCGCTCGACGTGCTCCAGATGCTCGGTCGTGCCGGCCGGCCGGGCTACGACGACGTCGGGTACGGCTGGGTGATCTGTGACCGCGGCGACGCCGATCGGTATCGCCGGCTACTCAGGGAGGGCAAGGAGATCGAGTCGCGGCTTGCCGGCGAGATCGAGTCCCACCTCAACGCGGAGGTCGCGATGGGGACGATCCGCGGGCTGGAGGACGTGATGGAGTGGATCGAGACGACGTTCTACTACGTGCGTGCCGGCTCGAAACCCGACGAGTACGACTTCGAGGGGTTACGTGATCGCGTGCGGGGAACGCTCCAGTCGCTCGTCGACGACGGGTTCGTCGCGGCCGACGAGGACCTGACCGTCGAGCCGACGACGCTCGGCCGGCTCGCCTCGAAGTACTATCTCCGACTCGGCACCGCCCGCCGGTTCGAGGACCTCGCGAGCCGCGAGCGGCTCACGGTCGACGCCATCCTCGAGACCGTCGCGGGCGCCGGCGAGTTCGACTCCGTCTCAGCGCGCTCGGCGGAGGCCGACGCGGTCGATCGGATCCTCGAGGGTCATGAGACGGACCTCGAGAACGGCCACCGGAAGGTGTTCGCCATCATGCTGGCCGGCATGGCCGACTCGACGCCCTCGGATCTCCGCTCGGACGCGTGGGTGATCCGCCAGAACGCGCTGCGGCTGATCGCCGCGCTCCGTGAGTTTCTCGACCGCCTCTGCGGCCCGCGTGCCGCCAACCTCGCCCGCCGCGTCGAGGCCCGCGTCGAACACGGCGTCGACCGCGACGCGGTCGCGCTCACCGCGATCGACGGCGTCGGCGCGGGGCGCGCCGAACGGCTCGCGAACGCCGGGCTCACCTCCCCGGCCGCGGTCGTCGACGCGGGAGCGGAGCCGCTCACGAACGCCGGGATGAGCGAGTCGGTCGCGGAGCGCGTCGTCGACGCGGCCGCAGACCGACCACGGATCGAGGTGGAGTGGGGGGCCTTCCCCGAATCGATCGCCGTCGGCGAGAACGACCTCCGGGAGGTCGCGGTCCGAAACGCGGGCGGCGGGGCCCGGACGGGGATCCGCGTCACCGTCAACGACGTCGAGATGAACTCGGAGACGACGTACCTCGACGGGGAGACGGCGGTTCCCGTCGGCGTCTTCGGGACGCCGAAGGCCGACGAGCTAACGTTCGTCGTCGAGGTGACGTTTCCCGACCTCCCGCTCATGCCGGTGCGGGCGACGCAAACCGTGCGGGTCGAGTGACCGTTTAAATCGAAAGACGGGGCGATCCCGCCCCATGCCCGAACGCCTCCGCGTCCTCGCCGGCGACTGTCACGTGACCGAACGCGGCGACCGCACGCGCACCCACCGCGGCCGCGTCGTCGTCCTCGTCAAGCCCGACAACACCACGCTCGTGCACGACGCCGACGGCTACCAGCCGGTGGCGTGGCTCACCCGGCCCGACTCCGTCGTCGTCGAGGGCGACGGCGAGGGGTTCACCGTCACCGCGCGGGAGGGCTCCCGACAGCTCCGGGTCGTCGCCGAGGAGGCGACCGCGGCCCGCGGGCTGCCCGTCACCGAGGCGGGCGTTCCCGTGGGGACCTGTCCCGACGACGGTGGGGCGCTCGTGCGGTCGCGCGGCGACGTCGTCTGTCTCGACTGCGAGACCCGATGGGGCCTCCCCGCGGGCGCGAGCGTCACCGACGCGACCTGTGCGGACTGCGGGCTCCCCAAGATCCGCGTCGAGCGCGGCGAGCCGTTTCATCTCTGTCTGGATCCCGCCTGTGACCCCCTCGAAGCGGCGGTGCGGGAGCGGTTCGACCGCGTCTGGGACTGTCCGGACTGCGGCGGCGACCTGACCGTCGAGTCCGCGCCGGGGCGCGTCTTCTGCGGCTGTGAACACTACCCGACGTGTGAGACGACGTTCTCGATCCCGAGCGGGGTCGTCGTCGACGACTGCGACTGTGGGCTTCCGGTGTTGGAGACGGCGACCGGAAGACGGTGTCTGGACGGGACCTGCGAGGACGGGCCGCGGTGATCGCGAGCGACGATCCGCTCACTCGGCCGGATACGTCGGCAGCCGAAGCGACCGGGCGCTCCCCTCGACGAACGGGAGGTCGGTCCGCGTCGCCGCCGTCTCCTCGCCGTCGACGCGGACGGTGACCTCACCATCCGCGGCGTCGAATCCGACGAGCGCGAGCGCGATGGGGTCGCTCGACGCCGGACCGACGACCGCCCGGGTCACCTCGCCGACCGCCTCGTCGCCGTCGAAGACCGCGGCGCCCGCGTCGGGAAGGACCGAATCGTAAGCGTCGGGGTCCGCGTCGCCGTCGATCCCCGCGACGGCGTCGGCGAGCTCGTCGAGCGCCAGCCCGACCAGCCGACGGCTCGGACGACCCCGGTTCTCGACGCGGGAGACGACCTCCTGGCCGACGTAACAGCCCTTCTCGAAGTCGAGCGCGTGGCGGATCCCGAGCACGTTCGGGATCTCCCCCTCCAGTTCGTGCTCGAACAGCGGGGTTCCCGCCTCGACCGTGAGCGCGTCCCACGTCCGGTAGCCGAAGGGCGCGGCGTTGAGTCCGCGGTTGAGAAGCGTGTCGAAGAGGTCGGGGGCGTCGTCGGCCGCACAGACGATCTCGTAGCCCTCCTCGCCAAGCGGGTTGTCGCTCGCGATCACCGTCACGCCGGCGTCGACCATCGATCCGCGGACGAACGTGAGCGGCTCCTCGGGCGCGCCCGCGCCGTTGAGCACGGAGGCGACCTTCTCGGTCGATTTTGGTCCGTGGACGCCGAAGACGCCGAGCTCCTCGGAGGCGTCGCGGATCTCGACGTCCTGGATGAACACCTTGCTCGACCAGTCCTCGAGCACGGGAGCGGCGCGTTCGGGCGAGCAGAAGACGAGCAGTCGTTCGCCGGCGTTGTAGACGTACATGTCCGTCTCGATGCCGCCCTGCGGGTCGAGAAGGAGGGCGTAACGGCCGCGTCCGTCCTCGTCGGGGACCCGGTTGGAGACGGCGTTGTCGACGAACTCGACGCGGTCGTCGCCCGTCACGGCGAGGACGCCGTAGCCCATCTCGATGGCACCGACGACGTTCCGAACCGCCTTTCCGACCCGTTCGGGCTTCCCGTAGTGGTCGACGACGCGCCGGCCGCCCCGGTCTCGATAGGTCGCACCGTGATCGGCGTGGGCGTCGGAGACGAGAGTCATACCTACGGGAAGTCGGGCGAGCCTCAAAAGGACGCTGGAACCGGGGGTCGGACGCCTCCCGGCGATCAGAGCCCGAGTCGTCGTCGGATCGATTCGACGATTCCGCGCTTCGGGGGGCCGCCGTCCGTCTCCGGATCGGGAACGACCCGGTCGGCCGGATAAACCCGGACGCGGGCGTCGCTCTCGACGGTGATGAGCGAGTCGGCCTTCAGCGCCGAGAGCGCCTCCTCGATGGCGTCGATATCGGCGTCGACGGCGGCCCGCAACTCGAGGACGGTCATCCCCTCCTCGCTACGGTCGACGAGCGCGTCGAGCACGGCGACCTCGACGTCTGGGCGGTCGCGGTACTCCGGCTTCGCGGCCATGGTCGTCACATGGACCGGGCAGGGTTTACGTCTACCGGCGGGCCACGTTGCCCGCGTCAGCGAACGAGCCGGGAACAGGAGCCACAGAGGTTCTCCTCTTTGACGTCGACCTCGCGGACGGTCGGCGAGAAGGACATCACGCATTTGGAGTTGTCGCAGTGTTCGAGCCCGAGCGTGTGGCCGATCTCGTGGACGACCTCCTTACGGACGCGGTCGGCGAAGACGTCGACGGCGGGCTTCGTCGAGATGCCGCCGTCGGAGGAGGTCTGGAGGCGGTGCGTGGAGATGACGGAGCCGTTGCCGTTGAGATACGCGAGGCCGAAGACGTAGTTTCGCCGGCGGTAGTAGAGGTCCTGCGGCGTGATTCCGATGTTCTTCTCGCCGGTGCCGACGCGCGAGACCGTCTCGATGAGCTCCTCGGCGCGGTACTGGCCGCGCCCCTCGTCGTAGGCCGTCTCGGGGATCGGCTGTTCGTCGTGGACGGTGACGTCACAGTCATAAACCGACCGCAGCGCAGCGGAGGCCTCCCGCTTGACGCGCGGGGAGACCTCCCCGACGGGAACGATGTCCACGAGCATGGAACCGCTTTTGACCGCGGCGGACATAAACCCCGCGCCGTGGTCTCACAGTCCCGCCGCTCGCTGGTCGACGACCTCGACCCCTTCGACCGACTCCTCGAGGTCGGGATCGGCGACCGGCCGGGCGTCGCGGCCGCGCTCGCCCGACGCGGCCGGACCGTCGTGGCGATCGACGTCTCACGGCCCGACGTCCCGCGGGCCGACGTCTCCGGGGTCGACACGGGCGAGAGCGACGCCCCCGAGGTGGACGCCCGGCAGGCCGACGTCTCCGGGGTCGACACGGGCGAGAGCGACGCCCCCGAGGTGGACGCCCGGCAGGCCGACGTCACCGCGCTTGCCGCGGCCGACGATCCCGTGGCAGCGCTGGCGACGGCGCCGTTCCTCGCCGAAGCCGATCGCGACGACGGAACCGCCCCCGTCGGGCGGGCGCTCCCGGACGGATTCGACGCCGTGTACGCGTGCAACCTCCCCGCCGAACTCCAGCGGGCGACCGTCACCCTCGCCGACCGGCTCGATGCCACCTGTCGGTTCACGACGCTCGGCTTCGAGGAGCCCATCGTGCCCGTGACGCGCCACACCCTTCCGGACACGACGCTGTGCGTTGCGAGGGAACGGAACGGGACGCGCGCTGGCGATCGATGAGCATCGACGGTCGGTCAGCATCGACGGTCGGTCAGCATCGACCGCTCCCGGCGAACGACGCACGATGACGTTCGACCGTCGGCCGCTCGTTTCGCCGGAACCCGGAACGTTCTTTCCCGTCGGCGTCTCGGACGTTCATATGCAGGTCGACGCAGTCGTGCTCGACATCGACGGAGTGTTGGTCGACGTCGCGGACTCGTACCGACGGGCGATCATCGAGTCGGTCGAGCGGGTGTGCGGGAAGACCGTCGACCGCGACGCGATCCAGTCGTTCAAGAACGCCGGAGGGTTCAACAACGACTGGGATCTGACCTACGCCGCGGCGCTGTACGTGTTGGCCCGGCGTGAGGGGTTACGCATGGAGGTCGACGCGTTCACCGACGCCATCGCCGAGAACGGCGGCGGGCTGGCGGCCGCAAAGCGGGTCGTCGCCGACCTTCCAAGCGTCTCGCAGGCTCGCGTCCGTGACCAGTGGGACACCGATCGGCTCCACGAGGTCTTCCAGACGCTCTATCTCGGGACGGATCTGTATCGGGAGTTGGAGGGCGGCGAGCCGGCCTTCGAGGCGGACGGATTCATCCACGACGAACCCGTGCTCGTGCGTTCCGAGACGGTGGGCGACCTGACGGACCGCTTCGACGTCGGCGTCCTCACCGGCCGCCCCGCCGCAGAGGCCGAGATCGCGCTCGACCGCGTCGGGCTCGACGTCCCCGACGAGCATCGTTTCACCATGGACGACTGGGAGGAGGGGAAGCCGCACCCGCGGGCGCTGACGACGCTCGCGGAGCGGTTCGAGGCCGATCGCGTCGCCTTCGCGGGCGACACCCTCGACGACGTGCGGACCGCCCGCAACGCCGGCGCGGTCGACGACGACAGGGTCTATTACGGCATCGGCGTGCTCACCGGCGGGCTGCGGGGCGAGGCTGGCCGCGAGGCGTTCGCGGACGTCCCCGCCGATGCGGTGGTCGAGGACGTAAACAGGCTGGTCGACCTGCTGGCGTGACGCGGCCGGCCTTTTGCCGTTCCGGCGCGAACGGTCGGGCATGAGCGACCGCGACGCCGGAATCGACCCCGACGGCGATGACGGCAGCGACGCCGAAGCCGCCCCGGCCGTCGGCCCGGCCCTCCGTGCGGGCGTCGCCCTTTTCAACGAGGGGTTCCACCTCGCGGCCCACGAGCCGTGGGAGGCGGCGTGGCTCCCGCTCGAGGAGGGCGACGACGAGCGGCTGCTTCACGGGGTCATCCAGTTCGCGGCGGCGACCCATCACGCCCGCACGGGCAACGACTCCGGCGCCGTCGGCACCGCCGAGGGCGCACTCGGTTACCTCGACGGCCTCGGGGCACGGCATCGGGGGATCGCACTCGACCCCATCCGCGAGTGGTGTCGCTCGATCGCGGCGGATCCGGCGGCGGCGGCCGACGCCGTCCCGCCCACCCTCCGGATCGGCGACGAGCCGCTCGGGTTCGACGACCTCGGGCTGGCGGCGACGCTCGCGGCCATTCCGGCCGTCGCCGAGGCGACGGGAATCGGCGACGAGGAGACCATGGAGATGGCCGGCGTGTTCACCCGAGAGGAGCGCGGAACCGGCCGGAGCCGGTTCGCCGAGCTGGCCGTCGCGTACCTCCGCGAGCCGGACGCCCGCCCGCAGATCGCCGCGAGGATCGCCGACCACGTCGATCGAAAACGACGGCGACGGGACGACGTCGACGGCCTCTTTTAACCGATGGATCAGCCGTCAACGACGTCGCCGATCACCTGCTGGTGGGCCGCCGCGAGGTGTTCCGAGAACGTCGAGCGCGCGATGCCGATCGCGTCGGCGACCTCCGCGGCGCTCGCCTCGCGGGGGTACGAGAAGTAGCCCATCCGGTGGGCCGTTCGCAACACCTCGCGCTGACGGTCCGTGAGCGTCGCTCGGTCCACGACGATCGGGTCGGAGCGGTCGCCATCGCCGGTGCGCGTGAGTCGATCGAGCGAGACGGACGCGCCGAGCGACTCGAGCCGGTCGATCACTTCGGAGAGCGGCTCCACCGACGGTAACAGCAGCGTGAGCGAGATCCGGGGCGGATCGCCTCGGACCCGGACATCGTGGACGGGATGCCCGAGCGCCTCGATCGCCCGACACGGACAGTCGCCCTCGGGCAGGTCCCGGCGGTGGACGTACTCGTCGCCGGCGGCGAACACCGGCTCCCCGTCGTCGTCGAGGCGGCCGTCGGTCCGGAACTGCTCCACGGGCGTCTCCGCGGCGCCGCTGCGTGAGAGATCCGTCGCGGTCACGCCGGCCGGAAGGGCGTTCGAAACCGGGCAGGCCGGCGGATCGGTCACGGTGAGTCGAACCCGGACGCCGGCCGACGTCGCCCGTTCATCGTGCCGTCGCTCCTCTCGCGGTGCGGCCTCCGGCGCTGACATGGTCGATCGTTGCGTCTACGGATGCAAAGCACCGGTACCGAACCAGTATGCATCGGTGGGAGGCGTTCACGCTTCAAAACCCGTCGCTCGGCGGCGGCGACACTCCCGCGTCGCCGCCGTAACGACGGCGATGAGCACGGGAACGCGACACGGCTCGAACGATCTGGAGGAAACGTCCGTGGGCGTCGTCGGCGGCGGATTCGGTGGACTCTCGGCGGCGGCCTACCTCGCAGCGGCCGGGGCGGACGTCACGCTGTACGAGCGTCGGGAGTCGGTCGGTGGCGTCGCCGGACGGATCGAGCGCGACGGCTTCCGGTTCGATGCCGGTCCCTCGTGGTATCTGATGCCGGAGACGTTCGAGCGCTTCTTCGGTCACTTCGGCCACGAGCCGACAGACTTCTACGATCTGGAGCGGCTCGATCCGAACTACCGCGTGTTCTGGGACGACGGCGACCACGCCGACGTGCCGGCCGACCCCGAGGCGGCCGCGGCGCTGTTCGAATCCTACGAGACGGGCGCGGGCGACGCGTTCCGGCGATATCTCGACGACGCGGCCGACGCGTACGAGATCGGTATGAACCGGTTCGTCGTTCCGGGTCGCTCCCGGTGCCGCGACTACCTCGCCGCCGAGGTCATCAGGTCCGGCCAAGGGTTGACGATGTTATGCACGCTCGATGAGCACGTCCGGTCGTACGTCGAGCATCCGAAGCTTCGCCAGCTGCTCGAGTACACCCTCGTCTTTCTCGGCGGATCGCCGTACAACACGCCGGCGCTGTACAAGCTGATGAGCCACGTCGACTACGGACTCGGGGTCTACTATCCGCAGGGGGGAATACACGAGGTCGTCGAGGCGGTCGCCACGGTTGCGCGCGCTCGCGGAACGGCGATTCGGACCGGGACGACGGTCGAGTCGATCGAGCCGCTCGCCGACCGCATCGTGGTTGAGACGGAGGGGGCTCGGGACGTACACGACCGCGTGGTCTGTGCGGTTTCGCCGGAGTACGCCGAGCGCGAGCTGCTGCCCGACGGGGCGACGTCGCGTCCACACGATCTCGTTCCGGGCGTCGAGGGGTACTGGGAGGGGCGGACGTACGGCCCGTCGGCGTACATGTGCTATCTCGGGGTCGAAGGCGACGTGGAGCCGCTGGCACACCACACGTTGGCGCTCCCGACCGACTGGGATTCGCACTTCGAGTCCATCTTCGAGGACCCGCGCTGGCCCGAGGATCCCGCCTTCTACGTGAACGTGCCGTCGCTGACCGATCCGAGCGTCGCGCCGGAGGGCCACGAGACGATCGTCGTGCTCGTGCCGCTCGCACCCGGACTCGACGACCCGCCGGAGCGGCGGGAGGCGTTCAGGAGTCAGGTGCTCGACGCCCTCGACGCCTACGCCGGTGTCGACCTTCGCGGCCGGATCGTCGTCGAGGAGACGGCGTGCGTCTCCGAGTTCGCCTCGCTTCTCAACAAGCCACACGGGAGCGCGCTCGGGCTGGCACACACGCTGACGCAGACCGGCCCGCTCAGGCCGGGCCAGCGCGCCCCCGGTCTCGACCGGATTTACTACGCTGGCGGGGGTGCGAACCCCGGGATCGGCGTTCCGATGTGCCTGCTGAGCGGCGAGCACGTCGCCGACGCGATCCGCGAGGACGTCCGCGGGACGGGACTGCTCGGGCTATGAGGCCTTCAGTGACCGACAGGGAACGTTTCACCGGACTGAGCGGGGGAATCCGCCCACTCGCCGGATCCTGACGGGCCATACTCGTTAGGTCATGACATTTACTCTAAACGGGTTATACTGAATGATGTCGCATGTTAGAAACAGCAGCAGCCGACATGGCGGTACTGACACAAGGTGTCGTCCCGCTGGAACTGACCCAAGCGGAGGTATATCAGCGCGTGCAGGAGAACACGCTGTTGAACCTCTCGTTCTGGGTGAACATCGCGCTCGCGGGGCTGTCCATCCTCCTGTTCGTCTTCATGGGACGGAACGTGGAGGACCCGCGCGCGCAGTTGATCTTCGTCTCGACGCTGATGGTGCCGCTCGTGTCCATCTCGAGTTACACTGGGCTGGCCTCGGGTCTCACCATCAGCTTCCTCGAGATGCCAGCTGGACACGCCTTAGCCGGTGAGGAAGTGCTCACCATGTGGGGTCGCTACCTCACGTGGGCGCTATCGACGCCGATGATCCTGCTCGCGCTCGGTCTGCTCGCAGGGTCTAACATGACCAAGATCTTCACGGTCATCGTGACCGACATCGGGATGTGTGTCACCGGCCTCGCGGCCGCGCTCACCGTCTCGTCGCACGGCCTGCGCTGGTTCTGGTACTTCATCAGCTGCATGTTCTTCCTCGTCGTCCTGTACATCCTCCTCGTCGAGTGGCCGAAGGACGCCGAGGTGGCAGGCACGTCCGAGATCTTCAACACGCTGAAGATCCTGACCGTCGTGATGTGGCTCGGTTACCCGATCTTCTGGGCGCTCGGCGCCGAGGGGATCGCGGTGCTCGACGTCGCCATCACGTCGTGGGCCTACAGTGGCCTGGACATCGTCGCGAAGTACATCTTCGCGTTCCTCCTGCTGAACTGGGTCGTCAACAACGAGAGCACCGTCGCGAGCATGGCCGACGGCCTCGGATCCGCTCAGGCCGGCGGCGCGGCGCCCGCTGACGACTAAAACGACCGGTCCGCTAAACGGTCGTTTCTGAACGACCGGTCCGCTAAACGGTCGTTTGGGTCCCTCTTTTGTTGCGGTCGTCCGTGAAGGTGAATAGCGGCGGCACACGGAGTCGACGGCTCGCTCCGGCTTACCGACGACGGCGAGCCGGAGCGAGCCGCCTTCGCGTCACGATTCAGTCGTTCGTCGGCTCCCGTCCTCTGAGCCAGTGGTCGACGAGGAGGGCCACGAGCACGATTCCCGGGACGATGCCCGCCGTATAGATCCCGGAAACGAACAGCAGCGCGAACAGCGCGACGGTCGATCCGATCTGTACCGTGGCATCCTGGTCGCCGAACCAGTCCAGATAGCGCCCGAGAAGCGACATGGATCCACGTAGGGGACGTGACGGCTTATGTGTTCGTCCGACGACCGGCCGTGGGCCCCTCGGCCGATCCGTCTAACCTGTCGGGGGTGACGACTTAAGGGTACGGGAGCCAGTTACACGTACAGTGAGTGGAACGCTTCCGGTCATCACCGCGATCCTCGCGATCGGGATCGCGCTGCAGGTCGTCGCCTCGCGCGTTCGCGTTCCCAGCGTGCTGTTTCTCATCCTCGTGGGCGTGCTGATCGGTCCCGAGGGGTTCGGCTTCGTCACCGCCGAGACGTTCGGCGACGGACTGGCGACCGTCGTCGGGCTCTCGGTCGCGATCATCGTCTTCGAGGGCGGCTTCCACCTCCGCCGCGAGCGGCTGAACGAGGCGCCGACGACGATCGGCCGGATGGCCACGGTCGGCGCGCTCCTCATGTTCGTCGGCACGGCAACGGCCGTTCGGCTCTTCCTCACCGACGACTGGGGCATCGCGCTGCTGATCGGCGCGCTGCTCATCGCGACGGGGCCGACCGTGATCACGCCGATCCTGCAGGTGATCGACGTCCGCGAGCACGTCGCCTCGACGCTGGAGGCGGAGGGCATCCTCAACGACGTGACCGCGGCGGTGCTCGCCATCGTCGTCTTCGAGACGGTCGTGGTCGCGAACGATCCGACCGCGCTCCCGGTCGGCTTTCTCACGCGACTCGTCGCCGGCATCGGCGTCGGCATGGTCGTCGCCTCGGCCGTGTACGTCACGCTCGTCAAGCTCGACGCGCCCGGAGCGGACGCGAAACGGACCGTTCGACTCGTCACGCTCGGCGGGGCGTTCGTCGCCTACGGGCTCGCGGAGGCCGTCGCCCCGGAGACGGGCGTCGCGGCGGCGGCGGCCGCCGGGGTGTTGCTCGGCAACGTCGACCTCCCGCACCGCGAGGAGGTCGAGGGGTTCGGCCGCGACCTCACGTTGGTCGCGCTCTCGTTCGTGTTCATCTCGCTGGCGGCGCTCATCGAGTTCGACGCGCTGCTCGGGCTGGGGGTCGGGGGAGTCGCCGTCGTCGTCGCCGTCACGCTCGTGATCCGGCCGCTGGTGGTGTTCGTCTCCGCACGTGACGACGCGTTCACGCGAAACGAGCAGGTCTTCGTCAGCCTCGTGGGGCCACGCGGCATCATTCCGGCGTCCGTCGCCACGCTGTTTGCGATCCAGCTGGAGGCGGCCGGCGAGTTCGCGGCGGCCCAGACGCTCGCGGGGACGGTCTTCCTCGTCATCTTCGCCACCGTCGTCCTGCAGGCGGGGCTCGCCAGACAGATCGCGGAGTTCCTCGACGTCCAACCCATGAAAACGATCATCGTCGGCGGCGGTCGGGTCGGCCGGGCGCTCGCCACACGGCTGGAGAACCGCGGCGAGAACGTGATCCTCGTCGACCGCGACCCGTCGGTCGTCGAGACGTTACAGCGGGACGGCTTCCGCGCCGAGGTCGGCGACGGAACGAGCACCGACGCGCTCGAGGCCGCCGGGTCCACGAACGCGAAGATCGTCGTCGCGGCGACGTCGACCGACGACACCAACCTGCTCATCTCACAGCTCGCCCGAAACAAGTTCGACGTCGAGACGGTCATCGCCCGGGTGAACGACCCGGAGAACGTGGCCGCGTTCGACGCCCTGGACGTCCGGGCGATCGACGTCTCCTCGGCGATGGCGTGGTCGATCGACAACGAGATCGAGCGTCCGACCCTCGCCCACTGGATGACGGAGTTCGGCGAGGGCCACGACGCCCAGGAGGTGACCATCACCGCGGACACCTTCGCGGGGAAGACGATCCGGGAACTGGGCGCGGAGATCCCCGACGGCACGATCATCGCCGTCGTCGGCCGCGACGACGAGACGTTCGTGCCCCACGGCGACACCGTGCTGGAGGCGGGCGATCGGATCACGTTCCTCGGCACCGACGCCGCCGTCGAACGGGCCATCAAGCGATTCCACCCGCACGATTGATCGGGGTTCCGCGTCGCGATCGAGCCGGGGAGTCCCAGCGGTCGAGCCGGCGGGCTCCGCGGAGACGAGGGAATCGAGGTCGAACCCGCGGGAGCGCCCCGGGCGGCTGACTAGTCAGGCACACGAATTATCCCGGTTTATCCATTAAAACGTTCGTCGAGCGGTCGTTGAAGGGTTAAATAGTATGCCAACAGGATTGAAAAGAGATCTCGGATTGTTATCGACGATGGCCATCGCGATCGGTGCGATGGTCGGATCTGGTGTGTTCATTCTCCCGGGCGTGGCGTTCGTCACCGTCGACGGGCCGGCGGTCGTGCTCGCGTTCCTTCTGGCGGGGATACTGATCCTCCCCGCCGCGTTCAGCGCCTCGGAGATGGCGACGGCGATGCCGGAGGACGGCGGCTCCTACGTCTACGTCGAACGGGGAATGGGGCCGCTTTTGGGCACCATCGCCGGCGTCGGCAACTGGTTCATGCTCTCGTTTAAGGGCGCGCTGGCGCTCGTCGGCGGCGTTCCGTACCTCGTGTTCGTCGCACCGGGGATCGCCGAGTACATCATTCCGTTTGCGGTAACGCTGGCGGTGTTTTTCACCGTAATAAACATCGTGAGCACGAAAAGTGCCGGCAGCCTCCAGTTCGTGATCGTCGGCGTGATGATAGTCGTGCTGGGTTACTTCATCGTCGGGGGCGTCCCCGACATCGTCCCCGAGCAGACCGCGGGGGCGTTGAACTTCGGGAGCGGCGGACTGCTCGCGGCGACCGCGCTCGTGTTCATCTCCTACGCCGGCGTGATCAAGATCGCGGCCGTCGCCGAGGAGGTGAAAGACCCCGGCAAGACGATCCCGCGGGCGATGATCGGGTCGCTCGTGCTCACCACCGGCCTGTACGTCGCGGTCGTCTACGTCGCGATCGGCATCGTAGACGTCCCGGCCGCGATCGAGGCCGGGCGGCTCCGACCCGACGGCGAGGGCCCGATCATGGGACTCGCGGCCCAGCAGGCGCTCGGTCCGATCGGGACGGCGGCCGTCGTCGCCGCGGCGCTGTTGGCGCTCGCGTCGACCGCGAACGCCGGTCTCCTGTCCGCCTCGCGGTTCCCGTTCGCGATGGCGCGTGACGGGCTCGCGCCGCCCGCCTTCGAGCAGGTCAGCGACCGATTCAACACCCCGGTCCTCTCCATCTCGCTTTCGGGTGGGATCATCGTGCTGATGGTCGTCTTCCTCCCGATCGATCAGGTGGCGAAGTTCGGGAGCGCGTTCCAGATCCTCGTGTTCATCCTCGTGAATCTCGCGCTGATCGGGTTCCGCGAGGGTGCCATCGACGACTACGACCCCGTGTTCACCTCCCCGCTGTACCCGTGGATGCAGATCTTCGGGATGGCAAGCGGCTTCGTCGTGCTCACGCAGGTCGGGCTCGTCCCGTTCGCGGGCGCGGCGCTGATCACCGGCGTCTCGGTGGTCTACTTCTACCTGTACGTCCGGCCGCGAACGGACCGCGAGGGCGCCGCACGGACCGGCGTCCGCCAGAACGTCAGCGAAGCCGCGATCGAGCGGACGAGGGAGCTGTTCGGCGAAGAGCAGCGGTACGATACGCTCGTCGCGTTGACCGACGAGACGCCGGAGGAGACGAGCGTCGACATGCTCCGTATCGGGATGGACCTGTCCGCCCTCCGTCAGGGAGACGTAACCGTCGGGACGTTCAAGAAGGTTCCACACCGGGCGTTCACCGCCGGCGACACCACGTCGACGCGCGTCGACGCGCCCGGATGGGCGCTGGACACGACCGCGCTTCCCGGCGTCACCGACTCCGACCGTCGATCCGACGGAGGCATCCAGCGAGCACCCGGCGGGGAGACGGCCGAGACGGGGCTGTCGAACGTCAGGTTCCGCGAGATCAAAACGGAGGAGGTCGGTCCGGCGATCGTCGAGTACGCCTCCTTCGAGGAGGAGGACTTCATCGTGCTCGAACGGCGGGTCGAGGAGCTCCACGAACTGTACGGCGAGGGACTCAACGAGCACGTCCTGAAGAACGCACCGTGTGGCGTGTTGCTCGTCGAGGACCGCGGCTTCGACGGGGCCGACGAGATCGCGGTCGCAACCAACAGCGGGACGTACGATCCCGTGAAGCTGCTCGTCGCCGACGCGATCGCCGAGGAGACCGACGCGACGATCACCCTGTTACAGACCGTCCCGGAGGGCGTTTCGGACGAGCGCCGCGCGGTCGTACAGGAGTACCACGACGAAATCCGACGGATCCTCACGGTGACCGCGGATTCACGGATCCTCGAAACGGACGACCGTGTCGAGGGGCTCTCACGGTTCGCGCAGTCGGCAGACCTGCTCGTCACCACGACCGAGCGGCGTGGTCTGCGCGGTGCGGTGTTCGGTCGTCCCGGGGATCGGCTCGTCGACGGCGTTGACTGCACGGCGGTGATGGTCCAACCCGCGGACCAGCAGCAGTCCGGGCTGATCCAGCGAGTGGTGTTGGACAGGCTGTTCGGCGGCTAAACGGCCGGTCGATCAGCCGTTCGCCGCCGTGAGGAACGCATCGAGCGTCGTCCGCAACGCCGGCTCGAGCGACACGGCCGCGACGCCGATCACCAACGCGGCGACCGCGGCCGCGACGACGACGGCGACCATGCCGAAGGACACGTCGTCCCCGGCGTCGGTAGCCGACGCATCGAGTCGTCCGAAGTAGAGCCGATCGATGAACGGAAGCACGTAGCCCAGCGTGAGAACCGTCGACGCCACGACCGCGCCGGCGACGACCCAGAGTCCCTCCTCCGCCGCCCCGACCGCGACGTACCACTTGCCGACGAACCCGACCGTCGGCGGGAGTCCGATCATGGCGACCCCGAGGGCCGTGAACGCGCCGGACACGGCGGGCGCGCGTCGGGCCAGCCCGGCGTATTCGTCGATGGTGCGCGCCCCGAAGCGTATCGCGAAGATCCCCGCGACGAGACACAGCGCGCCCTTCACCACGCCGTGGCCGAACACGTGCAACAGCGCACCGAACGCGGCCGTCTCCGTCGCCACGACCAGCCCCGCAACGATCAACCCGAACTGCGAGACCGTCGAGTAGGCCAACATCCCCTTGACGTCACGTTGGCCGTACGCGAGGAGGTTGCCGCCGAGCAGGCTCGCCAGGGAGCCGTAGAGGATCCCGTCACGGATCGCCGGATTGGCGACGAGAAATCCGAACCCGTATACGTCGAACAGCACCCGAGCGAGCGCGTAGACGGCCGCCGCCGGAAGCACCCCCGAGACCAGGGCGCTCACCGGATCCGACGCGTTCGCGTGTGCGTCGACGAGCCAGCCGTGGAGCGGGACGAGCGCCACGAGCGCGGCCAGCCCGACCGTGGTGAACGCGAACGAGACGATCACCGTCGGAGCCGCGTATCCGACCTCGGCGATTCCCCTGCCGAGTCGGGTCGCGTCGGTCGACCCGCCGACGGCCGCGGCGGAGAGGGTCCCGACGAGCGAGAGCGCGGTGGCCGCGAGGGCCGTGTGCCGGTAGCCGCGCGCGGCGGCGGTGGACCGCGGCTTCGATCCCGACGCGACGAGACGCGCGGCCGCGAGGATCATCACGGCGAGCGCGAGATGCATCACCACGAGGTCGCCGGCGAGCACGACGCCGAACACGGCGGCGGTGAACAGGAGATACGACTCATAAAAGCCCTCCCGGCGCGGGGGTCCCCCGCGGATGTACGCGAGGACGCCGAGGGTGATCAACGCGTCGAGGAGCCCGATCGTCGCGGAGATCGCGTCGGAGCGGATCGCGACGGACGGGCCCGGAGCGTCGCCGACGATGCGGGTGGTGACGGTTCCGGCGTCGAGGAGGAAGACGGCGAACCACGTCGCGAGCGCCGTCGTGACCAGCAGCGTCGCGGCCGCGATCGGCCAGCCGTACCGGTCCGTGGGGTCGATCCGGCAGGCGCCCGCACCGGCGACGGGTATCGCGACGAGCGCGAGCGCGACGGCGGCAAGGAGGTTCATCGCCACGCCACCCCGATCGTGAGGGCCAGCGCCGTCGACGCCGCCAACGCGATCAGTCGAAGCCCGACGGACGGGAAGATTCCGAGCGTTCCGGGGGCGTCCGGCGCGCGCGCGGCGAGCGCCTCCAGTCGAGCCTCCGGGGCACGCTGCGCGGCAACCCCGACGGGGTCACGCACGAGCGCCATGATCCGTTCTGTCATCGCTCGCGTCGCTCGTTCGACGACGCCGAAGAGGCCGGCGATCGCCGCCACGAGCGAACGGATCCCGTAGAACACGGCCGGATCGCGTAGCGCGTCGACGTCGACCCCGCCGTTGAGCCGTTCGAGATACGGCTTGCCGAGCACGAATCCGGCGAGTGCGACCAACAACGTCCCGCCCGTCTTCAGGAGTTTGTCGGGTGCGTACGGGTCGATAGAGATGCCGTCGCCCCCAGGCAACGGCGCGAGGAGCAGCGAATGGGCGATCCCCAATGCGACACACGCCACGGCGACGGGAACCATCGTCGCCGCCTGGGTGCGGGTCACGTCGGGGATCGGCCGCGGATCTCCGACACGGAAGGCATAGTGGCCGAGTTTGAGAAACGAGAGGAACGTCCCGACGGCTCCGACGAGCAGCAGCCACTCCAAGGGCGCGTGGCCGGCGGCCGCCGCCGCATCCGTGACCATCCCCTTGCTCACGAACCCGTTCGTTCCGGGAACGCCCGTGATCGCCGCCGCGGCGACGAGAAACGACGACAGAAGCACCGGCGCGGACGTTCCGAGCGCCCCGAACCGGTCGAGCCGATCGGTTCCGGTGCGGATCGCGACGACGCCGACGACCATGAACAGCAGTCCTTTAAAAAGCACGTTGTTGAACAGGTGGGCGAATCCACCCGCCACCCCGAGCGTCGACCCGACGCCGATACCCGCGAGAACGTACCCCACCTGTGCCTGGATGTGATACGCGAGGAGCCGCCGCGCGTCCTTCTGTGCGATCGCGTAGGCGGCGCCGAAGACGGCCATCACCCCGCCGAGGTACGCGAGCGCGATGTTTCCGTCGGGAAACGCACGATGGGCGGCGTAGGCGGCGAGTTTCGTCGTGTACGCAGAGAGGACGACCGACGTCCCGACGTGTGGTCGAGCGTAGGTGTCGGGAAGCCAGACGTGGACGCCGATCGCCGCGGCGTTCACGAGGATGCCGACGCCGACGACGAGCGCCGGAAGCCCGGCGGCGACGCCGCTCCCGTCGTATCGGAGCGCCGCGGCGCCGCCGTCGGCGACGTGGAGCGCGAGTCCGGCGGCCAAAAGCGCCCCGCCGAGGGCGTGAACGATGGCGTATCGGTAGCCGGCACGGACCGCGTCGCCGCCGGCGAGCCAGACGAGCAGCGTGCTCGCGACGGCCATCAGCTCCCAGCCGATCAGCAGCCCGAGCCAATCCCCGGCGAACGTCGCCCAGAGCGCGCCGCCCGCATACGCTAGGGCGACGGCGACGTGCGCACGGTCCGCGCCGGTAGCGAACAAGTAGCCGACGGCAACCGCCCCGAATCCGGCGAACGCCACGCCGACGACGCGGGCGGCGGGATCGACGGCGACCGGGACGACGTGGAACCCGAGGTAGTTCCATGTGGGTCCGGAGCCGTCCGGAACGAGCGCGGCCCATCCCGCCACCGCGAAAAGCGAGCAGACCCCCGTGATCGTTCCCGTACGGCGCCCGAGGAGACCAGCGAGCGCGGCCGCGAGCCACACGAAAAGCGCCGGCGGCACCCCCTGTGTGAGCGCCCCCGCGACGGTCACGTGTGGATCACGGGCAGAAACGCCCCGAGCGACGCCTCCGCGACGACGCGCGCCGCCTCGAGGACGTACGTCGCCTCCGGGATGATCCCGACTAGAACGACGAGAACCGTCGTGAAAAGCGGCGGAACGACCAGCGTCGGACGAAGCGGACCGACCGACCACGTCGGGTTCGCGTCCGAGGAGGACGCGGGCCCACCGGTCCCTTCGGCCGGAGCCGCGGGTCCGCCTCCCGTTCTCGTCGCTGCACTGTCCTCCGTTCTCGTCGCTGCACCGCCCTCCGTCCGCGTCGTAGCATCCGACCCGATACGTGCGTCGCCGGAGGCGGATCGACCGCCCAACGGCCCCTCAACGATCGGCTTCGGGTCGGCGTCGTCCGGCGTCTCGAAGAAGCCCGCGTGGACGATCGGCCAGAGGTACGCGACGTTGAGCACGCCCGAAACGACGAGAACGGCAGGCACGAGCGGGTGGATGCCGGATGCACCGACGAGCAGTTGCCACTTGCTCACGAAGCCGGCGAGCAGCGGAATGCCGGCGAGCGAACAGGCCGCAACGGCGAACGCGCCCATCGTGATCGGCATTCGTCGACCGACGCCCGCGACCTCCGAGACGCGTTTCACGTCGGCCCGCGCGTACAGCGCACCGACGCAGAAAAAGAGCGTGAGCTTCGCCGTCGCGTGTGCGGGAATGTGAACGAGCCCGCCGATGACGGTCCCGGGAACGAGCAGCGCGATCCCGAACACGACGTACGAGAGGTGTGCGATCGTCGAGTAGGCGAGGCGGGCCTTCAGGTCGTCCTGGTGCAGCGCGAGCAGCCCGCCCGCGAGGATCGTCGCCGCCGCGAGCGCGGCGAGCACCCCCGAGACGCCGAGCGCGGCGGTCGTCTCCGGGCCGAACGTCTCCAAAACGGTCCGGGCGACGCCGAAGACGCCGGACTTGACGACGACGACCGCGTGCAATACCCCCGAGACCGGGGTCGGGGCGACCATCGCGTCCGGAAGCCAGCCGTGAACGGGAAGGATCGCCGCCTTGACCCCGAACCCGACGAGCAAAAGGACCAGCGAGCCGGTCGCGACGACCCGACGCCCTTCCGCCGCCTCGGTGAGCGCGACGATCCCGCCCGGCTCGAACGTGAGCGTACCCGCGAGCAGGAAGACGCCGACGGTCCCGCCGACCGCGGCCGTCCCGCCGGCGAGGACGTACGCCGCGTACTCGAATCCCACTCGTCGAGCCCGATCCGTCCCCGCGTGAGCGACGAGCGGATACGTCCCGATCGTCGTGAGCTCGTAGAACACGAGCAGGACGAGCAGGTTCGACGCGAACGCGACGCCAACGGCGGCGCCCACCGCGAGACAGAGCGCGGCGAGGTATCGCGTTCGATCCCCCATCCCGGTCTCGCGGGCGTAGCCGACGTCGTACACCGCGGTCGTGAACCACAGCGTGCTCGCGACGACGGCGAACAGGAGCCCGAGCGGATCCGCACGAAGAACGAAGGACACGCCCGGGACGAACGGGCCGATATCGGTCGCGAGGGGCGTGCCGGCCCTCGCGGCCGGAACCATGCTGTAGACCAGCGACGCGGTGCCGAGCGCGGCGACCGGAGGCGTCCAGTCGCGGACGCGCGGACGTCCGGCGGCAGCGACCACCACGGCCATCGTGGCGAGCGGGAGTACGACGGCCGCTACCGGTCGAACTGACGCGACCTCGGTCATGCGGCCGTGACGTCCCGTCGGTTCGGCGTGCTGCGCGGCTCGGGCCCGTCGCCCCGCGAAACGCGATGGTTAGGCGAGATGACGCGGCCATCTTCGCCCGCCCGGATCAAAGTAGTTGCCATCCCGACCGGTCGGGAGGTCCCGGAGCTACGTCCGCTCCGTCTCCCGTTCGAACGACGATTCCGCCTCCACGTCGGCG
>LFFM01000059.1_pt1 | contig 60835 bp, 51 predicted proteins | sample 643131 | NCBI WGS metagenome assembly LFFM01 (sample SAMN03777445, study PRJNA286221) | soda lake metagenome | biome: soda lake; feature: Kulunda steppe; material: water; isolation source: sample Tc-Br brine of Tanatar trona crystallizer | place: Russia: Kulunda steppe | collected 2011-07 | reverse complement strand
TCCACGTCGTCGTCGCGCTGACGATGCTGATGGGGATCGCGTTCCACCTCTACATGGTGAACGTCAAAGAGCGGTTTCCGTTCAACAAGACGATGTTCTCCGGGACCGTCTCGGCGGACCGCGCCCGTCATCACTGGGCGGACTGGGCCGACGACGAACTCGGGCAGACGGCGACTGGTCACGAGTCGAGCGAAGACCAGCCGGTCCCGTCCTCGCGGTTCCTCTGGGTCACGGGGCTCTCGTTGCTCACGTTCTTCGCGCTCGTTCTCGTTGCGACGCTCTTTGCGGCGGTCCTCTCGCCGCTGCCGACCCGCGAGTATCTGATCGCGCTCCCGGCGGATCCGGTGACCCACGGTGCCGCGAGCATCGTCTTCTTCGTCGGCCTGAACGCCGCGGTCCTCCTGATCGTGGCCGCGGCGGTCGCGATCTGTTACGGCCTGATTCAACGACTTCGAGGTGAACTCTGATGACTCAAACGGATGAGACCCACGACGGCGGTGTCGAAGAGCCGGGAACCACACAATCGGAACCCGATTCGACGACGCGGTCGGCGACGGCTGCGAACGAACCGGCCGAACCGTCGGTCACCGGCGGCCTGTACGAGTTCTGTGCGACCGTACTCGCCGACCCACCGTCCAGGGAACTGGTCGAACGGCTCCTCACAGAGGGCGGCCCCGCACTCGAGGCGGCCCCGAACGCACGTCTCGAGACCGGATTCGACGCGCTCAGACGGTGGGCTGACGAGGTCGACGACGTGGGCGAGGCGACCCGCGAACTCGAGCGAGCGCACACCCGCCTGTTCGTCGGGCCCCGGCCGAAACTCCAGATCCACGAGTCTTACTACGCCGACGACTTCCTGGGGAGGCCGTTGGCCGTCGTCCAGGGGACCTACACGGGTCTGGGCATTGAACCAGCCGAGGACAGCCGCGAAGAGGCCGATCACGCGGCCGTCGAGCTGGCGACACTCGCCATCCTCAGCGATCGTGAACCAGCGGAGCCCGAAGCGAAGGACCTGTTCGTTCACACCCACGGCTGGTGGTTCGACGAACTCGCCGCCGACCTCGAGGAGATCGACGCCCACCCGTTCTATCGGGCTGTCGGGTCGATTGCCGCTGGCCTGGTCCAGTTCGACGCCGAACGGGCCGGCATCGATCTCGAGGAGCTCGAGTCGCCATCGTACATCGATCACGATCAGACCGCATAAGCCATGACCAGTGCTCTCACGATCGTGTGTGACGGTAACTGCTCGCTGGAACGCCAATCGGTCACGTCGGCGTTACCTGGGGAATCGATCGTCGGTTCCCGCCTCGAGCAGGTGCTTCCGACCGCACTCGAGGCAGTCAGCGACCACGAATTCGATCTGGTCGTGATCGTGACCGCCGAGGCGATCCGACGTGGCCCTGTCGAGCATCAACTGACGGCCGCCGGTGCCGACACGGTCACCTGGATCGACGCACGGCTCGGCGCCGGCTTACCGAAGGCTGAACGCGGCCGACTCGTCGCTGGCGCGGTGCATGCGCGGCTGGTCCTCGCCCGCGCCGACACGACCGGTGTGGGAGGGCAGACGGGAAGTGACGTGCCCGAACCGGGGGAGATCGTCGTCGTCGACGCCCCGGCGCTCGCCGCCGACCTCGCGACGCACGTCCCAATCACGCTGCTCACGAGCACTCCTGTCGGCAGACAACGGCCAAACGTGAGGGTGCGTGAGGGACGAGCACTCGAGATCCTCGGTGCGGAACTGACGCTACTCTTCGAGACCGAGGAAGGGGCCGACCGCCTGTATCCCGACCAACTGGTCTGGCCCGGATACGAGGGCGACGTCGACAGTGAGGCCGTGCACGACGACTCGAATGGTGTCGTCGACGCCGTGTTGCGGGTGGCCCGAGAGCGAGGCCACGAACCGGTCACCGTCGACCCCTCGACGTGCGTCGTCGGCCGAAAGGGAACGGCGGGCTGTCGAGCGTGTGCGACGGTCTGTCCCTACGACGCCGTCTCGATCGACGTCAGCGGCGATGGTCAGGTCGCCATCGACGAGCGATCCTGCACCGATTGCGGCGTCTGCTTGGGAGTTTGCCCGACCGAATCGATTGCCTCACCGCGGGCAGCACCGCTCGAGAGCCTGGCCGACGCGACGACGGCGGGGCTCGAGATCGTCGGTGGTTCTGACGACGGGCTTTCGCTTCCGATCGTCGGCCGCCACAGCACGGACGAACCACCGGTCGTCGCGTTTACCCAACACGACCTGGAGCCGACCGTCGTAAACGCGAGCGACGACATCCCGACGATCCCGATCCCCGTCACCGACGTCAGACGGATTCCGGCGTCGCTGGTGCTCTATGCGCTCGCAGCGGGCGCTGGTGGTGTCTCACTGATTGGCGATCCTGAACGTTCGACTGGCGCCCTCGAGCGGGTGGTCGACGAGGTGAAAGCGACGCTCTCGGCGCTCGCTCTCGAGCCGGCGGTGTCGTGGGTGGCGTCGACGAACCCGGCAGCCGTGAACGAAGCGTTCGAGCAGGCTCACATCGGCCGCGTCCTCACCCAGACACCGGTTTCCCATTCACTGAACGACTCGGAGCCACTCCCAGGAGCGCCGGCTCAGAATGGAGGACACCCGATCAGCGCGGCAACGCTCTCGGTCCGCGCTCTCGACTCGCTGGCCAATGGCCCCACGGATGGTGTTCCTGCACCGGCTGTAGGCACCGTCACGGTCGAGGCGACCGATTGCACCCTCTGTCGTGGCTGTGATTCGATGTGTCCGACCGGCGCACTCGAGCAACCCGACGACGAAACGTTGCTGTTCGATCCGACCGTGTGTGTCGGCTGTGGTCTCTGTACTGCCTGTCCAGAGGGCGCCATAGACGTCGAAGAGACGGTGAGCGTCCCTGTGAACACTCGTGAACCGGTCGTCGAACACGAACCGGTCACGTGTACACAGTGTGGCGAGCCCTTCGGCACGAAAGCCGGCCTGGCACAGATCCACCGCACCCTCGACGGGGTCGACAACCTCGAGAACCTCGGCCTCGAGTGCTGTCCGAACTGTCGGCGGCGGGGCGTCGGCGGACGAGAGACGGAACCATGATGGGAATGCACGGCCGAATCGCGTTCGTCGACCTGACCAATGAGACGGTGACGACCGAAACGATCCCCGAACGGTGGCACGAGGACTATCTGGGTGGCCGTGGACTGGGCGTTCGGCTCCTCCTCGAGGGGCAATCCGCCGGCGTCGATCCGCTCGGCCCCGACAATCAGCTGATCTTCGCGACCGGTCCACTGACCGGATTCGGGCTGCCGGGGGCAGCCCGTCACTGGGTCGGGGCGAAGTCGCCCCTCACCGGGAGTCTCGGCGAATCGTACTCCGGGGGATCGTTCGGCCACCTTCTCACCCGTTCGGGCGTCGACGCAATCGTCGTCAGCGGTCAGGCGACGGAGCCCGTCGTCCTCCGGGTGACCGACGAGAGGATCGCCCTGGAATCGGCTGGTGAGCTCTGGGGAGAGACGACCGACGTCGTCGACGACGTCCTGGCTGGCTGTCCGATGCAGTCCTGTGCCGCCATCGGGCCTGCGGGCGAAAACGAGGTGCTCCTCGCGTCGATCATCAACGACAGCGGCCACGCCGCTGGCGGACGCGGCCTCGGTGCGGTCATGGGTTCGAAGCGTCTCAAGGCGGTCGTCGTCGGCGGCAACAGTCCGCCACCCGTCGCCGATCAGGCGGCGTTCGACCGCGCTCGCGAGGCGTTCGCCAGCGGCCTCCGCGAGAACGATAAGCTGACCCAGTGGGCGGCGTTCGGAACGACCGCGGCCGTCGAAATCCTCTCCGAACAGGGGTTGCTTCCGACCGAACACTTCAGGCGGGGGCGGTTCGAGGGTGCCGAAGCGATCGGCGGCGAGGCACTCAAGGGACTCACGGTCGGCCAGCGGGGCTGTCACGGCTGTCCACTCGAGTGTAAACCCGTCGTTCAGGGCGAGTGTCACGGCACCGAACTCGACGCGGCGTCCGGTCCGGAGTACGAAACGCTGGCCTCGTTCGGCAGTCTGCTCTGTAACGACGACCTCGAGTCGATCGCGCTCGCCAATCAGCGCTGTAACCAGCTCGGGATGGACACGATCGGCGTCGGTCACGTCATCGCGACGGCGATGGAGGCGGGTCGTGCCGATTGGGGTGATGCCGACGCCATGCTCGAGTACGTCGAGGGGATCGCCACCCAATCGGGGCTCGGTGACGTACTCGCGGACGGGCCCGACGCTGCCGCCGCCGCGCTGGACACCGACGAGGCGGCCACAGTCAAGGGCGCCCCCGCCGGGATGCACGATCCACGCGGCAAGAAGGGACTCGGGCTCTCGGCGGCGACCTCACCACGGGGGGCAACACACGCCGAAGGGTTTCACGATACGCTCGTCGAACGACGGCTCCAGACCGATCTTCCCGTCGAAACCGGGCTCGCCTCGCGGTCGACGGCCCACAAACCCACCGCGGTCGTCACGTTCGAGAACGCTCGAAGTTTCATCAACTCGCTAGTTTACTGCTCACACGTCGTCGTGACTGTCGGCCCCGACCGGAATTTCCGGGCCCTGTGCAGACTCGTCGAAGCAGTCACCGGTCGTGCGTTCACGATCGGCGACGCACTCGAAATCGGCGAGCGCAACTTCACACTCGGGAAACTCGTCTCGCTTCGTGAGGGATTCTCGATCGTCGACGACCGATTGCCCAAACGGTTGCGAAAACCGCTGGCTGACGACCCCGGTGGCGTCGACCTTCCACCGGCCAGCCTCACTGTGGAGGAACTCGAGACGATGAAAGCCGCCTACTATCGCCGCCGCGGGTGGACCGCCGACGGAATCGAGCGAGCGACACTCGCCCGCCTCGGCCTGACGTCCCTCGGCGAGCGACTGGACATCGAGGTGGCTCCCAATCCACGTCGAAGGGATGCGCTTCCCGACGGCGGACGACCGTCCGATCACTGAGACGAACCTGACTCGAGGCCGATCTCTCGGCGAGATCTGTCGTCGCGTTCGGGGGACGTTGGTGTCGCCTGCGATTCCCAGCACCTGGGAGTCTGACTGTATACTAACCACCCCATCGTGCAAAACTCGCATATGGGCCAGGGTTTCACCACGAGCAACGGAGACCCCGTCCCACCCAGAGCGACGCGCGGGATCGAGGACCGAAAGGTCCGTGTCGTCCTCGAGATCGTTCGGGGCGGTCCCTGTTTGATGGACGACCTCGAGGGAGACATCGTCGACGTCGACGTTCGGCTCGGGGACGGTCGCTGTCACTGTGACGTGTCGGTCCGTGAGCCCGGCGACTCTCGGGGGGTCGTTACAAAATACGGGTCGCGACCGATTTGCGATCATTGCCCCGGCACGGTATTCAGCGAATACGGCTGTCTGCCACGGTACAAACGCGTCGGCGATGGCTGGTTCGTCATGGAGACCTGCGTGAGTGACACCGAGACAGTCGCCGAAATCGTCGGCGAAATCAGGGAGATCTGTGAACGGGTGACCGTCCGAAGTATCGTCCCGATCGAGACGCAGGCCGTCTCCGACATCTGTAACGTCGATGTCGCTGCATTGACCACCAAACAGCGACAGGCTGTCCACGCGGCCGTCGAAGCTGGCTACTACGATTCCGACTCCTCGCCGTCGCTGAGCCAGGTCGCCGAGCGACTCTCGCTCTCGAGTTCGGCGCTCTCACAGCGGCTCCGCCGGGCCGAGGCAAACGTCATGCGACAGCTCTCGGAGGGGTGTTTGGGTTCCGAGAGTGGGTCGTGTGTCTGTCGGGCGGACGAATTGGTCGATCGCCGGTGACGCTGGGTGAGGAAGGTTAAGCAGTCCAGCCGTAGAACCACCTGGGACGCTGTGTAGTTTCGGTAAGTGAACACACTGGCCTACCCAGTACAGTCCGTTCTCGAGGGCGTTCAGCGGCTCCGGTCGCGAGGCGGGGCGCTGGTGAACGATCCGTCGAGTGAACGGACCTCAACCATCGACTGCCAGCTCATATCGGTTCCCACAGTCGCCCGGGACGGCGGGCGCTGCATCGATCGTTTCCCCCGTGGCTCCTAATAGGAGCGGTGATCGCGGAGCGAACCTGTGGCACATCCACAACCGGTGCGTATAAAGTGCTGCACGATGCCATGGTGGTCCGTGACAATACTATATAAAGGCTAAATCATATCCGAGTCAGTCCTACTCCGTCCCACTCGAGAGTGAGACATGCATGACTTCAATCGATCGGCGACGGTTTCTCGTCGCAACCGGCGCTGTGGGTGTCGCATCGGTCGCGGGCTGCCTGGGTGACGATGATGACGAGGACCCGTCAGCCGACGAACCCGAACCTGGCACCGAGGACGGAACCGAATCCAAGACCGGCGACGAAACGGACGAAGGAGAGACGGAGGAGCTGCCGGATCCCACGGACACCGAGACGGCATTGATCGAACCGGCGACGCTCAACGAGTGGCACGACGCCGGGCTCGTGAACAACCACGACATGACCCATCCCCACCGCGTTGCCGTTCTCCGGATCGACGACTGGTATCCCGAAGACGGGACGATCCAGTCCTACGAGGACGGACACGTCCCCGGAGCCGTTCCGTGGGAGGGTGGCGAGCTTCACGCCGCACGGACCGAAGGACTCGGGTCGGCCGCACCGATGGTGGCACCCGGGGACGTGGTCGACGAGGTCCTGGTCAGAGCCGGGGCGTGTCCGCGAACGACGATCGTCGTTTCGGGATCCAAGCCACTTCGGGTCGCTCGCGGCTACTGGACGCTCCGGTACTGGGGCTTCCCGCGGGAACGAATCAAAGTGCTCAACGGTGGCTATCACGCCTACGGCGAGGAGTACGACCTCGAGACGGGCGCCTTCGATCCGGAGACGACTCCGGACTCGACGTTCAGCGTGCAGGCGAACGACGAACTCAACAACGACCTCCGAGTCGGGATCGCCCAGATGATCCAGCGCGTCGACAACCTCAATGCAGGCGAAAGCGACGACGTTATTCTCGAGAACCGCCAGGAAGCGGGACCCTCGGCGCCGGACGTCATGATCGAAAACGCGATCTGGGATAACCCACTCGCCGGGCACGCAGGGGACCACCACTTCGATACGTTCGAGGTGGAGGGCGCCTACTTCAAAGAACCGGACGTCGTGGAAGCCCACTACGACGAGCTCGGCGTGTCGGCTAACGATACCGTCATCACCTACTGTGGCTCCGGCTATCGAGCCGCCATCAGCTTCTTCCTGCTCGATGGGGTCCTCGGGCACGACGACGTCATGCTGTACGATGGCTCCTGGAGGCAGTGGGCCCAGTACGACGGGAACAACGACGACGAACACACACCCCCGGACGAGTGGCGCATCGACTTACACGATCGGACCGACGGGGACACCGGCGACAGCGACCTCGAGATCCTCGTCGACGAGATCCCCGAGTTGCAGTCAGCCGAGGCCAACCAGGTCGAGGGTGAAGACCTCGAGTACATGGCTGGTGGCGAGGCCGACGACGATGACGCCGACGATGACGAGGACGACTGGGCGTGTTAGCACGCTCGCAGTCGAGACGGCTCGATACGATCGACGGGAGTGAGCGACCTCGAGCGAGGAGGCAGGTGGTGCCGGCTCTGCGTTTCGGTAACAATCACCGGCTACACGTGAGTCGGCTGCGGTGGCGAAGAACCGACATCGGTTCCCAGAACCCGAGAATCGCAACGCCGTATTACGCGGTGGAACACCTACGATGACCCATGAGTCAGTCTGAGCCCTCGAGCGATCACGTGGATCAGGGGGCGAGCAGTGCCCACGACGTGGAGGATCGAACCCTCCGCGTCGTCCTCGAGATCGTTCGCGGTGGTCCCTGTTTCATGGACAATCTCGAGGGAGATATCGTCGACGTGAACGTCCGTCTCGACGACGAGCGATGCCAGTGTGACGTCTCGGTCCGGAAATCGACGCCCGAAGGGACACGGACGACGACCAAATACTCCTCGAACGACCTCTGTGATCATTGTCCGGGTACTGTGTTCTCCAAACATGGCTGTATTCCACGGTACCGCCGGGTCGGAAACGGATGGTTCGTGATGGAAACCTACGTCGGGGATACCGAGACGGTCAGCGAAATCGTCAGCGACGTGCGCGACGTCTGTGAACGAGTGACCCTCAGAAGTATCGTCGCCACCGACGGATCGAACGTCCCCGAGATCTGTGACGTCGACGTCTCGGCCTTGACGCCCAAACAGCGAGAGGCCGTACACCTCGCGACAGAAGCGGGGTACTACGATCCGGACTCGTCAGTCTCACTTGAGGAGGTTGGTGAGGGGCTGTCGATCTCGAAATCCGCGCTCTCACAGCGTTTACAGCGCGCCGAGCGGAACATTATCCGGCAACTCTCGGATACCTGTGCCTGCGCTGCGGGAGAGACTGAAAAACCCGTGCACCTGTCCGACTCCCGGTAATCGGTTGGGTTCGCTCGAGGCGGATGGCGCTCCGTTTTTCGAACGCGGTGGTCGAACCGAATACAGCGTTCCCAGTCGGGAATGCACGGCAAATCACGATCCTCGGTGAGACCAACGTGAGCGTTGCTATCGCGCAGGGTCACGTTCCCACCCCTATTTAAAACCTATTCTCATCCAGCGTCGACCCTACTCGGGAGGGGAACGTACCTGCAGGTGAGAGGTAGATCTCCATGACGAATGCATCCCAGCTGCAATGGCGAGGTCAACTCGATCACCGAGTGTGGACGGGGCCAGCGGGAGTATCGGGGGTGTCAACCCATGAGTAGCGACAGCAGCCTCGAGCTGAGCCGACGACGGCTCCTGCAGACGGGGGCTGCCGTGACTGCCGCTGCGGCGATTGGCGGCTGTCTCTCCTCGGGCGAGGAGCCAGACCCGGCGACGACGCCAACCGGCGACGAGGAGTACGCCTACGGCAATTGCTGGATGTGCCACCACGCCTGCGGCCAGGAACTGACGGTTCGCGAAGGGACGGCCGTCGACATCACCGGCGTCGACGAACACCCACGAGGGAGTGCCGGGCCCGACACGCCGGGGACCCTCTGTCCGAAGGGACAGGCCGAACTCGAGAAACTGTACGATCCCGACCGTATTACCGAACCCCACATCCGGAAAGACGGCGAACTCGAGGCCGTCGACTGGGACGAAGCGATCGAGTACACCGCCCAGCGACTCCATGAGTTCGACGACGAACACGGCGCCGAGAAGATGCTCGACGCCACGAGCTGGTCGACGACGAACTTCCACGGGTTCTTCTGGGGTAACCTCTACGGGACGCCCGAGCGCATCGGGCGCGGCCGCCACGTCTGTTTCGGCGGCCCACACCTCAGCGGCGACCTGATGGGGCTCGGTTCGAACATGCGGTTCGTCGACTACCAGCACTCCGAGTACATCATCGCCTGGGGACGCAACATCTTCGAGTCCTTCGCCGGCCAGTGGGAGCCAAAGGGCGTCCTCGAAGCCCTCGACAACGGCGCGACGCTCGTCGTCGTCGATCCCCAGCACACCCCAACCGCCCAGAAGGCGGATTACTGGCTCCCGATCGAGCCCCGAACCGATGGCGCGCTCGCGCTCGCGATGGGACACGTGATCCTCGAGGAGGGGCTCTACGACCAGACGTTCGTCGAGGAAGAGACCTACGGCTTCGAGGCGTACGAGGAAGCCGTCGCGGACAAGACCCCCGAGTGGGCCGAGGACATCACGGGCATCGACGCCGACGTCATCCGCGAGGTGGCCATCGGCTTCGCCGAGGCGGCACCGGCGGCGGGTATCGCCCTCTGGACCGGCGTCGGACAGTACGGCGAGGCACAGAAAGCCTCCCAGAACGTCTTCGCGCTCAACGGGCTGGTCGGCAACATCGACCGCCCCGGTGGATTCCGCATGTGGCAGGCACCGCCGCTCGCGAACCCCTTCCAGGTTCGGGACATCGACCTGCCGAACAACGCGGAGGGGGCGACCCCGGCGCTCCGGACGTACGACGAGTACGAGACCTACCCGTTCCGCCACACGACGGGCATTGGTCACACCGTCGTCCCCGAAATGGTCGACAACGGCCACCTCATGGGCATGTTCTGTCACTACGACAACCCGCTGACCGACGGGAGTACCCAGGCGTGGCTCGAGGCCCTCGAGACGATGGATCTCGTTATCACGATCGACGCCTACTGGAACGAGCTCACCCGGAACGCCGACGTGGTCTTCCCCGAGGCGATCCAGCTCGAGAAGGACACGCTCATCAACTACGCGCCGACCTGGAGCGCCTACCACGACCGGCGCTGGATCAGCGGCTCGAAGGCCGTCCACGAACCGCTGGGCGAGGCGCGCCCCGGCTTCGAGATCCTCGTCGACCTCGCCGAGGAGATGGGCTGGGGCGAGTTCGTCCCTTGGGAGACCGAGGCCGAGTACAACGAGGACATGCTCGCGAACATCGACTACACGTTCGAGGAAGTCGCCGAGCAGAACTTCGTCCTGCTCGAGGAGTTCGGCTACGAGCAGTGGAAAGAAAACGGCTTCCCCACCGCGACTGGGAAGTTCCAATTCGACCTCGACCAAGAGGAGGGCTACGTCCAGTCGGCGATGGAACTCGGTATCGAGACCGGTCCGCAGTGGCTGCCACCGGGAACCTGGGGTGAGGAACCCGACGACGAGTACCCGCTGCACTTCTACGACACCCGCAGCGTGTTCTTCTCCTTCGGGGCCGACCAGCCGCTCGCGCAACTACACGAGCAGTACGCCCGCAAACACAACCTCGAGAACGAGGAGTACCGGGGCAACTACCTCGTGCTCAACCCGCGGGACGCCGAACCGCGCGGGATCGAGACGGGCGACATGATCACTGTCGAGTCCCCGGCGGGATCTGGTGAGCTGATGGCCTACGTCAGCGAACGAACCCGACCCGGGTTCACCACTGCGGAGTTCGGCTTCGGCACCGGCAACTCCCACGAGGAGGGAATGAACACGATGCTGGTCCACGACGACCAGCACGACCCCGTTTCCTCACAGCCCGATCGGCACCTGGCTGTCGAGGTTTCGGCCACCGGAGGTGACAACTAATGAGCGCAGACGACGACCACTGGATGTTCTACTTCGACCCGAACCGGTGTATCGGCTGTCACGCCTGTTCGGTGTCCTGTAAGCAACGGCACAACCGCGACGCAGACGCCGACGACTGGCGGACGGTGAGCCACGTCTCGAGCGGGGAGTACCCGGACTTCCGGGAGGTCCCGATCTCGATGTCGTGTATGCACTGCCACGACGCACCCTGTGAACAGGTGTGTCCGCCGGACGCGATCATCAAGCGTGAGGAGGACGGCATCGTGACCGTCGACCGCGATCGCTGTATCGGCTGTCACTACTGTGCGTGGGCTTGCCCGTTCGGCGCGCCGACGTACGACGAGGAGGGGCTGATGTCAAAGTGCAACCTCTGTCTCGGCGAAGGGCCTGGCGGCGGCCACGGCCAGCCGGAACGACAGACGCCCGAAGAAGGTGGCGCCGTGCCCGCCTGCGTCGACGACTGCGTCGGCGGTGCAATCAAGGCCGGCCCGAAGAGCGAGATCATGCAAGAGGTCTCCGAGGAAGCCGCCGAGCGCTTCGAGCAAGGGGCCTACGAGGGCCGGGTCATCGTCGAGCCGTTGAAAGAAGACGGCGAGATGGCCGACTCGATCCGAAACGGCGATGAACTCAACATCGTCGACATGGCGAGGTGATCCCGATGAGTACCACTATCTCGGTACTGTCGGCGGCCCTGGCCGCCGCTGGCAACTCGGAGGTCATCTGGCACCCCGCCGACTACTGGGACCTCTCGATTCCCGTCTACCTCTTCCTGGCGGTCGTCGCCGGTGGAGCCTACCTCACCGGCGCGTCGGCCTGCCTAATCAGGTCCCTGCGCGGGAAGGGCGCCTGCTGTCTCGAGACCGAGATCGCCCGCTGGGGCTTTCTCGTCGCCATCGCCGCCGCCGCTGGGGCGGGACTGGCCGTTCTCTCGCACCTCGCGGTGATCTACCGGGCGATCCTGTTCCCGATCTACCTCACGAACTTCGACTCGTGGATCACCATCGGGACCTGGATCCTGGTGTTGCTGTCGCTGTTCGCCGTCGTCTGCCTGCTCTTGCAGCTGTTCGGCGAGCACGCCGCCAGCGACGAGGGCGCGAGCCTCTTCCCGCGCACGATCGTCGCCTGGGTCAGCCCCGTCCTGCTCGAGACCATCGACGGGCTTGTCGATCGCGTCCGCCCGCCGATGTCCGTCTTCGCCGGGCTACACCTGCTTGGCTCGCTCTTCGCGCTGGGGACGATCTACACCGGGTTCGAACTCGCCATCGTCGACACCGTGCCGCTGTGGAACGATCCGGTCATCATTCCGGCGCTGTTCCTGACAAGCGGCGTGGCCGCCGGCATCGGGGCGACGCTCGCCCTGACGATGCTCTTCGAACGCGAGATCGGGCCGGTGTTCGCCGGCTACGCACTCACCGTCAGCCTCCTCTCGGCGGTCAGCCTGGCGTTGCTGTACTACGGCTGGATCCTCCTGGCTGCCAGTGACGCCCCCGCTGCGGCCGCCTCGTACGCGACGCTTACCGACGGCTGGTACTACGTCGGCGCCTGGCTGGTCGTACTCGGATTCGTCGCGCCGATGATCATCGGCCTGGTCATCGGCCTCGCGACGTTCGCCGACCGACTCTCGCCCACGCTCGAGCGCGTCGGTGGGCCCGCATTGATCGGCTCGTTCGGCCTGCTCCTGGTCGGCGGGTTGCTGTTCAGGATCTTGCTCCTGCTTGCAGCTGCACAGAACCCACTGGTGGTGATTGGATGAGTCACTTCACGGACGTCGATCCCACCGACGTCGCCGACTGCTACACGACGCTCGCCCGGTGTTTCGACAAACCGGACGAGACGTTCCTCGAGGCGATCCACTCGGGCGAACTCGACGAGGTCCTGACGGCCCACCTCGCGGCGCTCGATCTGGACGTCGATCCGGCCCCGCCGGTCGAGGATCGCGGCGACTTGATCGAGGGCTACCGCCGCACCTTCGAAGGGTACGACGGTCCCTCCGCCCCGCCCGTGGAGTCGGTCTACGAGCCGTGGTGGGACGGCCAGCAACGCGAGATCCTCTCGGGGCCGGCGGCAACGGACATGCGTCGACGGTTCGAGGCCCTCGAGATCGAACCGCCCGGTCCGTATCCGGCGGATCACCTGGCGCTCGAACTCGAGTACGCTAGCCTCTTACTCGAGGCCGGCAACGGTGACGCCTATGTGGCGTTTCACCGCGAGCACTTCGACTGGATTCCGGACTTCGTCGAGCGCGTGGAGGCGACCGTCGACGATCCGTTCTACGCCTGGGTCGTCTCGGTGCTCGAGCGGACGATCGACCGAGCCGATGCGTGGATCCAGGGGAGCCTCGAGGACGACGCCACCCTGGAGGCACAGTCACAGTCGTCGAAACAGGCAGCGTCTGAGGTGAATTCCGATGAGCACTGAAAAGTCATCGCCGATTCAGGTCACGGTGTCGCTGACGGATCCTGATTCGAGCATGGGACTCTTCAGCTGTCTCGCCGAGAACGCCACCCCCGAGGCGGAGTACCGGATCGAATCCGTCTCCCTCGGCAACGAGAAGACACGGACGGTCGTGGTCGATGGCATCTCGCCCAAACAACTGGAGACCATCGAGGTTGCCGTCGACCGTGGCTACTACCAGACACCGAAGAACGCCTCGCTCGAGGAGCTCGCGGAGGAGCTCGGCGTTTCCAAGTCGGCGGTCTCCCAGCGGCTCAAACGGGTCGAGCGCAACCTGGTGCAGTCGCTCATCGAGGCGAGTCGATAGTCACCGCGAGAGTCGCTGGCGGCCGCCCCGTCACCCATGACCCCGTCGTACGGATCGTCGCCATCACACGCTGCCGATCGTGTGACTGACGATCAACGAGGTCCCACCACATCACCGAAGCAAACACACATTTCCCACCCCAACCGAGAGACAGACAACGGATGGCATCCCCTCCAACGGTCACGATCGATGGCCCCACGACCCTCAAGCTGTCGCCCTCGCCGGCGATCCGCGAGCAATACGGCTGGACGTCGGAACGCTTCGTAATCAACTGCCACACCGGACGCGTCATCGACGGACGCTGGACGGGTGTCCCGCTCGCGTCGATCGTGGATGCCGGTGTCTTTCCGGCTGACACCACGCACCTACTCGTCCACGGCGCAGACGGTCACCGCGTCTGCGTCGAGATTCGGCGGGCCCTCGAGGCGGTCATCGGATTCGTCTGTGAAGAGGTCGACCGCGGGCGAGCGGACGACTCGGCCGAGGGCACCGGCCCAGCCATCGTCGACACCCCTCGTTTTCTCGCGCCCGACATCGATTCCGCTCGAGCCGTCAGGAACGTCCGGGCGATCGAACCGGTGTCGCTCGCCCCAGAGGAGGACCCCCACGAGCTCGAGCACCATCGGCGGAGGGACGAGGAGTGGCCGGAACCGGAAACGTAACCCGCCGCGAGTGGCGTGATCACGGTCGGGATCGCCGTGATCTCGATCCGATGTCGTTGTCGCCTCGTGGACCAGTAGTCGCTCCGCTAACACCGTTCCCTTCAAAACCAGGAGGCGACGGCAATTGCGGGACCGACGGTAATCGCTGACGCGGCGAATCGGTGCGGCCGCGGGCGCACCCGGAACGACACAGTGACCGCAACCGACCGTGCCTGGGGCTTCTAGCTGACTGGAGGGCTCGCGACTGCGTTGCCTTCTGACTCGGTGCCGGGGGACGACATTTTGCCGGTTGGTTGTGGGCCACTCGAGGGGATCATCGAGTTCGACGAGAGACACCTGGTGCTGACGGCCGGGGACCGATCTGGCAGCGACATCACTACCACTCCATTCGACACTTCCCCATCCAGGACGCGAGTGAGCTAGCGACTCCCGTAGTGACTCCGGGAGGGGTGTGGATGGGGCGTTCATCAGCGGCTACTCGCTCGCCGATGCAACGATCGCCTGACCGTACGAGATGCCGGCATCCCCGGGCGGAACCAGATCGTGACAGAGGTATTGTAAGCCAGCTGATTCGACAGTCTGACGGATCACCCTGGCTATCGAATCGTTGTACGCGACACCCCCGGAGAATCCCACACGGTTCAGTCCGCGGCTGTCAGCCTCCTGAACGGCAATCGTCGCCAGGCCACGGCCAAGGAGTTCCTGTGCAGTTGCCGCGAGTCGCGCCGGTGGGTACCGCTCCCGACGATCCGCCAGGTGTCGAAACACGGTTCTCACGTCGATAACCCGTATCCCGTTTCGCTTCGTGTAGGGAACGGCCATGTCGAGCGGTTTGCTGCCGGCGGCCGCTGCCTCCAGACGGATCGCTGGCTCGCCCTGGTATCGGCGAACGGTACAGATGTCGAGGAGCGCACTGGCTGCATCGAGATACCGACCCGCACTCGTCGTCCGCGGGGAATTGACGTCCGCGGCAAGGCTGTCGAGCACCGTCTGTGCGCCCGCGCTGTCGAGGGGGGTTCGGTCGGCGACGAGCGCTGCAGTGTGTTCAGAATCCTCGAACAGGTCCGCAAGGATCCGTCCGGGATGACGAACAGCCCGCTCACCGCCGGGGAGTCTGAACGTTCCGAGGCCACCGACCCGCTCGAACGATTCCCGACGTGCATCGAGAACCTCGCCCCCCCAGATGGTGCCGTCCGAACCGTACCCAGTGCCATCGGCCGTAATGACTATCGCCCGGTCGAGTTCGTGCTCGCCGAGCAATCCGGCCGCGTGTGCGTGGTGATGCTGGACTCGGATCGGGCCGTTCCGGACTGCGAGCGCTTCCTCTTCCAGAGCGGCTTCGGCGATTTTCGACGTGACGAACGCGGGATGGCGGTCACAGGCGACCGCGGTCGGTTCGACCCCGAACAGAGCCGTGAGGTGGTCGACGGCCTCGTGCAGAAACGCTTCCGTCTCCGGGCCGTCGATAGCACCGAGATGCTGTGAGAGAATTACCTCGTTGTCACGGGCAAGGCCGACGACGGTGTCGAATTCGGCCCCCAGTGCGAGTACAGTACCATCCCCTGTCCCCCGGGGGAGCGGTCTGGGGACCCAGCCGCGAGAGCGCCGAAGGAACTGTGTGTCGCCATCGACGACTCGCAGGACGCTGTCGTCACACCGGGTTACGATCTCCCGGTCGTGGACCAGCGCCCCATCGATCACGTCCTCGAGGTCGCCGTAGATGGCGTCTACGGTCGTCGCCATCGGTTTGCCGGGGCGGTTCGCACTGGTCATCACGAGCGGTGCATCCACCGTGTCGAAAAGCAGGTGATGCAGTCCAGCGTAGGGCAGCATTACACCGACCGTGTGGAGGCCCGGTGAAACGGCCTCGAGCCAGGGTCTGGAGTATTCTCCCCCATCTTTTTCGACGACGACGATCGGCCGGCGCACGTCCGCGAGCAGGTCACGCTCGCGGTCACTGACCGTCGCGAACTGGGTTACGGACTCCATCGAGGGAGCCATCAGTGCGAACGGTTTGGCCGGTCTACCCGTCCGGCTACGGAGCCGTTCGACGACCGAGTGGTCGGTCCCGAGACACGCCAGATGCGTTCCACCGATGCCGCGAATAGCGACGATGTCCCCTGCTGTGAGTCGCTGCCCGGTCGCCCTGATGGCCTCGAGCCCGCTGGCGTGCCGTTCGCGGTCGGCTCCCAGGAGCGATACCGCCGGGCCACATTCCGGGCAAGCGATCGTCTGTGCGTGATACCGTCGATCACTCGGCGCTTCGTACTCCGCTCTGCACTCGTCGCACATCGGGAAGGGAGCCATCGTCGTCCGTGGCCGGTCGTACGGAAGGGAGTCGATCACCGTGTACCTCGGGCCACAGTCCACACAGGATGTCGCCCAGTAGCCGTGATACCGCGAGTCTGGATCGCGGATGTCCGCCAGACAGGCGTCACAGATGCCCGTATCCGGAGGGATCGTGCCGACTTCACCGTCGCCGCCGGTGGAGGGGACGATTTCGAACCGATCACTCCCGATCGATGCACTCCCGGCGCTCGATTCTTTTTCGACAGTTATTTCATCGATAACCGCAAGCGGTGGCGGCCGTTCCCGGAGATCGGAACGAAAGCGATCGATCTCTTGCTCCGCTCCCACCAGTGTTATCACGACACCCGCGTCTCCCGTGTTTCGAACTGACCCTGTCAACCCACGGTCGGTGGCTCGTCGGTAGACGAACGGGCGAAAGCCGACCGCCTGAACGACGCCGCTAACCGTGATTCTGGCCCGTATTCGGTTCGAGTCCTTGGGCGTCATCGTCGATCAGTGACCGCTGTCACCGGTGTGGTTGCTCTCTGTATCGTCCCCGTGATGGGGCGGCGCTGTACGGTGTGAGTGGTGTTCGGTTCGACTCTCGTCCAGAACGTCGACGACCCCATCGATGCCCTGCCCGGTCTTGGCAGCTATCTCGAGCATCGGCGTCTCCGGTGAAACTGCCCCGACGTCACTCCGGATGCGCTCGACACTGGTGCCGACCGCATCTGCGAGATCGACCTTGTTGACGACGACCACGTCGGCCGTCTGCACGAGCATTGGGTGCTTGCGGACGACGTCATCACCCTCGGTCGTGCTGACGACGAGCACCCGTCTGTTCGCCCCTAACGGGAAATCGGCGGGGCAGACCATGTTGCCGACGTTCTCGATATAGAGCGTATCGAGTTCCTCGAGGTCGAACCCATCGAGTGCCTCCGCGACGACCATCGGATCGAGGTGACACTCCCTACCGGTGTTGATATTTTCGACGGCAACACCGTGCGCCCGGAGTCGTTCGGCGTCGTCCTCGCCGGTGACGTCACCGACGACGACGCCGATCCGTTCGCCCTCGTCGGCCCGTTCGATGAGGCGCTCGATCAACATCGTCTTGCCGCCACCCGTACTGCCAGCGAGTTCGACCGCGAAGACGTCGTGTTCGTGGCTCAGGCGCTCGTGAACGTCGCCAGCTCGCTCACGAACCTCGGCCAGAACGTCCGCCTCGACGTCACTTGCCGGTTCGTCGTGATCGTGATCGTGACCAAACCGATGGAGACGAAGCGGGCCGAGGCCCAGGAGTGTCCCGAAGATGCGTTCGAAGCGGCTGTCCAACTGTCGGAGACGGCTCATAGTCGTGTGGTATGTCATGTCTGTCGTTCTGTGGGAGTTGTCTCAGGGGTCTCCGTCGAGCGATACGCCTCGTCTGGAACGTCGATACTGGCCAGCCGACACTCACGGCCCCGGACTAGTGTCGCCCTGGAGTCACACTCCGGACAGCGCACGTCCGGGGCGTACGAGAGGGCAATCTCGAGCGTCTGTGGCCGTCCGTTCCAGCCACAGTCACAGGCCGCCTGCGGTGTGATTTCATCGATACGGACCCGTGCACCGGCCGCGATTGTGCCCTCGAGGGAGGTTTCCAGACAGAACCGTAACTGCCGCTGGTTCACGTGGGTGGCCTCCCCGAGCTCGATCCGGAGTGCTTCGATCCGGTCCGCTCCGTGCGCTTCGGCGGCCGACAACGCCCGGTCGAGGATTCCAGTGGCGATGCTCAGTTCGTGCATGTCAGCAGATCCGTGGCAGTGCCTGCCCCTCCGGTTCGCTCAGATACCGTCGCCCGAAGCCGGTATCGAGGACCACGCGTCCGGTGTGTTCTGCCGTTGCGTGTCCGACGATCGCCGCGTCCGTGCCCTTCGGATGCCCCTGGAGAGCGGCCAGGACATCCTCCGCGTCCGCGGCCTCGACGGCCAGCACAACTTTCCCCTCGTTGGCCACGTGGAACGGAGAGATTCCGAGGACCTCACCCGCGGCGGCAACGGTTTCGTCGACGGGGATCTTCTGCTCGTCGAGTTCCAGTCCGACCCCGCCTTTCTCGGCCAGTTCGTTCAGTGTCGTCGCCACTCCACCACGTGTTGGATCTTTCATCGCCGTGATCTCACCAGCCTCGAGGGCGCTCCGAACGAGATCGTTGACGGGCGCGACATCGCTTTCGAGTGTCCCCCCGAATCCGAACCCCTCACGTTCGGAAAGCAGCGCGATGCCGTGGTCGCCGACGGTCCCACTGACGAGGAGTGCATCGCCCGGGGAGACACCGGCGTCCGTGACGATGTCCTCGTGGGAAACGACTGCTACCCCGGTCGTATTGATCACGGGGCCGTCGAGGTCACCGCTGGGCATCACCTTGGTGTCACCGGTCGTCACCTGCGTGCCTGCCTCCTCACAGGTTGCCTGCATCGACTCGATTACGGATTCGAGCGCAGCGACTGGATACCCCTCCTCGACAACCAGCGAGCAGGTCAGCGACTGGGGTTCGGTTGCCCCCATGACTGCGAGGTCGTTGACCGTTCCAGCGACGGCAAGCCGGCCGATATCGCCCCCGGGGAAGACAGGCGGTGACACGACGTGGCTATCGGTCGTCGTCACGACCGACTGCAATCCGTCCCCGACGGGCTGAGCTGAGCCGTCGTCGAGCGCGGCTAACTCGACCCTTCCGGGGGCCATGGACGGTGCCTTCTCGCCGGCAGTGAACCGGGACACGGCGAGTTCGTCGACGAGTGAGCGCATCGTCCCAGCCCCGGCCCCGTGAGCCAGCGTGATCACCGAATCGTCCATCTGGGCTGCTCGATCCACCGTCTTCGCTCCCGATCGGTTATTGTCGGTCATAGGTCCGGTTTCCCCCCGTATTCGAGCCAGATTTTGCACGGCCCTTCGCTGCTGACCATACACGCTCCGACAGGTGTTTGGGGCCCACACTCCTCCCCAAACAGCGCACAGTCGTCCGGATCCGCAGTCCCGGCCATGATATCGCCACAGCGACACTCCGCTGTCAACGGATCGGCGGTCCCGACATCTGGATCGATGTCGAACCGTTTCCTGGCATCGTACTCGGCATACTCCTCCCGAAGCACCAGGTTCGCGTCGGGTATGTCAGCAATTCCACGCCACTCTCCAGTCGTCGGCTCGAAGACGTCCCACATCGCTTCCAAGGCCGCGGTGTTCCCGTCTTCCGTGACACAGCGTGGGTAAGCGTTCTCTAGCGCGGCACGGTCGTCGTTGATATGCTCGAGCAGTCGCTCCAACCCGAGGAGGATGTCCAGTGGCTCGAACCCGCCGACGACAACCGGTGTCTCGTACTCCTCGACAAACGGTTCGAACAGGCTGTAGCCCGTGATGACGGCCGCATGGCCCGCGGCGAGAAAGCCGTCGATATCCGTCTCTGGAAGCTCCGCAACGACGTTCATCGCCGGCGGAACGTACTTGTGTGCCGAAAGGACCGAGAAGTTCGCCGGTGGGTCGTCCCTGAGAACCGCTGCCGTTGGGGCGGCGGTCGTCTCGAACCCCGTCGCGAAGAACACCACTTCGCGGTTCGGATTCGCTTCGGCGAGTTCGACCGCTTCACTGGCGGCGTAGACGATTTCGACGTCCGCTCCAGTCGCACTCGCGTCACCCAGACTCTCCGTTGTGCCTGGCACCCGATACATGTCGCCGTAGGTGGTGACGATCGCTCCGTCCCTGGCGAGTGAGACGGCCTCGTCGACTTCTGGCATGTTCGTCACACAGACCGGACAGCCGGGCCCCATTCGGATCGTCAGATCCGCCGGAAGCATCGATCGCAGGCCGAACTTCGCGATAGCCTGTTCGTGTGATCCACAGACGTGCATCACACTGACCGGTTGGGCGATCTCCGCCATCAGCGTCTCGAGCCGACCGACGAGTTCGTCCGCCGCATCGGGGTCCCGAAACTGGAGTGTCGGCTCAGCCGCCATCGTTACCCTCCCGTTCCGGTTTCGATGTCGGTGGTTGCAGCCGTGTTTCTCCGGGATCCGGAGCACGCGCTTGCACCTCGCCATCGACTGCCGTCGGCCGGTCGCCAAACTCCAGTACGGCGTCGGTGGCTCCGATTTCCTCCAGCGCCTCGTCCTCGTCGTCCTCGAGGAATGATTCGTAGATCTCGATGGTTTCTGCGACTTCGTCGTCCGGGATCTTGCGGATTGCAAAGCCTGCGTGATTCAGGATGTAATCACCCGGTTCGACGGACGCGCCGACGATATCGAGTCGCACCGTCTTTTCGACGTTCCAGAACTCGGCGCGTGCCTCGTAGCCGTCGATTTCGAGAACCTCACCCGGGATACCGAGACACATCAGTCGTCCACCTCCTCGTCGGACGGTTCGTGACGCGGTAGTTCGAGACTCCAGGGGTCGTTTCCGAGGAGGCGATTCGGGCGGATAACCCCACAAACACGGTGCCCTTCGGCCTCGTGGCTGTCGATCGCGGCCCGGTCGATCCGCCGCTCACAGTCGCTGCAGTACCAGTTTGTTGTCATACGTCGGGTTCCCCGTGGTCTCTTCTCACGTTGGTGTCAGTCGCGGTCGAAACGTTGTCCATGATGGCGTCGATCACGTCCGGAACAGCCGATTCCACAACGTCGCTCAGCTCGAGGGATGGAGCGATATTGGCGGGTTCGATGCCGAGGATCCTGATTTCGTCAGGCAGATCGTACACGTCGCGTGCGTACACCAGTGCCTCGGTGAACGAGAGGTCGTGCATCGTCATCTCGGGTGGCTCGGCTTCGAAGCGTCCGTCGACACAGCTGTACTCGTGGACCGAGCCAGGGGGGTCGCCCGTCTGCACTGCGTCGATCACGATCGCCTTCTCGGCACCACTCATCGCCTCGAGTGCGAGAAAGCCAGTCGTACCAGCGTTGGCAACGCGAACGGAATCGAGCGACCCGATCGCACGGCCCTCGAGTCGTTCGATGATCGCGGGTCCAACACCGTCGTCACCCATAATTTCGCTTCCGATGCCGACGATCGCGATCGCTGGCGACTCCGCCGGTGTCGAGACGTCCGTCCCCGAGGATGTCGCGCCGTCGGGCATTGTCTCGTCCCGTGATCCAGCTTCGTCGCTCATCGTTCCGGCTCGTGAGTTGGCGTTGTCAGTCATCGGTTCCTTGTTCACCCTGCGTTACTGATTTGTCGCGCTCTCGTTTCGTGGCTGTCTCCGATTCCGGCCGACAGACCTCGTCGACTCGCCACCCCTCGACCGAGCCGACGACCATCGAACGAAGGATATCCCAGTTCCCTGGGGTGATCGCGAAGTACACGTGCACCGCGATTGCCGCGAGGACCCAGAACGTCGCGAGGAGATGAAGCTGGAGCATCGTCTCGTAGGCGACCCAGCCGTCCATGAACCCGAGCACACCGATCCACCACGACGGATCTGTCGAGAGCGAACGCCAGAGGGCAAAGCCAGTGAGGGTGAGCGCGAGCACGAAAAACCAGGTTACGTACCAGAACACCGTCTGCATCGGGTGATATCCGACCCACTCGTCGCGGTCCTCGTCGTAAGCCCGGCGTGCCTGCTTGTAGCCGGGAATGTATCGCATGAGACCGACGAACGACAACGCGACAACGATCTCTTCTTTGAGCTGTTCGCGACTCACCAGCAGCTCGTGTCCGTCGACAACCCTGTGATAGAACGGGAAGACGACGACTGCGATGACGGCGAGCAACACCCCCGACCAGACGTGGAGTTGAAATGCGACCTGATACCCATCCCAGATCCCGATATCCATGGCGCCGTACCAGCCGGTCCAGAATGCAATCCCCGAGACGATGGCACTCAGCATACAGAGGACCAGCAACCAGTGGGAGACGATCGACCCGAGCCCCCACCGATCCAGTTCGGTTTTGTCGGCTGTATCGAGGGTCATATACCCCCGATACTTGCTGACCACGTCGGTCCGGAGAGCAGCGAGACGACTCCCACCTGGAAGCACCTCGATACTGATCCGCTCACCGCTTCTGGACGACTCAGTCTCCCCCGTCGCATCGATATCGTTGTTAGCCATCGGTTTCCACCAGGCACTCCGCGCTTCCGGGTTTGACCGGTTCGATGACTGTCTCGTACTCCGCATCCGGACTTCTGACGTGGACGCCACAGGCCAGACACGGATCGAACGAGCGGATAGTTCGCATCACGCCCAGTGGGTTCTCGATATCGTCCACGTCGTCTCCCACGACTGCCTCCTCGAGGATAGAGGGGTCACCAGCACCGTCACGGGGACCGATGTTCCAGAGCGTCGGCGTGATTATCTGATACCGTTCGATCGTGCCATCCTGCACGTCCATGTAGTGTGAGAGGGCCCCCCGTGACGGTTCGAACAGGCCAACCCCTTCGCCGGTGAACGCCGCCGGCCAGTCGTCACTCATAAACGGGTCCGCTGGATCGATCGCGTCGAGCCACTCCAGAACCTGGTCGCGGACGAGAAGTGTCTCCTGAGCGCGTGCAACGAGGCGGTTGAGCGTATTGCTCTCTGCTGGGCCACCGCCTAACTCCTCCCGGAGATTGAACGGATCCATATCCGCGATGACGAGGCGGGCAAGCGGCCCCACCTCCATCGATTCGCCGTCGAACCGTGGAGCCTTTCCCCAGGAGTAGGCCGCTTCCTTGTCGGGCTCCGGTTCCGGTGGTTTTGCCTCGGTGGGACTGCCGCCGGAGTCGTCGGTGTACCACGCGTATTCCGTGTCCTCCGTGATGCCGTCGACGACCTCCGCTTTACTCAACAGTTCGACTGATCCGTTCCGGTAGACTCCTCGTGGGAAGAACAGTTCGTCGGTCTCCGGGTCCTCGAAGATGCCGTTACTGTAGTAGCGGTTCGGACCCTGACCGATATCGGCGGCACCCTCCCGGGCGGCAGCGACCAGAATGGAGACGATATCGTGCAGTCCCTCGCCCAGTTCCGGGTCGAACGTCCCGTTCTGGACGTTCTCGAGAACTTCCGGAACCGCTTCGGTTGGGCCGAGCCAGTTGCTCACTTCCCGAACCCGTGACCGCACCGCTTCGATCGTCGATGCGTCGGGGCGGGTCGCCAGACCACCGGGCACGTACGAGAGCGGGTGTGGTGATCGGCCACCGAACTCCGCGAGTGCGTTCATGATCTTCCGCTGGCTCTCCAGGGCACCCATATAGCCGTCCCCCTCTAAGGGGTCGAGACGGTCGAAGCCCGTCCCTGCGACGGCGTCGCTGTAGTCGGGACCGACGAGCGCAAACAGGTGAATCGCGTGATTCCAGAGGTAGAATATCCCCTCCGAGGCATCGCGCGTCAACACGGCGTTCGCCGGTGGTCCATCGAAGGCACTGGCGTTCCGTGCTGCGTCCTCGGCTGCTTTCGAGGAACAGAGACGATGGCAGAGAAAGCAGACCCCACAGACCGTCCCGGTGAGCTGTGCAGCATCGCGTGGCGTCCGTCCGACCGTGATTATCTCCGCCCCACGGAACATCTTCATCATGCTTTTTGCCTCCGTGACGGTCCCGTCTTCGATCTCGAGTTCTGTTCCGTGGTGCCCCTCGATTCGTGTCGTCGGATCAATTGTTACTTCTACCATGACGTATCACTCCGATCGTTCCTTGCCGTCCGTTTCGGCCGATTCACCCGATCCGATGGAATCTTCGTCGTTCTCGAACGATCCGTAGCCAGTCAGTTTGCGTGCGACGTGTGCACCGATTCCAATCCCAGCCCCAGCGAGGCCAATCCATCCGGCCTGCTCGGGAGTAATCGGTCCAGCGAAGGACTGCCGTTCGACTTCGGCATCGAACGGCTGGAACCGATCCCAGAATCCGGGCTCCATACAGCCGATACAGGGTGCGCCGACGTTGAGACAAACGCTCGTCCCATCGTTCCAGAGACGAGATTGATCGTCACAGTGGGTGTACGGACCCGCACAGCCCTGTTTGATCAGACACCCCTCGCCGCCGGGCTTTTCGGCGAATTCCCCGCGGTCGAAGTACCCCCGTAACGGGCAGTTGTCGTGAACGAGTGGTTCGTAGAAGGGTTTCGGTCGATTGTATTCGTCGAGTTCCGGGACGTGGCCGTTGAGCACCGTCGCGATCGTCAACAACAGATAATCCGGGTGGGGCGGACAACCACCCAGATTGATCACCGGAAGACCGACACCGGAGGTGAAATCCGGTCCGAGCACACCGGGCTGATCCTGTTGTTCGAACTGGAGTCCCTTTGCGCCCGTCACGTTCGACCCGAGGTCGTAGAGCCGTTCTTTGTTCTCGGCTGCCGGCCACCCACCAAACGACGCACAGTTCCCGAGTCCGATGACGTACTCCGACTCGGGGGCCAGTTCCTGTACCCAGTCGTAGACTGATTTACTCCCACCGTCTGCAGTCCGTCCGACCGTCGCAGCCGATGGAATTTCCGTCGGAACGGAACCCTCGACGATGAGTACGTCCGGGGCGGCACTCATTGCATCGATGGCTGCATCGCCCTGTTCGGGCATGATCGTCGGGTGGAAGGTCACGTCCAGTCGAAACTCACGCAGCGTCTCCTCGAGCGTTGGATACTGCCCCTGGAGCACCGAAATGGTACAGCCCGAGCAGGACTGGCCCTGAAGCCAGACGACCTCCATGTCGCCCGCTGTAGTCCGTTCGAGTGCGTGGGCGATATCCGATGCGTATCGGGTGATCACTGTTCCCGCTGTGGCCCCAGCGGCGAGCTGTAGGAAGTTCCGTCGCGTTGGTCCGCGACCCGGGTCCCTATCGGTACGTCTCTGTTCGGTACGTGTTTCAGCTGCTGTCATTGGTTATTGGCATGGATCGTGAATATGGCCTTTCTCTACGAGTGCTCGTTTCGCTCTTCGGAGATGACACCAGTTGCCCATAGACCCGACACCCGGTGAAACACCCCCACGTTCGACACAGCGTCGGTAGCTGTCGCCTTCGCCGGTTACTACTACAATTAATAATCAGGTATCGGTATCTCTGGATTCCTTTTGGTTTTATAATCTAATTACCGACAGATGTAGCGATCAGGTCAAACGGACGTACATGGGCGACCACGGGTGACCAGCGAATCGTATACAGAAACCTGGCCTCCTACTCCCCGAAAATTTGCGAGTGAGGGAGCGATTGGGTATGGCCAGTCGATTTCCGTGCGATCACTTGCGCATACGCTCCTCGGTGGTCCGACTCGCCGGTCGTGTACTCCCGGTAGTGCAGGACGTTCAAATCGAGGCAGGCACGAAGGAGTTCGTTTGCCCCGAGTCGATGGCGGTCCGACGGGCCATAATCGAGCGGTTCGCTCGCCCGAAGGTGAGCCTTGTAGTAGAGAACGCCCCCCGGGGCGAGGGCCGCCTTGATATCGGTGAGGCGCTCTATGACCTGAAACGACTGGATCGTGATCACGTCGTACGCCGCCTCGGGATAGGAGTACTCGAAGGCATCAGCGTGGATCCACGAACACCGATCTTCTATCCCCCGTTTCGCCGCGTTTTCCCGGGCGATAGTTAACCCCTCCCGTGACGTATCGAGTGCATCGACCGTGTATCCCTGTGCTGCCAGAAACACGGCGTTTCTCCCGGTTCCAGTCGCGATGTCCAGTGCTCGGCCGTCGGGAAAGACATCGACGTATCGTTGCAATATCGGCGCCGGATCCGGGTCAAGCGGATACTCGCCCTTCCGGAAGCGCTCGTCCCACGAGGTCATATCGGGCTCTTTGCACGGATATCCTATGAGTATTTGTTTTGCGCAGGGTGTCCGCTGGGTCACCAAAGGGGTCCACGGGACTGTTCCAGGACGACCAACGTGTCGGATCGGATGTGAATCGCTATAGTAACAATTGAAACGATTTACACACCCTCACAGTGAGCCATGGTCTCGTGAGGGTGTGTGCGATGACGTTCAGTGGCTACTATAGGATCCTAACGGAGAGGGATCGTTGTGGTCAAATCCCGCCGAGCGCCGATCCCGTGTCGGGCGCTCGCGGCTGACTCGTTACTCCGTTCCGGATCGCCGAGATACAACCCGTACAGCGAGCTGGCTCGGGACCGGCAGCCTTGCTACGGCGTATTGCAACTTTCTCCGTTGAATGTTATGCCCGTAGGTGTCATCACTGGGGAAGAGAGATTGTAAGCCGAATTGGACGTGGGACATCGAGGGCGCAAGTATCGAGATCCAGTGGCTACAATAACCCTGTCACGGTGATTTTACTGCCCAGCGGATCTGTGGGGGGATTAAGGAAACGGTCGTGGTACGGGGTTTCTATGCCCGTTCACATCGCCGGCGTCAACGAGTACAACAACCTCGACGCGCCGGGTCCCATCACCGGCAGTGGTCAGTCGAGTCGCTGGTTGGCGCTGGTGGAGGAGGTCAGACCGCGTGCGGAGGTGACCCATCGACCGCGCTGGCGCGGACACCGAGAGGGGACACGACGATGTCGAGGTCACCGAACACCACGGCTGGTCTCCCATCGGCACAGCCTCGACACTCGAGTCCTTTGGCGTCCTCGAGCACGGGGTAAGCACTCACGAGGGGATCGACGGCAAAGGGGTCGACGTCTGGATCCCGGCCACCCCCTTCGGAGACGACGGGTGCGCCGGTTGCGTCCCATTTCGTCACGACCACGTCGATGGAGGCGTCCGGTCGCCCCAGTGGCGGCGGTCTCCATCCCCTGAGGATCGCGCACGAATACCATCGCTCCCGTCACCAACGAAACACACGTGGCACGTACAGAGGAATACGCGGAGATAGCCGCCGAGTCCGAATCGGAGCCCGACTGGCACTCTCTACCCCTGGAATCGGTCTACGAGGCGCTCGAGACGACAGAACAGGGCCTCAAACCAGCAGCGGCGCGGGATCGACTCGAGCGCGAGGGGCCGAACGATATCGAGGCCGAAGAGGGCATTTCTCCGCTTTCGATCTTCATCGAGCAGTACAAACCGGCGCTCATCTGGGTGCTGATCGTCGCTGCAGCGGTGATGGCGTTCGTGGGCCACACAATCGACGCCGGCGTCATCGCCGGTGTGGTCGTGTTCATCACCGTCTTCGGCTTTCTACAGGACTACCGGGCCGAACAGAGCATCCAGGCCTTACAGGAAATGTCCACGACGGACGCGCTCGTCAGGCGCGGTGGTGAGAAGACAGAGATAGACGCGAGAAGCGTTGTTCCCGGCGATATCATCTTTATCGAATCGGGGGATATCGTCCCTGCTGACGCCCGCATCGTCGAGGAGTCGAACCTGAGCGTGGACGAGGCCGCGCTGACGGGAGAGAGCGTCGCCGTCTCGAAGGCGGCCGGCCAGGTCGACGAGGCCGCCGCGCTGGCCGACCGCGAGAACATGCTGTTCAAGGACACGATCGTCGAGCGCGGCTCGGCCACCGCCGTCGTCGTCGAAACGGGCCCCGAGACCGAGATTGGACAGATCGCGACGGCTCTCGGGGAGGCCGAGGAGCGAGACACCCCATTCCAGACCGAGATGGACCGCCTGGGCAAACTCATCGCCCTGGGTGTGATCGTCATCGTCTCGATCATCGCCATCACCGAACTGGTGATTGGCGACACACCGCCGCTGCAGGTGTTCTTGACGGCCGTCGGCATCGCCGTCTCCGCGGTTCCCGAGGGGCTTCCGGCGGTCGTCACCCTCTCGCTCGCACTCGGGGCGAGGCGGATGGCCGACCAGCAAGCGCTCGTCCGCCGACTCCCCATCGTCGAGGCGCTGGGCTCGGTCGACGTCGTCTGCACGGACAAGACCGGGACCCTCACCGAGGAGGAGATGACCGTCCAGCGGATTCTCGCCAATCGGGCGGTCTACGACGTCACTGGAACCGGGTACGACACCGACGGCGAGTTCCTTCGCGACGACGAACCTGTCGAGGACGAACGGGTTGCCGAGATACTCCGCTGTGGCATGCTGTGTAACAACGTCGACCTGGGAACCCGGGACCGCGATGTAGATGAGAGCGGCCACGGCGATGGTGAAGCGGGCAAAAATGGCAAACGTGAGCGGATCTATCTCGGCGACCCGACGGAGATCGCCCTCTTCGTCGCCGCACAGAAGGCCGGCTTCGACCACGACGAGCTGGACGAGACGTACCCCCGCCTCGGCGAGGTCGACTTCACCTCCGCGCGTAAGCGGATGACGACCGTCCACCGGACGCCAGACGGCGACGCCATCGCCTACATGAAGGGCGCCCCGGAGACCGTCCTGGAGCGCTGTGACCGTGAACTCGTCGACGGCGAGGTCACCGAGCTGACCGACGAGCGCCGTGCCGAGATCGATGCGCGCAACGAGTCGTTCGCCGAGGACGCCCTGCGGGTGATGGGGTTCGCCTATCGGCCGGACGTCCCCGAGGAGCAGGTCGAATCGACCGACGAGGACGTAGAGCGCGAGATGGTGTTTCTGGGCCTCCAGGGGATGCTCGACCCGCCGCGTCCGGAGGTTCCCGGTGCCATCGCCGGCTGTCTCGACGCCGGGATCAACGTCGTGATGATCACCGGCGACAACGCCGTCACCGCTCGCGCCGTCGGCGAGGAGGTCGGCCTCCGATCGACGCGCGTGATCACCGGCCCCGAACTCGAGGAGATGAGCGACGACGAGTTGCGAGAGGTGGTCGACGACGTCGACATCTTCGCCCGGACGTCCCCGGAGCACAAGACCCGTATCCTACAGACGCTTCAGGGCAAGGGCCACACCGTCGCGATGACCGGTGACGGCGTCAATGACGCGCCAGCGGTCAAGAACGCCGACGTCGGGGTGGCGATGGGCATTCGGGGTACCGACGTCACCGAACAGGCCTCGGACATCGTCCTGCTGGACGACAACTTCGCGACGATCCGGGACGCGGTCGAGGGTGGTCGGCGCATCTTCGACAACGTGCGAAAGTTCGTCAACTACCTCCTGTCGGGCAACGGCGGCGAAGTGACGATGATCTTCACGGGAACGCTCGCCGGACTCGGCCTCGTCATCACACCGATTCAGGTCCTCTGGATCAACGTCGTCACCGACGGGATCCCGGCACTCACGATGGGGGTCGACCCGGCCGCCGAGGATATCATGGAGCGCGACCCGCGCCCGCCCAGCGAGGGAGTCATCACGACGCGGATCGTCACCTCGATCATTGGCATTGCGGCCTTCATGACGGTCTGTCTGCTCCCGCTTTTTACCCTCAACTTTTACGGCGAGGTGATCCCGGGATACGACGTCACGGACACCCTATTCGGCTGGAGCCCTGACTACGACGTGGGCCGCGACCTCGCCCAGACGATGGTGTTCACCGGCTTCGTCGTCTTCGAAATCGTGCGCATCCAGGCGATCCGTTTCCGGTACGGCCTCGGCCTCTTTTCGAACACGTGGCTCGTCATCGCGGTCGGTGTCGCGGTCACGCTCCAGTTGCTGGTCCTGTACACTCCGACCGGTCAGCTCCTGTTCGACGTCGAGCCCCTCGGAGTCGTCCACTGGGTCCAGATTGCGATCGCAGCGCTCGTGTTCGGCCTACTGATGGCGATCTTCGTGAAGGTACAGGATCGGCACTTCGAGCGGTACTGAACCGGACGGCCTGCCCGAACTATCGCTGTTTAAACATAGATGCCGGGTGCGGCTCACTCGTGGCGCGAAAGTGTCAATCGCACGTCCCCAGGTTTGCCAACCTCGACCGTCGCGTCGTCGAACGGGGACTCGGCCGCCAGTCGCGTCGCCTCGACGGTCGGGAGCGGCCGCCGTTCGTCCTCCGACCTGACGCCGTAGGCCTCGAAGACCTCCCGCTCGTGGGCCGTGAGCTCGATGTCCGGGTCCTCGGGCACGTCCAGGATCGCGGGGTCGGAGATCCACGCCGTCCCGCCGGGCTCGAGCACCCGGTGGAACTCGGCCAGCGCCTGCGCGGGTTCCTCGAGTGCGTGGAGGACGCCCGTCGCCACGACGAGCGCGTAACGCCGGTCTCGGATCGGAACGGTGTAGCAGTCGGCCGCAAAAAACGAGATGCGTCGGTCGACGCCCCGGTTCGCAGCCTTTTGGCGGCCGTGCTCGAGGAGTTCACGGGTAACGTCGAACGCGTGGATCCGGACGTCCTCGGTACGCTGGGCGAGCGTCGCCGGGAGCTGTCCGGGCCCGGTACCGACGTCGAGCGCGCGGTCGCCGGGTCGGACCAGCGGCGCCACCTCGTCGGCGACGGACTGGTAGTAGGCTCGCCCGTACACCGCGGCCAGTTTGGCGTACGTGCTGGCGGCCCCAGGGGGAATGTGCTCGGTCGCCTCCGGGTCGACGGGTAGCATCGATCCGACGCTTCGGTCGGAAGCGACATGAATGTCTCCAGGCATCGGCGTCCTGGCGCCGATGGTCTGGGCTCGGCGATAGATGGCCCCTATATCCCGCCGGGCATCGTAGGAGGCGTGCATGTCCGACCGAAGTCCACCCGCGTCGTTCGAACAGGTATCGAGCCTCCCGTCGAAGCCGCCGACCCTAATCGAGGGACTCCCCGGTCATGGACTCGTCGCCTCGATCGCCGTCGACCAGATCTCCGAACAGCTCGGGCTCACTCACTGCGGTAACATCGCCGCTGACGAGTTTCCACCCGTCGTCACGTTCGAAAACGGCCTCGTCCAGGATCTCGTCCGCGTCTACGCCGGCACGGAGCCGGCGGTGATGACCCTCGAGAGCGACCTCGCACTTCCGCAGCCATCGTTCGAGCCGCTGGCCCGATGCGTCCTCAACGACCTCGCTGACGAGTTCGGCCGGGCGATCTTTCTCGCGGGAGCGCCGGCCGAGTCGGAAGACCAGATCGGCGAGGTGACCGGCGTCGCAACGACCGATGCGGTCAAAGCCGATCTCCTCGAAGCCGGCGTCCCTGTCCCGGAGGAACCGGGCCTCGTCGGCGGCGTCACCGGCTCACTCGTCCGAGAGTGTTATCGCGCCAACGTATCGGCTGCACTGCTGACCGTCCGCTCCCACCCGTTCCTCCCCGACCCGCAGGCCGCAAAGGGGGTTATCGAGACGGCGCTCGAACCGCTCGTCGAGTTCGACATCGATACGACGGCACTCGACGAGCAGGCCGACGAGATCCAGCGGCGGATGCAACAGGTCGCCGAGCAATATCAGCAGATGACAGAGGCGGGAGAGGATCCGAGCCAGCGGACGCCGACGTCCGGAATGTTCCAGTGACGGTCCCCGCGAGACGGGCCGACAGGATTGAGGTCTACGAAAAGGGAGTCACCGGACCGCGCGGTGCGAGCTGATTGACCGACTCGTTGGATCGCGAGAACGGCTGAGGGCACCGGATCGGTCGTTCTCGTCCCCGGACCGATCCCAGTCGACCGTCCACAAGGAGCTGATAGCCGACGATGCCGAATCCGAACTCGAGCTCGGAGCGATCGGTTAGTCCGTACCGATGGGCGCAATGAGCTTTCCGATATGGGACCGATGGCCCGGACCCAAGGGACGGAGCTGTTCCGGTAGGCGGCTTCGTCGAACGCTTATCCGATCGCGACCGACAGTTGTACCGGCTTCGACCGGGCGTGGAACGAATTCGATATAAGCTCTCCAGAGCGGTGAACGATAGCAATCGAGGCGACGAGATGATCCACGCTGACGTGCAATCGAGAGGGTCCACAGTCGTTCCTACAGTAGCCACTAAAAATCATCGTTGACACCTCCTCACGACACCGTGGCTCAGAACCGGTGAGGGCCGTTTCTGAGCCGACTCGCTGTGAGAGTGTGCATCGCCCAGTTGTTACTGTATGGGCCGGCTGCAATGAGGAACCGGTTCGCACTACGTGGCCGATACTGATCGAGACCGATCAGAAGGAGTGACAGGCAAACGCGATGGAGACAGATCCTGGCCGATCCGGTTCCCGCGACGTCGATGGGGTCCGAATAATGCGGTGAGGAATCGAACGACGCGCGCCGAGGACAACGAACCGACCGAAAATGAATGCCGGATCCCTTTCGTTGTCCGCGTCGAACGGCAGGTATGCACGACGGGATTGATACGGTGCCGACGGACCGGTCGGAGCAAGTGCCGATGACAAACTCAATCCGAGGCGATCGTGTGCTCGTCCTCAATCCAGAGAGCGGGTCGGGCGATCACGCTCCAGCCATTCGGGTCCGCGCAGCCGAGCGGGGGATCGACGTTCGAGAGACGGGGACGGGAGGGGACGCGAGGCGTCTCGCTCGGGAGGCAGTCGCCCAGGGCGTTTCACTGGTAGCGGTAGCGGGCGGCGACGGCACCGTCAACGAGGTCGTCCGGGGAATCCACGACGCCGGCGCGTTCGAGGTAACCACGGTCGGAATAATCCCCACGGGCACCGCCAATTTCGTTGCGCAAAACCTCGGTATCGACGACATAGATCACGCATTCGAGGTGTTGGACCGGGGGGAGCAAATGGATATCGACGTCGCGTTAGCCGACGGTCGGCCTTTTATGAACACCTGTCTGGCAGGTCTTTCCGCAGAGGCGAATGCAGCCACCCCTGGTCGATTGAAGCGACGGCTCGGCGTCATCGCGTACCTGGTGACGACGATCAGGCTTTTCCCCGAGTACGAGGGGTCATCGATCAGGCTGACGATCGAGCCGGCAGAGCCGGGGACGGATCCGACACTGGAACGCTGGTCCGGACGAGCCCTCCTCGTCCTCGTCGGGAACGCGTTTCGGTTGCCCGGTGGCGGCTCTCGAGAGCGCCCGAGCGTGGCAGACGGCCTGCTCGAGGTGACGGTCGTCGCGGAGCCGCTGTCGGTCGACGCGCTCGAGCTGGATGCGATTTCCGACCTGCTCGACCATGGGGTGACCCCGATCGAGCGGCTCGAGGCGTCGTCGCTGTCGATCACCTCGCTCGAAGGCAAAGACGTGTCCGTGACCCTCGACGGCGAGCCGTGGTCGACGGCTCAAATCGAGATCACCGTCGAGAAACGGGCCCTCTCCGTCTTGGCCGGATCGACCGATCGGACCACGTGATCGCATTGGCCCAGCGCCGTTGGCCCGTTCCGTCATCCCTCGCCGTCGGATGGCCCGACTCCCAGCACCGGAACGTCCACGGTCCGAAGCACACGCTCGGTGACGCTCCCCAAGAGATACCGCTCGACACCGTGTCGACCGTGGGTCCCCATCACGATCAGGTCGACGTCAGTATCATCGACGTACTTCGCAATCGTCTCGACGGGGGCACCCTCGCGAACGACGGTCACTACGTCCAGGCCCTCACGGCGGGGGTTCGAATCGACCTCGCGGACCGCGCGTTTCGCCTGCGCTTCGAGTGGCTCGATTCTGCTTTCAAAGTCGGATCGATCACCGACGTAGCCCAGCTCGAGCAGCTCGGCCGTGTCGATCACCGACAGTACATGGACGGTTGCGTCGTACCGCTGTGCGACGTCGAGCCCATGAGCGATCGCGCGAGCTGCGCACTCGCTGCCATCCGTCGGGATCAAGATCGTCTCGTACATGTGCCACAGCGGCTGTTGGAGTGGTCCTCGGCCCGAAACCGAGCAGCGACACTCGAAAAATGACTTCGCCGTTCGACCGACGCCTGGGCAGTCAGTTCGGAGTTCGAGTCGGCGGACGATCCCGTGACAGTCATCGTGTGTCGTGTCCACTGACCGAAGACGTGAATGCACAGGGTTCCTATAGCCTACAGAGACAGTCAGTTGAGGACCTGATCGCAATCCTGGATACTCGGAGATTCGGTTGGGTTCGACGTCGTATGCGTCAGGGACACCCACCATCACATCCTGCCGACTGCCGAAGTCTCTCGTCCGAGCAACGGGAGTGGGACGGTTCGCGGGCTCCAGTGGTTGTGGCCCGTGAGCGTCCCCCTACCGCCGCGTAACCGTCCATCGAGGGGCCAGCCTCTACAGAGGAAACAAGACGAGTGCCTCGGGGCTTGACCCCGAGGCGGTTCACCAAGTCGCCGCGGCCCACGTCGACGCCGAGTCTATCGAAGCGGGTATTCGACCGCCCCGCTATCGTCCGACCAGCGACCGTTGAACGCACCAGCAGCGACTACAGAGCCACTGAACGTCATTGCACGCATCCTGTGACAGTGATGATCTCCACGGCGTTCAGCTGACGACAGTGACCGGTACCGGCGCTCGAAGAACCAGTGCCTCTGCCACGCTGCCGAGACGGATTCGCGGCCATCCGGAGCGACCGGACCGGCCAACGACCAGGTGTTCGATGTCCTGCTCGGTGACGTATTCGCCAACGGTTCGGGCTGGGTCGCCGCGATCGGACTCGGTCCGAATCGTCGACTCGAGGGCATCCGCGCGCTGCCGTGTCGTTTCGAGGACGGCGTCGGCATCGGGAGTCGTCGCGAACACCTCCGACGGGTCGACTACGTACAAGGCGGTGACAGTCGCGTCGGAAAATTCGCGCAGGGCGAACTCGAGGGCACCTGCCGCACGGTCGAATCCGTCGACCGCGACGAGGACCCGTTCGGGTGGGGTGACGTTCCCGCCGTCGACGTTCCGCACCACCGTGACGGTCGTCGGGGACCCACGGGTTACCTTTTTCGCGACGCTGCCGACCAACACGGTGTCGATGCGCGATCGACCCGTGCTTCCGACCGAGATCCGGTCGACCTCGTTGTCGTCGACGTACTCGAGTATTCGCTCGGCTGGACGCCCGCGCCGCGTCACCGTCTCTTCGAGCGGTATCGCACGACTGCCGGCCATCTCGCGTGCTGTATCATGTATCTCTTCGGCCTCGCGTTCGGCGTTTGAAACCCAGTTTTCCTCGTGTCCTGGTCCCTCATATCGCTTTTTTGTCGGATTGATAACGTGGAGTGTGGTGTGGGTTGGGTTGAGAACGGTTACGAAACTGCACTCCAATGCACGGAACGCCTGGTCTGACCCATCGATCGCATCCAGCACGCGTGTTTCCATTTGATGAAGTCCCTCGGGGGACGTACCGTGTCGAATGCAATATAGTACCAATTGAAACGATTTTCACACCCTCACAGCGAGTCGGCTCCGGACCGGTTTGTGACCGGGTCTGAGCCATGGTGTCGTGAGGGTGTGTGCAATGACGTTCAGTGGCTACTATAGCCCTATCCGGTGGCCCCGAATGACGCTGGACCAATCGAACGAATCGCAGTGAGAACGTGAACTACCCCACCCTGCTCGCGCTGACGCGCTTGCTGAGGGTGGGGCTTCCTGCTTCCAAGACACGCTTTGCAGGAACCGGAGAGGTTCCCACAGGGAGCGCAGTCTCCACAGGCGTTCGAAAATCGCGCAGCGATTTTCACAGCCCATCAGAATCACTATATGATTCTGAGGACGTTCCTTCGGAGGGTCCCACTCCTAGTGGTTCGACGGGACTGTTCCGTGGGACAGCGCACGCTTCTTGTCGCGTTCTAACCCTGTCCGTGACTGGAGACTTCGCAAGGAGCGAGCCATGCCAGATGGAACGGCCAGCGAGTCGAAGTCCACAGGTCGGAACGCCCATCTTGCAGACCAGTTGGGCGTTCTCCGAAAAAATGCTTGTGTGGGCCTGTGAGACAGCCTCCAGAACATGCAAGGAAAGGTGACGACGGCGCTGTATCCCCGCCTACTGCGCTTCTTGTCCGCTTGCGTGGACTGTGATGCTCGTTGAGGACGGGGGCTTAGCGCCTGCATTCAGCTAACGAACATGCCACCTTGGGTTATCTTTGGCACCTGGATCGTGGCCAACTTATGAGAGGGATGGTGGGAGTCGACCGAAGCATTCGAATCCAATCTCTCGGCATCTCGCTTCGCTCGCGGGAATAGTAGCAACTCCCGCGATAATCCCTCTCAGTCTCAACTCCAGAGCCGCACCCACGATGAACCGCAAAGGCAACCCCGGCCACGAGGGCGTCGCCAGGATTCCCACGCGCGCTGGCAGTGCATCCGTGCCAGCGTCGCTCCGACGGTGTAAGCGACCTCCGGCAATCCTGGCGACGAATGCGAACGCGAGCGTGTGCTGGAAGTACACCCCTCGGTACTTTGATCCTCCACGTGGACCGTCGACGGGTGGCGAGTGTCATCCTGCCCACGATCGAGTGGACGAGGTCCTGCGAGCAACTGACCGCACAACTCGAGGCCGACGACGAGTTGCTCGTCGTCTGTGATACCGAGAACGACCCGGTGGCGAGCGCCGCGTTGCCCGAAGCGGCGGAACTGCTCGTCGCCGGCGAGCCCAAGGGATGCTCCGGGAAGGCGAACGCCGTCGCCTACGCGCTCGAACGAGCGACGCAGGATCGCATCGTGCTGACCGACGACGACGTCGATCGTGACGACGACTGGCTCGAAACCCTCAAGCGTCACGGGGAGTCCCACGGCGTGGTGACGGCGATCCCGATATTCACGAGCGAAGAGCACCCGTTCAGGGTGTTCGAGCCGCTATGTATCGTCATGGCCTCCCTCGTCCTCGAGCGGACGACCTGGGTTCCCTGGGGTGGCGGCGTCACGTTCGATCGCCGCGAGATCGACATCGACAACTACGTCGACGACCTCCGCCGGACCGTCTCGGACGACGCGCTGCTGGCCGAGTACGCGGACGAGATCGTCGCCCCGCGGGAGTTGGTCAACCGGGTCGCGGTACCGGGTGACGCCCGCACGACCTACGAGCGAATCACACGCTTCGTCAAGATCTTCTACCGGTTCGAGCGCGTCAAAACGGTTGCCGTGCTTGCAACCTTCCTCGCCGTTCTCGCGGTCGGGGCCGTCGTGCCAATTCCCGTCGCGGTTGGCGTCACGGTTGTTGCATACCTGCGTTACCGGGCCCTGGGGATCGACCGGCGCACGTGGGTGTTCGCGATCCCGTCGCTGGTAGTGGCGCCGTTCATCGGCGTCGCTGGCATCCTCAGGCCGACGTTCGTCTGGGGCGGCCGCCGCTACCGCTGGACGGACACCTTCGAGGTCGAGATCGTGGAGTGAGCAGCGCGGCCCAGACCGCCGACCGGGTCGTCGACACCCTCGCTGACGAGTGTCGCCGAACCGGGTTCGGCGAGAACGCCCGAGTACCGTTTGGCAATGCACTCTCCGCTCCCGGCAGAACGTTCTCCTGTCCCGAGAAAACGGAGCGGCTGTCCGGCCTCGATGGGCCTCCTCCTCGAGAGCGTGATCGAGACCGTCGAGTGACAGACCGACGTCCCGGTCAACGCGGCGTGCCAACGCACTCGGTCACGACTCGTCCTCGAGCGCAGCGATGGACAGTATCGTCTCGACCGCGACGTCCGGCGACACCGAAATCGAGTCGATGCCGGCATCGACCAGGAACGCCGCGTACTCGGGGATCGTCGACGGCGCGTCGCCACAGATACCGACCGGACGGTCGTGGCGGTGGGCCTCCTCGATCAGTGCCTCGATCGACCGGGTGACCGCCTCGTCGGTCTCGTCGAAGAGCGGCGCGAGTTTCTCGGAGTTCCGATCGACGCCGAGGACGAGCTGCGTGAGATCGTTCGAGCCGACCGAAAACCCGTCGAACAGTGCCGAGAACCGGTCCGCGAGGACGACGTTCGACGGGAGTTCCGCCATGACCCAGACGTCCATCTCCTCGCGCGAGAGGCCGTACTTGGTCATCAGTTCGAGTACTCGCTCGCCCTCCTCCGGGGTGCGACAGAACGGCACCATCACGGTGACGTTCTCCAGGCCGACGTCCGAACGCACCTGCCGGAGCGCTTCACACTCCAGCCGGAACGCGTCGGAAAACGCATCGTCGTAGTATCGAGAGGCCCCGCGCCAGCCCAGCATCGGGTTGTCCTCCTCGGGTTCGTACTTCCACCCACCCTCGAGATTGCGGTACTCGTCGGTCTTGAAGTCGCTGAGTCGAAAAATGACGTCGTCCGGGTAGAAGGCGGCGCCGATCTTCGCGATCCCGGTTCGCAGCGCGTCGATAAACTGCTCCTCCTCGCCGCGTTCAAGCAGCTCCTGCGGATGGGAGCCGATGTGGGCGGTCACAATGAACTCCTCGCGGGCCAGTCCGACGCCGTCGACTGGGAGGCTCGCGAGCGAGAACGCGCGGTCGGGATCGCCGAGGATTAACTTGACCTCGGTGTCGGTCTCCGGCAGCTCGTCGATGGCCTCCTCAGTGACCTCGAACTCGAGTTCGCCCTCGTAGACCCGTCCGGTCTCTGTCGAACAGTCGACGGTCACCGGGTCGCCATTGGACAGGGCCTCCGTCGCGTCCCCCGTGCGGACGATCGCCGGAATTCCGAGCTCCCGCGAGACGATCGCCGCGTGGGAGGTCTTGCCGCCCTTGTCGGTGATGATCGCGCTCGCCCGTTTCATCACTGGCACCCAGTCCGGATCGGTCATTTCGGTGACGAGGACGTCACCCTCCTCCACACGGTGCATCTCCCGGTGGTCAGCGAGGACACGGACTGAGCCGGTCGCCACGGCGTTGCCGATCGCAACCCCCTCGAGCAGCTCCTCGCCCGATTCGACGAGTTCGTACGTACGAAGCACGTTCCCCTCCGCCGCCCCGTGGACCGTCTCCGGTCTGGCCTGGACGACGAACAGCTCGTCGAGTTCGCCGTCGACGAGCCACTCGACGTCCTGGGGACAATCGAAGTGGTCCTCGATCCGGCTCGCGTACGTCGCGAGTTCCCGGATCCGCTCGTCGGAGAGCGCGAATTCGTCTCGTTGCTCCGCCGAAACCGACTCCAGTTTGGTGCCGCCGTTGCGCCGGACCATCCGCTGGGACTTCCCCCCGAGTTCTTTCTCGACGATTCCGTTCGTCGGTTTGAACACGACGTACCTGTCGGGGTCGACGACGCCCTGGACGATCGGCTCGCCGAAGCCGTAAGCCGCCTCGATCACGACGACGTCCTCGAAGCCGGTGTCCGGGTCGAGGGTGAAGAGCACGCCCGAGGACGCCAGGTCCGCCCGCCCCATCTTCTGGACCGTGCAGGCGAGCTTCACGTCGAAGTGATCGAAGTCGTTGTTCTCGCGGTAGGCGATCGCCCGGTCGGTAAACAGCGAGGCGAAACAGTGTTTGATCGACTCGATCAGCTCCGTCCGCCCGGCGACGTTCAGGAACGTCTCCTGCTGGCCGGCGAAGGAGGCTTCCGGGAGGTCCTCGGCGGTCGCCGAGCTCCGCACGGCGACCTCCGGATCGTCGAGTTCGAGGCGCGTCGCCAGTTCCTCGTAGCGGTCGACGATACGGGACTCCAACTCGGCGGGCATTGCCGCCTCCGAAATGCGCTGACGCACTCGCTCGCCCCGCGCCTGGAGATCCGAGACGTCGTCGACGTCGAGTCCGTCGAGCTCGGATTCGATTCCCTCGTCAACACCCGTCCGTTCGACGTAGTAGTCGTACGCTTCGGCGGTCGTGGTAAAGCCCGGGATTACCGGAACGTCGAGGTCAGCTAGCTCGCCAAGATTCGCGCTCTTCCCGCCGACGGCGGTCGAGTCTTCGCTCCCGACGTCCGACAGCCACCGGACGAAGTCGTCTGTGGGCATGATTCGTGTTCCCGACCACGGGTTCGGTCTTAAGCTTGGAGGGGCGATCGAAATGCTGTCTCTCAGAGCCGGCGGTGGAAACTCGTCGAGAGGAGATCGATGGTTCCTATCGTCTCTTTTCGGTGATTGGCTGTTCCGGATCAGTAACCGCCGGTGCACCCCGACACCAGTCCCTGTCAGCCATCGTGAATTTACCCCGGAAGTCCGTCCGGTCCGTGGTCGCGTTCTCCAGCCACTGGCTTCACCCCAGTCGGTCCGGAACCAGGGCTGGGTCGGGCACGATACCGTGTCCGGGCCCGCTGGTTTCGAGCGTCGGGCCCACCTCGACGTCGGACACCTGTCGTTCAAACGAGAAGTTGCCGTCAAGATCGACGTGGGAAAAGCCGCCGAGTCCTGACACCAGATGGGCACTCGCGTGTAGCCCGATGGCGCTCTCGAGCATACACCCGATCATTACCTCGAGGTTTGCTGCTCGAGCAATTTCAGCGATGGCCACGCTGTCGGCGAGTCCCGACTTTGCGGCTTTGATGTTGATGACATCCGCAGCTCCTTCGCTGGCGACGCGCAACGCATCCTCGATGCTGAAGACGGACTCGTCTGCCCCAACGGGAACCTCGACCGCCTGGGTCACCCGCTTCAGTCCCGCGACGTCGTCCAGTCGGACGGGCTGTTCGAGCAGGTCGAGATGGAGGTCACGCGACCGCGCTCGGGTTGCGAACTGGATGGCCTGCTTCGGGGTCCAGCCCTGATTTGCGTCGACCGTTAGGCCGGTGTCGGGGGCGACATCGCTGACGGCTGCGACCCGCTTGAGGTCGGACTCGAGGTCCCCGCCCACCTTCACTTTGAGTTGGTCGAATCCGTCCTCGAGTGCAGCCTCGGCCTCGGTCACCGCGGTTTCGGGGTCGACCATCCCGATCGTGAGATCGGTCGTCACGGGCCCGGGTGTGCCACCGAAACACGCTGCCAGGGCGAGCCCCTCTTCACGACAGTAGGCGTCGTAGAGCGCCGTTTCGAGGGCGAATATCGCCGAGACAGCGCCTGGAAGTGCCGCCCGCAGATCGGCGACGAGGCGCCGTCTATCGACAACGTTTCGACCCTCGAGCAACGCTGCACCCGCCTCGGCCTGTGCGATGGCACTCGCTTGGGTCTCACCGACGATCGTCTCGAGTGGTGCCGCCTCGCCGTAGCCGACGGTTCCCGTCTCGGTTTCGAGCCTGACGAGTACGTTCGCCGCCTCGTGTTTCGTACCCAGTGAAATTTCGAACGGGTCGGTGAGCGGAAGATCGAGCCCGAAGACGTCGACACGGTCGACAATCATCCAGCGTGGCACCTCGGGTTGTGCCAGTGGACGTTTGTATACGAGTTGTGAGTGGACACGGTCGGGGGCTTTCGATCGAATGCTTATCAATGGATGCCCAATCATGCGTGAATCCCGAACCCCATTGCCACGTTCCGGATGGATAATCCGACTCGTCCGAAGGCATGGGCGCTGACTGGCGAGCTCTCCCGTTCCACGAGAGTGGGGTGTCGCCATGCTCGAGTGAGCCTGGTCTGTCCGCCGAGGCGCAGCGGCCTGGTGTGACGTTACAACAACCGCTTCATCGCTGAGAGGTCCGCATCGAGACCCTCGACGTAGCGTTCGTCGTCCGGATCGAGGCTGTTGACCGTGACGGCATCTGCGCTACCAGAGGCGTGGATGTACTCGGATCCGCCGAGACTGATCGCGACGTGACCCGGGAAAAAGAGGAGGTCCCCTGCCTCGAGCTCCTTCCGCGAGACGGGGGTACCGAGTGCACGCTGCTGGTCTGCATCCCGCGGGAGCGTGACGCCGAGGGCCGTGTAGGCGATCCAGACCAGTCCCGAGCAGTCGATGCCATCTGCGGTCATCCCACCCCACTCGTAGGGCGTTTGCAGGAACTGTCTGGCGACAGTGACGACCTCGTCTTTGCTCGTCGGTGTCGATGTCTCCCTGACGGTCGCTACCGGTACTGTCGCTCGAGTTCCATTCCTGAACGAGATGCGCACCGCGTCACCGTCGCGGGCCTCAACGCAGCAGTCGACACCGGCCGGGACGGTCTCGTGAGCCATCTCCGATCGAGTGATCGGGGCCTGAGCCGCCACCACGACAGCGTCTGGGGCCCACTCGGCAGGGGTCGCCGCCGAGGCGTCCCCGGCGGCCGTCCCATTACATACCGGTTCCGTCAGTGCCTCACCGTCGGTCCAGCCAAGGTAGCCACTGGGCGTTCGGACCCGACGCCACCCCTCCTGTGTATCGTAGGCCGTGAGCGCGGCGCCGTACAGCACCTGTGTGACCTGCTCGGCGTCTGCACGTGGTTCGCCACGGATCGGGAGAACGTGTCGATCGGTCGTCAGTGCGTTGCCGGCTCCCTCGAGGACAGAGAGGTTGTCCCGAACGTCGAGGTCGCCGTACAGCCGCTGTAACTCCTCGAGGATTGCCCCCCTGATCCGGTCCGTCTGGACGGTTCCAGTGAGCGCGATCGGCGGACGCTGATTATGGTGCCGGTCGGTTCGCTCGACGCTAACCTCGAAGCAGGCAACCCGGTCGTCGGGTGCGAGGAGGGTTTGTAGTCGCTGCACGGTTAGTTCCTCAACGGAGGTCATCGGGCACCTCCGCGTTGGCGAACACGTCGGTGGGCGTTTCGGGCCGGCGGATCACGGTGACGTCACCGTCAGACCGACAGAGCAACACCGGCGGTTTTGGCTGAGCGTTCGTATGTGAGGCACTGCCGAGTGAGTAGGCTCCAATCCGATCGATCGCGAGGAGCGCCCCTGCCTCAAGGGGCGGCAACTCGACGTCCGCTGCGAGTACGTCACCGGTGTAACAGAGTGGTCCGGCGACGTCGTAGTGTTCGGTCGCTTTACCGTCCGTCAGTGCAAACATCGGGTACGGCCAGTACGACGAGACTGCGTTGGTCCCGGCATCGAGCACCGCAAACGACGTGTGCGGGGTCTGCTTGATCACACCGACGGTCGTCACCAGGGTCCCGGCGTTGCCGACCAGCCGGCGACCGGGCTCGAGAAAGAGTGTCGGGAGCGGGAGATCGAGCGTATTGGCAGTTTCGCGAACCGTCCTCGAGATTTCCGTGACGATGGCTTCGGTGTCCGGGACGGGACCGTCGTACGGAACCGGGAACCCCCCTCCAAGATCCAGGATGTCGATTTCGATACCGAGTTCGTCCCGGATGTCGGCTGCGAACCCGAGCAACTCGCGGGCGGCAGTGCCGTACGGTTCGACGCCGTTGATTTGGCTGCCGATATGCAACTGAACGCCCGCGAGTTCGACTGCCGACGCCGACGCCGTACGCTCGGCGACGGCCATGGCTCGCCCGGATTCGATGTCGAGCCCGAACTTCGACTCCCGGGTCGCTGTCGCGACTTCGGGATGGGTCGGGACCTCCATTGAGGGGTTCCCCCGGATGAGAACCTTCGGTTGCGCTTCCGTTTCGTCGGCGGCGACGATCAACCGTTCGAGCTCAGTCGCGTTGTCGACGAGAAAGTGCTCGACGCCGGTCTCGAGGGCCTGCTCGACGTCCGAGAGTCGGCGATTCATTCCCGTCAACAGCAACTCCTGCGGGCTGTAGCCAGCCTCGAGTGCAGCCGACAGCTCGCCGGTGGCGTAGGCTTCGGCGTGACAACCCTCATCCCGGAGCACTGAGAGGATCCCTGGGTTGTAGTTTGCCTTCACCGCGAAGTGAATCACCGAGTCCGGATACTGCTCGTCGAGGGCTGTTCGCAGCGTTCGATAGTTCTCCCTGATGTCCTCCTCGAAGAAGACATAGACCGGCGTCCCGTACGGAGAGAGGACCTCGGATTCGATTTCGAGGAGGCGATCCCTCCGTGCCTGTAGTTCCATTGGACGTAAAGACGAGTGGGGGAGGGAAAGCACGTCCCCCTCGCATACTAGATGCCGGTCTCGGTGGGCCTGTTCAAAAACGGAATCAAACGAGAGAACCGCGTTGGCGTTTCGAGAGGCCACAGTCTCAAGCTTGCCGCTGATGGGGCTCGTTTTCGTCACCTGCCGGCCAGTGCCGACCTCTCGGTACAACATTTCCGCTTAGGCCCTCTAGAAACGGCTCAAGATCGTCCCGGGCGTTCGTATAGAACGTCGACGGATGCGGTGTAAGCTCCCGCTCACTGGGGGTGTGTAGGCGGACCGATTCCATCCGAACCAATCCGATACGCTGTCACTCGTGCAAAATTATAAGTACATTGTATAACATTGTCAGGCAAAGATCGGATAAGGTATGAAAAAACGGATCGACCTGTCGCTGTGGCACGAAGGATGTTGGATGCTGAAACTCACTCGTGAACGGCCCGAGATCGAGCTCGTCATAACCGATATCTGTTCGGACGGCACCGACATCCTCGCGACCATCATTATCAGCGGCGACGACCTCGATGCCGAGGAGATACTCGGAACTGCGAGAGCGTTCCCGACGGTCAGGTCGACGGACCTCCTCGAGGCCAGGACCGAATATCTCAGGATTCACATCCGGTACGCTGCAGAGGCTTCGATCTATGCGGAGATGGTGGCCTCCTCGCTGACACCAATCGGAGAGGTTCGGATCACCGATGACTGTGAACGGTGGACCTTACTCGCAGACGGCTCCACGATCAGTCGCTCGATCGCGGATCTCGAGGAGGTCGCCGACGTCGACGTACGTCGTGTCGTCGACTACGAGCCCGACACCGCCGCCACTCACGATATCGTCGACGAGATCTGTGATGACCTCTCGTCCCGCCAGCTGACCTATCTGCTTTCGGCGTTCGAAGAGGGGTATTACGGCTGGCCCCGGGACATATCGGCGAAACAACTCGCCGAGAACCACGACGTATCCGGACCGACAGCGCTCGAACACCTCCGGAAAGGCGAAGCCGTTGCACTCAGCCGACTGCTTGGGACGATCCGTGAGCGTGAGCGGCAAGGCGTCGACCCGACGTCTCACTAACTGCCCCGAGGCGGGACTCACGAGGTGCATCAGCTTTCGAGGGGCGCCCGTGAGATGATCTCTCGGACGACGTCGTCGATGTGGTCGGTCGCTGATCGCTCGTATTCCCCAGTGAGATTGGAGAAGAGACACGAAAACCCGACGACAGGCTCAGAATCATCGTTCTCGACGTATCCCGACAGTGCCCGTGCACCGGTGAGTGTCCCCGTTTTCGCCCGGACAGTGGGCTCAACCCCCTCGAGTCGACTCGAGACCGTGCCCTCGAGACCCGTCCTGGGAAGCGACCGACGGTACGCCTCACTCCAGGGCTGCTCGAGACACCACTCGAGTACCGAAACGATACTCGTTGCAGACAGGAGGTTGTATCGTGAGAGGCCAGATCCGTCACGGAGTCGAACCGCATCGGCCCCTCGTTCCTCGAGAAACGCCATCGCATATCGTTCCCACGCCGGCCAAGAGCCCTGACCGTCCCGTTCGAGGGCGATTGTTCTGGCGAGTTGTTCGGCAGCGAAGTTGTCCGAGTGCCAGCACATGTCCCGTGTGATCTCCGAAAGCGGGGCGGATTCCACCACCGCACACGGAGGGTTGAACGTCTCGACAGCCTCGCCCTCGATGCGGATCCAGCCGTCGAGAGTGACGTCGTGGGCCTCGAGGGCGTCTCGAAAGAGGCTCGCTGCGTGCATCATCGGATCGTCTACGGGGCTCGCCTCGATCGTCGTCTCCTCGGCTGGTACCTGCCCTTCGACGCGAATCACTTCCGAGGCGCGTTTCTTGTAGACGTCGAGATCCGCAGTTTGGCCCGTTTCGACATCGATGTCGAACCGGACGATCTCGGATGTTGGTGACGCGTCGACACGGATCGAGCCATCGGCATGAGCGATCGTGATGTCGACGGTGTTTCGTTCGACCGCCAGTGGCGTACTCTTCGCCCCGTACTCGAACTGACCATCGTCCCACGTCCAGCCAGGGCCGAGCGACTCAGCATCGAACGCCGACGCATCAATAACGAGTTCACCGGCGACGGTCTCGATTCCGTTGGCAGCAACCTCCGAAGCGAGAGTCAGTAGATCGGCCTGTGAGAGATCCGGGGCCCCTCGTCCGGTCAATACGAGATCGCCGACCAACTGAGTCCCGTGGAACTCACCGTTGGCGTGGACGGTCGTCTCGAAGCGATAGGTCGGCCCGAGGTCTGCGAACGCGCGTGCCGCCGTCACCAGCTTCGTGTTGGACGCCGGGAGCAGCGGTACGTCCGGATCGGCTGCAAGTAACGTCTCGCCAGTGTCCAGGTCCTTTGCATAAACGCTTGTTGTGAACTGTTCGATACCAAGGGGCGAGGCTTCCTCACGCCTCGCGTTCGCGGTCATCGTCGGCCATCCTCCGTTGACCCGCTATCGGCATCACTCGGTGTTTCGAACGAGAGGTGACAGGCGGCCTCGTGTGCCGGATCACCGGCCGTCTCGAGTGACGGCGCCTCTGCCTGACACGGCGATTGCTCGCTCTCGAGTGTTCGTTCTGCCCGATCCCACTCGCCGTCGAGGGCCTCGCTGACAGCCGACTCGAGTGCTGCCCTGCGGTCCCCAGCAACGCTAGCCAACTCGGGTACGTAGGTCTCGAGGGCGCTACTGACGTCGTTCACCTCGGGATCGAGGCTGCGTTCACTGACGTCCGACCGGAGTCGATCATAGCCGTCGTACGCCTCGGCCGTGAATCCGTCGGGGATGATGAAGGAGGGGCAGCGCGTGTGGAACCGACAACCGCGTGGGGGATTCGACGCGCTCGGAACAGCACCACTGAGCTGAGACGAGACCCCCGGCATATCGGGGTCGGGGTTCGGCACGGCACTCAAGAGTGCCCGTGCGTAGGGGTGATACTGGTGAGTGAACAGTCGGTCGGTCGGTGCAACCTCGACGAATTCGCCGAGATACATCACGGCGACACGATCGGCGATGTACCGGACGACGCTGAGATCGTGAGAGATCACGAGGTAGGTGAGCCCGTACTCAGCTTGCAAATCGGTCATCAGATTGAGAATCTGCGCCTGGATACTCACGTCGAGGCCACTCACTGGCTCGTCACAGACGATGAGATCCGGGCTGATCGACAGCGCCCGGGCCAGATTGATCCGCTGGCGCTGCCCCCCCGAGAACTCGTGAGGATAGCGGTTGTAGTACTCCCGTTTGAGACCGACCTGTTCGAGCAATTCCAGCGCCCGCTCGCGGCGACGCGCTTTCTCCCAGCCCGCACCCTCGAGCGGATCTTCGATGATGTGACCGACCCGCCTCCGGCCGTTCAGGCTCGACTGTGGGTCCTGAAAAACCATCTGACTCCGTTTGCGGAACTCGGCTTCCGGGATCTCGTCTTTCGGGCGTCCGTCGAAACGGATCTCGCCCGCGGTTGGTTCCTCGAGTCCCAGAATCGTTCGAGCAAGCGTCGACTTGCCACAGCCGGACTCGCCAACCACACCGAGGGTCTTCCCTGCCTCGAGCGCAAAATCGACGCCATCAACGGCTTTGACGCTCGAGTCGTCCCTGGTGATCGGAAAGCCGTCGGCGTCGCGGTCGAACGTAATCGAGGCGAACAATCCCGAATTGACCGGGAAGTGTTTTTTCAGGCCCGATACCTCGAGAAGCGGTTGGCCGGCCGCATCGGCGGTGTCACCAGTCTGCTGACTACCAGCGCTCATGATCACTTCAACCCCCATCCTGGCGTACTCACGCTCGAGTGTTCGTGTCGGGTCCTCCTCACGTTAACGGCTGTACTGTCGTTCGATCTGGGGTCAGTCATTGGTCTGATTAGTGATCTCGCGGAGCGTCGGTTCTTCGTGGGAGTTCGACTCATCGTAGAGCAGACATGCTGCGGTATGTGAATCGCCGACTTGTCGTGCTCGTGGGGTGACGTGGACACACTCCTCGACTGCCTCGGGACACCGCGTCCGGAAGCGACATCCCGACGGTGGCGATACCGCTGACGGCATCGTTCCGCCGATGGGATTGATCTCGTCTAGGATTTCATCAGGGGTCACCACCGAGTTGAGCAGCGACTGCGTGTAGGGGTGTTTTGGATATCGGTACAGTTCTTCGTACGGAGCCGACTCGACGACGCGGCCGAGGTACATGACGCTGACGCGATCACAGACCTCGCGGACGACCCCAAGGTCATGGGTAACGTAGACGATACTCGTGTCGTGGGTCTCCTGAATCTCGTCGAACAGCTCGAGAATCCCGGCCTGGATGGTCACGTCAAGGGCGGTCGTGGGCTCGTCGGCGATAATGAGTCTCGGGTCACAGGCAAGTGCCATCGCGATCATTGCCCGCTGTTGCATTCCCCCGGAGTACTGGTGTGGATACTCGTCGATGCGTCGGTCGGGGTTGGGGATTCCGACGTCGTCGAGGAGTTCGATCGCTCGCTCGCGAGCCGCAGAAGGCGAGCGGTCGGTGTTCTCGACGATCACTTCCTCGAGCTGGCTGCCGACGGTGAAGACGGGGTTGAGCGCGGACATCGCGTCCTGGAAGACGATCGAGATCTCGTTGCCACGTATCTCCCGTCTGAGTTCGGCCTCACTGAGTTCGGTCAACTCCCGGCCGTCGAATCGAACACTGCCCTCGACGATCCGACCGGGATCGCGGATGAGGCCCATGATACTCTTGACGGCTACGCTTTTCCCGGCCCCGCTTTCGCCCACGATGCCGAGTGACTCGCCAGCATCGACCTCGAAGCTGACACCGTCGACGGCTTGCACGATTCCAGCAGGCGTAAAGAAGTACGTACGGAGATTCTCGACCTCGAGGAGGCTCACGATCGATCACCCTCTTGCGGCCCGGAGCCATCGGCCCGGGTCGTCGGCGTATCGGGCGCGAGGTCGGATTCCGTGGTCGCTGCACGTTGTTTTTCTTTCCACTCGTCTATGTTCCAGTCGTCGTACGGTGTCGCTTCGACCGTCATCTTTGGATCCATGACGTCACGGAGGCCGTCACCGAGCATATTGAACCCCATGACGGTGATGAATATCATGATGCCGGGAAAGACAGCAACCCACCAGGCGACGACCATCGCGGTTCGTCCGTCACTGAGCATTCGCCCCCAATCGGGTGTCGGCGGCTGCACGCCGAACCCGAGAAACGAGAGGGCCGCTGCCCCGATGATAACGCCGCCCATCGAGAGCGTTGCCTGAACGACCACCGGGGCGATGCCGTTGGGAACGATCTCTCTAAAGAGGATCGTTCGGCGGGGCAAGCCAGCGAGCTTTGCGGCCTCAACGTACTGGCGATCCCGTATCGAGAGGGCTTCCGATCGCATCACCCGGGCGTAGGCCGGAATGCCGACGATGCCATACGCGATGAAGAGATTGTAGATGCTCGGTCCAAAAATAGCCATGAAAATGATCGCGAGCACGAGCCCCGGAATCGCGTAGAGGATCTCCACGCTACGCATCAAGAAGTCGTCGACGTAGCCACCGAAGAACGCGGACACTGCGCCGATGATTACCCCGCCGACGAAACTGATTCCAACGGCCACGATACCGATGGTCAGTGCGGTTCGGCTACCATAGATCACTCGCGAGAGCATATCCCGACCGTATCGGTCAGTACCCATCGGGTGTTCCCAGGAGGGGTCATCGTAGCGCATGCTCTGATCCATCGCGTGGGGATCAGCGTGGAGCCACGTGATTATCGCCCGGTCAAAAACGAAGTTGTCGACCGCGCTGAACAGGGCCATGAGGACCAGAGCAAATATAATCAGGAGCCCGGCGAGCGATGTCGGGCTGTGCCTGAGTTTGGTGAGCGTCTCGAGGACGCCCCCCTCGTCGTGGAATTCGGCATCGTTGGCTGGAACCCCTTCACCACTCATTGGCCATCACCATTCCGTGCCATCTCGGCGCTGTGTGTCTGTGTCTCAGTCATATTTGATACGTGGATCGATATACGCATACGCGATGTCGGTGAGGACGACCCCGATGAGAAACAGCGTCGAAAAGAACAGGGTGACACCGACTGCAACCGAGTAGTCCTGTTCGATCACCGAATCGAAAAAGAGCCGTCCCAGTCCCGGGATCGCGAAAATCTCTTCGACGATAACACTCCCACCGAGCAGGGTCGACACCTGCAAGCCAACGATCGTCACCAGTGGCAACAGCGCGTTTCGAAACGAGTGTCGCAAGAGGATCTTCCGCTCGGGGATCCCATACGCTCGAGCAGTCTCGACGTAGTCTTCGCGCATTTCTTCGATCATGCTGGACCGAGTCATCCGCATCAACAGTGCTGTCTGGGCAGTGGCAAGCGTGAGGACCGGCATGATCAGCAGGACCGCGGCTTCGACTGGATCGACGAAGGGAGAGGTGTAGCCGGTTGCCGGCAATAGCCCGAAATTGTACGAGAACATATAGATCATCATCAGTGCGAGCCAGAAGTTCGGCGTCGATATTCCGGCGAGACCGGCGAAGCGCGAGACGTGGTCGCCAGCGCGATTGTGCCGCGCCGCCCCGTAGATGCCGAGTCCGAGGGCCACCGGCAACGCAACGAGATACGAGAGCCCCATCACGACCAGTGTTGGCTCCATACGCTCCCACATCAGGTCGACAACCGGCCGGTTGTAGACGAACGAATGGCCGAGGTCACCCTGTGCGAGGCGAACGAGGTAATCGACGTACTGCTCGTGCATCGGTCGGTCGAAGCCGTGGGCCTCGATCAGCTCGTCAGCGAGTTCCTGACCCGGCTCGGTCCCAAGCCAGAGTCGAACCGGGTCACCAGGCAACGCATGCATCATGACGAACGTCAGCGTCACGATACCGAACAACACCGGGATGAGCTGAAGCAACCGTCGTATCGTGTACCGTAAGAGTCCCATTCGTGTGAATAATGCTGAAAGCTATGAGAGAGCGAAACCGCTTATTCGTCGATACTGGCCTCTTGCCAGTGGTTGAACGCCTCCTGCTCGCCGAACTCACTCGGCTCGTAGTTCTGGACGTTCGTGTGTACGCCCGTCACGCTCTCGGCGGAGTAAACCCCGATGACCGGGTACAGCGAGAGGACGATTTCAGCTGCCTCGACGTAGTACTCGCGGCGTTCTTCCTGAGCGACGGTCGCTTGGGCCTCGCGGACGAGATCGTCGAGACGATCCAAGTCCTCGAGGACGTCATCGTCGCCGCGCTCACGGCTGCCCTCGTAGAGGTAGCCGATCGAAGAGTGGCCGACGACGTCGTCGTCCATCCCGCCCTCGTCGTTTTGCAGGTCCCGAAACATGTGATAGTAATAGCCGTCCGGGTCGTCGTTGCCACCCCAGCCGTAGGTGGTGATGTCGTAGTCCGCCTGGTTGAGAGCCTCGAGCCAGTCACCAGTCGAAATTTCACGGATATCACAGTCGATTCCGACTTCCTCGAACTCGTTCTGGAGGACGAGTGACCGCCCTTCGTTCGCCTCACCGGCGGTCATCACGAGGTCCACTTCGAAGTCGGTACCCACGCCGGCTTCCTCGAACAATTCGACCGCGCGGTCGTGATCCTGTTCTGGGTAGTAATTCTCTTCCCACTCGTCAGCAGGGAAGTCCCACGCATCGACGGTTTCCTGTGGCATGTGGCCCCAGTTTCGCCCAGCGAGACTACCGGCAGCGGCGTCGAGAACCTCGTCGTAGTCGATGAGGTGATGGACGGCTTCCCGTGCTCTGACGTCAGTAAATGGCCCTTCCAGGGAGTTCAAGATGAACCCCTGGAAGTCCATGTTAGATAGCTGATAAGTATCGATGTCGTCGTCCTCCTCGGCCTCACCGAGCAACTCTTCGGTGACCCCCGACTGATGGAGGTCGCCCTGTGCGAGATTGACGTACCCAACCTCGGCCTCCGGGATAATCCGATATTCGAGTCCCTCGAGGATGGGCTCACCGAGGAAGTAATCCGCATTTGCGACCAGCTCGACCGACGACGAGGGGTCGTGGTTCTCGAGTTTGAACGGGCCACTACCCACCGGATTTTGACCGAACTCTTCATCACCCATTTCCTCTGCGGCCTCCTTGCAGACGATGGGGGCGGCGTTCATGTGCGCGAGCGATCGATCCATCAATCCGGACGGATACTCCAGGTGGAGCGTGACCTCGAACTCACCGGTCGCTTCAGCCTCGTCGATGTAGGCGACGTTCGACTGATTCGGCGACGCGTTGTCGGGGTCGAGCACCCAGTTGATGGAGTATTCGACGTCTTCGGCCGTGAGTTGGCCCCAGTCGTCGTGGAACTCCACGTCGTCACGGATCTCGACCACGTACGTCGTCTCGTCGATTTCTTCCGGGTGATCGACGGCGAGGTGGGGTTCGAACTCGCTTCCGTCGGGCGACTGGAGGAGTAACGAATCGAACAGGTAGTGTGCAGCAGAGCTGTACCACGCAAGCTGATTCTGACGTGGGTCGAACGTTTCGACCTCGTCGGTAGTCGCGATCACGAAGACGCCACCGTCCTCACTCTCTTCCGGGTCACTCCCAACACAGCCAGCGAACAGTCCTACACTCCCAGCGGCTGCCATCGACTTGACGAACCGCCGTCGGTCCAGGTGCGATTGATTGAGGTTGTCGGTCATGGAAACTAACCTTGTGGTATGAGTTGGACTCCCACACGAGGGGCAAATATCCGTCTCCTAGTATACTAGCCCCGAACCGTGAGGCCGACCGACACTGTTAGAACGCGCTCGTTCGGTTCATCGACCGCGAGGTACGCCGTGAGCGTGTGGGTCCCGTGCGCCGGCACCCACCGTTCGCGTCCATCATGGATGTCAAAAAACTGGCCGTCCCACCAACCGGCGAAGGTTCGCCGCTCCCGTGGCCCGAAGGCGACTGTCGCCGGCTCGGACGGTGGTTCGAGCCGCTCCACACCAGCCTCGGGAACTCCATTGATCGTCCACCCCCACGAACGACTCGAGGGACACTCGAGAGTGCGGCTCCTGGGACTCGATTTTTCACCTAAAAAACAGGGTTGGTTGCCCGACGACGATTGTCTCTGGGGCCTCGATCGAAGACGAAAGGAGCCGACAAGAGAGCCTCGTTGGCAATCGAGAGCCGGCGATGCCGACTCGACGCCCTGGACGGCTATCACCCTCGAGTACCTTGCTGAGAACTGTGCGGGGGCTATTCTCTCCCGTCACCGAACGATCTACCGGAGGAACGATCCTGGTTTGGGTTTTTCGGCGCGTCGGAATCGGCCGGCCGCCGGAAGTACTACCTTCCAGTCGTTCGACCGATCCTGCATGGCACTCGACCGGAACGAACTGGATCGACTCGTCGACGCCCGGGGTGGTCCGGGTGGGGAGTACCACGTTGCTCGCGTCTTCGAGGACCTGATCGAACCTCACGTCGACGAGGTTCGCTGGGATGCGATGGGAAACGTGATCGCAACAGCCTACGGCGAGCGAGACAGTGATGGGGATGAAACCGATATGGACGTGATGCTCGCGGCCCACACCGACGAGCTCGCGTTGCTGATCGATGGGATCACCGACGACGGACTCTGTACGTTTAGCATGCTCGGTGGACACTACCGAGGCTATCTTCTCGGCCAGCACGTTCGCGTCGGGCCCGACGGGGTTCCCGGAGTCATTGGAGCGAAGCCCCGACACTTCATGAGTGACGAGGAAAAAGACGGGCTGCCGGACACCCTCCACATCGATCTCGGCGCAGGAGACGCATCGGCGGTTGCCGACCTGAACGTCGAGCCCGGTGATCACGCGACCTGGGATCGCGAACTCACCGACCTCGCGAACAATCGTTTAGCCGGACGGGCCCTCGACGATCGAATTGCCCTCGCCGCTCTTCTCGCCGTCGCGCGCGAGACGACGACCGACCGAACGGTTCACTATGTGGCAACCGTTCAGGAAGAGGTCGGACTCCGGGGTGCCCGAGCAACAGCGTACGATGTCGATCCCGATGTCGCCATCGCCCTGGAGATTTACCCGACCGACGATTATCCCATCGACGGCGATCGATCGAGTACCGTCGCACTGGGCGATGGCCCGGTCGTCGAACTCGCCGATGGAACCTCGGAGTACCTTTTCGGTGGGGTCCTCGTCGACCGACAGACACTGACGTGGCTCACGCAGGCAGGCGAGACTGCAGGCGTCACGGTCCAGCACGACGTCATGATCGGTGGAACGACCGATGCCACCGAATTTCAATCTATCGGCGGTGGGCGCCACGCCGGCGCAATTGCGGTCCCCTGTCGATACACCCACTCACCCGTCGAGACGATCGATCTCACCGACGCGGAAGCGACGGTCGACGTCCTGCGGACGGCCCTCGAGTCGCAGTTTCCAGCGCGGACAGCAGTCCGCGGTCGGTGAGCAAGGTGGTGATGGAGAGTCGCCCCATTGGACATGCAAGAATCGTCACCGCCAACATGGAAGACGAAATCCCGGCGTCCTATGCGTCGTTCGCCGCTGGATCGATCCGGGGCAGGTCGTCTGCCGGTTCGAATCCGAACACCGCACCGTAGAACGCGAGTTCCGATTCTGTGGCACGTTTGCGGGAATCCGCCCGCCGGAAGCCGTGGCGCTCGTCGTCGAACACGAGCAACGAGTGCGGGACGTTGTTCTCGTCGAGCGCGTCGACCATCGCCTCCGCCTGCGAGAGCGGGACCACGGGATCGTCCTCGCCCTGCAACAGGAGTACGGGTGCGTCGATGCGATCGGCGTGTTCGACGGGCGAGCGCTCGCGATAGGTGTCCGCCGCCTCGGGATACGGGCCGACCAGTTGATCGAGATAGCGTGACTCGAATTTGTGCGTCAGTTCCGCGAGGCGAGCGAGATCCGCGACGCCGAAGTAACTGGCTCCGGCGTCGAACGCGTCGTGAAACGCGAGCGTTGCCAGCACGACGAAGCCGCCGGCGCTGCCGCCGCGGACGGCCAGCCGATCCGGATCGGCCCGACCCGTTTCGGCCAGGTGGATCGCGGCGTCGACCGTGTCTTCGACGTCGGTGATTCCCCACTCGCCGTAGAGTGCCTCCCGATATTCGCGGCCGTATCCCGTCGATCCACGATAGTTGACGTCCGCGACGGCGAACCCGCGGGAGGTGAAGTACTGGATCGTCAGATTCAGCGCCGGGGTCGTCGCGCCGGTCGGTCCGCCGTGGGCGAACACCACCAGCGGCGGACACTCGTCCACCGGCGCCTCGACTCCGGGATTCGTCGGCGGGTAGACGTACGCGTGGGACACCTCGCCGTCGCGGGTCTCGTAGCTGACGTGCTCCGGCGTCGCCAGGTACGCGTCGTCCACCTCGAGGGTCGTGCTCCGGCGAACGACCTCCGGATCGGCTCCGGGCGTCCACCGGACGACGCTCGTGGGTGTCCGCGGGCCGCCGGCAACGAGGGTCACCGTCTCGCCGTTCGACCTGATGCGGGGGGAGACGGTCTCGAAGGGGAGATCCGCCACCTTCCGATCCCCTCCCTCGAGAAGCTCCACCCGTTGCGTGCCGTCCTCGGTGGCAATGGCGACGATCGTTCCGTCGTCGAGGACGGCGAACGTCGCCATCCCGAACTGCCAGAGCGGAGCTCCGTACTCGGCGTCGCGTTCGATCACCGGTTCGGGGGCGCTCCCGTCGAGGGGAACGCGATACAGGTTCCACCAGCCGCTCCGATCGGAGGCGACGTACAGGTCGCCGTCGGGTGCCCACGTCGGCTGAAAGACGGCCTCCGCGTTCCCGCCGAGCACCACGCGTTCGTCGGCGAGCGTCCCGTCGTCCGTCACCGTGGCGACGTGCAACTCGGTGCCGTCCCAGGGCATTCGCGGATGATCCCACGTGAGCCAGGCGAGCCGACCCCCATCGGGCGAGAGTCGCGGCGCGGCGTAGAAGTCGTGACCCGATGCGATCACCTCTGGTTCGTCGCTTCCGTCCGACGCGAGCCGAACCAGCGCGTTCGTCGGCTCCTCGGTACCGTCCTCGTCAGTCGTCACGTCGTGGTTCTCCCTGACGCAGTACATGTGGCGACCGTCCGGGGCCACCTCGAAGTCGGCGTATCGCAGTCCCCGTTCGCTCTCCGGTGCGGGCGTAATGGCGATCGCGTCGCCATCCGGCGGCTGGCGATAGACGCGTTGGTCGTCGAACGCCGCGAAGAACACGATGCCATCGTGGACTGTGAAATCGCCGCCGCCGTACTCGTGAACGAGCGTGCGTACGTCGACTCCCTCGGGCGTGACGTCCTCGATTCCCTCGCCGTCGTGTCGAACGATAACGCCGCGGCCGTCTTCCGTCGGGCGCTCTTCGCGCCAGTATACGTCTTCGCCGTCGACTGCGACGTGCCCGAACGTGCGAGCGTCGCTCGCGACCACGTCGGCGGAAATCGGCGATGGCCAGGTCCCGTACGGTTCCGTTCGAGTAACATCGTCACTCATGTAGGTCGCCCCTCGTTGCCCAACGAAATGTTACTTGTTAAATGTGTGTTCACCGGTGATCGACCGTCCTGGGGAGGCGAGTCGGGCGAGTTGTCGCTCTCGATCGCGGATTTCTACCCACGGTTATTCTCTCTACGACGGTATCGATGCTGCGGCGTGGCTCCCGCCGAGACGGTGTCTGTGATCGATTCGAGAATTCTTCTCGATAGCGGCAGGGCACTGCCCGTCACGCGTTGCAACCGTCCGCGAGAGCCCAGCGGCCCCCTCCGGACGAGGTGTTCAAATACGCTACCGCCCTCACCCCGTAGCGCAACGTTACCAACGAAACGTGTCCGAACTGCTGCTCAGAAGCGCACGTCGAAGCAAACGCGACCAATCGGCCGTCGGTCTATCACTGCTCGCGGTGCGATCACGCGTTCAATCCGCCGTCGTGGCCCTGTCCCTGGTGTGACGACGAAAGCGATGTGACGCGAAACTCCCTCGACGACTACGTCGAGTACTACTGCTACGCCTGCAACGGGGCGTTCGATCGACTGGGACCCGGCTTCGATCATGAACTAGTTGAGGAAGACGAGCTGGAGATCGACGGCTCGACGCTGCGTTTCACCGTCGAGACGACGACCTACCCGGACGGGCTGCGCACCGACCGCCGGATCAGACTGCGAAACGACGGGCCAACGTCCGTCGGAATACGGGGCTGGGCGCCAGTCGCCCTACAGCAGCGGGTCGGCGAAAAGGAGTGGGTAACGCTCTTCGGCAATCCCGATGGCTTCGTCCCCACCGATCGGTTCGCTCTCGAGTCCGATGACGCGGTGGCGTGGGACCTCACGCTCCATCCGCGAGGCTTCGAAATCGAGGGGCAGGTCACTCACCGTCAGCCGCTCCTCTCGGGCGAGTACCGGTTCGTCTACTGGGGAACCGCCGAGACGGAGGCCGTCCTGGCGACGCATTTTCAGGCCGACTTCGGGCATAATCAGTAGGGAATTTCCGAAACTAGTTTTCATCTGATAATTATTAGTAAGTCTGCTGAATACACAGCGCGTATCGGTCACGCGACCGCAGTCGTTCCCAGCGCACTGACTTAGTCGATAGCAAGGATTACACCAGCTCGGACGCAACGTCGAATCGAATGGCTGACTCGTTCTGGTACCCCTCCGTCGAAGATGTTCTCACCATCCATGACGATATCGTGTCGGAGTATGCTGACACGCATTCCGGAATCCAGAACCGTGGCGACATCGAGTTCGCCCTGCACTATATCGAAGAGGGCCGTTTCGGGACGGCACCGGAGACGATTCACGAGAAAGCGTTTCATCTGCTCCGACTGCTAGTTGCGAATCACCCGTTCGTGGACGCCAACAAGCGCACCGCGCTCAACACGGCGGTCGTGTTCTACTTCCTAAACGGATACCGCTTCGAGTACGACGACGAAGTCAGGTCGCTCCTCAAGCAGTTCGGGACTGACGAAGCCGCCGTCGATGAGGCTGCGGCCATCGAATACCTCCGCTCACATTCCGAAGAGATCGACCTCGCCGGCGCAATCGAGGAGTGGCGTGACGATCTCATCAGATATGGACTGGGCGAACTGACCGGTGGCTCGTCGGACCCGAACGATTAACGGCGCTCGGGATGAGAGAGTAGATATGGCGACTGAGGACGGAGCGGAGTCCGGCTCTCCGCTTGACGAAGTAATGGAAGATATCCGGCGAGAACTCGTTCGACGAGTCGCTGCGGACGACCGAGACGCGAACCGGGACATCTACGACGCTCTTGAAACCGAGTGACGTCCACGGGTTCATCTTTCTACCTGTCGGTTGTTGATTTTTAACGCGGCTGCTGCACAAAGTGCGCGAATTCAGCGCGTGGGCTCGCGCTGCGGCACAGCCATCAACGCGCACAGCCGGTAGGTTTCGAAAATCACACGTTCCCCGGTTCCTGCCGACCAGTTAGTCGTCGTGTTCGACGAAAGCCGCGAGGTTGTCGAGTGTCGATTTCATTGCTGCCTCGTGGTCTTCCGACTTGATGCCTGCTGGAACGTTTTCAGTGCGCACGGTCACAAGCGCCCCACTGCCCTCGGGCTCAAACGTCCAGACCATACGCTTGATGCCCGCGAACGCTGGGTCGTCGCTCTCGAAGACAACATTCTGCTCAATTCGATGGCTCGGTTCGAGTCGAGTGAGGCGTACTTCCATCTCGTCGGATGTCTCTGTTGTCTTGCCCTGCCCGGCCTGCTGGTCCATGTAGGTGAGCCGCATTCGGTACGTGCCTCCTTCGTGGAATTCGAAATAGAGCATTTCGCCGGTCATGTCGCTTGGTGGAAGCTAGCGTTCCATGGGCACCGGGCTCTACGAACGCTTGGTAGATGGCTTCTGGAGAGGCCTGCATTCGTTTCCTCGCGGAATCCATTCTCTCCACTATGTACCTAGTAACGGGGCGAGGAGGATATATTGTCCTGCTGCATGCAACCCCTGTATGCAGCACGACCGCTGAAACCTATCACCGCCCGAGGGCTTCAATGAGGCTGCAAATTCCACTCTGTTCCCGGACGACTCAACGGTTCTCTTCGTTGTCTTTGAGACGGAGCGCATCCCGGACGTCTGCCGGGAGTGATGGGCGGGGAGCAGCCATGTACTGGTCAATCGTTTCGGTCGTCTTCGTTTGCTGAATGACAGCTCGGGCTATCGGCACGCCGCGGAGATAGTTGAATTCACCGAGAACTTCGATCCCGTATTCGGTCGGCCCGTAGAACGCGTGAGGAACGTCAGTATCGTGTTCTGTCTCGGACGTATACTCATCGAGTATTTCCGCTTCACGCAGCCGATCGAGTTGGGCACCAATGTCCGTCGGGGTCGTATCAGGGAGGAAGTAGTCGAACTCTGCGGTAGATGGGAGATGTGCCGGGTGACCCAGCATTACTTGGATGATCTGATGACGAGTCTCGTGGGACAGTGGGTTCATCAACTCTCTCTGTCGGTCGAGCGGATTTGTTGACTCTACTGCATCCGAGTCCGTCATCGTACTGAATAGTTTATCGGCAACCGATATGAATTGACGGGGAGGCACACTTAGGTCAAGAGGGATGCCTCACATCGCGTCAGTGATACGCCGTTAGAACCAGGCGAGTCCTACGATTCCTGCGACGATCATAGCGAGTCCGGTCAGCAGGATCAGGAGTTGCCGAGGGCCGACGCCGTGCATACTCGGCTTTTCAACTCGTGGTCACTTAACCCTCATTGAGGTGGCCACAGGCAAATGAATACCAGTCTTGTGGCCGTGCCTGTGGGTAACACACCCCAACTAAATTTAATACAGTTGCCACGATATCCCGTAATTGACGTCCGATACAAATCTCGAAAACGGAGAATTTCGAAACATGGTCGATGCTCGCTTCAAACCGCGGCGTGCTCGTTCTCGCTTAGCCGCGGGTCGCGTGTTCGGCGAGTATCTACAAGACCAGCGTGCGAAGAGTTCGGCCGAGAATCGCTGGGCTTGCGTCGCCATCGAACGCGAAAGTGTGACGCACTCCGGCGATCTCCGGACACTCTCACCCGCATAACCCGGCTCCCACGCGGACTACCCGTCAGGAGCTGGGGAACACGGGATTGCCGCCTGCTTTCGCCTAGTACTCGCTTAGCTCACAGCGTCACGCGAGTACGGCGACTGAAGCTCGTGGCAGTTTGGTCTGCGTTCGTTCCTGACAATGGAACGAACGAGCGATTCCGTACGCGCTGAGCGTACGAGGAGTCGCTAGCACACATCCCCCGCAGCGTTAGCTGCGGCTACGTCGAGCCCCGGAGTCTCCGCTGGCGAGGGACGCCGGACTTTGAATCCGGAGGCCGCCGGTTCGATTCCGGCCGGGGCGACATGCCGACGTGGTGTAATCCGGCGAGCATACGGTCCTGTCACGGCCGTGATCCGGGTTCAAATCCCGGCGTCGGCGTGGACGCGTGGACAAACCACGTGGGGATACCCATCGAGGTAGGCAGCCCGTTGGTGCGATCAGCTGGATCGTTCCTACGATGCTGGGCCCAGCAGGGTCTGCAACCTACATGAGCCGGTGTGGTATTCCCGGGAGCACCCGAAGTACGCCCCCGCGATGAGACGCGCAATCACGACTACCCGTTCGTGGTTGCGCAGTTGGAAACAGTCGTACAGATAGATAACTAACCGCCGAACGCTCGGCAGTACCCGTGAGCCGATAGTCCAGCGGTCGACGATCTGTGCCTTGGGCGCACAGGACCGAGGTTCGAATCCTCGTCGGCTCAGTGTGCCGTGTCTGGGGAATGGTGACCCCACTGGCCTGCTACGCCAGCCCCGGCGACGGGTTC
>LFFM01000057.1_pt1 | contig 62253 bp, 68 predicted proteins | sample 643131 | NCBI WGS metagenome assembly LFFM01 (sample SAMN03777445, study PRJNA286221) | soda lake metagenome | biome: soda lake; feature: Kulunda steppe; material: water; isolation source: sample Tc-Br brine of Tanatar trona crystallizer | place: Russia: Kulunda steppe | collected 2011-07 | reverse complement strand
GCATCCACTCGGGTTCGTTTTTGTCCTCGGAGATGATGCGGACGGTTTCCTCGGTGAGGCCCTTTTCGGTCTGGAAGGCGGATGACTCCTTCTTTTTGAACTCGAATCGGGCTTCGGTGTCTGTGTCTTGTAGGTCTTCGGAACTCATTGTTTGATATTACGTCTGTGTGCTTATAGCGTTGTGTGTAACTACTGGTGATTACGCCGTCTCGAAGGCTTCCTCGCGGACCCAGTCGTACCCTTTGTCCTCGAGTTGCTTTGCGAGGTCGGCGCCCCCGCTCTTTGCGATCTTTCCGTCGAGCATGACGTGGACGTGGTCCGGTTCGACGTAATCGAGGACCCGCTGGTAGTGGGTGATCTGAAGGATGCCCGTTCCCTGCTCGTCACGGAGGGCGTTGATTCCGTTGGAGACGTCCTGAAGCCGGTCGATGTCGAGCCCGGAGTCGATCTCGTCGAGGACCGCGATCGAGGGTTCGAGGATGGCGGCCTGCAACACTTCGTTTTGCTTCTTTTCGCCGCCGGAGAACCCGGCGTTGAGATATCGCTGTGCGAAGGATTCGTCCATGTCGAGAAGCTCCATCTTTTCCTGAAGGACCTTCTGGAACTCCGCGACGCCGACCTCGCCGTCGTCGACGTTGCCTTCCATCGGGGAGGTGTCGAAGCCGGCTTCCTCCTCCTCCTCCTCGTCGTCTTCGCCCTCGAAGAGTTCCTCACGCTCCTCGAGTTTCGCGTTTAGCGCCGTCCGGAGGAAGTTCACCATCGTGACGCCTTCGATCTCGGCGGGGTACTGGAAGCCGAGGAAGATTCCGAGTGCGGCGCGTTCGTTAGGCTCGAGATCCAACAGGTCCCACGTGAGCTGGTCGTCGTCGATGTCGACGCCTTCGAACTCGTCTTCCTCGATGTGGAGGAGTACCTCACCGTCGGTTACCTCGTATGCTGGGTGACCGGCGATGATCTTTGCCGTCGTCGATTTTCCCGATCCGTTCGGTCCCATCAGCGCGTGAATCTCTCCGGAGTTGACTTCGAGGTCGACGCCGCGAAGGATCGTTTCGCCGGCGTCCTCAGCGACTGACGCGTGCAGATCTTTGATTTCTAATGTGGCCATTGTATCGTCTACTACAGTATGGTATCGTGATGTGCATAATAGTTTCGGGTTCAGCGTAGTTTGCCTTTTTGAATCCGAAAATAATTTTTCATTGATAAAATTCAGGCGGCACAGCTCCGCTACATAAAGCTGCCGAGACCGGTCTGTTCTTGCCCGCTTTCGACCTCGTCCCACGAGATGTCGAGCGCTTCGAGGATCCGTGCGATCGGGCCCTTGAGCGTCTTATCGAGCATCTTCTCGTAGTCGACTTCGAAGGCGTCGGGAACCTGGTCGTCGAACTCGAAACAGATGACCGCCTCGCCGCTTTCGGCCTCGCGTTTGAACGCCCCGTACAGTTGGTCGATCGACGGGTCGAGATCGCGCTCCTCCTCGACCTGCCTGAAAAAGGACGGATGGACCTTCTCGATGTAGAGCCGTTTGGGCTTCGAGCCGCTCGAGAAGTTCGTTCCGAACAGGAGATTCGCGTATTTCGCCCCTCTGACTTGGGCCGTGTCCGTCTCGTAGTTATCGAGCTTCTTTCCGATACCGCCGGGGATCCCGATCTCGTCGTGGCTGACATCCCCTGCCTGCACGCGGTTTATCACCTCGGCGACGTAGGATTTGATGTCCTCGCGGTCCGCACCCGTGACGATCATCTCGAGGACCTGTTTCTGTACCTCCTTCGTGATCGGCGCGATGTCCGACCGTTTGTACTCGAACCCCGTGATGTCGATGTCGTCGACGTCCTTTCCTTCCTTCCAGATGATGTTGCCCGCGTAGCGTTTCTTTTTACCCGCTTGGAAGAACCGCCGGTACAGTTTCTCGAACTCGATCTCGAAGCGGTGCGTGTGGGCGTTCAACTGCCCTGCGAACTCGTCGTAGGAGTCGTTGATGTGATCCTCGATCTCGAAGGACTGCTCGATGGCTTCGTCTTTCGAAACGTCACCGCCGAGTTCGAGCATGATCGAATCCGTGTCACCATACGTAACCTCCTTGTCAAGTTCGCTCGCAGCGTCCTCCGTGAACTCGATGACCTCTCTGCCCGTTGCAGTCACTGCACCGCCCATTTCCTTGTCGTACAGACGGAACCGATCCCATCCCAACACTCCGTAGAGCGAGTTCATAATCACCTTGACGGCTGCTTGCTGTCGGTCGTACGTCTCGTAGGTGTCCGTGCCGGGATCGTTCTCGTTCCGGAGGGATTTCTTCCGCTCGCGCTCCTCGAGCAGTTCGTCGACCATCTTTCGGATCATCCCGTCCGGTTCCTTCCGGAAGTGCGTCCCGTTGGGGGCGACGTAGGTCTCACCGTCATACGACTGAGGATCGACTTTCGTCTCCGGTGATGCGTTAATAGTGACCATGCACATGGGGTAGAGACTTTTCAAGTCGAGTACACTTACCATCTCCTTGACGCCCGAAATCGGCTCGAAAACCGCCCCGCCCTCGTACTCCTCGCTTTCCTGTTGGCCCTTCGACGGTAGGGCGAACTCGCCGTGGATCTCGTGGAGAACGTACATATCGACGGCGTCACCGGGCGTCGTCGCGTCCTCGATTTTACACCCGACGAAGGAGGCGACTTCCTCCCAAAAAGGAATAATGTTCTGTTTGCGATCCAGTTCGACGCAGAGTTCGACATCCCGGAGGTTGTACTCGATGAGTCGCTCGGGGTCGTCCTCCCAGAGGTCGCCGATATCGCCCGGATATCGCTCCTTGCCGACGCCAAGTTCCTCCTCGCCGACTGCGTCGAGGCGGTAGGAGTCGAGTTCGGAGAACTGTGTCCGCTGGTAGGCGTAGAGAAGATCGAAGACGACGCGTCCTTTGATGTTCGGTCCGCCCCACCCGGAGTCCCAAACCTCGTTGATCCGGGAGAGCCGATCCGAGTCGAGCGTGCCGTGCTGGTTTGAGAGTCGATCGATACGGTCGATGAGATACGGAGCGTCGAAATCGTCGAAATTCCAGCCCGTCAGATAATCCGGGTCGGTTTCTTCGATGTAGCCGAGATAATCGTTCAGCATCTCGGCCTCGTCGTCGAAGGCCCGAACGTCCGCATCTAGCTCGCCGTCCCCGATCGGGTCGTATCCCTCGATTACGTCAGGCCCGGGAACGCCCTGCGGGGATTCGTACAACCAGACGACGTACTCGTCGCGATAGGAGTCGTGCGACGTCAGACAGAGGATCGTCTGTTCGCCGTCCTCGGGAAACCCGTGTCGGTCGTCGACCTCGATATCGAGCGTGTGAGCTCGGCTCTCGGCGTCGACGTCGACCGGTTCGATTTCGGTATGGTGGATCTTGAGGCTCCCGTCGCCGAGCTGTCGAACCGGGATCCGAACACCGCTCGTAATATCCTTGTCGATGAGCAGGCGGTTCGGAAAGAGGATGTCAGCTTCGAAATGGTCGAACCGATCGCGCAGTTGCCCGACGTCGCGAGGGGTCTGGCCGAATACTTTGAGCAGTGACTCACCGCGAATCGATTCGTAGACGACGAGTTCCGCTTCTCCGTCGTCGCCTATGTCCGCCCCCTCGGCGGCGCGGTCTCCGTACGTTTCGATTCCGGTTAGCCGGTCGTGCTCCAGCCGGGAATCGACGATATCGGCCTCCGTGAGCGGATCGTCGGCGTCGGCGGCGAGATCGAGGCTGGAGATCGGCGTATAGAAATACGGCCGAAAACCGTGAACCCGAGCATGGACGGTGGAGTCGGGGCCGTCCGCAACCGGAACGCGACCGAAGACGTGGAGGACGGGATGTTCGTCGTCGTCACGGCCCTCGATAGTGTAATCGACCTGCGTGACGGCGAACTCGACGGTACCGTCCGCGTCCGGGAACTCCTGTTCGGAGAGTTCGACGACCTTTGCGTCGCCGTCGTCGTCGCCAGCGACGGCCGCGGCCTCCGCGACCGGCCGCTCACCGCCGTCCCGTCCCGAACCACCGAACTCCCCGAGGGTACCCTGTTCCATGGATCTGTTCGTCGCTCTTCGAAGCTAAAAACCCTCGGTGTTTCGTTGTAATATATAAATTGATCATCGCCTTCGAGCGCCGTGTCGCACGCCAACTCTGGACCGAGGGATACATCCGTAGCAACTGTAGGGGTAACTGAGATACAGTATGTCCGACACTGAACCGTCGACCGAAACCGGCCGAGGTGAGGCGCAACTCGAACCGGTGGTGTCCGAGGCCGTCCGGTCGACCGAATCCTACGACACCGAGAGTGGTGTGGTCTTTTATGACGCCGAAAACCCGCTGGCTTGGATACAGGCGGACCACGTCGTCGATCTCGATCCGTCCGCGTGATTTTTCGTTCCGGCGCCCGTTGGGACACTCGTGAACCCACTTGAGGAGGACGAGGAAACGTGGCCGGACGAACCCGACGAGTTCGACCCCGATAGCCTCGGCCCTGACCCGCCCGATTCGACCCGATCGATTCGGGAGTCACTCGGCGCGACCGAAGACGTCTCCGACGACCTCTTCCGTGCGTTCTGGGCGTCCGTCCTGCTCCTCAACGTCGCGCTTGCGGCCCTCTCGATCGGCGCGATGCTCATCTATTTCCGTGGCGATTACGGGACCGGCGCTCCGGTTTCGCTTATCGGCGTCGTTGCGGCACTCGCGACCGCTCGCTATTACTGGCGGTTCAAGACCGGCCGATACACGGACGCCGACGCGCCGAACGACGACAGCCGCAATGAAAACGGGACCGCGACCGAGGAGGACGCGCGATGAGAACCGTCGAGCACCGTGGTGATCGATTTCTACTACTCAAACAGTCCGGCGATTCGAGCCTGGTCCGGGATCCCGAAACGGGGGCGGAGCAGTACCTGCCGAACGAGGAGTTGACCGTGACCGGTGAGTCGCCGTTGGTCGCCGCCGCGAGCGTCGTCGACGCCCCGGAGCGTCGTATTCTCACCGCTGTCCACTCCGAACGGATGCTCGGACTCCTGCTCGAACTCGATTCCGATGGCCCGATCTCCGTCCGGGAGATCCTCGGGCGATACGATCTCTGTGAATCCGACCTCCACGGGCGGATCGCGGAGCTTCGAGCTGCGGGGCTCGTCCAGGAAGCCGATATCGGGGGCGAGCGTGGGTACGCGGCAACCGACCTCGCAGGCGAGGGCCTGTCGGCGTTACGATAAGGTTCCGGCCGTCGCCGAGCGTTCGACGCTCGAGCGGTTCGTCGTCGGGTCCTTCCGGACCGCGATCAGATCGTCCGCCGCGCCGACCAGTTCCTCATCGTGGCTGACGACGATGATCTGTGCGACGCCGTGATCCGTCATCGATCCGATCAACTCGACCAGCTTGGAGACGTGCCCCGAATCCAGAAACACCGTCGGCTCATCGAGAATTAACGGCGGTGTCGGAGCCTCTCCGTCGATCCCTTCGGTGAGGAGCCGGTAGATCGCACACCGCAGCGAGAGGTTAAACAGCGCTCGCTCGCCCCCCGAGAGCTGATCGGGATCGAGCGGCGTCCCGTCCTTCTGATACACCGTCAGCTCGTATTCGCCGTCGAGTTCGATCCGCGCGTACGAGTCGTTCTGGTAGACGAGATCGAACGTCTCGTTGAGCATCGCCTCCAGCCGATCGACGTTCCGCTGGCGGAGTTCGTGTCTGAGCTCGGCGTAGGTGTTTTGGAGCCGTGCGGCCTCCTCGTAGAGTGATTCGAGCCGTTTGACGGTCGCCTCGAGCGCCGCCCGCTGTTCCCTGAGGGAGTCCAGCTCGTCGAGTTCGTTTCTGACCGCCCCGATCTCGTTTTGCAGTTTATCCCGCTTCTCGCGCTTTTCGGCCAGATACGGCTCGACCTTCGAGAGATACTTTTCGGCACGGTCTCTGTCAGCTATGGCCTCCTCGAGGGCATTCTCGTCGAACCCGTCTTCCAGTTCGGCTTTCCGCTCCCGTTTGTCGGTGAGGCGTTCGCGCCGCTGGTCGTTCAGTTCCGCCTCCTTTCTGCGGCGGTCACGCAACGTCTCGATTTCACGCTCGGCGTCGGCGATGTCGTCGAGAAGCGACTCGATTCGCTCGAAGCGCTCCCGGGCGTCGTCAAGCCCCGCTTTCTCCCGGTTCAGTTCGCCGATCGCGTTCCGCGCTTCGTCCGCGTCGGCTTCGTGTTCGTCGGCCTCCGTCTCGCGTTCGTCGGCCTCCGTCCAGTGTTCGTCGGCCTCCGTTCGGAGCGTTTCGACCCGTTCGGTCGCCTCCGCTATCGATTCACGGCGCTGTTCGATCAGCGATCGGACGTTCTCGCGGTTTTCAGCCGCTCGGTCGAGTTCGGCCGCGGTTTCGAGTAGCTCCTCGGCTTCCTCGAGTGTCGAATCCAGCGACGCTACCTCCGTTTCGGCGGATTCGACCTCCGTTTCGAGTTCAGCGACCCGTTCGCGATCCGCCTCGATACGGTCGACGTGTGGCGATCCGTCCACAGGTTGCCCACACTCCGGGCATTTCCCCTCCTCGAGCAACCGCTCGGCCTCCCGGACGCTTTCGCGAGCGTTCTTCAACTCCGTCCGCAGCTCCGCGAGGCGCTCTCTGGTCTCCGAGCGCTTCTTCCGGACGTCTTTACTGTACGCCTCCAACCGTTCCCGCTCGACCGGTGCGTCCTCGAGGGCTTGCGAGAGCGTCTCGATCCGTTCGTCTAAACCCTCGATCCGTTCGCGACGCTCGTCGAGTTCCGCCCGGTCGGACTCGATGTCGGCCTCTAGTTCCGCCGCTCGTTCCCGCTTCGCTTCGGCCCGTTCGCGGAGTTCCGCTGCCCGTTCCCTGGCGTTTTCGGCGTCGTTCGCGTGGCTTTGTGCCTCGAGTCTCCGCGCTTCGATCCGCTCGCGGACCCCATCGATTTCGTCCCCGAGGGTATCGATGCGCTCCGCGACGGCGTCGTGAGCGGCCTCGTCGAGGTCCGTCTCCGCGAGTGCCGAATTCAGCCTCTCATCGAGCGATTCGACCGTCTTTCGGAGCGATCTGATCCGGTTCTCGAGGTCGTCGCGTTCCCGTTCGGCGGCCGCGATCGCTTCGGTCAGTTCTTCGATGTCAGCGTCGAGTTCCTCGATCTCCTTTCGGCGCTGTTCGTACTCTTCGATCGTTTCCTCGGCGTCGGCGAGCGACTGCTCGGCAGCATCGCGTTCGTCCTCCTTTGTTTCGATCTCCTCCGTCAGCTCCGTCCGTTCTGCCTCTAAGTTGTTGAGCCGATCGGCGAGACCTTTGTTCTCCTTTTGTTCGATCGTCCGCTCGCGGTCGGCCAGGAGCTCGCGTTTTCGGTCCCGGACGCGCTTGACCCCGACGCGGGCGTCGCTGGCTCGTTCGCGGTAGGTTTCGAGCGTCCCGAGCTGGAGGAGATCGTCGATCATGTCCTGGCGTTCGCCGGGCGAAGCGTTGATGAGTTTGTTCACTTCTCCCTGCCGTACGTACGCGCAATTTACGAACGCGTCAGCGTCCATCCGAAGTAGACCTTGGATATGGTTTTCCACATCGGTTACCTGTTCGATCGGTCCCTCGGGTGTTTCGAGGACGCAGGTGGTCGTCTGTGCGGTCCCGCCTCTGAGTTTCACCTCCCGTTCGACGCGGTAGTCCGCACCGCCGTGGGTGAACGAAAGCGTCACCGCCATCTCCTCGGCGTCGTTCGCAATGGCGTCGTCGAGCGTCCCATCGATCGCCGCGGAGCCGTACAGCGCAAAGAAGCACGCCTCCAGCAGCGACGACTTACCGCTCCCGTTGACGCCGTGGATCACGGTGACACCGGATCGAAGCGACAGCTCCGTATCCGAGTGGGATCTGAAGTTCCGTATCCCGACCCGTTCGAACTTCACAGGTACTCCTCCATGGAGGACTGCCCGTCCGTCGCCGTGTCGCCGTTCCCGCCGATCGAATCGCCCTCCTCGTCCCCGCCATCGGTCGAGGTCCCGTCGGTTATTTCGGAGTGGGTCGCCGTATTGGCAGTCCGTTTCTCTCCGTTCCCGTCGGCCGGTTCGGCACCCGTGTCCGCGGCGTCCGCCGGGTTGTTCTCGTCCGAGGTGTCTTCACCCGAGGCGTCGCCGCCCGAGGATCGGAACGAGCCCTCCGCAGCGAGCAGTTCCTCGACGCGGTCTTCGACCTCATCGGCGACGTTCGCGTCCGCTACGGAGCCCGAGCGAACCGTCGCGTCGATATTCCGTGCCGCGTCGCTCAACTCCAGTTCCCTGAGGCGCTCCCTGACCGCCTCGTCGGGATCCGCAAACGAGACTTCGATCTCCGCGTCGTCGCTTTCGATCTCCCTGTGGTCTTTCACGCGGGCTACCAGTGCACCCGCTTCAGTGGCGAACGACTCGATCCGCGCCGGTGATACCGCGGCGCCCTCCCCTTCGAGCGTGACGTGAACGACCGCGTCCTCGAGGTCGTGTTCGCGGAGGCGTTCGTGAACGCGGTCGATCCCCTCTTGCTCGCCGAGTTCGAGGTCGACGAACACGAACGGTCGCGTCTCGATCCCCCGCCTGGAGATCCGGACGTCACCGTCGAACTCGACGAGGTTGTAGCCGCGATCCTCCCGCTCCCCCGAACTCGCGCGCTCCGTCGAGCCCGGATACGTGGCCCACGTCCCTCCGAGATCTTCGGTGGTTGGAGCGTGTTCGTCCCCCAAGAGCGCGGCGTCGAACGCGACCGAAGCGGATTCGAGTACCGCTTCGAGATCCCACTCGTCAGTGCCGAAATCGGGGACGAGTGGCTCGAACCGGCCGTGAGAGACCAACGCGGCGTGGTCGGCGTCGTGGGGCGTGAACTCGTATTCGAGGTCGTCGCGGCGGGACTTCGGAACGAAATCGAGCCCGTAGAACGCGGTGTCGCCGATCACGACCGGATCGTCGCCGAGCCGCGTCGCGAGCCCCGTCGCCTCGAAGAGATCCAGCCACTGGGCCGAGCGTTTGGCCTCGTGGTTACCGACGACCGCGAGAAACGGGATCGACGCCTCCGAAAGCGTTTCGAGGACGTCGAGCGTTCCCAGAAGCTCCGAAAGCCCGGGCCGCCTGTCGTGAAAGAGGTCGCCGGCGTGGACGACGGCGTCGACGTCGTCTTCGATGGCGTCCGAGACGACCCGGCGAAACGCCGAGAGGAAGTCCGCCTGACGTTCCGGGCTGTGATACTGCCGGTAGCCGAGATGGGTGTCGGCGGTGTGAAGCACCCGTGTCATCGGATAGGCGGTTCGTCGTGCCGGCTTAAATCGGTTCCGTGACCGCGGTGGAAGTGATCGCTACCCCCTGTAGAGCAATCCCGGGCGACCGTCGCATCGCCGGCCGCCGCACGACGGAACCGACGAAACGCCCGGAGTGCATCACGACCGGTGGTTTCGAGCTCCGGATCGTCCGTCGCTTCGATCGCCGCCGCCAGCTGTTCGAGGCCGACCGTCTCGACGAACCGGGCGGCGTCGCCGATGCAGTCGGTCGCCTCGCCAGCCCCCTCGATAACGGCTCGCTCACTGGACCCGGTCAGGCGACGTAGCGATGCTTTGACGCGGTTTGGTTCCGGACGGCTCTGGACCACGGTACGGACAGTTGGTTTCGCCGTCGTATAAAAACGTGAGCGTCGAGGCGGGGGACGACAACGTCCATACACCACTGGATCCGGCGTTCGGCCGACAGGGACGCCTGAGCCGTACCGAGTGGTTATGGAAGTTACTCGTGGTCCCTTTCGAGGCCTGAATCGAGCGTGTATACGCGCTTTCGCGCATCGGTGAACGAAAACCGTGATTCGACCGCGTCGACATCCTCGAGTCGGGCGATCGCATAGCGGACTGTCCGGGACGGGAGCATCGTTTCGGCCGCGAGTTGGCTCTGGGTGAGCCGACCGTTGTACTCGAGGACCTTCGCAACCAGTTTCGCGCTCGGGGGGAGATCGGTGACGGCATCCCAACCGACGGAGTCGCCATCCGTCTCTAGTTCCGTTGTACTCATGCTATCAACACGTATTTCATGACGGGTAATAATAGTTGCTATATTAAATAATTACCGAAAGTAATCAGACGGGCGGTTGAGACGGGATCCACACGGGCCACTCCGGCAGTCGGTCCCCTGTCGCTTCAGCCTCGAACGCGACCGGAGACAAGATGTGGCATGACCCGAAACCTCTTATGAGTACGAGCGCTATAAACCCGGTAATGACAGACACTGTTGACGACGTCGATCTCCCGTACGAGGACGGCGCGTCACAGCAGCAGAAACTCGAGACGCTCGAGGAACGCCTGGAGATCCTCGAACAGCAGAACGACGAGATGCGGGACAAGCTCCTCGACGCCAACGCCGAGAACAACAAATACCAACAGAAACTCGAGCGGTTGACCCACGAGAACAAGAAGCTCAAGCAGTCGCCGCTGTTCGTCGCGACGGTACAGGAACTCACCGACGAGGGCGTTATCATCAAACAGCACGGCAACAACCAAGAGGCGCTCACCGAAGTCACCGAGGGGATGCGCAAGGAGCTCTCCCCGGACTCCCGCGTCGCTGTGAACAATTCGTTGTCGATCGTCAAACAACTCGACAGCGAAACCGACGTTCGCGCCAGGGTGATGCAGGTCGACCAGTCGCCGGACGTCTCCTACGCCGACATCGGCGGCATCGACGAACAGATGGATGAGGTTCGCGAAACCGTCGAGATGCCGATCGAGAGTCCGGAGATGTTCGACGAAGTCGGGATCGACCCGCCGTCGGGCGTTCTCCTACACGGCCCGCCGGGGACCGGCAAGACGATGCTCGCGAAGGCCGTCGCCAACCAGACCGACGCCACGTTCATCAAGATGGCCGGCTCCGAGCTCGTCCACAAGTTCATCGGCGAGGGGGCAAAACTCGTTCGCGACCTCTTCGAGTTGGCCCGCCAGCAGGAACCAGCCGTCGTCTTCATCGACGAAATCGACGCGATCGCCGCCAAGCGGACGGAGTCGAAAACGTCGGGCGACGCCGAGGTCCAGCGAACGATGATGCAACTGCTCGCCGAGATGGACGGCTTCGAGGACCGCGGCCAAATTTCGATCATCGCGGCGACGAACCGCTTCGACATGCTCGATCGCGCCATCCTTCGGCCCGGCCGCTTCGACCGACTCATCGAGGTGCCGAAGCCGGACTTCGAGGGCCGCGAGATGATCTTCGAGATCCACACCCGCGGGATGAACGTCTCCGACGACGTCGACTTCGCGGAACTGGCCGACCTCGCAGCGGGCGCGTCCGGTGCCGAAATCAAAGCCGTCTGCACGGAAGCCGGCATGTACGCGATCCGTGACGACCGCGTCGAGGTCAGGACCGAGGACTTCGAGGGCGCTTGGCGGAAGATCCAACAGACCGAGGACGAGTCCGACGAGGTCTCGAAGACGTTCGCCTGATACCGGCTGTTTCGGACGGGCGAGCGACTGCTATTCGCGATGCCTCGTCGCCGTCCGCGGGGGTCTCACCGCTCCGAGCGGGCCGGGGCTGTTCAACGGAGGGTCTCCCGGTCGTCCGTCTCTCGGTGATGGATGGCTTCGATTCGACCGGAGTCGGGCCGGGGCGGCCGTCGGACGGGTCCCCTGACGGTGAGTCCCTCGCGTCGGCATCGGCGGGTTCTGGTTGTCTCGCTTGCGGTCCCGTCTCTGTGGGCGTACCGTGGCCTCACATGCGATGTGACGGGCAACGACACGGCGGTCCTCGTCGGTGCCGAACTGGTCGTGTTCCCGATCCGTCGTTTCGGGCTCCGAGCTCCGACGCCGAGCAAGCGATCGGAACTGAAACGCACTCCTGTGAACTACCCCACCCTGCTCGCGTCGACGCGCTCGCTGCGGGTGGGGTTTCTCGGTTCCGCGACGCTTTTTTTGCCGGACGGTCGGCTTGCACCGACAGTCCACGCAGGGAGCGTAGTCTCCGCAGGCGTCGATTCGGAGCGTCCCACTCCGAATCGGTGGTGACAGCGGGGTCCGTCTCGACCGTCCTTTTCGTCGGACTCTAAGCCGGGACGATGAGCAGTTGCCATCACGGTTCCAGCCCCCGGCTGGCACCGGTATACCTTCATGGACCGGAGTGCAAGCGCCTCTGTGACGGCGTGGACGAATCACAGAGCGATTCGTTCGCACACCGGAAATCTCCGTCCGGGGGCGTCCTCAGAAACGCTTGCGTTTCTGATGTGCAAAGGAGAGCTTCGCTCTCGTTAACGCCGTGTGTCCGCTCCGCGAACTGCGCCGCTCGTTGCGGACGGGGGCGTAGCGGCTTAATTCAGCTAAATCGGAAGCGGGTTGATCACAAATCCATCGGCTGAACACGCGGCCCCGCTCGTCGGGACAGTATGGCTGCCATCGGATACGGAGACGCCGATGGGATGTGATTCGCCTCAGAACAGGAGGAAGATCAGGTACGGGATTCCGAAAAGCAGCACCGTCATCCCGAGGAGTATGAGGCCATACGCGGCGGCGGTCCCCCCGGCGGAGACGAACGAATCGTGGCCGAGTTCCGATCGCAGGTCGGCGGCGTCCATACGCTACTGTTCGGGCGCGCTCAATTATAGCTGTCGCTCGCCGGAGAACAGCCCTGGGACACCCCGGCCGGCCGTCACGCGAGTATCTCGGCGATCCGTCGCGGCTCACCCGACAGCGAGGGATCGTCCTCGATCATCTGGAGCACTTCGTGATCGGTCACGTCCGGGTAGCTCTTTTGAGTCGCCTCCTCGATGAGTTCCTTTTCCATGCGGAACTCGGTACCTTCGTAGACGACGTCGACACCTTCCTGATCGAACGAGAGAACGGTCATGCCCGGCGTTGGCCGCTCTCGGATATAAGCGCCACGAGAGCGGCTCGGCCGTGATCGGCGTCGGACCTGCGTCAGACACCGCCGGAGAGATTAAGACACGCGGCGAACACAGATAGACCGTGTTCGGTTCGGATCCACTCGAAGAACTCGTGATCCCGGACGGGACTCACGTGGAAGAACACGACCTCGTCACCGACGGCGACGTCCTGATCGGCGGGCAAAGCGAGATCGAACTCGGGGTCCGAGGCGCAGGCGTCGTGGCCGGCGAACGCGTCAGTTTCGGCGGCGATATCGAGGCCGACGGTGACTGTCGGCTCGACATGTGGTGTGAAGTCGACGGCAACGTCCTCGTCGGGAACGACGCGTATCTCGGCGAGCGGGTCCACATCACCGGCCAACTCATCGTCTCCGGTGACCTCGATATCGGTGACGATGTCGACATCGACCAGGGGTTCGAAGCCAACGGCTGGATCGTTATCAGAAACCCGATGCCGACGATCGTCTTTCTGTTCGTCTACCTCTCTCACCTGCTGCGGATCGGCGAGGAGGAGGCCGCCGAGGAGGTCGCGACGGCGGCGTTCTCGAGCGACCGGGAGGCCGACCCGGCGCGCATCCCACGCGGGTCACGCGTCTCCGACGACGCCTGGCGCGTTTCGACGCCGGCGACCATCGGCGACGGCTGTCGGCTCCACGGCAACATCCGGGCCGCCGAGATCGACGTGGGGAGCGACACCGAGGTGTTCGGCAGTCTCCGCTCGAAAGGCCCGATCCGGGTCGGCCGCGGAACCGTCGTTCACGGGGACGTGACGACCCGCGGCGGGGACGTGCGGATCGAACCGGGTGTCGTCGTCCGCGGCGATATCGCCTGTGAGGGGTGTGTCCTCTCCGAGGCCGCAGAAGTCGACGGAACGATCCGGGCCCGCGGGGGGATAACCTTCGAGGAGCCCTCTGCCCCCGAAACGAAACCGGCTCCCGAGGACACCGGAGGACCCGGTGACGGTCCGAGCGACGCGGAGCCAGGGGGCGAATCGGGGGAATCCGGACCGAAAGACGACACCGCCGCCCCGAAGCCGGCGGTCGTCCCGCTCGGCGAGGGAAGCCTCTCCGTCCCGGGGATGGCGTCCAAACCGGCCGTGCGACCGATCGAGGACAGCGACATCGAGTGGGGCTCCGACGAAACGAACGGCCGGGACGACGGATCGGGTATCGCGGCCGTCATCACGGAGGCGGAATCGGAGACCGGCTCAGGCCCCGACGACGATCGATAGCGGTTCGATGGGTTCCGGGACACATATACGCGTGCCTCCGGTAGCCGTGGTATGCTTTCGGTTGCCCTCGCCGGCAAGCCCAACGCCGGCAAGTCGACGTTTTATAAGGCCGCCACGAGGGCCGATGTGGATATCGGTAACTACCCGTTCACGACGATCGACGCCAACCGCGGCGTGAGCCACGTTCGAACCGGGTGTCCCTGTCTCGATCTGGACTCGCGGTGTGACGCGGAGAACTGTCACGACGGCAAGCGCTACGTTCCGATCGAGTTGCTCGACGTGGCCGGACTGGTTCCGGGAGCCCACGAGGGGAAAGGGCTCGGCAACCAGTTCCTCGACGAGTTGACGAACGCGGACGTGATTCTCAACGTCGTCGACGCCTCGGGAGCCACGAACGAGGAGGGCGAACCGGTCGAACCCGGATCGTACGACCCCGTCGATGACGTCCGGTTCGTCGAACGCGAGATGGACCTGTGGCTCGCAAGCATCATCGACCGCAACTGGGAGACGATCGAACGACAGTCCCGTTCCCCGGAATTCGACTTCGAGGAGACGTTGACGGACACGCTGACCGGGGTCGGTGCAAGCGAACACGACGTGGCAGCCGTCCTCAGGGAACTCGAGTACGAGACTGACCCGATGGCCTGGACGGACGACGACCGCGAGGCGCTCGCCCGACTGCTCCGCGTCCGGACGAAGCCGATCGTCGTCGTGGCGAACAAGGCTGACATCGCCCCGGAGGGTAACATCGAGCGCCTCCAGGGGGCGGCCGACCGCGTCGTCCCGTGTACGGCGGAGGGGGAACTCGCCTTGCGGAACGGTGCCGACGCCGGGATCGTGGAGTACGACCCCGGCGACGAGAAATTCGACATCGTCGAAGGGGTCTCCGATGCACAGCGCGACGGCCTCGATCGGATCCGATCAGTCCTCGAACAGTGGGGCGGAACCGGCGTCCAGGCGGCACTCGACGAGGCGGTGTACGACGTTCTCGATCGGATCACAGTGTATCCGGTCCAAAACGAGACACACTGGACGGACGGTCGGGGGAACACGCTTCCGGACGCCTTTTTGTTACCAGCCGGCGCGACGCCGATCGATCTCGCGTTCGCCGTCCACTCGGACATCGGGGAGGGGTATCTTCACGCCGTCGACGCGCGGGCGAACCGCCGCATCGGCGAGAGTCACGAACTCACCGAGGGCGACGTCATAAAAATCGTTTCCACGGCCACGTAGAACGGAACTGGCTATTCCCGGGGCCGATACTCCATCGAGCGATAGCGCACGAAGTTGACGGCGGCGAACAGGGCCATCGTCGTCGGAAGCGCGACAGTGATGCCGAACAGGACTGCGTTCCCCGGCGTAACGGTGACGAATACGAGGACGACCGCCGTCGCGACGACCGTCAGAACGACGAGCGCCACGACCCAGACCGACTGGCGGGTTAGGAACCCGGTCGGTTCCCGAGTGAAAAGCAGTCGGTCAATCACGACGGCCAACAGCCCAAGCGCGGTCACGACCGCGCCGAGGGCGAACGCGGTGGCGACGCTTGAACCCCCGGCCGCCGGCGCGGATCGGGTGAACGAAAAGAGCCCGATGAACGTAGTGGAGACCCCCAGATACAAAAGAAGCCAGAGCCCGGCGCCGGTAGCGATCCGTCGTTGGGTAACCGAACCGTTCTTCATCGTCCGTACGCGGGAGGTCAGGGGAGTTAACCGTTTACACTGGATGTAGAACGCTCCCGAAACGGTGTGTCCACCCTCAATGCTATTGTCAACGAGTCCTAAACTGGGGGTATGCTGAACGATCGATTGTCGGGAAGAACTCCATCAGCCACCGTTCACGGCGGGATATCGATCATCGGAGCCCTCCTCGCCGTCTTTCTGTTTCCGAAATTCGCTCCGGTCTGGCTCCTCCAACTGCTCGGCGCCGTTTCGAGCGTCCTGCATCCGGTGGTCGGGCAGTTCCTGTACGGCATCTGCAATCGCGAGTGGATCGCCGGCGCGATGTTCGCCGGCGGATATATAAAGAGCGCCATCGACCAACTCGATGACGAACGTGAGTTCACTGCGGCCGAACGGGACGCATTCGAGTCCTTCGCCGAGGACGTCGCGGCGATGTCCGTTCCTTCCGGCTCGAGCGCCGGCCCGATGGCCGGGACGAACGTCAAAGTCATCAGCGGCGGCCGAAGCGACACCGATCGCCTCGGTCAGGTTCGGAGTCGGTACCGCGACACGGTGATGTCCGTCCCGGGGTACGGTTCGGTGTACGGCGACACCATCGACGAGAGCATCGCCGCCGAATTCGGCGACGAACTCGCGGCCGCGGTCGTCGACGGCGCGCAGTTCACACGCCCGATCCAGGGGATGTTGGTAGAACAGGCGTCGACCTCGAAACGGGAGCGGGAGCAACATCTCGAAACGCTCGCGGTCGAACGACGTTCCGTCGTCGACGCGGGGACGCGCCTCGACGAGTTTGACCCGTTGCTCGAGCGGACTACCCCTCGAAATCTCCCGCAGCGATCCTTCGAGGGACTCCTCGAACACGAGGCGGATCTCAGCCGCGCGACGACGGAGTGTCGACAACTTCTCGAGGATCGTCAAGAGCGGATCCACAGCGAAAACCGCCGGGCGGGACGTCGGTACGACCAAACGTCGCTGCAGGAATACCTGTATCGATCGCTGGAAACACCGTTTCCGGTGTTGTCGACGATACTGGATCGAATGAGTACGCTCCGGGACCGCCGCGGAGCGGTCGTTCGATCGATCGCCAGGCGGCACTGACTTCCGTCGGACGGAACCACCGGGAACGCGACGGGATCAAACGAACGCGCTGAAGGCGTCGATACGGGAGTATTTATACTGTCACGACCTTCGGGCCACGCATGGATCCGGACGACGTCCGCCGCGACTGGGCCGAACGCGACGGGAAGTTCTCGCCCGCGTACTACGCCGAAATCGGGCCGAACGAGGTGAGCGAAACGCTCGCGAACGTGCTCGCACACTACGTCGACGAGGACGCCGCGATACTCGAAGTCGGCTGCGGATCGGGTCGACACCTCGCGACGCTTCTCGACCGTGGGTTCGAAAACCTCACCGGGATCGATATCAACGGTGACGCCTTCGAGGTGATGAAAGAACACTACCCACGACTCGCCGAGACGGGGACGTTTCACACCGCCTCGGTCGAATCTTTCCTCCCCGAACGTCCCGACGACGAGTTCGACGTCGTCTACTCGGTCGAGACGCTCCAGCATGTCCACCCTGACGACGAGTGGGTGTTCGGGGCGCTGGCACGCGTCACCGGCGACCTGCTCATCACCGCCGAAAACGAGGGAAACAGCCCGAACCGGGGGCGTGGCGACGACGCCGTGAGCTACGTCGACGGCGAGTTCCCGCTGTATCACCGCGACTGGAACGCCGTCTTTGGGGAGCTCGGGCTCGCGGAACTGATCCACGAACCGACGTCGAGGGATACGATACGGGTGTTTCGAGCCGTCTGAATCCGACTCCTCCGATTCCGTCGCCCGCCGCAGCGCTCCACTGTCCGTCGATCCCGCGAGATTCAAGTCGGAGCGCCCGGTACGCTCGGCCGTGGCAGTCTCTTTCGACCTCTTCGGGACGCTCGTGACGGCGGAGGTGCCGGCGGATCCGGCCGAAGCGGTCGCCGCCGAACTTCGCGAACGCGGCGTGGCAGTACCGCCCGATTTCGGCGACGCGTACCGCCAAATGCATATCGATGCGCCGGAGGGCGCGGAGGTACCGCTCCCGGCTCACGTCGCCGCTGCACTCTCATCGCGGGGGGTCGACGCGCCGAACAACGCCGCCCGCCGGGCCGTCGTCGCCGCCTTCGATCCGACGGTCCGCCGCCGCGAGGGCGCACACGAGGCGATCGAGGCCGCGGCCGAACGGGGCCCGGTGGGGCTCTGTTCGAACTGTAGCGTCCCGGAACTCGTCGGTCGGACGCTCGTCCGTGCGGACCTGCGCGGCTCCTTCGATGCGGTCGTCACGAGCGTCGGCTGCGGGTGGCGGAAACCCGACCGGCGAGCTTTCGAGGCGATCGCACGCCGACTCGACGTCGATACTCGGGATCTCACCCACGTCGGTGACGACCCCGACACGGACGGCGGGATCGAGGCGGCCGGCGGCCGCTTCGTCGACGTCGACGCGACGCCGCTTCCGTCGCTTTCCCTTGGGGAGCCCGGGCCGTGACCGATCCGGGAACCGCCCTCGTCGTCGCCGTCGCGCTCGCTGCGGTGCTCGACGCCGTCGTCGGGGAGCCGCCGGCCGGCACACACCCCGTCGCGCTCCTCGGCCGAGCGATCGGGTGGCTCGAACACCGCCGCCTCGGCGTCCCGAGGCTCGCCGGAACCGTCTACGCCGTCGCGGTCCCGGTCGGATACGCGGCCCTCGCCTACGGCGTCGTGTGGACCGTCGCGCGAGCCTCGGTTCCGCTCGCGGCTCCGGTCGCCGCCGGACTCGTCCTGTGGGTGTCTTCGAGTCTCCGGTTGCTCATCGTGTCCGGCCGGAGAGTCATCGAAGAAAGCGGAACTGAGATCGACGCTGCCCGGTCATCGCTGCGCGCGTTGGCCGGCAGGGATGCTTCGGCGCTGTCGCCGGAACTACTCCGAAGCGCGGCCGTCGAGAGCCTCGCCGAAAACCTCTCGGACGGTCTCGTTGCGCCGCTTTCGGCGTTCCTCGCGCTGTCTTTCGTCTCGATCCCCGCGGCGGCCGCCGGTGCGGCCTTCGTCAAGGCCGCCAACACGATGGACTCGATGCTCGGCTATCCCGGCCCGTTCGGCTGGGCGAGCGCCCGCCTCGACGACCTCGTCATGTTCGTTCCCGCACGCCTCTCGGCGGTGTGTCTCGGGCTCGGAGCGGGCGACCCCGACGCGCCGTTTCGGGCCCGGCGATACGCACATAAACCAGCGTCCCCGAACGCCGGATGGCCGATGGGCACCCTCGCCGCCGCTCTGAACGTCCGGCTCGAAAAACCCGGTGCGTACGTCCTCAACGACGTCGCCGACTATCCGACGGTCGCGGACGGTCACGAGGCACTCGCCGCAGTTCGCCGGGGTGCGTTCATCGCCTACGCCGCCGCAGTCCTCGTCGGGGTGATCCGATGGCTTTGAAAACGATCGCCGGGGGCGTCCGCGGCGGCGGCGCGTTTCTCACCCGCCTGCCGGTCCCCGCCGGGGAAGCCGATTGGGATCGGTTCCGGGCGTTCCCGGCCGCGTTCCCGCTCGTGGCGTATTTTATCGGCGCGCTCGCGGCGTTCCCGTTCGTCGTTCCGGGACTCCCGACGCCGACCGCCGCGTTCGGGTACCTACTCGTTCTCGTCCTCGTCGTCGGAATCCCGCATCTCGACGGCGTCGCCGACGTCGGGGACGCGATGGCGGCCCACGGCGCGGACACGGCCCGAACCGCGCTGAAAGACACCGCAACCGGCGTCGGGGCGATCGTCGCCGTCGCGACCGTCGTAGGGGGGCTCGTTCTCGCCGCGCTCGGCCTCGGAGAACTCCCTGTCCGGGCGGCGGTCGCCGTCGTCATTGCCGCCGAGGTTGGCGCGAAGCTCGGGATGGCGACCGTCGCCTGTCTCGGCACCGCGGCCCACGAGGGGTTCGGATCGGGCTTCACCGAGCGGGTGGACCCGCCGCTGCTCGTCGGGCCGACCCTGGCCGCGCTCCCGGCGGCGCTCGTCGTCGTCCCGTTCCCGACCGGGATCGCCGTCGTCGCTGTCGGCCCGCTCGTCGCCGTGGGTCTACTCCGGTGGGCCGACCGCACCCTTGGCGGCATCAACGGGGACGTCTTCGGCGCGACGAACGAGCTCGCACGCGTTCTCGGGCTTCACGTGGGGGTGATCGCGTGGACGCTCTCGTGATGGCCGGCGGCGCGGGGACCAGACTCGATCGCGGCGAAAAGCCGCTGTTCGCGATCGCCGGCGAGCCGATGATCGACGGAGTCCTCGGGGCGCTCGAGGCCAGCGGGGTCGAGACGGTCTACGCCGCCACGTCCCCACGGACCCGGGAGACGACCAGCCGCCTCGACGGCCGGGTTCGGATCATCGAGACGGGCGGCGAGGGGTACGTCGCTGACCTGACCGACGCCCTCGACCACGTCGGACGCCCGGTCCTCACCGTCGTCGCCGACCTTCCGCTGCTCGCTGCTGCACCCGTCGATCGCGCGATCGACACCTACGACGGCGGCGCGGTGACGGTCTGTGTCCCGGCCGCGCTCAAGCGCCGCCTCGGCGTCAGCGTCGACACGACCCGCACACACGAAGGGGTCGAACTCGCGCCGACCGGGCTGAACGTCGTCGGCGAGCGCGACGACGAGAGGATCCGCGTGAGCTACGACGCCCGGCTGGCGGTCAACGTCAATCGGCCGGACGACGCGGCGGTCGCGACCGCCCTCGCGACTGGGAGGGTGACGGATGGACCCTGACAGCGTCGATAGCGTGGGTCGGGTCCCACACGGGTCGAGCGACGACCCTGACGTGCTCGATCTGAGCGCGAACATCAATCCCCACGTCCCCGAGGGAACGCGTGCGGTCTACCGGGAGGCGTTCGAGGCCGCCCGATCCTACCCCAACGACGACTATCCGGCGTTCCGTGTGGCGGCGGCCGACTACGTCGGCTGTGCGTCGGAGGACGTCGTTCCGACCCCGGGCGGACTTGCGGCCATCCGGCTCGCGATCGGGGTGACGGTCTCGCCCGACGACCGCGTTCTCGTTCCGGCGCCGTCCTTCGGGGAGTACGTCCGCGAAGTCGAGTTGGCGGGCGGCGAGGCAGTCGTCGTCCCACACGAGGAGCTTCACAGGCACGACCCGACCGGGTACGCGATGGCGATCGTCTGTACGCCGAACAATCCGACCGGCGACTGCCCTTCCGAATCGGCGCTTCGGTCGTTTGCGGATCGGTGTGGCTCGTCGGACACCGTCCTGTTGGCCGACGAGGCGTTCTTGGGCTTTACGGACCGGCCGTCGCTCGCCGGACACCCGGCTGTCGTCGTCGCCCGGTCGCTCACGAAGCTGTTCGGGCTTCCCGGCCTCCGGGCCGGTTTCGCCGTTGCGGACGGACGCCTCGGCGACCGGCTCCGGACGGCCCGGCCGGCGTGGTCCGTCGGCGGGCCCGCCGCCGCCGTCGGCACACACGCCATGCGGGACCGGGAGTTCGTCGAGAGGACGCGGCGCCGCATCGAGCGCGAACGGACGCACCTCCGGGAAGGGCTCGAAGCCCGGGGATTCGACGTCCGGCCTTCGGAGGCCCCGTTCGTCCTGTGTGCCGTCGACGAGCCGGTGGCCGATCTGCTCTCGGCGTGTCGTGAACGCGGCGTCGTTCTCCGGGACGCGACGACGTTTCGAGGGCTCGAAAGCCACGTTCGGATCGCCGTCCGGAGCCGCGAAGCGACCGAAGCGCTGTTTTCGGCGCTCGACGATCGATGACGTTCGAGTTCGAACGGACGGCCGGTCGACTGTCCGTCCGGCGTCCGGGCACTCGGTGGCTCTCAAACGGTTTCGACGGCGGCTACGCGAGCGCTGACGCCGCCCACAACCTCACTGTGCCGGACGGGTTCGACCGGACGGATCTCAGCGCTTACACGGCCGAACGGCTGGGTTCGGTTCCGGCCGGCCCAGTGCTTTTGACCGGCGTCGAGCAGCGCCACGCCCGTGCAGCCCGATACGGCCCGATAACCGCCGCCGTCACAGCCGGACTATCGAACCCCGCGTTGCTCCCGGTGAGTGACTCCCCTGACGACCGGCCGACGATCCAGACGGGTGGCGATCGGCCGGGAACCGGAACGGTGAACCTCCTCGTGGGATCGGAGGCACCGCTCACTGATGGCGGGTTGGCCGGGCTGCTCGCCACGGCCGTCGAGGCGAAGACGGCGACACTCACTGCGCTCGCGGCGTGTACCGGAACGACGAGTGACGCGGTCGTTGTCGGCTGTCCGGTGACCGACGGCCGCGCGGAGTTCGCCGGCAGCGCAACCAAAGTCGGGAACGCGGCGCGCGTCTGTGTCCGGGACGCGCTATCGGCGGCGCTCACGGCCCGCTACGGCGATAGCCCGCCGGATCCTCGGACGGCGGAGCATGTGACGCGTACGTCGGGTTCGGCGACGGTGTTTCGCCCGTAGGTAGTCACAGTTCCCGCATCGCGGCTCCCGCCCCGGCGGCGACGAGCGCGCCGACCGCACACAGCGCGAGCCCGGGTGCGAACGAGCCGGTCGCATCACGGAGCGCGCCGATGATCACGGGACCGAGAAACCCCCCGATCTCGCCGACGGCGAACACGAGTCCGACGGCGGTACCGGTCAGCGCCGCGCCGATCCCGTCGAGCTCGACGGGGATCGACCGGATCAGCGGCGAGAGCCCGCCCATACCGAGGCCGACCAGCGCGACCGGGACGACAAGCAGGAGCGCGACGGCGGGTTCGAAAAAGAGGCCGACAATCCCGAGACAGGCGACGCAACCACAGACCACGATCGCCCCTCGGGTCCGGTCGAACCGTTCGGCGAACGCCGGAACGACGAGCACGCCGACGACCTGTCCGACGACGAGGACCGCCGTCACGCCGCCGGCGAGGGCAGGGTCGACCCCCCTCGTCTCGAATAACGTGACGAGCCATCCTTGGAGCCCGTGGAGCACGAACAGGTACGCGGTTCCCAACACGACCAACAGCCGCAGGTCGCGGTGGGCGAACACCGATCGAACGTCGCCGGCGAACGACGACAGCGAAAACGATCCGTCGCCGTCGGTCTCGTGGCCGCCGGCCGGGACGACCCACGCCAGAAGCGCCCAGACGACCGCGAGCGAAACTGTCGCCGCGCCGCTGACAAAAAACAGCGGTCGCCAGCCGCCGAGGGCGGGGCCGATGACCGGCCGTCCGAGCGCGAACGCCGTCGCGCTGCCCGCATACGAGGCCACGAGATACACCGACGCCGCCCGCCCGACGAACTCCGCAGGGTACAGTTCGGCGGCGAGTTTGGGGAGCCCGAAGGTGAGACCGGTCGCCCCGACGCCCATGACAAGAGTCAACGCCAACATCGCAGCGAACCCCTCGGCGCTGCTCCGACCGAGTTGTCCGATCCCCGCGAGGGCGATGCCGACGCCGATCCCCGTCCGTGCTCCGACGCGGTCGATGACGAGTCCGCTCAACAACCCGAGCGGGATGTACGTGAGGGGGATCGCGCCGGCGAGGACGCCCGCCTGTGTCCCGCTCAAATCCAGCGCGTCGATGATCGGTGCGAGGTAGGCCGGAAGCGAAAACCACACGAACAACAGCGCCCCGTATCCGATTCCGCCGGCTGTGAGCAGCGCCGCGTTCTCGATCGTCGTCGGACGACGGTCCATCGGCCGCCGGTTCGGGGCAACCGCGTATATGCCCTGCTGTCCGCAGTCGGTCGTCTTTGACGCTTGCGATATGATTTAAAAGCCCGGCACTAACTTTCGGTATGGCCTCGACGTACACCTGCGACGGTTGTGGTGCGTCGCTCGGGTCGGTCGATGACCTCCACCGCGAGCCGACGACGACGGGCCGGTCGTGGTACTGCGGGTACTGTCGGACGCCGATCCCCGGAATCGTCGGTGAGCGCCTCTCCCACCGTCGGGACGGGTCGCCGACGGATCGGTGACCCGATCAGAAACGAACGCTCCGCCGGTCACCGACGGCGTTCGAGCGGGACCTCGCTCCCCGATATTCGGGAAATCGAAGTATTCATCGGACGGGAGCGGCATCTACGGCTGATGAGTCATTTCTCGACAACCGAGCTACTCGACCAATTTGAACGCGACGATAGGAACTACCTAGAAGTGCTTAGCGAGGACTCGTTGAGCGTCGAAATCGCACGGTATCCCAACCCCGAGCCGAAGACGCCGCATAAAAGTGATGAACTCTACGTTGTTCTGTCCGGTTCCGGGATGGTTCAGGTCGGAAACGAGCGGTATGCCGTTGCTGAGGGTGACGTGGTGTACGTCGAAAAGGGACTCGAACACGACTTTTTCGACATCGAGGAGGAAGTAACGGCCCTGGTCGTCTTTCCGAACTCCGGCGACTCCGTCCTCGATTGACGCTCCGGGGGACTCGGACCGCTTCGGCCAAGGTTGCTGAACTCGTTTTTCGCATCCACCGCGCCCCCGCTATCAGTCGGTGGCGTTTGGGCGACACCACCGCTTCCCCTCAGTCGTCCGGGACACCGGCGTCGGGGCGATACCCCCGACTGACGCGCTTCCAGACGCCGGTTTTGAACCGGTAGTAGTTGAGCGTCGCCGGAACCGTCGTCTCGGCCACGAAGGAGAGATAGAGCCCGTAGAGCCCGAGTGGGGTCACCGATCCGACGTAGACGAGCGGGATCGCGACCCCGAACATGCCGACCACCTGGCTCATGAACGGCCACCGGGTGTCGCCGGCCGCATCGAGCGGGCCGGCCGACCCGCCGGAGATTCCCTGGAACACGACCGCCGCGCTCGCGACGCGGACCAGATCGACCGCGATCGGAATCGCGGGTGCGGTCGGATCATCGACGAACAGCCGGACGATGGGGTCGGCGAAGACGAACACGAGCACCCCGGAGACAGCGTAGACCGCGACGGAAAAGCGGATGATGTCGCGGCCGTACGCCTCCGCCGTGGCCTCCGACCCGGTCCCGAGTTCCTGGCCGACGAGACTCGATGACGCGAGGCTGAACCCCCAGCCAGGGGTGTTCATGATCCCCCAGATCCGGCGGGTGATGACGAACGCGGAGACGACATCGCGGCCGAAAACGTCGAGCACAGCGAACATCGGGAGTTCCGCGACAGTCCACACGAGGTTTCTGCCTAACACCGGTAGCCCGATCGAGACGAGATCGGAGACTGTGGCCGGGTCGATGTACGTCCCGGTCGGATCGACGGTGACCGGGAACGCCCCTGCGCCGGGGAACCGGCCGACCGTGAGGCCGATCGCGAACGCGGCCGCCACGCTGACGTTCGAAAGCACGGTTCCAAGCGCCGCGCCAGCGACGCCCATCCCAAACCCGAAAATGAACACGGCGTTCAAAACGACGTTCAACACCGCACCACCCGCACGGAGCACCATCGCGGTGTAGGCGTCGTCCGCGCCGACCAACGTCCTGCTTCCGACGATCGTCAACCCCGCGAACGGGATCCCGAAGGCCACGACACGGAGGTACTCGCCCCCCAGTTCGATAGTCCGCGGGTCGCTGCTCAGTAACTCGATCAACGAGGGGCCAAACCGCCAAAACACCGCGGTGAGCGGAACCGACACGACGACGAGGAGAAGTGCGCTCGACCGGACGGCCAACCCGAGTTCGTCGCGGGCGTCCGCGCCGTAGCGCTGGCTGACGAGGGCGATCGTTCCGCCGGCGACGCCGCTGCCGACCGAGAACGCCAGCCCCCATAAAGGCCCCGCGATACCGACACCGGCGATGGCCGCCGACCCGACAGCGATCCCGACCATCGCGACGTCGACCGCGTTCTTCGACATCCGGGCGATCCCGGTGAGAATACGGGGCCACGCGAGGTCCGTCGTCCGTCTGGCCCGGGTCTCGTCTATCAGTCCGGCCCGCGCGAGGGCGAGTCCGATCGCGAGGATGCCCAGACGGAACGGGTTCGGCAGGGAGGACACGAGGTGGCGGTAACTGACCGGCCTCCCGGGCAAAACTCTTCCCGTCCGAGTCGAGACGCAATAGTGACGTACCCCCCGATCGAAAGCCGATTCGAGATGTCAGAGAACACTTCGATGTACGGAAAGACGGGCGCGACGGTCATCGTCGTCGCGGCTATCGTGTGGGCTGTCGCAGTCGTGCTCGGCGAATCCGGTGCCGGCCCCGACGCGATGACGCAAGGTATCGGCTACGTTGGCCTCGCGCTGCTCGCGGTCGGGATGATCGCGCTCTCGGCGATGCTCGTCGGCATCTACGCCGAGGAGGAGTCGTAGCTACCGTTCCGGCGGATCACGGCCTCCCTCCAACACGGTTTCCAGCGCCCCCATTTTTCCGTTTCGTCGCCGATACGCCGCTGTCAGCCAGTATGCGAGACCGTACGCGGCGATGGTAAAGACCACCGCGATGATGAGGTTTCCGGCTACCAACCGGACGACGATCTCCGGCCCGGCGGACAACGAGAGGTCCGATCGGGTCACCCCTTCGACCGGCCCGAGAAGCGTCGATCCGAGCCAAAAGCTCGCCCCGTAGACGCCCCACTTCACCGCCGGGTTCAACACCAGTACGGACGAAAACAGCGCGAGTTTCGAGACTCCGGCGAACAGGTGTGCGATGACGAAAAACAACAGTATTCCGACGCCCAGCGTCGGGAGAGAGGTAATAAACACGCCGAGCGCGAAACTCCCGGCGACCTGTCTCGACGTGTACTCGCCGTCGAGTGCCTTCTCGAGCTCCAGGCGAAGATCCGTTTTTATTGACCTGGCCGAGGCTCGGAGCCGACTCATTGCGATCGTCTACCGTACCCAGCCGAAAGAACCTGTCGAGAGCGCCGGACGGATCGACACCGCCCGCTCATTCGCCCTCGTCCGTGACGAGCGAGAGGCGGTACTGATCGCCGCGAAACGCGACGTCGAGTTCGGCCCCGGTCGTCGGGTCCGCGTCGGTTCGCGCCTCGATCACCCGGACGAGTTCCGCCAGCCCGGCGGAGGGACCGGTCCCGTCGGACCCCGGATCCCACGACACACAGTGCTCGACGTGCTCGTTCTCGATTCCGGTCTCGACGACACCGACAGCCTCGACGGACAGGGAATCGACGGCCAATCGAAGCTCCGGTTCCTCGAACGTTGTCGGTCGCAGCGAGAGCCGCACCGTCGTCCCCCGACACTCCGCACCGGGGTCGGACACACACCCGGCGAGCGGGAGGGCTACAGAGAGGAGACAGATACGCCGTCGGGTCGGCATTACGTCAATCCGTGGGGGATCGGTCCGGATGTGTGTTGTGGTCGTGTTCCCCCCGGGATGCCCCCGTTTCGGACTCCGAGTCCCGGCGGCGAAGACGCGGTGGTGGCCGACGGGATGTTCCCGGCAGCGGCGGAGACGACCAGTAACACGCGCTATCGGAGCAGGCTCCGGAGCCGACCGAACACGCCCCCGTCGTCGCCGGCGAGCAACCGAAGCACCGCAGCAGTGCTGTTTCCGACCGACTCGGGGTCGTTTCCGGCGGCCGCGGCGGCCTCGGGATCTTTCAACAGGTGGCCGGTCGTGAGACAGACCACGTCCTCGCCGCTGCCGACGACGCCGGACTCGCGGAGCTTTTTGAGACCGGCGATCGACGCCGCGGAGGCCGGTTCGACGCCGACGCCCTCGGCGGCGATCTCGCGTTGGGCGTCGGTGATCTCCGAATCGGAGACGGCGACCGCCGTCCCACCGGTTTCGCGTATTCCCGGCAGCGCCTTCGGCGCGTTGACCGGGTTCCCGATCCGGATCGCCGTCGCGATCGTCTCGACGTCCTCCCAGCGACGGGTGTCCTCGAGTCCCTCCTCGATAGCCTCGACCATCGGGGCCGCCCCCTCGGCCTGAACGCCCGTCAGTTTCGGGACATCCCCCGGAGCGAGGTCGCCGCCCGCGACCATCTCCCGGAAGCATTTATATAGTGCGGCGGTGTTGCCGGCGTTTCCGACGGGGAGGACGATCCGGTCGGGAAACCGGCCGTGGTCCTCGTAGAACGACTCGAGGATCTCCAAACCGATCGTCTTCTGGCCTTCGAGCCGGAAGGGATTCAGCGAGTTGAGCAGGTACACCTCTCCTCGATCCGCGAGCTCTTGGACGATGTCCAGACAAGCGTCAAAGTTGCCGTCGACCTCGAGAATCCGGGCGTCGTGAAGGCTCGCCTGTGCGATCTTGCCCGCAGCGACCTTCCCCGCCGGCAGCAACACGAGCGTCTGGATACCCGCCCGCGCACCGTAGGCGGAAAGGGCGGCGGAAGTGTTGCCCGTCGAGGCACACGCCAACCGGTCGACGTCGAGCGTCTCCGCGACGCGGACGCCGACGGTCATCCCCCGGTCTTTGAACGATCCGGTCGGGTTCATCCCCTCGTGTTTGATCCGAAGGTTCCGGACACCGATCTCCTCGCGGAGCCGCGGCATCCGGTGTAGGGGGGTGTTTCCTTCGGGGAGCGTGACGCCTTCCTCGAAGGGTAACGCGGCGTTGTAGCGCCAGACACCCGTTCCCTCGAACTCGTCGAACGTGGGATAACGGTCGTATCGAACCTCGAGAAGTCCGCCGCAGTCCGGGCACGTGTAGATGATTTCGTCGAACGGTGGATGGGACTCACCGCACTCGATGCAATGAAGCCAGACGCCGTTTTCGGCGTTTTCGGGCGCGTCGGGCCGGTCGGGGAGCGCGAGATCTGCCATTATCGACGTTGCGGTTCGGAGTCGCAAAAAGGGGCCGCTTTCCGTACGGCCGTCCGCTTTGCTCCGTCAGTCCGTAGCCCTCCCCGCGAACCCGAGCTTTTCGATGCACTCACGCATCTCCTCGACGTCGGTGTGTTTATGGAGGACGGTCGGCGAGTCACAGTAGTATATCTCGCCGTCGAACCGCAGTGTCAACTCCTCCGTAGAGCCCAAGACCTCGGTTCTGACGACGAACCGTTTACCGTTTTCGAGGCCGGAAAGCAGCTCGTCGGCCGTTCGTTCACCCGGTTCGATAACGGTCGGCTCTGTCATACGGCGTTTAACGGGTTGGCGGTACTTTATTTGTAGGACTGCCGGTGACCCCCAGTAGAGCGTTCGGGGAAATGCGTCGGCGGACACCTCCACGGCTCCCGATCCGGGCGCTACCCGGGGTGGTGTCGAAACGCTTTGAGACACCCTCGGTCGAAGGTCCGTGAGGGCGCTGTCGAACACGGTCGAGACGGGGCGATAACGGGCGGGGCGCGCTTCGAGTTCGACGGCCCCAAGCCGGAGCGATCGGCCCTACGGGAACTCGTCGATCCGTTCGTGGACGTACGCGGTCCATTCCTCAAGCGTCTCGTGCATCGACTCGCGGGCTTCCTCCGGCGGCGTCGCCCGGTACTGGTAGACGTGGCCACCGCTGTCGAGCAGCCGGCGGCGACGGTTCGTGAGGCCCTTCTCGATCAGGGTCGTCAGCCCGCGGTTGACGTTGCTCCGGTCGCGGTCGACGGCCTCCGCGAGTTCCGCGACGGTGCTGTCGGGGGCGTCGAGAAGCTCCATATACAGGCGCGCCTCGTGGCTTTGGATGCCGAAAACGCATCGAAGCACCTCCTCGAAGCCCGGCTCCGAACCGAGCATCAGGTCGCGAAAGCGGCCGGGATCCGGATCGGATTCCATACGCTGTTTGTGTGCCCGCGGTCGATAAATCCCCTCGAAACCCACGGCGGAGCGCCCGGGGTCCCGTCCCACATCTCCCGTGGGCAGTCGGCTCAGTACCGGGACTGGAGCCACTCGACTACGTCGGAGAGCTCCTGCGGAGCGGTTCCGTGGCCCACGCCGTACGTCTCGAAGCGGACGTCCGCACCGCCCTCGGAGAGCATTTCAGCGGCCCGCTCGGCCCGTTCGGGCGGAATGACTTGATCCATCGACCCGCAGCCGATGAACACGGGCTTTCGGGCCGCGTTGGCTGCCCCGTCCTCGTGAGATTCGGCGAGGTACCCGTTCAGCGCGACGACCCACCGGTAGGCGTCGGGGCGTTCGACCAGCGCGGACATACTCGTGATCGCGCCTTGACTGAAGCCGAAGAGTCCGATCCGATCGGGGTCGAGGTCGTAGCGCTCCGTCGCCGCCTCGACGAACTCGTGAACCAGATCGAGGCTGCGTCGGAACCCCTCCGGATCGGGCTGGCTGGCGTGAAGGCCGCCCGCGGAGAGGTCGAGATCGTACCACGTGTAGCTGTTCGGGCCGCCCATCGACTGTGGGGCGCGGACGCTCAACACGTGAAGTTCCTCGGGGAACTGCGCCCCGATCGGGAGCAGATCACGCTCGTTCGTGCCGCGGCCGTGGATCAACACGACTGCGGGAGCGTTCGATCCGACGCTGCCGGGGCGGCTGACGTGGACGAGGGGCAACTCGGGTTCGGTGTCCATGATCGGGGTACGGCGTAGTCCCACAAAAGACGCCGGTAACCCGAGTGCCACGGCACCGTCCGTCGTGATAAGATTTACCATAGAGTTTATTACGAATGTCGTTCAATGGACTCACGTATGGCGACCGCAGACGACATCTTCGACGAGTTCCTGGACGAACGAGGCCACCAGACCGAGACTTCCTCCTGGAAACGCGATTATAACAAAAAGCGGTGCCCCGACTGCGGCGGCCTCCATGGGCTCGACGCGTCGGCCTGTTCGGTCTGCGGGTGGCAACCGAACTGAGACGGACCGTTCGATCCACTGCCACCGGAACTATCGCCCCCTGGTTACCACCCAATTACGCCTTCCGGAAGAGGCACATCCGGCCGGCCGCCTGTTCTCAGTTTCCCGGAACAAACACGCTATTTATACTTGTGGGCGGCATTACGCGAGTAATGGATTCATCCACGCACGTGACGCGGCTCTTCGGCGGACCGGGGAGCGGGAAGACGACAGCGTTACTCGATCGGGTCGACGGGATGCTGGACGACGGTGTCGATATAAACGACATTCTCATCGTGTCCTACACCAGGGCGGCCGCCGCCGAAGTCCGCGACCGACTCGGCGAGCGACTCGACCGGTCGCCGAAGTCGCTCCGGAGCAACGTCTGTACGATGCACGCGAAAGCGTACGAACTGTTGAACCTCTCGCGCGGTGACGTTGTCGGCGAAAAACACAAGGAGTCGTTCTGCGAGGAGTACGGCATCGAGTTCGAGGACGAAAACCAGTCCGCACGCCGGCGGTCGGCCCGCTCGACGACGCTCGGCAACAAGATCATCGCCACGTCCCAGTGGCTCCAGCGAACCGAACGCGACGTCGCCGATTGGTACGACGTCCCGTTCAAGTGGAACGAGGAGGAAGTCAGACTCCCGCCGGACATCGACGACAACGCACAGACCGGCAACAAGTACACGCCGACGTGGCCGAGCGACGACGACCGCCTCGACATCCCGGAGGCCATCCGGGCGTGGCGGACGTACAAGGGTGAAGAGGGGATCGTCGGCTTCGCCGACATGCTCGAACGCGTCCAACAGCGGTCGCTCGTCCCGAGCGTCGACCATCTCGTCATCGACGAGTTTCAGGATATCACCACCCTGCAGTACGGCGTCTACGACGAGTGGAAACCCCACGTGGAATCGGTTCTCATCGCCGGCGACGACGACCAAGTCGTCTACGCTTGGCAGGGTGCGGACCCGAACCTGTTGCTCGACGAAGACGTCGACGACGACGTCGTTCTCCCGAACAGCTATCGACTCCCCTCGCGCATCCTGCACGTCGTCAACACCCAGATCAACCACATCGAAAAGCGCCAGGCGAAGGACCTCAAACCGCGCAAGGAGGGCGGTTCCGTCGAGGCCGTCCGCTCACCGTCGATGCTCGATCTCGTCCGCAACGTCCGGATGACGATGGAGGAAGACGAGGACGGCAGCGTCATGTGTCTGTTTCGCGCGCGGTATCAGATGTTTCAGTTCATGGACGAGTTCATCGGCGAAGGGATCCCGTTTACATCGTTGACCGACCAGCGGATGTGGACCGACCGCCTGCAGGACTACGTCAGCGCTATCGAAGCAGTCGACGACGACGAGTCGATCAACGGCCTCCAGGCCAGACGCCTCGGGGAGATGCTTGCCGACAGCGCCTTCGGAACAGGTGAGCGGGACGACTACTTCGACGCTCTCGACGCCTTGGAGGACGAGGAGGGCGTCGAGGACCTCACGGACATGGAGGTCGCTCCCGCGTTCGTCGACGAACACGCACCGTTCGCGCCGGGGCCGCGGTCGGCCGCGGACATGCTCACCCGGGTGTCGAACTTCCAAGAGCGCTCGGTCGACGCGTATTTCAGCGGCGACTATCGGGGAGCGGATCCGAACAGGGTCCGCGTCGGGACGATCCACTCCGCGAAGGGCCGCGAGGCCGATCACGTCTTCGTCGCGACCGACCTCACCGAAAAGGTGGTCGAACAGATGGCCGCCTCCGTCGAGGACCCCGAGTCCGTACCCGGAGCGGGGGAGTTCACGAAGCGTTCCGACCCCGTCCCGACGATGACCGACAACGAACGCCGGGTGTTCTACGTCGGCATGTCGCGGGCCAGAGAACGTCTCGTCCTCCTCGAGGGCCTCGTCGACGGCGCGCCGACGCTGCCGATCGACGTACTCCTTTATAACAAGCCGGTGGATAAGTCCCTCGAGGATCTGCTCTCGGGCGCGCAGGCGGAGGGTGCGGAACTAAAAGCAGACTGAAGGTTGCCGGTTCGTCGTTTCCCGTATCGACCGCCGCCGTCCCGACGCGTTCGGCTCACACATGATCCCACCCGTTATCCGCCGATGCCCCGAGTGCGGGCATGTTGACTGGAACCGCCGGTTTCGGACCGTGGTCGTGAATGAGGGCACGCGCCGCGTCGAATGTCCCGCCTGCGACCATCGGTTCGGTCGCCCCCACGACGCGTGGCGGAACTGATTCGGGATACGGTCGGAGCGTCCCGACCAGCCTCGATCCGCGACGGGGTTCGCCGCCGCCACGGAACGGCCGCCGTATCGAGCGTGGGGATTATACCGGTCGAACGCGTACGTCCGGGCATGGACAGACAAAAGATCCTCGCGATATTTTTCGCGTTCCTGATGGCGATGTGGCTCGTCGCCACCGCGGCGACGCTGTTGTGATCCTCGAGATGACGACACTACTGTCCTCAAAACTGTACCGATCGGATACTGCCCGACGGTGCCCGGTTCGTGGCTCCGATCCGCGACCGTGAGCCTTCTCGATTCGCTTCTCGACCCCGAAAACAGCGAAGCGGTCGGCATCGTCGCCGTCGCCTTCGCCGGGATCGAACGGGACCTCCACGAGGCGATCCGGGAGCACTACGAGGCGTTGGGAGCGGACCCACCCGAGGACGCACCGCCGATCGGTGAGCGCGTCGAGGAACTCCGAACGCTCGTCGGCCGCCACGTCGAGGGCGACCTGTGGGAGTATTTCGTCGAGGAGGAGGCGCCCGAGGCCCTCAAAAACGCCGAAGAGGCGCGGGCGTTCGCCGGACTGGACGACGACGAATGGGGGACGCGACTCGAAGCTCTCGCCGAAAACGCACCCGAGAACTACGATGGGACGCCCAGAGAGCGAGCCGACGCCGTCGTCCGATCGCGGTTCGGGTTGGATCTCGAGACGTTCGAGGAGCGGATCGTCCGATGGCGGCCGGAGCGAACCCTCAGTCGGGGGCTCCGCGGACCGATCGATGCGGACATCGAGCGGCTCCGTGCGGCAACGGCGGCGATCGAGAGCCCAGAGGAGTGACGCGAGAGGTCGAAAGGCTTCCCTCAGTCGTCGTCGCCGAATGCGTACAGGCGGCCGTCGTTGCTCCCGACGTAGACGGTCCCGCCGGCGACTGTCGGCGCGGATCGGATCTCCCCGCCGGTTTCACCGCGGAATCGGCGTTCGCCGTCGTCCGAACCGATAACTGACAGACACCCGTCCCGGCGGCCGAACTGGACCGTTTCACCGGCGACCGATAGCGGCGTCGTGACGGCCGTCCCGACGTCGATCCACCACCGCTCGGTTCCGTCTGCGGCGTCAAAGGCGTAAACGCGTCCCGCCGCTGTTTCCGTCCCGGTGTAAACCGTCCCGTCCGCGACGGCCGGCGTCGTCGCGATGCCGTCCGTCTCCGCCCGCCACCGCTCGTCCCCGTCCTCGGCGTTGAGGGCGTAGAGCGTCTCGTCGTTTCCGCCGACGTACACCGTTTCGTCGACGACGGCGGGAGAGGACAGCACCGGCTGCCCCGTGTCGACCCGCCAGCGCTCGGTTCCCTCGTCGGCGGCGATGGCGTACACCGCGGTGTCCCAGCCGCCGACGTAGACGGTGCCGTCCGCGACGGCGGGCGAGGAGATGACGCGGTAGTCCGTCTCGAATGCCCACCGTTCGCTCCCGTCGTCGGCGTCGAGAGCGTAGACGCGCCCCGCGGTCGCCCGGGTACCGACGTAGACGGTGCCGTCGACGACGGCGGGCGAGGAATCGACTCCACCGTTGACGTCGGTTCGCCACCGTTCGCTCCCGTCGTCGGCGTCGAGGGCGTACACCAGGTTTCCCCGCGTCCCGACCAAGACAGTTCCGGCGACGACCGCCGGCGAGGACCGGACGGCCCCGGTCGTTTCGGCCGACCACAGCCGTACGCCGTCGTTCGCGTCGAGGGCGACGACCCGGCTCCCGCTCCCGACGTATACGACGCCGTCGACGATTGCGGGAGACGAGTACACCGGTTCCTCGAGGGTGGCTCGGAACCGTTCGGCGCCATCCCCGCTCCCGATCGACGGCCCCGAATCCCCGCCGTCGCCGGTGTTTTGCCGGTCGTATTGAAACATCGGCGCGCCGCCGATCGTGGGATCCGACGGCTTCCCTCGACCCGTGTTCGCCTCCCCGTCGCCACCGAGACAGCCGCCGAGTGCGACCGCGCCACAGCCGACTCCCGCGAGCAGACGCCGGCGGCTCACGGCTCCCGTCGTTCGACGCGCTCTCTCGATCGGATCCACAACGCTCCGTTCGCTCCGGATTCGAATAAGCGCTCGCCGGGCGGCCCGTGTTGCCGGCACCCGGCGTCCGTCCGGACGGGGCGGTTTCAATACCCTTTTGCCGCCGCGTCCAGTTTCACCGCGTATGGCAGACTTTCAGGTCATCGTCGGCGACAACGACGGGGCCACGTACTCGTTCGAGGTGGACGGACAGGACGCGAACCGATTCATCGGTCGATCGATCGGCGAGACGGTCGACGGCGACGCCGTCGGGCTCTCGGGCTATGAGGTCGAGATCACCGGCGGCTCCGACCAGTCGGGCCGGCCGATGCACGGCGATATCTCGGGTTCGGGAACGACGAAGATCCTCTCGACCGGGGGCGTCGGATTCGAACCGACCGTCGACGGCGAGCGCAAGCGGATCACCGTTCGCGGTGCCGAGGTCTCCGAGGAGACCCGCCAGATCAACGCGAAGGTCGCCACCCGGGGCGAAACCTCCATCGAGGATCTCCTCGGCGGCGACGACGAGGACGAGTAACGCTCCGTCCATGTTCGTTGCCGCTCCGGACAGCGTCGCGGCCGGTCCCAGCCTGACTCGGGAGTCCCGATGAGTGACGCCTCTGTGCGGGCGCGCTACGACGCGTTCCTCGATGGCGACCGACCCGACGATATCCTGATATACCTCCACGAGGAGGGGGTCGGCTCGATGGCTGACCTCGCCGAGATCGGCGTCCGCGTCGACGACGGTGCCGTGTTGGTCCTCCCCGGCGACGAGGGTCGGAGCGCGTTCCAGCGCGCGACCGGTCTCGACGCCATGGACTTCGCCGGGATGGCGATGGACACCGACGGCGAAATCGCGGGCGACTGCACCGGTGGTACTTGCCCGGACGACGACGGCTCGGGCGACCATTACGCCAAGTTCGTTTTCGCCTTTGTCGAGGAACAAAACGAAGCCGTCGGCGGGATCTACGCCGAGGGAGACGTGCGTCACGGCTATGCGGCCTGCGCCTGCGGGACGACGTACTCCGAGAAGTCCGTGCTCGGCGAGGAGTGAGCCGCTTCAGGCGATCGCTTCGCCGAGCGCGTCCGCGATCCGTCCGCCGATCGTCTCCTTGTCGCCCTCGTGGACGGTCGCTTTCTCGCCGGAGACGACGATCACGCGGGTCGCCTCCGATCCCATGACGCCGGCGTCGTTCGCCACGACGAACTCGAGCCCGGCCCGTTTGAGCGTCTCTCTCGCCTTTTCGATCATCTCCTCGTCGTCGCCCGCGGTTTCGAGTTTGAACCCGACGATCGGCAACTCGGGGTAGTCATCGCGAACCGAATCGATCAGTTTCGGCGTCGGCTCCAGTTCGAGCGTTACTGCCTGCCCCGACCGGATCTTTTCCGGGGCGGCCTCGACGGTGTAATCGCTGATGGCGGCCGCCGAAACGAGCGCGTCGGCCTCCCCCGCGACCGACTGGACCGCCTCAAGCATCTCCGCGGCGCTTTCGACGGCGAGAGTGTCGGCATACGGCACGTCGGGGCCGTCGTGAACGAGTGTCACCTCCGCCCCCCGGACGTAGCAGGCCTTCGCCACTGCCCGTCCCGTTCGCCCCGACGCACGGTTCGACAACACCCGGACCGGATCGATCGGTTCGCTCGTCGCTCCGCTCGTGACGACGACCCGTTTTCCCGCCAGCGGCCGGCCCCCGCCCGCCCGCGCGACATCGAGGACGACGGCCTCCTCGCTCGCGATCTTGGCCTTTCCCTCCTCGATCCGGGGATCGACGAACTCGACGCCCCACGACTCCAGCCGCTCGATCGCCTCGAGCACGCCGGGGTGGTCGTACATGGGTCCGTGCATCGCCGGGGCAACGACGACGGGCACGTCCGCACCGAGCGCCGTCGTCGCCGTCGTCGTCACCGGCGTGTCGTCGACGGCCGCCGCGATCTTTCCGATCGTGTTCGCGGTCGAGGGCGCACACAACAGCACGTCCGCCCAGCCGTCGTAGCCGCACAACCCGACGTGTTCGACGGAACCGGTGATCTCCGTGACGACCGGGTTCTCGGTCGCGAACTCCAGCGCCCAGGGGTGGACGATTCCGCGTGCGGAATCCGTCATGACCGCCCGAACGTCGGCTCCCTGCCGACGGAGTTCGTGGGCCAACTCGACCGTCTTGACCGCCGCGATGGACCCGGAGACGCCCAATGCGACGTTTGTGCCCGCAAGCATCGGTGGCAGTTCGACGCGGTCGAACAAAAAGTGTCGTGATCACCTGATCGGGGTCCGGAGTCGAATCACGCTGTTTCGATCCACAGTTCAACGTCGCGTTCCTCGCCTTCGAGGTCAGCGACGACCCGCCGGACGACGCGCTCGGCCTCGTCTTGGATTATCGGTTTGACCCGATCGACGACCCACCCGAGCGAGACGAATCGCGGGAGATCCACGATCCCTTCGTCGGCCGATCCGGGTGCGTACTGGGCGACGAACGTGACTTGGGTTCGCCGATCGTCGCCGACCCCATCGGCAGCCGAATCGGCCCCGGGGCCGTGACTGTCGTCGATCTCTGCAGCGTCTGTCTCACGACTGTCGTCGGCCCCCGCGTCGTTTTCGTCGCGCCCGTCCGCTTCGATCGGTTCGACCAGCCACCGGCCCGACGCGTCGAGATCCTTTATCAACCGCCACTCGATACGTCTCGGCGGGTCGACTTCCGTGACCTCCGAACGAGCGGTGTAGCGCAGTTTCCACCACTCGAACCTGAGCGCGTACTCGGTGCCGGCGCCCCCGTCACCGTGCTGGCGAACGTCGGCGAGATACTTGGAGTAGTTCGCGTACTGTCGAAACGACAGGAGGAACTCGAAGACCTCCTCGGGCGGGAGGTGAACGACCGTGGTTACTTCGACTCGGTCCACACGGTCACGTGGGACGGTACCGTCCTAAGCTTTCGCACGTGATCCGATCGACAACGGGTAGTGAGTCCCACCCGATACCCCGTACATGGAAGCCGAACGGACGGCGGCCGGGTGGGTCGCCCGTCGGGTCGTCAACCCGACCGGGATCGAGACGCTTCGGGACCACCTTTATGGGTGGCTCGGCGCGCCCGATCCGTACCGCCGCGAGCACGACCCTCACGCGAGCGTCTTCGGGATCCGGCTGCCGGCGAGCCGGGCGAGTGGCTTCGAACGCGAATTCGAGGCGTTCGCCGATGCTGTCGGACGCTGGAGCGGACGGACGAACGGCTACCACCTCTATCCGTCGGCCCGGAACCCGATGGTCGTGGCCCTCGACGCGGCGCTTCCGGCCGACCGCGTCGCCGCCCCCGTCGGGGACTTGCTTGTCGAGCACGGCGGCCGTGTCGGCCGAGGTCCGACCCCGACGCACGTTACCCTATTTAACGGCGGCGTCCGCGGCGAGGAACTCCAGTGGGCGCAACTCGACGAATCGACCCGCGATCGGCTGGCGGCGGTCCTCGATCCCGGGTGCGAACGGTTCGATCCGCCCGAACCGCTCGTCGATCCGTCCGTCGGGGTCGAGTTGGGGCCGCCGGAACTCGAGTGGAACTGACCCTTTTTGCCGACGGAGGTCACAGTACCGGTATGGCAGATCTCACAGAGGCGGGGTTCAAGGAACGAACCCGCGTATCGAAGGCGCGCGAGCTGCTCCTCGACGTGCCGCCGATCGAGCGGACGGAGCGGATCCCGCTGTCGGTCGCCGACGGCCGAACCGTCGCCGAACCGATCGACGCGGTGATGAATGTCCCACACTACGCCCGCGCGGCGATGGACGGGTGGGCCGTCCGGGCGGAGGACACCTTCGGCGCCTCGAACCGCTCTCCGGCGGTCGTTCGCCCCGACGAGTCGGCGGGCCCCGATCGCGCCGTCCGGGTCCACACCGGCAGCGAACTCCCCGAGGGAGCCGACGCCGTCGTCATGATCGAGGAGACCGAACGGGTGGGTGACGAACTCGAAGTGTTCGACGCAGTCGCGACGGGTGAGAACGTCGGTCCCGTCGGCGAGGACGTCGAGGCCGGCCAGCGTCTCTACGAACCGGGCCACACGCTCCGGCCGTCGGATCTCGGCCTCCTGAAAGGAACCGGCGTCGACACCGTCGAAGCCGTCGATCACCCCCAAGTCGCCATCGTTCCGACCGGCGAGGAGCTCGTCCAGGCCGATCCGGAACCGGGAGAGATCATCGAGACGAACCGCTTTACCATCTCGCGGCTCGCCGAGCGGTGGGGCGCGGACGTGGCGCGGCGCGACATCGTCACCGACGACCGGGAGGCGCTTCGGGCCGCGATACAGCGCGATCTGGTCCGGGACGTGGTCGTCACGACCGGCGGATCCTCGGTCGGTGAGCGCGACCTCATCCCCGACGTCGTCGACGACCTCGGCGAGGTGTTGGTCCACGGCGTCGCGCTCAAGCCCGGACATCCGGTCGCGTTGGGCCGCGTCGAGGGCACGACCGTCGTGATGCTTCCCGGTTACCCGGTCGCCTGTATCGTCAACGCCGTGCAGTTCCTCAGGCCGCTGATCAAACACCTCGGTCGGATGGCGGCCGAACCGCTTCCGGGCCGCGAGGCGACGCTCGCCCGAAAGATCAGGAGCGAACCCGGCGTCCGAACGTTCGTCCGCGTGACCCTCGAAGACGGCGACTCGGGTCCCGAAGCGACGCCGACGCGCGCTAGCGGATCGGGCGTCCTCTCGAGCGTCGCCCTCGCGGACGGCTGGGTCGTCGTCGAGGAGAGCCGCGAGGGGATCGAGGAGGGTGAGACGGTCACAGTCGAGAACTGGGAGTACAATGGATAGAAAACAGTTCCGCGACCTCGCGGACCCCGAAACCGCGCGGGAGGCGATCGCGTCGCTCGATCCCGTCCCCGAACCCGAACGCGTCCCGCTTCGGGAGGCCCGGGGGCGGGTTCTCGCCGAACGGATCGACGCCGACCTCGACGTGCCCGGCTTCGATCGGGCGAGCGTCGACGGTTACGCGCTCCGCGCAGCCGACACGTTCGGCGCGGACGAGGCCGACCCCGCCAAACTCGACCGTATCGGCGAGGTCCACGCAGGGGCGGAGCCCGCAGTCGAGGTCGGGCCCGGCGAGTGCGCGGAGATCTCGACGGGGGCGGTCCTCCCGCCGGGGGCCGACGCGGTCGTGATGGTCGAACGAACCGACACGGACGGCGGGGACGCCGTCTTGGTCCGGACCTCGCTGGCCCCCGGTGATCGTGTCATGTTCGCGGGCGCGGACGTGGCGGCCGGCGAGCGCGCGCTCGGCCCCGGAACGGTCGTGACCCCCCGTGAGGTCGGGCTGTTGTCGGCGATCGGTATCGAGGAGGTACCCGTTCGGGGACGACCGACAATCGGGATCATCTCGACGGGTGATGAACTCGTCCGTCCCGGTGACGCCCTCGACAGCGCGGCCGGCCAGATCTACGACGTCAACAGCTACACGACCGCGACGGCCGTCGAGGAGGCCGGCGGCGAGGCGCGATTGTACCCCCACGCGGGCGATGATTACGACGCGATGGAGTCCGCGCTCAAAACCGCGTCCGAGGAGTGCGATCTCGTCCTCTCGTCGGGGTCGACGTCGGCGTCGGCCGTCGATGTCATCTACCGAGTCGTCGAGGAGACGGGCGAACTTCTGTTACACGGCGTGGCGGTCAAACCCGGCAAGCCGATGCTCGTGGGACGGCTGGCGGGGAGCGCGTACATCGGCCTCCCTGGGTACCCCGTCTCGGCGCTGACGATCTTCCGGGCGTTCGTCGCCCCGGCGATCCGGGAGGCCGCGGGACTCCCCGAGCCACGAACGGCGACGATCGAGGGTCGGATGGCCGTCCGGGAACGCTACAGCGAGGGGCGGCTCCGATATATGCCCGCCGGGCTCGTCACCGACGGCGACGGCGATGCTCTGGTGTATCCGGTCGACAAGGGAAGCGGCGCGACGACGAGCCTCGTCGAGGCCGACGGGATCGTCTCGGTGCCGCCGGACGTCGAGTATCTCGACGCCGGCGAACCGGTCGAGGTACAGTTGTTCTCGCCGGACGTTCGCCCGCCGACGCTTTTTGCCGCCGGCGAGGACGATCCGGCGCTGTCACGATTGCTCGACCGCGTCGAACGCCCCCGCTATCTCGCCGTCGGCAGCCGACAGGGCCGCCGCCGTCTCCGCGATGGGATCACCGACGTCGCAGTCGTGACCGGCGATTCGACACCCGATGGGATCGAACTCGGTAGTTTCTCGAGGGAGTGGGGGCTCGTCGTTCCGGACGGAAACCCCCGCGATATCAGTAGTATCGAGGACCTGATCGACGCCGATATCCGGTTCGTAAACCGGACGACTGACGCCGGACTCCGGTCGACGTTCGAGGGGGCGATCGAAACGCTCGCCGGCGAACGCGGCGTCGACCGACACGAGTTGACCGACGCGATCGACGGGTTCGGCCTCTCCGTTCGAGCCCACGAGTCACCGGCCCGGAAGGTCCGTTCGGGCGGGGGTGACGCCGGGCTCGGGCTTCGTGCGACCGCCGAGCGGCTCGGGATGGGGTTCGTCCCCTGCGGGACCGAACGCGTCACCGTCGTCGCGAATCCGGACCGGGCGGACAAGCCTGGCGTCGAGCGGCTCGAGGCGGCGATCGAGGGCGGTACTGACGTGTTCGAGACGCTGGCCGGGTATCGATCCTAAGCGCTTTGACCGCTCTTCAGGAGGCCAACACGAGCGGCTCGTACCACTTGCGGTTCTTTCGGTACCACGCGACGAACGCCTCGACCCCCTCGCGGATGGTGTGGTCCGGATCGTATCCGAGCAGTTTCTCGGCTTTCGCCGTGTCGGCGTGAGTGTGGTCGGCGTCGGCGTCGTACCGCTCGGCGTGCTCTATTTCGAGGTCGGGCGCCAGTTGGTCGCGGATCTCAGTCGCGAGCGTCCTGATTTCGATGTTGTCCGTCGAGCCGATATTTATCGCCTCACCGTCGCCCGCGCCGCTCGAAAGCAGGGTCCGATTCGCCTCGATCACGTCGTCGATATACGTGAAATCGCGGGTCTGGGTGCCATCGCCGTAGACGACGGGCGGCTCGCCGTTGAGACACCGCGAGACGAAGTTCGAGACGGCCATATTCGGTCGCATCCGGGGGCCGTACACCGTAAAGTATCGTAAGGCGACCGCCGGAAGATCGTACACCTCGGCGTACGAACAGGCGTACCGTTCGGCTGCGAGCTTCGACGCCCCGTACGGTGAGACCGGAAGCGTGGGATCTGTCTCGGAAAACGGTAGATACTCCTCGCGGCCGCCGTACACCGACGAGGAAGACGCGACCACCAGGCGTTCGAGGTCGGTGTCGCGCGCCGCATCGAGGACGTTCAGGGTCCCGTCGACGTTTACTTCGTCGTACTCCCGCGGTGCCTCGACGCTCGGGCGGACGCCGGCTTTCGCGGCCTGGTGATAAACGGCTTCGGCGTCGGCGACGAGGTCGGAGACGAGGTCGGAATCGCGGAGGTCGCCCTCAACGAACTCGTAGGCCGCGTTCTCGCGTTCGGCGACCTCGCGGTGGACGTCGAGCGTGTGCTGTTTGATCCCGAGATCGTAGAACGGGTCCATGACGTCGAGAACCGTCACGTCGTGGCCGTCTTCGAGGAACGCTTCCGCCAGATGGCCCCCGATGAATCCGGCGCCACCGGTGACGAGTACGTGCATACGTGACCGTCGCCGGCGGCACATAAAAATCCGACCGGAACCGACGGGACGCTTCGGATCCGGGCGGTTATCAGGGTAGGGCACTTCCGTCCGAACAATGGGATCGCTGTCGGAATTCGCGCTCGACGTTTCGGACATCGACGCGGTGACGGAAAACCGCGAGGAACTGCTCGCGGCGGTTCGAGAACACGCCGGGCGGATCGCCTACAACGTCGCGAGAGTCGAGGGCGGCGACTACGGCCGGCGGACGTTTTCGACCGACCGCGGCGAGTGGACAGTCAAATACGAGGCGGGTGACCTGGAGTTTCTCCTGTATGAACCCCGTGCGGGCGGCGAGACGTACGTCGTGTCGACACAGTCGCCCGCCGAGCCCGAGGCGCTCTCGCGTGCCCTCGAGGATTACGAAGCGTTCGTCGCGGCGTACAACGAGCACGTCGCGTCGCTGGAAGGGTTCTTCGACGATGTCGACGCGGCGTTCCCGTCGGTCAGCGGGACCGACGCGGTCGTCGGGGAGCGCGACCGACTCGTCGATGCGGTCGAATCCCGCTGTGCCCGGATGGCTGGCGAACTCCACCGCTACGAGGGGACGGACTACGGCACGTTTGCCGCGCGGGTCGAGGGAACCCGCTGGGAACTGAAACGCGAACACGACAGCGTGTCGTATCTCAGAGCGGGCGGGTCGGGCGGCGTCTATCTGCTCTCGCAGTACGGCCCGCCCTCGGCGGCGGATGTCCGGGAGTACGCCCCGCGGTTTCGGGGTTTCGTCGAGGCGTACAACGACCACGTCGCCGAGCTGGAACTCGACCTCGAACGGATCGATCTGTAAAACTCCTTTCCGATGTTCGCCGTTTTGGACGTTATATCTAACACCGTGAGATTCGTACCGGATCTTTATTTTCGATACGCCGGTACCCGTCGGTATGCGGTCGCATAACGACTCGCCCGAGGCGGTCGAGTTGGCCGAGCGGGCACACGAACTGATGGAAGAGGTCGTTCTCCCGACGGAGCGGGAGCTCGCCGGCGGGACCCCCGTCTCCGAGCGCGCGATAGCGGAGCTCCGGGAGGCGGCCCGTGACTACGGCGTCTACGCCCCGCAGATCGACGAGGAACACGGTGGGATGGGGTACGACTTCCGCGACGTGTTGCCGACCTTCGAGGAGGCCGGTAGAAGTTTCCTGGGGCAGGCCGCGATGCGCGTCGACGCCCCCGACGAGGGTAACATGCACCTGCTCGAGTTACACGGCACCGAACTGCAAAAACAAGAGTACCTCGAACCGCTCGTCGCCGGCGACATCGTCTCCGGGTTTGCGATGACCGAACCGATCCAAGGCGGCGGGTCCGATCCGAAGATGCTGCAAACGACCGCCGAGAAAGACGGCGACGACTGGGTCGTTAACGGCCACAAGTGGTGGACGACGAACGGGATCCGGGCGGATATCCTCCTCGTCTTCGCCCGCACCGATCCGGAGGCTCACCCCTACGAAGGGTGTTCGGTGTTTCTCGTCCCGTCGGCCGCCGACGGGGTCGAAGTCGTCCGGAACATCCCGCATATGGGTCCCGCGATGGACCACCACGGTCACGCCGAGATCAAACTCGACGACGTTCGCGTCCCGGAGGAGCACCTCCTCGGTGAGGAAGGGGAGGGGTTCGCACACGTCCAGGAACGGCTCGGCCCCGCTCGGCTGACACACTGTATGAGATACTCGGGGATGGCACAGCGGTCTCTCGACATCGCGAAAGCGTACATGTCCGAACGGGAGGCGTTCGGCACGCCCGTCGCGGAAAAGCAGGGTCCACGCCACGAGGTCGCCGAACACCGGACGCGCCTCGAGGCCGCGCGGGCGCTCGTCCGGCAGGCCGCCGATCGGATTTCGGCGGGCGACGAAGCCCGGACCGACGTCTCGATGGCGAAAGTGTTCACCGCCTCCGTTACCGAGGATGCGATCGACGCCGCCGTTCAGTTCTGCGGCGGCAACGGGATCGCGAAGGATCTGCCGATCTCCGACTTCTACGAGAGCGTCCGCCAGTTCCGGATCATCGACGGGGCCGACGAGGTTCACAAACGCACCATCGCCCGGGACGCCTTCGCCGATGTCGACCCCGTGGAGTTGGAGCCGATAACCCGATACGGGGAGTGACCGTTTCCGGCGCTGGTTGGAGGCGGTCCGGAGATGGATTTTTGTATCCGGTCGGTCCAGACTGCGCATGCGAAACGCCAAGATCGTCGCTACGCTCGGCCCCGCCTCCGGGGATCGAGCGACCGTCCGCCGCCTCGCGGAAGCGGGGATGTCGGTCGCCCGGCTGAACGCGAGCCACGGAACTCACGATGGGCGCGCGGACTCGATAGAGCGCGTACGCGCGGTCGACGAGGGGACAGACGACTCCCTCGCGATCATGCTCGATCTCCAGGGCCCGGAGGTCCGAACCGCCGAAACCGACGCGCCGGTCGAGATCCAGCCCGGATCGGAGCTCCGGTTCGTCGAGGGAACGACCACGACGCGAGCGACGATCGGATTAAACCACTCGATCGCCGCCGTTTCGGCCGGTGATACGGTCCTGATCGACGACGGCCGCATCGAGACGACCGTCGAACGGGTCGAGGGCGATACCGTCGTTGCGAGGGTCGACTCCGGCGGGGCACTCGGCTCGCGGGCGGGCGTGACGACCCGGGGCGTCGATCTCGGGTTGGATCTCGTCTCCGAGGCCGACGAACGGAGCCTCCGGCTGGCCGCCGAACGCGGAGTCGACCTCGTCGCCGCGTCGTTCGTCCGCGATGGCGACGACGTCTACCGGATCGCCGACACCCTCGATCGGTTCGGTGCGACGGGAACGCCGGTAATCGCGAAGATCGAACGCGCCGCGGCGGTCGAACACATCGACGAGATCGTCGACGCCGCCGACGGCGTCATGATCGCCCGCGGCGACTTGGGTGTCGAGTGTCCCCTCGAGGATGTCCCGATCATTCAAAAGCGGATCATCGGGCGGTGTGTCGCCGCCGGTATCCCGGTTATCACCGCCACGGAGATGCTCGATTCGATGATCCGTTCCCGGCGACCGACCCGCGCCGAAGCGTCCGACGTCGCCAACGCCGTCTTCGACGGGACCGATGCGGTGATGCTCTCTGGGGAAACCGCGGTCGGTGACTACCCCATCGAGGCGGTCGAAACGATGGGCGCGATCGTGGATCGAATCGAGGACAGCGCAGAATACGCCGAAACGCGCGATGAACGCGTCCCGGCCGCGGAGCCGGGGGTCCGAACCGATGCGGTTGCCCGGTCCGCCCGGTATCTCGCGGCGAACGTCGACGCGACGGCGATCGTCGCCGTCTCGGAGTCGGGGTACACCGCCCGCAAGGCGGCGAAATTCCGCCCGGCTGTCCCGGTCATCGCCGCGACCCCGGACGACGCTGTACGCCGGCAGCTTGCCCTCTCGTGGGGGATCGACGCGCGTTATGCGAGCTACGCCACCGACGTCGACGACATCCTGGAGACCGCGGTCGAAAGCGCCGTCTCGGCCGGTATCGCCGAAAGCGGCGACACGATCGTCGTGCTCGCGGGGATGATGAGCGAACTGTCGGGAACGGACGTCGCCAACACGCTGAAGGTGCACGTCGTCGCCGAAACGATCGCGACCGGGCGAACCGTCGTTTCGGGGCAGGCGGCAGCACCGATCGCCCGGACGGACGATGGGGACCTCGCCGGCGTTCCGGACGGATCGATCGTCGTGCTTCCGGCGGGATTCGACGGCGAGTTCGCCGGCGACGCATCGACGGTCTCGGGGTTCATCGCGGGCGATACCGAGTTGACCGGCTATCCGGCGATCGTCGCCCGCGAACTCGGCGTGCCGATGGTTTCGGCCGTGAGTCTTCCGTCCTCGATGGAGGACGGAAGCGTCGTGACCGTCGACGGTGAACGGGGCGTCGTCTACCGTGGCGACGTGACGGGCGGAACGCGGTCGGACGGACGGGCGTCGTCACCGTCGTCCCGGTAGCGGCGGGTCCGGGTCCGAGCGATGGAACCGAAGCGGACGAATCGGCCGATGTCCGCCACCGGGGCCTTTAACGCGGACGCGCTCCTACCGGCTCGCATGCAACTTCGCGAGGCCCTCTCCGACCTCCCCGAGACGGTGTTTGCCGATCTGTTGGAGGACGACGACGCGTATCTCCTCGTCGTCGATCTCCCCGGGGCGACCGCGGAGACGGTCGATGTGACGATCGAGGGGGGGCGGCTGACGATCGAGGCGCGCCGTGAAAAGGCGGCTCCACGGGATTTCAGGTACCTCACCGAGGAACGGGCGCTGTTTTTGGACGCCGAGTTGCCGCTCCCCCCGGATGCGACCGGCGCGGACGCCGAGGGGTCAATAGAGCGGGGTGTGTTGACGCTTACGCTCCCGAAGTCGGACGCGGACGGTGGCCAGCGGATCCCCATCTCGTGACGGGAGCGCTGGGATGTCGATGAATCGTCGCGGACGCACGGTGGTCCCGGACCGGGCCACTCCCCAATACCGTGGGGTCCGTGGCTGATGCTTCGAGCGTATCGACGATTCGTCGTGGTCGCCTACCAGTTCCTCCCGCTGTTGCTCGCCTACGCCCGGGATCGCAAGCGATTTTTCCTGTTCGGGGGACGGCGGCGGGTATCCCCCGAGACGAGGCGCGAACGCGCCCGGTCGCTGCTGAACTCGCTTCTGACGCTCGGGCCGACGTTCATCAAACTCGGGCAACTGCTCTCGACGCGCCCCGACGTCCTGCCCCCCGAGTACATCGAGGAGTTCGAACGGCTCCAAGACGATGTGCCGCCGGCGGACTGGCAGGAGGCGAAGGCGGTTATCGAGGCTGATATCGGTCCGATCGACGAGACGTTCGACGAGTTCGACACCGAGGCGATAAGTGGCGCGAGCCTGGGTCAGGTGTACGTCGCCGAGGTGGACGGCGAGCAGGTCGCCGTAAAGGTCCGGCGGCCGGGGATCGAACCGCTCGTCGAGGCGGATCTCCGTGTCGTCAGCTGGTCGCTCCCGATCCTGATGCGGTTCGTCGGGGATGCGCGGTCGTTCTCCCTTGAGACGATCGCCGACGAGTTCGAGAAGACGATCCGCGAGGAGATGGATTACGGACGCGAGCGCGGAATGCTCGTCGAGATCGGAAACAACTTCTCCGAGAACGATCGGATCAGGATCCCGGATGCCCGTCCGGACCTCTCGAGCGGCCGCGTGTTGACGATGGAGTACGTCGAGGGGACGAAGATATCCGACGTCGACAATCTCGACGAGTTAGGGCTCGACCGGACGGATCTCGCCGTCACGCTTCAGGAAACGTACCTCCAGATGATCGTCCAGGACGGCGTCTTCCACGCCGATCCCCACCCGGGCAACCTCGCGGTCCGCGACGACGGGACGCTCGTGTTCTACGACTTCGGGATGTCCGGCCGGGTTGATCCGTTTATACAGAAGAAAATCATCGAGTTCTACATGGCGGTTGCGGCCCAAGACACCGACGCGATCCTCGATGCGCTCATCGAGATGGGAACGCTCAGCCCCGACGCGGATCGAGGCGTGATGTCAAACGTCATGGAACTCGCCATTGCCGACGCTCGTGGTGAGGATTTAGAACAGTATCGGGTACAACAGATCATCCAGCAGGTCGAGGATACGATCTACGAGTTTCCGCTTCGTCTCCCGCCGAACCTCGCGTTGGTGTTGCGCGTCGCGACGGTCGTCGAAGGGGTCTGTGTCACGCTCGATCCCGAGTTCGACTTCATCTCCGTGGCCACCGGCTACCTCCGTCAAGAGGGGTTCATAGAGGAGGGCGCCCGCGATTTCGTCGCCGACCGGGTCGGGGAAGCGCGCGACTTCGGCGAGTCACTCGTCCGGGTTCCGCCGAAACTCGAGTCGACGCTCGACGATCTCGACCGCGGTGACGTGACGCTCACCGTCGAGTTCGCCCGCGAGGAGCAGACGTTCGAACGTCTGGCGAAACGGATCGTCCTCGCGGCACTTCTGACGGGGACGCTTCTCTCCGCGTCGGTGCTGTACGCCTTCGCGACAACCCTCACGGCCGCCATCGCGCTCGCGGCTTCGATCCCGCTGGCGATATCGCTTTGGCGCTCGTTCCGAAAGCGAAGCGGACTCAGCTCACAGCCGCAGTTCACGAGACAGCGTCTCCGCGAGCGGGAAAAATAGTCGTCCCCCGGTGTCCGGTCTTCGGGAGCTTTCGATGCTCTTTACGTATTTCGGTGACTCCCTCCGAGCATGACGGACGACGATTACCGAACTGAGCGCGACAGCCTCGGCGAAATGAGCGTGCCGGCCGACGCCTACTGGGGCGCACAGACCCAGCGTGCTGTGGAGAACTTCCCGATCTCGGGGATAACGTTCGGGCGACGGTTCGTGCGTGCGCTCGGGATCGTAAAGAAGGCCGCCGCCGAAGCCAACCTCGAACTCGGGCTGTTGGACGCCGAGAAGGCCGATGCCGTCATCGAGGCCGCCGCCGAAGTCATCGCCGGCGACCACGATGACCAGTTCCCGGTGGACGTGTTCCAGACCGGGTCCGGGACGTCCTCGAACATGAACGCCAACGAGGTGATCGCGAACCGCGCGACCGAGATCTACGGTGCCGAACTCGGGAGCCGCGAGATCCACCCGAACGACCACGTCAACTACGGCCAATCGAGCAACGACGTCATCCCGACCGCGATGCACGTCGCGGCGCTCGAAGCGGTCGAGAAGGACGTCATCCCGGGACTGGAAGTCCTCGCCGCTGAGTTGGAAACAAAGGAGCACGCGTTCGACGACGTGGTCAAGACGGGACGAACCCACCTACAGGACGCGACGCCCGTCCGGCTCGGCCAGGAGTTCGGCGGCTACCGGACGCAGATCGAGAAGGGAATCGACCGCCTGGAGGCGACTCGCGAGCGGTTGGGCGAGTTGGCGCTCGGCGGCACCGCGGTCGGGACCGGACTCAACACCCACCCCGAGTTCCCTGAACTCGCGGCCGAGAACATCGCCGCCGAGACGGGGCTCGGATTTCGGGAGGCCGACAACCACTTCGAGGCGCAGGCGGCCCACGACGCGATGAGCGAAGCCCACGGCGCGCTCCGGACCGTCGCCGGATCGATGAACAAGATCGCGAACGATCTCCGGTTGCTCGCTTCCGGTCCGCGGAACGGGCTCGGGGAGATCGAACAGCCCGAAAACCAGCCGGGGTCCTCGATCATGCCCGGTAAAATAAACCCCGTCGTCGCGGAGTCGGTCAACCAGGTCCACAAGCAGGTCGTCGGCAACGACGCCGCCGTCTCCGCCGGGGCGGCGCGCGGGGAGATCGACCTGAATCTGTACAAGCCGGTGCTCGCGCACAACTTCCTCGAGAGTGCCGCCCTGATTGCGAACAGCGCCGAGACGTTCGGCGAACGCTTCGTCGGCAAACTCGAGGCTAATGCCGACCACTGCAAAAAGCAGGTCGATCAGTCGATGGCGCTCGCGACCGCGCTCAATCCCGCCATCGGCTACGACAAGGCCTCGAAAGTCGCGAAACAGGCGCTCGTCGAGGGTAAGACGGTTCGGGAAGTCGCCGTCGATGAGGGGCATCTAACCGACGCGGAGGCCGACGATGTCCTCGACCCACGCGCGATGACCGAGCGGGTCATCCTCGGCGGCGACTGAGCCGGCCGTTCCCGATGCCGGCTGCGCACCCGCTGTGAACTGGTCTCTCTGCCCGCCCGGCCGCTGTAATCGTACCATACCTTCCGGTAATCCCGTATTAACAACGCTGTCCTCCCCGTTGGGAGAGAGACCGGTGTCGGCCACCTTCCGCATTACAGTCCCCTCGGAGACGGAGTCCAAGCAGGTCGGTATGGAACCCATATATAAATTTAGTGGCCGTTATTCCGATCCTGAAAACGTTAAGCTTCGCTTAATACCCGCAGGCCGTACGCATTAATATGACAAAGATGAAGACGCCGGCTCAGATCGGAACCGAAGACAGCGGTCAGTCGATCACCGTTGAACAACTCCGCGCGGAGCTGAACGGAACCGGGCGAAACGACGAGCCCGGCACCGCGGTCTCGGAGGTCGTCTCCGAGGTCGAGTCCTCGCTTTTCGGATCCGAGTCGTTCTCCTTCGAGGAGACCCACGTCAAATCCTCGCTCGACGAACTGCTTCTCTCGTTGGTCGCGCTTCGGACGGCGGACACCCACGGCAAACAGCTTCTCGACGATCTCGCCCAGGAGTTCGACACGATTCTCAGCCCCGGGACGGTGTACCCCCGACTGCACGACCTCTGTGACCAGGAGATCCTCGAACAGCGCGAACTCGTCAAGACGAAGGAGTACACCCTCGACAACCCCGAAACCGCACGATCGAACGTCGCCGAGGCGGCCCGACAGCACCTCGCTCTCGGGATGGTGCTCCGCGCCGCCCTCGAGCACGGCGACTTCGAGTAGACGACCGTACCACAGCCCGCTTCGGGTTCATACGGATACCGCAGCGATATCCCGTATCTGCCCCGGACGGATGGTATCTTTTTTGATCGTCCATACCGCACCGACAGGTAATGAGCCACGATTACGAGGATCTGGGACTCGTCGCCGGGCTGGAGATCCACCAACAGCTCGACACGGCGACGAAGCTCTTCTGTAACTGCCCGACACGGCGGCGCGACCCCGAGGCGTCAGTCAGATCGTTCACGCGGTATCTCCATCCGACGAAATCCGAACTCGGCGAACTCGACGAAGCGGCCGTAGAGGAGTCCCGCGTCGACCGGGAGTTCGAGTATCTCGCCTTCGACTCGACGTGTCTCGTCGAGGAAGACGACGAGCCGCCGGGGCGGCTCGACGAGGAGGCTCTCGAGACGACGCTGGAGGTCGCCTCGCTCATGGATTGTACGGTTGTCGATCGGGCCCACGTGATGCGAAAGATCGTCGTGGACGGTTCGAACACCTCCGGGTTCCAGCGCTCGACGCTCGTCGCGACCGACGGCGAGATCGAGACGGAAGACGGCACAGTCGGCATCGCCGATATGCTCCTCGAGGAGGAGTCCGCGGCCCGGATCGAGGAACGCGACGGCGGCGTCACGTACGGACTCGACCGACTCGGCATCCCGCTGGTCGAAATCGGCACGAAGCCGGACATCCGGACGCCCGAGCAGGCCCGCGAAGCCGCCGAGCGGATCGGGATGCTGTTGCGTTCGACGGGGAAAGTAAAACGCGGACTCGGCACCATTCGACAGGACGTCAACGTCTCGATCGCGGAGGGTGCTCGCGTCGAGATGAAAGGCGTCCAGAGCCTCGACGACATCGACGACCTCGTCGCCGGCGAGGTGGCACGCCAAGTCGAGTTACTCGATATCGCCGAAACGCTCGCGGAGCGAGGCGCCGATGTCGCCGAACCGGCCGAGGTGTCCGAAGTGTTCTCCGAGACTGACAGCGGTGTTATCGCCGGTGCCGAGTCGGTTTTCGCGGTCAGGTTGGAGGGGTTCGACGGCCTGGTCGGCCGCGAGATTCAGCCGGATCGCCGTCTCGGAACGGAGCTTTCCGACCACGCCAAGCGCCACGGCGCGGGCGGAATCTTTCACACCGACGAACTGCCGGCCTACGGCGTCACCGAGGCCGAGGTCGAATCCCTGCGGGAGGCGCTTGAGGCCGAGAGAGGGGATGCAGTCGCGTTGGTCGCCGCCGATACCGAAACCGCACCCTGGGCGATCGAAGCCGTCGCCGCCCGGGCCGAAACGGCGATCGACGGAGTACCGGAGGAGACTCGCGGCGCGAACGACGACGGCACGTCCCGATACCTCCGCCCGCTCCCGGGTGCGGCGCGTATGTACCCCGAAACGGACGTCCCACCAGTCGAACCGGACACATCCGATATCGAGCCGCCGGAGCTCCTCACGGAGAAGGTCGAGCGGTACCGGTCGGAACTCGGTCTCGGCGCGGGGCTTGCAGAACAGGTTGCCTACGGCCGCCACATGCCGACGTTCGAGAGCGCCGTCGGGCGCGGCGTCGATCCAACGACGGCGGCGAGTACGCTCGAATCGACGCTGACCGAACTGCGCAGAGACGGCGTCCCCGTGGAGTCACTCACCGACGATCACCTCCTATCGGTGCTCGAACTCGTCGAGGATGGGGAGTTGGCGAACGAGGGGATCGCCCCCGTGTTGACCGAACTCGCGGCCGATCCGACGCTCTCGGCCGACGCGGCGATCGAGGCGGCGGGACTGTCGGGCGTCGATCGGGAAGCCGTCCGAGAGACCGTCGTCGAGGTCATCCAGCGCAACGAAGCGCAGGTCGAAGCCGAGGGTATGGCCGCGTTCTCCGGGCTCATGGGTGAGTGTATGGGCGCGCTTCGCGGGAAGGCCGACGGCGAGGTCGTCTCCGAACTGCTCCGCGAGGAGATCGGAAAGCGGGCCTGACGGTCGCCGAATTTGGGGAAGCTTATTTTATACCGTCGATCGACTATCGGGGTATATGAGCGAAACGAGCTCCGATGACGGGGACGTTACCGACGACGATGACGGAGCGGATTCCGGGGCCGAGGAGACGGGATCGGAGGGGACCACCGAGGTCGTCCCGATCGGCGTCAAACTCGGAAGCACCCGGACAGTGATCGTGTATCCCTCGCCGGACGGCGAGGGAACGGAGGTCGTCCGAACGCTGACGTGTCTCGCAACCTACGAGGACGTTCTCACCGGCGAAACGAAACTGCTCTACGGCGAGGAAGCCGCAACTGAGTACCCCGACACGGTCGAGTTCATGCTCCGTTCGGGGCTTCCCGAGGACGAGGACAGCGCCGAATCGGCGGCGACGTTCTTCAACGAACTCCTCAAGTCGAACGACGTCCCGGAACAAAGCGCTGTCGTCTACGCGATCCCGACGATCGACAACGAGGCCGGCCTCGCGAACCTCGAGGCCGTCGTCGAAGGTAGTTCGATCGGCCAGGAACTCGTCAGAAGCTACCCCGAGTCCCTCTGTGGGGCGTTGCCGGCCTTCCAGAACGGGTTGGGCGCGATCGACGATATTTTTATTACAGTTAATATGGGGTCGACGAACCTGGAAGTGTGCGCCTACCGCCGGGGCGAACAGCTCGTTCCGCTCTCGACGGGGTCGATCACCGGAAACGAGGTCGATCGGCGGGTCGCAAACTACGTCGAGGAGGAAACACAGGGTCGGGTCAACATCGATCTCACGACCGCACGCGAGTACAAGGAAGAACACGCCGACTTCGAGAGCTTCGAGCCGTTCACCGACGTGATCCAACAACCGGGAGGCGGCTCCCACGAGTTCACCATCGAAGACAGCGTCATGGACGCCTGCGACGAGTACGTCGACGAAGTCGTCGACGAGGTCGCAAACGAGTTTCTGCCCGAACTCGCGAACAGCTACATGAAGGTGTATCAACTCGCGCTCGACAAACCCATCGTGTTGACCGGTGGGATGGCGTGTCTGCCCGGCATCGTCGGGGAAGTCGAGGCGCGTCTCAGCGAGGAACTCCAGCGTGACGTCGACGTAATCCGTTCGGAACGACCGGATCTCGCCGCGGCTGAGGGGGCCCACGAGATCGCTGGCCACCTCGCGGCGAACCTGTAACCGATACGGCTACCGAAACCGTCCGGACCTCTTTTATCGACGTTGGATAACCGGTCGTCGAAGCGATGCTCCCCGATCAGGCCCCCGACCCCGGCGTCGTCGATCAGGTCGACGTCGACCAGTCCGCGCCCGAGCCGTCGGACTGTCTCCCGCCGTCCGAGTCGCCGATCGCGACGGTGTCGCTTTCGCCCGGGTGGATCGCGGTCACGGAGCGGGAGTTTCTCAGTTATCACCCCGACCGCGATCCGGCGGTCGTCCGGACGGTACGCGGGAACGTCACCGGGATCGCCGTTCGCCGAACCGGGGGTCGGGCGTTTCTCTCCTACCTCCCCGCCGGGATACTGTACACCGTCGTCGCGCTCGTCGCCGGCGGCCTCCTGCTCGCCGTGTCACCGGCCGACCTCATCGTGGTCCCCGACGCGCCGGGTGCGGGCGGTCTCGAGACCATCGTCCGGACGGTCGGGTGGGCGAGCAGATTGCTCGGTACGGTGTTGGTGTTCAGCGGGATCCTCGTCGGGTTGGCCGCGGTCGCCGTCGTGGGATATTGGCTGTCCGCCCGCGACGTCGCGCTCGTCATTGAGCGAGGGTCCGCCGACGCGGTCGAGTGTCCCACGACCCGAGCCAACGGCCAGCGTGCGCTCGCGACGCTTCGTGAACTGCTGTCGGAGTAGCCGCGGCGGACACGGCGACCGAAACGACCACAGGTCTGATACCCATCGGCGCCGATCGTTGGGCTATCGATGTCACTTCCGTCCCTCCGAAGTTCGTTTCGAACCATCCTGCGGGACGACCGAGCGATGAGCCAACTCGCCGTTCTCGGAATTCTCGTTTCGACGGCGGTCGTCCTCGCGGTCGCGCTGGCGCTTTTCATGCTCGCCGGCGGGTAACGGGCCGGCCTCGGGTGCCGATCCGTCGCCGACAGCACAAGCTACATAGCCGACGCCCGGCAACGTAGAACCATGACGGACGACGCCGATCACCGACGACTGCTCATCGCCGGGTCCGGGATCGCGGGCCTGTCGGCGGCGATCTACGCCGCGCGCTCGAACAACGACCCACTCGTTCTCGAGGGCCCCGAACCCGGCGGCCAGTTGACGCTGACGACCGACGTGGCGAACTACCCCGGCTTCCCCGACGGGATCGGCGGCCCGGAGCTGATAAACGACATGAAAGCCCAGGCCGAACAGTTCGGGGCCGAGATCGACCACGGCGTCGTCGTCGACGTCGACCCCGGCAAACCCCACCGCGTGGAGCTCCGTGACGGCACCGTTTACACCGCGGACGCGCTCATCGCCGCGTCGGGCGCGTCGGCCCGGACACTGGGCGTTCCCGGCGAGGACGAACTGATGGGCTACGGCGTCTCGACGTGTGCGACCTGCGACGGCGCGTTCTTCCGCGGCGAGGACATGCTCGTGGTCGGCGGCGGCGATGCGGCCTGCGAGGAAGCCGCATTCCTCACGAAGTTCGCCGACACGGTTTACGTCGTCCACCGTCGAGAGGAGTTCCGCGCGGAAGACTACTGGATCGACCGGATCAGGGAACTCGAAACCGAGGGCTCCATCGAGGTGCTGACGAACACCGAACTCCTCGAGATCCACGGCTCCGCCGAGGACGGAATCGAAGCCGTCGCGCTCGCGCGACATCCCGCGGGGCACCCGAAGGAGAAACTCGACGATCCGGACACCGAACGCTTCGAGATGAATGTCGGCGCGGTGTTCATGGCGATCGGGCACACGCCGAACACCGGGTATTTGGAGGGAACAGGGGTCGAGACAGACGATGCCGGCTACATTCGGACCGTCGGTGGCTCCGGAGGCGGCCAGACTCGGACGGGCGTCCCGGGGATCTTCGGTGCCGGCGACGTAGTGGATTATCACTACCAGCAGGCGATCACGGCGGGCGGAATGGGGTCGAAAGCAGCCATCGACGCCGACGGCTATCTCGAGGATCTCGAACGGGCCGACGCCGTCGACGCGCCCGCGGCCGACGACGACTGAGACGGCCCCCGAAACCGCCGGTTGAGACCCGCACCGGAATCGGGCAAACGCTTTGTGTTCGCCGACCAGTGTCCCGGTATGGAACCCGATCTTTCGAAACTCGACGCGTTTCTCGAGGAGGCCGGTGTCGACGGCTACCTGATCGAGGCCGACGGCGAGACGGCCGATCAACGCTACCTCTCCGGCTTTACCGCCCCCGACCCGTTCGTCACCCTCTACACCGGCGAGGTCTGTCTGTTGGTCTCGGCGCTGGAGTACGGCCGGGCGAAACGGACTGCCCGGGCCGACGCCGTCCAGCGACACTCCGAGTACAACCACCGCGAGCACGTCGCCGAATACGGTTCCCACGAGGGGAAATCGAGGACGCTCGCTGCGTTTCTCGCCGCCCACGATGTCGCGTCGGTCGCGGTCCCGGCGGAGTTCCCGGTCGGAACAGCGGACGGAATCAGGGATCGTGGGATCGAGGTTCGGGCGGACACCGACGGTGTCATCGGATCGATTCGAGCCACGAAACACGACGAGGAGATCGAGCACATCAGGACGACCCAGCGGGCCAACGAGGCCGCGATGGCCGTCGCCGAGGGGTTACTCGAAGCCGCGACGGTCGAGGACGGGATCTTGGTTCTCGACGGCGAGACGGTGACGGCCGAGCGGGTCAAACGCGAAATCGAGGTCGAGCTCCTCGAACACGACTGTGCGCTCGATGAGACGATCGTCGCCTGTGGGCCCGACGCCGCCGACCCTCACGACCGCGGATCGGGGCCGCTATCGGCAGACGAGCCGATCATCGTCGATATCTTTCCGCGCTCGAAGGAGACCGGGTATTACGCCGATATGACGCGAACGTTCTGCGTCGGCGAGCCGACCGATACCGTCTCCGAGTGGTACGACCTCACGCTCGAGGCACAGGAAGCCGCGCTCGATGCCATCGAAGCAGGCGTCTCGGGCAGTGCGGTTCACGGCGCAGTCTGTGATATTTATGAGGCTGCCGGATGGCCGACGCTCCGGGACGACGAGACGGCTGAAACGGGGTTCATCCACACGACCGGCCACGGTCTCGGTCTCGATATCCACGAGGAGCCGCGGGTCTCCGAGGACGACGTCGAACTCGAAGCGGGGAACGTCGTCACCGTCGAACCGGGGCTGTACGATCCCGACGTCGGCGGCGTCCGGATCGAGGACCTCGTCGTGGTCACCGAGGACGGCTGCGAGAACCTCACGAACTACCCCAAAGAACTGTCGGTCGGTCGCGAGTGACCGTTGGGCCCCGGCAGCGAGCGGCTTCCCGGAATTTCCGGGCCGCAGGGAGACGAACGGCTTTTGAACGACCGGGAGCAACCCGACTCCATGCAACTGCTCGTCGTCGGGGCGGGGGAGATGGGCCGGTGGTTCGCCCGTCACGCCGGCGCCGCCTCGGTCGCGTTCGCGGACCGCGAGGCCGGGACGGCACGGGACGCGGCGGCGGAGGTTTCGGACGCCCGGGCCGTGTCGCTCGACACCGGCGAAACCTTCGACGCAGTCTGTCTCGCCGTCCCGATGTCAGTCGTCCCCGAGGCGATCGAGGAACACGCACACAGGGCGACCGACGCCGTCGTCGACGTGTCCGGCGAGATGCGCGACTCCGTCGCCGCGCTTCGAATCCATGCCGAGGAGCACGAGCGCGCGAGCTTTCATCCGCTGTTTTCGGCGGCGAACGCGCCGGGGAACGTCCCGGTCGTCGTCGACCACGCGGGTCCGACAGTCGATCGGATCCGCACGTCGCTCGAAGCGGCCGGAAACGAGGTGTTCGAGACGACGCCTGCGACCCACGACCGGGCGATGGAGACCGTGCAGGCCAAGACACACACCGCCGTGCTGGCGTATGCGCTCACCGAAGACGAGATCGATCCCCGGTTTCACACCTCGCTCTCGGGACCGCTATCGGAACTCGCGGAGGCGATTGCCGGGAACACCCCGACGGTGTACGCCGAAATCCAGGACCGCTTCGAGGGTGCGTCGTCCGTCGCCGAGGCCGCCGAACGGATCGCAAACGCCGATCACGAGGCGTTCGTCGATATCTATGAGGAGGCCGGCGAATGACCGACGTTGAGGGTATCGTCGACACCGCGAAATATCTCCGGCACGTCCGACCGATCGATCCCGAGGAGATCTTCGAGTACGTCGAAGGGGAGCCGCACCCGGCCGTCGTCAGACAGACGCTCAGAGAACACGCCTTCGATCTCGGCCTCCACGAGCGTGAGGACGGTACGTTCGTTCCGATCGAGGACGATGCGATCGATCCGACGTTCCGGGGTGTCGAGCGGTTCCCCGAACAGTACGTTCGACGCTTCGAGGAACTGCTCGTCGACCGGTACGGCCCCGATTGGGCGGGCGGTGACTCCGGCGACAGGCTCCGCAAACGGATCGACGAGTTGAAAATCGCGTACTTTTCCGACGAGTCAGTCACGTACGATGCGGAGACCGCACTCGCGTACGCGTTGTATCATCTGCCCGATTATTACGCCGCGATCCAGTACGCCCTCGACGAACTCGGGCGCGCCGGGCTTTTGTCCCGCCGATTGCGGATACTGGACATTGGGGCCGGGACGGGTGGCCCGGCGCTCGGGATCCACGACTATCTACCGGCGGAGAGCCTCGTCGAGTACCACGCGGTCGAACCGAGCGCGGCGGCCGACGTGTTCGAGGCGATGGTCGACCCGACACGCCCCGGCTTCGCGACGACTATCCACCGCGAGACGGCCGAAGCGTTCGACCCCAACGGCGAGTACGACATCGTCATTTTCGGCAACGTCCTCTCGGAACTCGACGATCCGGTGAGGGTCGTCGAACGCTACCTCGGGTCGTTGAAACCCGACGGGACCGTCCTCGCAATCTCGCCGGCCGAAGAGCGGACTGCGACCCGTCTTCGGGCGATCGAGCGCGACCTGCTCGAGCGAAACGACGGAGTGACCGTGTACGCGCCGACGCTTCGGCTGTGGCCGGGCGAGTCACCGAGCGACCGGGGATGGACGTTCACGCGGAAACCCGAGCTCGAACCGCCGCCGTTCCAGCGACGGCTCGAGGAGAACGCACCCAAGCGGCCCGACGGGAGTCCCGAACGCGGGGGCAGATACACCAAACCGGTCGTTCAGTTCGCCTACCTGTTGCTCCGGACCGACGGCAAGCGGGCGATCGAGTACGATCCCGACTCCGACCGGGTGGGGAAGATGGCCGAAACCGACCGCCACGTCACCGAGCGAATCGATATCACGGCGCTGAAGCTCTCGCCAAACCTGGCGGACGATGGGCACCCGGTTTTCAAGATCAGCGACGGCTCCGAAGCCATCGATCACTACGCCGTGTTGACCGAGCGGTCGGCTCTGAACGACGTGCTCCTCGATGCGCCGTACGGATCGCTTCTCGCTTTCGAAAACGCGCTCGTCCTCTGGAACGACGACCAGGGGGCGTACAACCTCGTCGTCGACGGCGAGACGGTCGTCGATCGGGTGGCCTGAGAGAGACCCCACCGGGCCGGTTCACCGCTTCGAGGCAGTTTTATTCATCCCGGCCGAACGCCGAACGTGGTCTACATCACGCGAGCGCTTCTGACCGCGCTGCTCGAACTCGGGGCGGACCGCGATCCGGCCTCTGTGACCGTGTCGCTCGCCGTGACGCCCGCGGACGAACTAGACGCGGAGCTGCCGTCCGACCGACCGGTGTTCACCGACATGTATCTCCCCGATACCGGAAACTCCGTCCGTGCCGTGTTCGGGATGGATCTCTCGACGCCCGGTGCGGCGGGGCGGTTCATCACCCACCCGGACGGCCTCCTCGCGTTGACCAAAGCCGACGACCTCCACGAGGTCGTCTTCGTCGCGGTGCCACCCTACGATACGGACGCCGTCGCGGCGTTCGACCGATCGGGAACGGGGCGGACAATGGAGATCGTCGATATCGAGCCGCCGGACGGCGAACTCGAGTTCCCCGAGTGACTGATCACTCCAGATAGCCGAGGTCGCGGAGCTGGTCGGTTATCTCGTCGAACTCCGCCTCCGAAAGCGAGCCCTGCCTCTGATGTTGGATGACGATGCTCCGGAGCAGGAACCGGACGAGATCGCTGGTCGAGGAGAAACTCGTCCCCTCGATCGTCTCCTCGACGCGCTCGGAGAGGTCTTTCGGGATCGAAACCGTCGTGTATTCAGTCATACTGGTCCGAGGGGCGCTGTCGGAATATGCCTGTCCCTCGGCTCCGAGTCGGGGGTATTTAGGGTGATGTGGTATCTATTGAGTTACAATGGGAGTCCGGCCACCACAACAGAGCGACGACGACACTCCGGAAACGATCGCGTTCGGTATCGCCGCCCTCGACGAGCACCTCGAACGGGCCGACGCCGTCTTTCCGATGACCGCCGAAGAACTCCTCGACCACGTCGGCGATCCGAAAATCCCCTACGACGCCAAAGGGAACGAGATACGGCTCTCGGACGCCCTCGGCGACCTTCCACAGTCGAGTTTCGAAACGAGACAGGAGTTCATGAACGCGCTCCATCCGGTGTTCGAGGCCAGACGCGAGCGGGCGAACAACAGCCTCGTCGGCCGGCTCCGGTCGCTGCTGCCGTTTTAATTCTCCCGGTCGTCGAGGCGATCGGAGAGCTCCTCGAGACGGCGGGTCTGTTCTCTGTTCACGGAGACGACCACGTCGGTCAACACGCCGAACATCAGAAGCTGGACCGAAAGCAGGATCAGGAACGCCGAGAGCAGCGCGAGCACCTCGTGTGAGACGCCAGCGATCAAATACCGGTATCCGACGAACCCCGCGATCGAAACCCCGGCCAACGTTCCGAGCGAGGCGATCGCCCCGAAATAGAAGATCGGGTTGTTGGTCCGCGCCAGCGTGTACAGCGTCAGTATGATACGACCGCCGTCGGCGATCGGGTTGAGGTTCGTCTCCGACCCACCCGGACGGGACAGATACGTGATCGGGACGACCGCGGTCGAGACGTTCTGGCGAACGCACTCGGCGGCCAGTTCGGTCTCGATACCGAAGCCGTCGGCGTCGAGTTGAAACCGTTCGAACGACTGCCGCGTAAACGCCCGATAGCCCGAGAGAATGTCCTGTAGATTACGGCCGTGGATCGTTCCGAACAGCCGATTTATGAGCCGGTTCCCGACCGCGTTGAGCCGCGTCATCGCTCCCGACTCCATGTCGGCGAATCGATCCCCGATGACGTGTTCCGCCCGCCCCTCGAACAGCGGCTCGAGCATCGCATCGGCGTCCTCCGGGCGGTACGTTCCGTCGCCGTCGGCCATCAACACGTACGGCCGGTCGATCGCTTCGACGCCTTCACGAACCGCCTGTCCTTTTCCGGTCCCTGACTGCGTGAGAACGCGGGCGCCGTGTTCTTCGGCGATGGTCCGCGTTCCGTCGCTTGAATCGCCGTCGACGACGAGGATCTCATCGAACCCCGCGGTGTAGAAGCCGTCGATCACGTCCCCGATCGTCTCGGCTTCATCGAGCGTCGGGAGGAGGACACAGACGTCGGTGCGATCCGGCATCGTCGATCACTCCGCCACCGGAGGTAAAAAAACGGCTGGTTCGTCCGTCGGGGGCCCTGCCGTCCCGGCTACCCCTGACGGGACCGTCTGCCGCTCGAATCCGGCGTGAGATTGCCGTGTTCGTCGATCTCGCCGGCCACGATGCGGGTCGAGGAGATCACGTCGCCGTCCTCGGCGTACCGATGGTCGACGACCTCGATGTCGAGCGGCGGGAGCCCCTTCTCGATCCGCTCCTCGTTGACTGCCTCGCCCCCGTCCTTTGTCTCCGGGGAGACGACCAACACGTCGAACCCCGGTTCCGTGGCGATCCCTGTCGGTTCGGACAACTCGTGTACCGCAAAACGGCGGTCGTACTCGTCGGCGAACAGCTCGAGCTCCGATTCGAGGTCCGCCTTTCGGTCCTCGAACGGGCGTACGTGCCGGTCGACGCTGCGCGTTTTCGGGGCGAGGTCGTCGTCGGTCAGCCCGACGGTCACATCCCCGAGTTCGAACGCGCGTTCGAAGAGCGCCCGGTGGCCATCGTGCACCGGATCGAACGTCCCGCCCAGTACGACCTTCATACCGGCGGAGATGTGCGGCCGCGGTTTAGTGGCTTCGGTGGAGCGACGGGCCTGTCAGTTCGCGCCCTCGGAATCGTCGTCCTCGACGGTGATGCTCACCGGTTCGGACCCCTCGTCGTCTTTGACGCCGAGGTGACAGTCGAGGTTGAAAACGGTGTTTAATTCGTCTTGGATGTCGTCGACCACGCTGCCGACGAGTTCGCTCGGCGCCATCGCCGTGTACTCGTAGGGGTTGTTGCCGGCCCCGTCGGACTCCCGCTTGCGCCGTTCGACTTTCGCTTCCTCGTTGAGTTC
>LFFM01000056.1_pt1 | contig 62347 bp, 68 predicted proteins | sample 643131 | NCBI WGS metagenome assembly LFFM01 (sample SAMN03777445, study PRJNA286221) | soda lake metagenome | biome: soda lake; feature: Kulunda steppe; material: water; isolation source: sample Tc-Br brine of Tanatar trona crystallizer | place: Russia: Kulunda steppe | collected 2011-07 | reverse complement strand
GCACCCTGTCAGTGTGTGCTAACGTCAGGGACGTTGAACCTGAACGGCGATTTCCACGCCTCCGTCAATTCGACGGGAGAAGGGGAGTCCACTGACAAGCCCACGACTTCAGTCGTGGGTCACTGACTTCGCGTCGTCGCGGACGAACGTCACCGGACACGGGGCGGTGAGGAGCACTTCCTGTGCGACGCTTCCGAAGACCGCCTTCCCGGTCGGCGACCGGTCCCGCCCGCCGACCATCACGCGGTCCGCTCCGACCTCCTCGGCGAGTTCGACGATCTCGCCGGCGCGGTCGCCGACGGAACCGCGGATCGTGTGATCGACGTCGGCGGCGGACAGCTCGCCCGAGATGGTTCGAGTCGTCGCGTGGCGCGTCGCCACGGCGTCCGGCCTTGCCTCCTCGCTCTCTGCGTCGATGTCGAGCTTCTCGCGAATCTCGTCGAACCCCTCGCTCGTGAACACGTGGACCAGGACGACTTCCGCCTCTGTCGGCCCGGCGACGTGTATCGTCTCCTCTGCCAGCTGCTCCCCGCGCGTTTCGTCGGCGGCGTCCACCGCGAGCAGGACCGTCTCTATTCCGCCGCGCTCCGACCGCAGTCGTGCTGTTTCGGTGCCCATATCCCCGCTTGGTCGTGCTCGCTCATAAGACTGACGCAAGTTTACTCACATATGAATTAATTTTAATTCGCCGTTCGGGATCCTCGCCGTTCGTCGATACGACGGCGGATCCGGTGGCGACCCCGTTCCGTCACTCCGGGGGATCGACGAACAGCGGCTCGCCCGTCGGGCGACCGTAATCGAGGACCCAGTACCGCCCGTCGTACCGCCCGACGTTCTCCGGTTTCAGCTCGTCGAAGTGAAACCGGTGCCGGTACGGCGCGAGCGCCTCGCGAACGCGGTCGAGCGCGGGGTCGCTCCCCGGCTCGCCATCCGCGTCGCGGGTCGTCGGGACCTCCGCGGCCGGCATGACGAGCCAGTCGCCGTCGGCGTCGGCACCTCTGACCGGAAGAAACGGGTAGCCGCCGACCGTCCGCCAGACGCGCCGCTCCCGGCGGTTCTGTGGCCGTCCCGCGCCCATCTCCGCGGACGGCCCGTATCGCGCGAGCTTCGCGACCAACGGCTCGACCCCCGACGTCGCGTCCGTCGGGAGCCGAACGACGACTCGGCCCGTGCCGACACCCGCCACCGACCAGCCGCGGTCCTCGACCGCACGATCGAGGACGTTGCGTTCGCCCGGCGCGAGATCGCGGAAGTACCGCATTGACTCTCCGGTCGGCCACGACCACGTCCGCCCCGCGTACTCCCACGTCCGGTCGGATTCGGGGACTGCGGCCCGGTGCAGCGCCGCTTGGCGAGCCGTTCGAAGCCGTTCCCCGAGCCGATCGAGCGCGTTCCGCGTCGACGGCGGCACGACAGACCGCTCCACCTCGAGATCGGATGGCCCCGACGACTCGTCGGTCATGGCCACGCTTCGACGGGGAGCGTCAACAGTGTATCGGCGACGCCCTCGCATGAGCCGTCCGTGCGCCCGTCGTCCCGGCCGTGCGCCAGTCGTCCCGGCTACCGCGGACAAGCGGTTTATCGGCGGGGGTCGAACGGTTCCTGTGAACGAGACGCTGTTCGTGCGGCACGGCGAGACGACCTGGAACGCGACGGGACGGATACAGGGGTGGGCCCCGGTACCCCTCTCCGATCGGGGTCGACGGCAGGCCGACTCGGTCGCCGCCGCGGTGATCGAGGGGCGACAGTCGGTCGACGCGGTCGTCAGCTCCGATCTACCACGGGCGACCGCGACCGCGGAACCGGTCGCCGAGGCCGCCGGCGTCGAGGTCGAGACCGACCGTCGGCTCCGTGAGCGCGACTTCGGGGCGTATCAGGGGCTCGACGCCGAGGGGTTCTTCGATCGGTTCCCGGAGATGGACCTCCTGAACGAGTCGACCGACGCCGCGGCGTACACTCCCGAGAGCGGCGAGAGCTGGCTCGACGTCCGGGAGCGCGTTCTCGCGGCCGCCACGGAGCTTCGCGACCGCGACGAACGGACGGTCGTGGTCACCCACCGCAACCCGGTCCTGCTCGTCATCGGCGAGGCGCGCGGGCTTGACCTCGTCGACGCGCTGACGGACGGATCGGCCGCCAACTGCTCGATCACGCGGATCGACGCCGACGGACGGGTGACGCACGCGACCGAAACCGGCCACCTGGACCGGGAGCGCTGACCCCTCCGTCGGTCCGACCCTGCTCCCGATCCGTCTCTCAGTCCGATCCTGCCGTCGATCAGCCCCGTCTCTCAGACCGTCCTGCCCCGGTCCGATCGCTCCACGGGTCGGACCGCTCTCCCCGGCCCGGATCAGACCACGCCGAGGAGAAACGCGAGTCCCACGGTGACGAGCACGATCGCGGTCACGGTCGGGAGATACGGCGTGTATCGCTCGACGGTCTCCCGGTGCTGCTCGTAGCCCGCGATCAACACGAGGGTCGGCACCAGAATGGCGACGATCACCGCGAGCGAGTAGACGAACATTAGCTCCAGACAGCGGGCCGTCCCCACGCAGATGGCGAGTATCTGGATCGGCTCCTCGTGGGCGAAGCCGAGCAGCAACGCCGTGGTCCCGAGCGCGAACAGACCGCGGTCCGCGTCCGCCTCGGAGAGGTGCACGTGCCCGTGCCCGCCCGGGTCGTCGTCGTGGTCGTGGTTGTCGTCGTGGTGGCCGTGGTCGCTGTCGTCGTGGTCGTGGTTGTCGTCGTGGTGGCCGTGGTCGCTGTCGTCGTGGTCGTGACCGCCGTTTCGATACTCGTGAACGCCGAGCGCCACGAGCATCGTCCCGGCGACGTACCGGAGCCACGGCCCCTCGACGAACGTGGCGAAGCCGCTGACCCAGTAGTACGCACCCACGAGCGCGACGCTGCTGACCAGATGGCCGATCCCGAGGATCGATCCGGCCACCACGCCGGCGATCCACGTTCGTCGTCTGCCGAGCGCGTACGTCGCGGCGATCGGCCACCCGTGGTCCGGCAACACCCCGTGGACGATCCCGATGGCGACCACGCCGACGACCAGCCCGACGTCCATACCGTCGATCGGCGCGATACGGACAAAAGGGCTGTTAGCACCCTCACGTCGGATCGTAATACGGCGCGGCTCTCTCCGATACCTCGACCGTCCCCGCGTCCGGACGCCTCCCGCTCCGACCCGCGAAGGCTATGTGCGTACCGGACGAACGGCCGCGCGAACGATGCGCACGAGTCTGAACGTTCCCGACGACCTGCTCGCGGAGTTCGACGAGACCTGGCGATCCGAGGGGTTCGACTCGCGCTCGCGGGCCGTCCGCGAGGCGATGCAGGAGTATATCGAACGGCACACCCGACTGGAGGCGGTGTCCGGTGAGGTGACCGCGGCCATTGCGTTCGACTACCGCCACGAGGACGCGATCCGCGAACTCCATGACGTCCAGCACGCGTTTCAGGATGTGATCACCATGACGAGCCACGCCCATCAGGGCGACTGGTGTCTCGAGTCCGTCTTCTGTCGCGGCCCGGTCGACCGGATCCGTGACCTCGTCTACCGGCTCCGCGACTTCGACGCGGTGGGGCGGGTGAAACTGCTCCTGCTCCGCCCCGATCCCGGACCGTCGTGAGCCGGTGTGCGCCCGCCGGCCGACCGTTCGTCACCCGCAATCGGCCCCAGCGACGGCTTTATTAATCGGCACGGACAACGTTTGTGACAGTATGACATACGAGCAGATCGTTTATCCGACCGACGGAAGCACGGGCTCGGACGCGGCGCTCGACGAGGTTCGAACGCTCGCGTCCGCACACGACGCTACCGTCCACGTCCTCTCCGTGGTCGACACGCGGGACGTCGGATTCGGGATGACCGGCGGTCACCACGACGACGACCCCGGCATGAGCGGCGGCCATCAGACCGGCGACGACCCCGGAATGGTGGGGACCCGCCTGGACGCCGACGCGTGGCGGGAGGCGTTGTCCGCTGAGGGCCGCGAGCTCGTGGCGGATCGGGCGGCCGCGCTCGACGAGGTCGAGACGGTGACCGCGGTCCGGCACGGTGACCCACACGAGACCATCATCGAGTACGCCGACGACGTCGACGCCGACGTCATCGTCATGGGTACCCACGGTCGGACCGGACTCGACCGCCGCGTGCTCGGCAGCGTCACCGAGCGGACGGTGCGGCTCTCCGACGTACCCGTCCTCACGGTCCGAGCCGGCGACGAGTGACACCCTCCGCGCCGTGAACGGCGCGGTTCCCGGCATGGGAATAGGCACGGCCGAGCGCCGCGGGCGACGGGACCCGGTCGACGCCGCTGACGGGCTCCGCCCGGCCGTGTGATAAAAGGGATGTCGTTCGTCGCTCAGTCGCTCGCCCTGTCCAGTCGTCCGCCCCGTTCAGTCGTCGCTCGTCGCCTTCGCGGGCTTCCGGCGATCGCTTCGGGGGCCCTCCATGTCGACGTCCGGCAGCAGGTCCCGCAGATAGCGGCCGGTGTGGGAGTCGTCGTCGTGCGCGATCGCCTCGGGCGTTCCCGTCGCGACGAGTTCGCCGCCGCCCTCACCGCCCTCGGGGCCTAAGTCGATCACGTGGTCGGCGTTCTTCACCAAGTCGAGCTCGTGTTCGATGACGACGACGGTGTTGCCGCCGTCGACGAGCCGGTGGAGCACGTCGACCAGCTTCCGCTCGTCCGCCTTATGAAGGCCGGTGGTCGGCTCGTCGAGCAGATAGAGCGTGTCGCCGGTCGCCCGCTTGCCGAGCTCCTCGGCGAGCTTCACGCGCTGGGCCTCCCCGCCCGAGAGGGTCGTGGAAGGCTGGCCGAGCTCCATATAGCCGAGCCCGACGTCCTTCAGCAGCTTCAGCCGGCGCTGGAGCCCTTGGTGGCTCTCGAAGAAGTCGTACGCCTCCTCGACGCTCATATCGAGGACGTCCGCGATCGTCTTTCCTTTATACGTGACGTCGAGCGTCTCGTCGTTGTAGCGGGCGCCGCCGCACTGCTCGCAGGGAACGTACACGTCCGACAGGAAGTTCATCTCGATTTTCACCGTCCCCTGGCCGCCACACTCCTCACAGCGACCGCCTTTCACGTTAAACGAGAAGCGTCCCTTCTCGTAGCCGCGTCGCTTCGCGAGCTTCGTCTCGGCGAACAGCTCGCGGACGTAGTCGAACACGTCCGTGTACGTCGCGGGGTTCGACCGCGGGGTCCGGCCGATCGGCGACTGGTCGATGAGTCGCACCGTCTCGATCTCGTCCATCCCCTCGATCGCGTCGTGCTCGCCGGGATCGACCGAGGTGTTGTCGTTCATCTCCCGCACGAGGCCCTTATACAGGACGTCGTGCATCAGCGTCGACTTCCCGGAGCCGGAGACACCCGTGATCGTGGTGAGCGTGCCGAGCGGGATCGGGACGTCGAGATCCGTCAGGTTGTGCTGGCGTGCGCCCCGCACGACCAGCTCGCCGTCGGGCTCGCGGCGCTCGTCGGGCACCGGAATCGCCCGCCGCCCGGCGAGATACTCGCCCGTGATCGACTCGTCGCTCGACACGATGTCGTCGAACGTCCCCTGCGCGACCACCTCGCCGCCGCGCTTGCCGGGGCCCGGCCCCATATCCAGGATGTGATCGGCCCGGCGCATCGTCTCCTCGTCGTGCTCGACGACGACGAGGGTGTTCCCGAGGTCCCGCAGTCCCTCCAGGGTGTTCAGGAGCCGGTCGTTGTCGCGCTGGTGAAGCCCGATCGACGGCTCGTCGAGCACGTACAGCACCCCGACGAGCCCGGAGCCGACCTGCGTCGCCAGCCGGATGCGCTGGCTCTCCCCGCCCGACAGCGTCGACGCCTCCCGGTCGAGGGTGAGATACTCCAGGCCGACCTCCTCCATGAAGCCGAGCCGGGCACGGATCTCCTTTAGGATCTCCGTCGCGATCGTCGTCTCCCGTTCGTTCAACTCCGCCTCCAGCCCCTCGAAGTGCTTCCGGGCCTCGCCGATGCTCATCCGGTTGACGGCCGTGATCGCGGTGCCGGCGACGAGGACGTGCCGCGACTGCTCCTTCAGCCGCGTGCCGTCACACTCCGGACACGTCGTGACCGCCATGTACTCCTCGATGTGTTCGCGAGTGGACTGTGACTCCGTCTCGACGTGCCGACGCTCGAGATTCGGGATCACGCCCTCGAACCGCTTCTCCTTGCGGCGCGTCCCGTTTTTCGTCCGCCGCTCGAAGACGACCTGCTCGTCGGTCCCGTAGAGGAACTGCCGCCGGACCGCCGGATCGAGCTCGTTCCAGGGCGTCCCGACGGACACCCCGAAGTGGGCCGCGACCGAGTCGATCCGGGTCCGGTAGTACGACCGCGAGTAGGACCACGCCTCGAACACGTCCTTCAGCGGCTTCGTCTCGTCGACGACGACGAGGTCCTCGTCGACCTCCTTCGTCGAGCCGATCCCTTCACACTCGGGACACGCGCCGTACGGACTGTTGAAGGAGAACGACCGCGTCTCGATCTCGGAAAACTGGAACTCGGAGTTGGGATTGCCGAGCTCCTCGGAGAACTCGACGACCAGCCGATCGTCGCCGTCGGCGTCCGTCCCCAGTGCGCCGGTCGACCGGGTGTTCGACACGAACGGGACGTCGTCGGGCGGGTCGGGCACGATCAGCTTGAGCACGCCACCCGCCTCCTCGAGCGCGGTTTCGACCGAGTCGGCCAGCCGCGAGCGGGCGTCGGGCTCGACCCGCACCCGGTCGACGATGACGTCGATCGTGTGGTCGTAGTTCTTATCGAGGTCCGGCGTGTCGAGCGTCAGGTCGAACTGCTCGCCGTCGACCTCGACGCGACTGTAGCCGTCGGCGACCAGCTCCTCGAACAGGTCCTCGAACGCGCCCTTCTGATCCCGGACGACCGGAGCGGCGATCTTCGCGCGCGTCCCCGACGGGAGATCGAGGATCCCCTCGACCATGTCCGAGACGGACTGCTCGCCGACCTCCTCGCCCGTGATCGGATCGTACTGGGTGCCGACGCGGGCGTACAGCAGCCGGAGGTAGTCGTGCAGTTCGGTGACGGTCCCCACGGTCGATCGGGGGTTGTTCGCGGCGTTCTTCTGATCGATGGAGATCGCCGGCGAGAGGCCCTCGACGGCCTCGACCTGCGGTTTGTCCATCTGCCCGAGGAAGTTGCGGGCGTACGCCGACAGCGACTCGATGTAGCGGCGCTGTCCCTCGGCGTACACGGTGTCGAACGCGAGCGACGACTTCCCCGACCCCGAGAGGCCGGTGACGACGGTGAACTCCTCGCGCGGGATCCGGACGTCGAGGTCTTTGAGGTTGTGCTCCTCGGCGCCACGGACCTCGATGAAGTCCTTGCTCATCTCACCTTGTCCGTTGCGGGCGCGCGGGGGAATACCCGTCGGTTCCGACGATCCGTGTGCCTCCGGCTTCGATCCCGTCCGGCGAAACGCAGTTGTGACCGCCGTCCGTACGGTCGAGCATGCGAACCATCGACGTCGACGGCATGGCGTGTGGCGGCTGCGAGGAAACCGTGATCGAGGCGCTCTCGACCGTTCCCGGCGTCGAGTCCGCCAGCGCCGACCACGAACGCGGCACCGCGACCGTCGAGGGCGATGCCGACGTGGACGCCCTCGTCGACGCGGTCGTCGAAGCGGGCTACGAGGCGACGGCCTGACCTGCGGCTCGTCGTCCACGGGCAGTGCGAGCGTGCCGGCCGGCGTCGGATCCCGGGGCAGTTCAGGGTCCGTCGTCGGCCGCGAGCGTCGCCCGGAGGAGGCGGCCCATTTCCCGGCGGAGGAGCCCGCCGGCCGCGGGCTGTGAGACGTCGAGTTCGGCGGCCACGCCCTCGAAGCGACGTCTCCCGCGGCTCCGCGAAGTATTCCATCTCCAGCCCCGAGAGGAGCGCGTCCCGCTGGTCGCCGGTCACGCTGGTGTCGGTGGCGACCGAGGGGTCGCAGCCGACGACCCGTTGCAGGGTGAGGTCGATCCCCTGCTCGGTGGCCCGGTCCCGGAGGTCGGCGAGCGCGTTCCGGTCGGGAAGCCAGACCCGGACCGTCCACGTCGCGCCGTCGTCGGTCCACGCCAGCGAGAGGCCGTCGACCGCGGCGACCGTCGGCGAGAACAGCGCCGCGCCCGGCTCGTACTCGAACCGGTAGACGGCACCGTCCGCCGCGTCGACGACGCGCTCGAACGCCGCGATCGGTGATCCCGCCTCAGCCCCCCTCGAACCGGTCGACGTCCGCGGACCGAACGGTGAAGAGATAGCCGCCCGAGTCCGGGACGGTTCCCGCGCCGGTGGCCGGCTGGACGACGACGCTGTCGTCGTACGCGACCGTTTCGGTCAGCGCGAGATCGGGCGACTCCACGGTGATGATGGCGGTGACGTCGTTCATCGGTTCGGGTCCGGACCGTTATGAGCGGTTCGTCCTCCGACCGCATCAGTCGTTTCCCGACCGCATCGGTCGTTCGACGAGTGTCGGAACCGTCACCCGATCCGTTCGTGTTTCGCGATCCGCGAGACGATCCGTTCGGCGGCTCGGATCAGCGCCTTTGGCGGCATGGCCGGGAGATACTGTTCCGTCGCGTCGGTCGGTTCGTCGGCTGCGTCCTCGCGTGTCGGATGCATACGTACCCGTCACTCGGGCCGGGAACCGTACGACGATTTGGGTTATCAGTATAACCCGTTTATCACACTTCGGCGAAACCGGTCACTCGAACCGGTAGCTCGTCCCGTTGCCGGCGTCCTCCACGCGGACCCCGACCTCGGCGAGCGCGTCGCGGAGATCGTCCGCCCGCTCGTAGTTGCCGGCCTCTCGCTCGGCCTCGCGAACGTCGAGCACGAGTTCGACCAGCTCCTCGGCCAGATCGACGTCGCCGTCGGAGGGCGTCTCGAACTGGAGGCCCAGCACGTCGCCGCCGAGCGTCTCGAACGCCTCGACCGCCGCCCGAAGTCCGCGGTAGTCGTACCCGCCGGACGGATCGCCGTCGACGTGGCGGTTGACGGCGTCGGTGAGCTCGAGGAGCGCGGCGGTCGCCTCCCGGAGGTTGAGGTCGTCGTTCATTGCAGCGGTGAACTCCTCGCGGCTCCGCTCCACGGCCGCGCGAAGCTCGTCGTCGGTCGCCTTGCTGCGGGCGTCGACGGAGTCGAGCGCGTCGACCGCGCGGTCGTAGGTCCGCGAGAGCCGGTCCCACCGCTCCTCGGCCTCCGCGACCGTCTCCTCGGTGAGCGCCTGCTCGGACCGGTACGCCGCGCCGGCGTAGAACGTCCGGACGACGTTGACGCCGAGCTCCGAGAGGGCATCGGGCACGGTCCAGAAGTTCCCGATCGACGAGGACATCTTCTCGCCCTCCATCTCCAGGAGTCCGACGTGCAGCCAGTGGCGCGCGAACTCGTGACCCGTCGCCGCCGTCGACTGGGCGATCTCGTTTTCGTGATGCGGGAAGACGAGGTCGCGACCGCCCATGTGGACGTCAAGGGTGTTCCCGAGATGCGTCGTCGACATCGCGGAGCACTCGACGTGCCATCCGGGTCGACCCTCGCCCCACGGGGAGTCCCACGTCTCGCCCGTCGGAACCGTCTCGCCGTGGTCGTGTTTGGCGTGTTCGCGCGCAGCCGTCTCGCTCACTCCGCCGGCCTTCCAGAGGGCGAAGTCCGCCGGATTCCGCTTCTCCGATCGCTCGTCGGGTTCGCCCTGCGCCTCGAGTTCGTCGAGTTCCTGGTTCGAGAGCGCCCCGTAGTCGTCGAACTCGGTGACGTCAAAGTACACTGAACCGTTCGACTCGTAGGCGTATTCCGCCTCCACGAGCGTCTCGACGAGGTCGATGATCTCGGGAACGTGTTCGGTGACCCGCGGATACACCTCCGCACGTCGGAGGTTGAGTCCGCGCATCGCGTCGAGCGTGGTCGCGGTGAACGTCTCGGCGACGTCGCGCTCCTCGCGCCACTCGTCGCGCTCGCCGACGCGGGCGGTGATCTTCTCGTTGACGTCCGTCACGTTCTCGACGTGGCGGACGTCGTAACCGAGCTGCTCCAGCCAGCGATGAAGCACGTCCGCGTGAAACCAGAGCCGGGCGTGCCCGAGGTGCGGATCGTCCGACACCGTCAGTCCACAGACGTACAGCGTGACGTCGCCGTCGGCCGTGAACTCGACGCGCTCGTCCGCGAGGGTGTCGGTAACCACGAGACTCATTGGACGCCGGTAGCCGCGGATCACCTTTTAAACCGTCGGATCGGCGTCCTCGCTCGGCGCGGCGACTCGGGCGATCCCGACCGGCCTCCTAGCAGTGGCTGAATGTACAAGTGCAGTTGAAAACGCCAAGGCTAACTTAAAAGAGTAGATATTCACTCGCTTGGAGTTGAACTGTTAAAAAACCGCACGCACGGCGCCGACGGCGACCGCGACGAGCGTCGCGTGATAGATCAGCGTCGAAGTGAACGCGTAGCCGGTCAGCGGAGCGACCGGGTATCGGGTCATGCCGGCCGGGACGAATATCAGCCCCCGGAGGTACGGCACGAAGTTGGTGACGAACACGGCCAGGCCGCCGTACCGGTCGAACAGTTCCTCGACGCGGTCGAGCCGCTCCGCCGACACCGAGATCCGGCCCGAGCGTTCGACCGAGGACCGTCCTCCGCGGCGGGCCGCGCCGTAGATGACCAACTGCCCCGCCACGTAGCCCGACGAGGAGACGAGCACGATGACTGCCATCTCGGCACGGTCGGCGCCGATCGCCAGCACGTAGCCGGGCAGGAACACCGACGTCGGCAGCGGTTTACCGATCAGTGCGCCTTTTAAAAGAAAGAAGACGAACAGCGCCGGCAGGCCGATATAGACGAGGAGCGTGAAACCGGCGTCCACGATCGCATCGAGCATGCCAATGAATCAATTCGTCGCGCGAGGGTAAGCGATGCGGCAGGGGAACTCCGGCGCCACGCGACGCGGCACGACGGTCGTCGCCCGGCGGCGCAGTCACTTGGCGGGCTGGAGAGCGGGTGACAGAGGGGTCCCGATCAGGCGACGAGCAACTTCTCGCCGCGCTCGACCGTGATCCGGCACGGGGGCGAGAGCTTGTTGTACGCGCGGCGGAACGCCTCCTTCACCGCGGGCGCCTGCTCGACGTCGCAGTAGGCCGTGAACACCACGTCGTCGGCCTGCAGGCGGGCTGCGGTGCCGACGGGCTTGCCGAACGCCTGCCGCATGCCATCGGAGACACGGTCCGCGCCCGCGCCGGTCGCCTGCTTGTTCTCGCGGATGACTTGGTGGGGGAACTTGCGGAGCACCATCTTGTAGTTGCCCTCGCCGAGTTCCTTGATCAGGTGGCGGTTCGCCGACAGCCGCGCGCTCTCCAGCGAGCCGTGGCGGATCTGCAGCTCCTCCTCGACGCGGAGGCTGATCTCGACCGGGTAGTCGTCCGGCTCCGTGGACAGGTCGCCCATGTTGTGCTGGGCGATCTTCGAGCCCGGAATGCCCGTGATGTACTCGCGTCGGGTGTACGACGGTTTATCGATCTTCCGATACATAGAGGCGGGTTTGTCGGACATGGCTACTTGTCCGATGTAGCCCGTGCTGCGGCGATAAACCCTTCGATACCGTGACGCGTCCCACGATCCGCATTTCACGATGGTCGGCGCGCGAATCGACTTCGAACTGTGTCCCACGACGATCGCCGTGCGAACCGACTCCGAACAGTGCGCGGTCGACGCCGACCGGCACGCGGTGGACGGCGATCGATGCGGGGCGTGACGCTCAGACCCGGCGAGTCCGGCGCTACTCCTCGGTCGTCGGTCCGAGCGCAACGTGCTCGAACCCCTGATCCGCGAGGCGTTCGGCGGCCCGATCGGTGACGGAGGGGGCCACCAGTACGCCACGGACGTCCGTCTCCCTGTCCTCGCCGTCCGGAGGTGCCCCATTCCCGTCGCTTGCGGTCTTCGTATCCAGTTCCTCGCGAAGTGCGCGGACGTAGCGCGCCAACTGGCCGACCGCGTCCGGTCCCACCCGCCGGCGCTTCAGCTCGACGACGACCGGTCGCCCTTCGGCGTCGACGCCGAACACGTCCATCGGTCCGGCGCTGGACGGGCGCTCGGTCTCCCGGGGCTCGAACCCGGTCTCGATCAGCTCGGGGCGCTCCAAGATTCGCGTCCGGAGGTCCTCCTCGCTGCCGTGCAGCTCCAGCTCACGCCCGCCGGTGACGGCCATTGCGGCGAGCTGACGGACGTCCTCGAACCGGACGGTGAGCGTCTCCGCGGGCGAGGACCGCTCCGACCGTATCCGAAGGCGGCCATCCCGGACGGCGGCGTGGTGCGTTGAGCCCGGCGGCTGCCAGTTCACCGGTTCGCGTCCCTCGTCGGTGTGGACGAGCGCCGCGCCGTCGGGTTTCAACACGAGCAGCCGGTCGCCGATTCCGAGTTCGGACGCCGCACGCCCCTCGTAGGAGACGGTACACCGTCCGAACACGGTTATCAGGTCGCCGCGCTCGAAGGCGTCCTCCAGCTCCCACAGCGCCTCTCTGTGGGCCGGATCGTGTACGCTCGTGACGGTCACCGTGCCGGACTACGTGACCGTGCCGCAAAAAGTGCAAGGACGCACAGCCGGTGAGAGTGGAGCCGCGACGCGACCGGCAGCCGCGTCGAGACGACGCCGGATACGCCGGTTTCAGCGCGTGTGTCGGCACAACGCTGGTTCGTGGGCCGGAAACCGCCGGCATGGGTGCGGACATGATATATACGAGAGATGCCAACCAGCGACACGCTTATGCCTATGAATCACTCCGATTGATATAGCCTCGGATACGGGCGAACGACGACACGCGACGAGTCGTCCTCGATGGGACCGGCGTTTGCGGTTCGATAAGCTGCCGTTTTAGGCGTGAAGAGCCACGCCGCAGGCCATCGAGGATCCGCCTGACGGTTTCGGTCCCGCCCGTCCGAGCAACCAGAGACAATGTCAGACCGACACACGCTCGAACGGCTCAGCGAGGAATATCGGACGAACGTCCCCGACGACCTCCGGGAGTCGCGGTCGTTCGACTGGTACCTCGACGAGCTGTACGAGGACCCCCGGATCGCACGCAACGCCCACCAGCGCGTCGCCGACATGTTCGACCACTACGGCACGCGATACGACGAAGAACGCGGCGTCGTCGAGTACGCGCTCGCCGCCGACGACCCGCTCCACGACGGCGAGAACGTCTTCTACGGCAGAGAGATCCACGAGTCGATCCACGAGTTCGTCAACAAGGTGAAATCCGGTGCCCGCGGACTCGGGCCCGAAAAACGGATCAAGCTTCTCCTAGGCCCTGTCGGCTCCGGGAAGTCGCATTTCGACTACCTCACCCGCCGGTACTTCGAGGCGTACACCCGCGAGGCGGCCGGCCGGATGTACACCTTCCGCTGGGTCGATCTCTGTTCGGTGATCGACGATCAGGATCCCGGCGACGACGTCGTGCGCTCGCCGATGAACCAGGACCCGCTCGTGTTGCTCCCGCAGCCGCAACGCGACGCGGTGATCGACGATCTCAACGCACGGCTCGACGCGCCGTACACTCTTCGGAACGACCAACACCCGGACCCGGCCTCGGAGTTTTATCTCAACGAACTGCTCGCGCACTACGACGACGACCTCCGGCGGGTCCTCGAGGAGCACGTTGAGGTCATCCGACTCGTCGCCGACGAGAACCGCCGGCAGTGTATCGAGACGTTCGAACCGAAAGACAAGAAGAACCAGGACGAGACGGAGCTCACCGGCGACGTGAACTACGCGAAACTCGCCGTCTACGGCGAGTCCGATCCGCGAGCGTTCGACTACGCCGGCGCGTTCTGTAACGCGAACCGCGGGCTGTTCTCCGGCGAGGAGCTGTTGAAGCTCCAGCGGGAGTTCCTCTACGACTTTTTACACGCCTCCCAGGAGAAGACGATCAAACCGAAGAACAACCCGCGGATCGACATCGATCAGGTGATCGTCGGCCGGACGAACATGCCGGAGTACCGCGAGAAGACCGGCGACGAGAAGATGGAGGCGTTCAACGACCGCACCAAGCGAATCGACTACCCGTACGTGTTGGAGTACGAGAGCGAGGCGGAGATCTACGGAAAGATGCTCGACAACGCGGACGTGCCAAACGTCCACGTCGAGCCGCACACGCTGGAGATGGCCGGACTGTTCGGGGTGCTCACCCGGTTAGCGGAGCCGACCGACGAGACCGTGAGCCTCCTCGACAAGGCGAAGGTGTACAACGGGGAGTTGGAGGACGAGGAGATCGACCGCCGTAAGCTCCGCGAGGACGCCGAGGAGCAGACCGACGTCGGCGAGGGAATGGACGGCGTCTCCGCGCGATTCATCGGCGACGAGATCGCCGAGGCGATCATGGACGCTACCCACCGGGACCGCGACCATCTCTCGCCGCTCTCCGTGTTCGACCACTTCGAGGCGAACCTCGGCGGGCACGGCTCCATCGCCGCCGACGACCTCGACCGCTACGAGCGGCTGTTGGAGACCGTCCGCGAGGAGTACCGCGAGCGCGCCATCGAGGACGTTCGCCACGCCCTCGCGTACGACGTCGACGAGCTCCGCCGGCAGGGCGAGAAGTACATGGACCACGTGATGGCGTATATCGACGACGCCACGGTCGACGACGAGCTCACCGGCCGCGAGACGGAGCCCGACGAGACGTTCATGCGCGCGGTCGAGGAACAGCTCGACGTCCCCTCCGACCGCAAGGACGACTTCCGACAGGAGGTGTCCAACTGGGTCTCCCGGCGGGCCCGCGAGGGACGCGGATTCGACCCGCGTGAGAACGATCGGCTCCGGCGTGCCTTGGAGCGCAAGCTGTGGGAGGACAAGAAGCACAACATCAACTTCTCGGCGCTCGTCTCGGCGACCGACCTCGACGACGAGGAGCGGAGCGCGTGGGTCGACGCCCTGGTCGAGCGCGGCTACTCCGAGGACGGCGCCGCAGAGGTGTTGGAGTACGCGGGCGCGGCCGTCGCCCGCTCGGAGATCGAGGACGGGGACTGAGATGACTGAACGAGACCACTCCGATGGCGAGGCGTTCATCCGCGAGGCTAACGAGACGCTTCGGGGCGCGTACGATCCGCCGATGAGCCTCGACGAGTACGTGGACCGCGTCCTGGAGAACCCGATCGCGGCCGCCTCGGGCGCACGGTACATCCTCGCTGCCGTCGAGTCACAGGGGACCCGCGAGGTCCGCGAGCGGGGCGAGCGACTGGATCGATACCGGTTCTTTGACGACCCGTTCAACGACGGGGAACACGCCGTGCTCGGCAACACCGCAGCGCTCAACGCGTTCGTCGACGACATCCGGGCCGCCGCGTCGGGACACGGCAACGACGAGACCATCGTCTGGATCGACGGCCCGACCGCGACCGGGAAATCCGAGTTCAAGCGCTGTCTCGTGAACGGGCTCCGCGAGTTCTCGAAGACCGACGCCGGACGACGGTACACGGTGGAGTGGAACGTCACCGGTGCGGGAGCCGGCGTCGCGGCGGGCGGTAGCGGGCGGTCGCTGTCGTACGGCGACGGCGGAGACGCCGCGGCGTGGTACCGCAGTCCGGTACAGACGCACCCGCTGTCGGTCTTCCCCGAGACCGTCCGCGACGAACTCGCCGCTGCCATCGACGACGACGCCTATCCGCTACCGGTCGACGTCGACCTCGACCCGTTCAGCCGCGAGGCGTACGACCATCTGGAGTCGACGTACCGCGACGAGGGCCGGCGTGACCTGTTCTCGGCGATCACCGACCGCGACCACCTCCGAGTGACGAGCTACGTCGTCGACGTCGGCGAGGGGATCGGCGTCCTCCACGCGGAGGACGACGGGAGCGCGAAGGAGCGGCTCGTCGGGTCGTGGATGGGTGGCATGCTCCGCGAGCTGGACTCGCGTGGGCGGAAGAACCCGCAGGCGTTCAGCTACGACGGCGTGCTCTCGCAGGGGAACGGCGTCGCGAGCGTCGTCGAGGACGCCAGCCAGCACGCGGATCTCCTGCGGCGCCTGCTCAACGTCCCCGATGAACGCCGGGTGAAGCTCGATAAGGGAATCGGGATGGACCTGGACACGCAGCTTATCATCATCTCGAATCCGGACCTCGACGCCGAGCTCGACCGCCACGCCGAGCAGGAGGGTGCCGATCCGTTGAAGGCGCTGAAGCGTCGGCTCACCCGACACGAGTTTCGATACCTCACGAACCGGAAGCTCGAGACCGAGCTGTTGCGCCGCGAGATCATCGGCGCCAGCGGAACCCCGGCCGCGGGCAGCGTGTCGCACGCCGAGGATCCCCGGCCTGCGAGGACCGCGGACCCGGCGGCTGCCGGCCTCGGAAGCGACGATGGAGCCCGCGAGGTCGCCGACGACACCGGCAGCACTGCCGACCGTGACGATCGGACCGCCGCCGCGCTCACCGTCGAGGTCCGCGGCGACGACGGGACGGTGACGGATCGCGAGCTCGCGCCGCACGCCGTCGGCGCGGCGGCCCTGTATGCGGTCGTCACGCGGCTCGAAGCCGACGACCTCCCCGCAGCGATCGACCTCGTCGAGAAGGCCGCGCTGTATGAACGGGGAGCGATACGCCGCGAGGATGGCGACGAGCGGATCACGATAGACGAGATTGACTTTGGCGACGGCGACGGGCGACACGGCATTCCGGTCACCTACACCCGGGACGTGATAGCCGACTTGCTCGGATCGGACGCGGACCGGAGTCATCCCGAGCTCCCGGTCGAGCGAGTGATCACTCCGACGGACGTGCTCGACGCGATGGCGGACGGGCTCGCCGACGCCCCGGTGTTTTCGCGCGCGGAGGCCGCCGAGTTCGAGAGCCGACACACGCCCGTCGTCGAGCGTGTTCGGGAGCACCAGCGCGCCGACATCGTCGACGCGATCCTCGCGGAGGCGACCGTCTCGGAGGCGACCGTGGCCGAGTACGTTGAACACGTATACGCGTGGGACGCCGACGAGCCGGTCGAGACGGAGCACGGCCCCGAGGAACCGGACGCGCTCGCGATGAAGGTGTTCGAGACGGAGACCCTCGGCCGGTTCGACGAGGACGACTACCGGGGGACGGAACCGGGCAGAGCGGTCGCCGAGTTCCGTCGCGAACGAGTGATCCGTGCACTCACTCGGTACGCGTGGCGGAACCGCGGTGACGAGTTCAGCGTCGAGGACGTCGAACTCGGCGAGATCCCGGAGCTGCGAGCCGTCCTGAACTCGAACGACCTCGCCGACGTGAAGCGCCGATTCCCGGAGCTCGACCCCGCGGAGTGGGCCGATCCGCCGGCGAACACCGAGACGGCGCGCGTGAAGTCGGCAGCGCTCGACCGGCTGGTTGCGGGCGAGTACAGCCCCGCATCGGCCGAGCTGACGAGCCGGGCAGTGATGCGTGACATCCGCGACGAGTGGAGCGAACTGGCCGCAGACGGCGGTAATCCGGCCAGGGGGGCGGGTGACCGCGACGGACGTGGAGGTGATCCCGCATGGGACTGACTGACGACCGCGAGCGCTTCCGTGAGGTCGGTGAGCAGCGTCGCGAGGACCTCTCGGAGTTCATCAAACACGGCAACCTCGGCGGTTCCGCTCCCGATCGGATCCGGATCCCGATCAAGATCGTCGACCTCCCCGAGTTCGAGTACGACCGGCGCGAAGCCGGCGGCGTCGGCCAAGGGGAGGGCGGCCAGCCGCAGCCCGGCCAGCCGGTGGACGCCGAACCGGACGAGGGAGACGAGGATGGCGACCCCGGCGAGGAGTCCGGCGACCACGACTACTACGAGATGGATCCCGAGGAGTTCGCGCGCGAGCTCGACGAGGCGCTCGGGCTCGATCTCGAACCGAAGGGCAAGCGCGTGGTCGAAGAGGTCGAGGGCGACTTCACCGACACCGCCCGCGCCGGACCGAAGGGAACGCTCGACGTCGACGAGTTCTTCAAGCGCGGGCTGAAGCGCCACCTCGCGACCGACTTCGACGAGGCGTACGTTCGCGAGGGGCTGTTCGTCGCCGGGGCCGACGTCGACGACGTGTTCGCGTGGGCTCGCAACGGCGGGATCCCGGTCTCCCGGGCGTGGATCGCGGACACGGCCGCGACCGTCGCGGACGAGCACGACGCGTCCGTGGCGGCGCTCGATCGATGGGAGAGCTTCGACGCGCTCGATGCCGAGCGTGACCCCGATCCGGTGAGACACCGGATCCGACGAGAGGGGCTCGACAGCGTCCCGTTCCGTCGGGAGGACGAGCGCTACCGGCACCCGTCAGTGATCGAGAAACGCGAACGCAACGTCGTCGTGATCAACGTTCGTGACGCCTCCGGATCGATGCGCGAGTCGAAACGCGAACTCGTCGAGCGCGTGTTCACGCCGATGGACTGGTATCTGACCGGGAAGTACGATGCCGCCGAGTTCCGGTACGTCGTTCACGACGCGGAGGCGTGGGAGGTGGATCGCGACGAGTTCTTTGGCATCCAGTCGGGCGGTGGCACGCGGATCTCCAGCGCGTACGAACTCGTCGCCGAGATCGTCGAGGAGTACCCGTTCAGCGAGTGGAACCGCTACGTGTTCGCCGCCGGTGACTCCGAGAACGCCGGCAGCGACACCACACAGTCGGTGATACCGTTGATGAAGTCGATCGACGCGAACCTGCACGCGTACGTCGAGACCCAGCCCGGCGGTACCGCGTCGAACGCGCGTCACGCCGATCAGGTCGAGGACGCGCTCGGCGATGCCGACGACGTCGCCGTCGCACGCGTCTCCGAGCCGGCGGACGTCACTGACGCGATCTACGAGATCCTCAGCACCGAGACGGATGGACCCGACGCGACAAGCTCCGGGTCAGTCGCCGGTCGGACCGACGGTGGTGATCGCCGATGATCGACGACCGTGTGGCGGCGAAACGCGAGGCGGGACAGCTCGACGACGTGGCCCGCGAGGCTCGCGAGCTCGCCGAGCGGCTCGGTCTCGACCCGTATCCGGTTCGGTACTGGGTGGTCGACCACGACGAAATGAACGAGCTGATCGCCTACGAGGGGTTCCAGCGGCGCTATCCACATTGGCGCTGGGGCATGAACTACGAGCGACAGCGCAAACAGGACCGTCACGGTCTCGGGAAGGCGTTCGAGATCGTCAACAACGACGACCCGAGTCACGCGTTCCTCCAGGAGTCGAACACGCTGGCCGACCAGAAGGCCGTGATCACGCACGTCGAAGCGCACGCCGACTTCTTCGCGAACAACGACTGGTTCGGACTCTACGCGGATCGCGGGGAGGACGGACCGAACGCCGCGGCGCGACTCGAGCGCAATGCCGACCGGATCGCCTCGATCATGGAGCGGTCGGACGTCGACCGCGACGAGGTCGAGCGTCTGATAGACGCCGTCTCCTCGCTGGAGGACACCATCGACCAGCACAGCCCCGTCGACGCCGCGCGCGACATCGAGGAGCCCGGCATCACCGCCGACGTCGACGGGGTAACGGCCGACGCGCTCGACGCGGTCGAGGCGCGGATCGACGAGCTCGACCTCTCGGAGGAGGTCCGTCGAGACGTGTTCGACGACGAGTGGCTCGAAGCCAGAGAGGAGGGAGCGATGGAGCCGGCCGAGCCACGCCCGGACGTGCTCGCGTTCCTCCGCGAGCACGGAAAGCGGTACGACCCGGAGACCGGCAAGGCCGTCGACCGCGAGCCGTGGGTGACGACCGTTATCGACGCCCTCCGCGAGGAGGCGTACTACTTCGCGGGACAGAAGCAGACGAAGGTGATGAACGAGGGATGGGCCACGTACTGGGAGTCGGTCATGATGGGCGGCGAGGGGTTCGCCGGCCCTGATGAGTTCCTCACGTACGCCGACCACATGGCACGGGTGCTCGGCTCTCCCGGGCTCAACCCGTACAAGCTGGGCTTCGAGCTGTGGACCCATGTCGAGCTGCGGGCCGCCCGCCGCGACGTGATCGACAGGCTGCTCCGCGTCGAGGGCGTGACGCCCGAGAACTTCCACGCGGAGGTCGACCTCGATCGGGTGATCGAGATACTCGAACCACATCCGGCGATCGCCGGTGCGGGACCCGCGACGCTCGACGAGCTTGCCGAGCTCGCCGCTAACGACGACCCGCGGGTCGACGCCGAGACCGTCGACCGGGCGCTCTCGGCGCGGGCGGACGGCGACGTGGCGGCCGACGGCGCAGCGACTGACGGGAGCATACCGGATATCGAGCGATACCCGTGGAAGCTGTTGACCTACGAGGGGCTCGCGGAGCGGCACTACGCGCTCACCCGACCGGAGCACCGCGGGGCCCTCCGGAACGTCTCCCGCGAGACGCTCGCCGAGCGCGCGCGCTACATGTTCGACGTCGACCGGTACGCGACGGTCGAGGCGGCGCTTGCCGACGTCGACCGGACTGCCGGCTGGGAGCGCATGTTTGCGGTCCGCGAGAGCCACAACGACGTGACGTTCATTGACGCGTTCCTCACGGACGAGTTCGTCCGCGAGCGAAACTACTTCACCTACGAGTATAGCCGGACCGCCGAGGAGCATCGCGTTGCCAGCGTCGACGCCGACGACGTGCGCCGGAAGCTGCTCCTGCGGTTCACGAACTTCGGCAAGCCGACGATCGTCGTGCTCGACGGCAACTTCCGGAATCGCGGCGAGCTGCTCCTGGGCCACCGGTACAACGGGGTCGCGCTGGACGAGGAGAGCGCGAAAGCGACGCTCGAACGCGTCTTCGAGCTGTGGGGTCGGCCCGTGCATCTCGCGACGATCCGCGTCGAGTACTCCGAGGAGGAGATCCGACGCGCGAAGCGCCGCGGACGCGAACCGGACGGGACGGCGGTCGGCGTTCGCTTCCAGTACGACGGGGGCGAGGTGACCGAACACGACCTCGACGAGTCGATCGAGACGCGGATCGCAGCCGACGAGGTCGATTACGACACGAAGCCGGACGACTGGCTGGCGTGAGCGCCGTCGGCCGGTTTCGAGCATCGCCGCCCGGCGGATGTGAACGACGCGTCGAACGCTCCGAGCCGTGTGACGGTCTGGCGTCGCCGACGAGGAGGACGGTGAGACGACGATCGCTCCCGATGCTGCGGCTCTCGACGCGGTTCAGGTTCCGTGTTCCCAGCTGCTCATGTACTCGCGTTGCTCCTCGCTGAGCGTGTCGTGGGTGACGCCCTCGGCGACGAGCTTGATCTCGGCGACCTCGCGGTCGAGGTCGTTGGGAACGTCGTGCACTCCCGGCGCGTACGACGCCCCGTTCGTCGCGAGTTCGCGGACGCACACCGCCTGCACGCCGAAGCTCTGGTCCATCACCTCGACCGAGTGACCCAAGGCGATCGGGGCGGCGAGGTTGACGAGCCGTCCCTCGGCGAGCACGTTCAGCACCCGTCCGTCGGGAAGCTCGAACCCCTCGACGCCGTCGCGCGCCTCGAAGCGGTCGACCGCGAGGTCGTCCAGCGCCGTGAGGTCGATTTCGACGTCGAAGTGGCCGGCGTTCGCCAGCAGGGCCCCATCTTCCATCACCTCGAAATGCTCGCGGGTGATCACGTCGCGGTTGCCGGTAGTCGTAATGAACACGTCCCCGCGCGTGGCCGCATCGGCCATCGGCAGCACCTCGTACCCCTCCATGTGCGCCTCCAGCGCGCGGCGGGGATCGACCTCACAGACGATCACGGTGGCGTTCTGGCCCGCCGCCTTCTTGGCGACGCCCCTGCCGCAGTCGCCGTATCCGGCGACGACGACGTTCTTCCCGGCCCACGAGAGGTTCGTCGTCATGGCGATGGTCGCCAGCGAGGACTCGCCGGTGCCGTGGACGTTGTCGAACAGCCGCTTCATCGGCGTGTCGTTGACGGCGAAGACCGGATACTGCAGCGCGCCGTCGGCGTCCATCGCCCGCAGTCGATCGACGCCCGTCGTCGTCTCCTCGGCCCCGCCGACGATCCCGTCTATCAGTTCGGGGTACTCCTCGTGGACCAGTTTTACCATGTCCATCCCGTCGTCGACGGTGATCGTCGGCTCGTGGGCGACGACGGCGTGCATCGCGTCGTAGTATCCCTCGTCGTCGACGCCCCGCACCGCGTAGGAGGTGATCGCGTCGTGCGCGTCGAGTGCCGCGGAAACGTCGTCGTGCGTCGAGAGGGGATTACAGCCGGTGATGGCGATCTCCGCGCCGCCGTCCGCGAGCAGCTCGACGAGGTTCGCGGTTTTCGCCTCGACGTGCATCGCCATCGCGATCGTCTCGCCCTCGAGCGGGCGCTCGGCGGTGAACTCCTCGCGGAGCGCCTCCAAGATCGGCATGTGCTGGAGCGCCCAGTCCATCTTCCGGCGGCCCTCCTCGCGGGCCGCGTCGGGATCGGACAGGTGTTCCGTGACCGGCGGATATGTGGTCTCGCTCATGAAGTCGGCTAGGCGCACCGACCACTAAACGCTGCCGACACGGGAGACGGGTCACGACGCGGCGGAATGCGTCACGGACGCCTCCCGCGATCGGACGTCCGATCTCCCCGCGCTGGGCGTGTGATCTACGGCGGTCCGCCGCCGTTTCCGGCGCCGCCAGCGTTGTCCGAACCGCCGCCGCCGGAGCCCGCGTTACCGGCGTTTCCGGGGGCGTCGTCGTTCCCGTCGTCGGATCCCGACGTTCCGCCCGAGGCCGACGAGTCATCGCTGTCGCCGTCGTCGCCGTCATCCGCCCCGTCGCCGTCGTCGTCACCGGGGCCGGCGTGTTCCGGCGGTCCGGCGTCGTCACCGGGACCTGCGTCCTCGGGTGGTCCGGCATCCTCACCGGGACCGGCGTCCTCGGGCGGTCCGGCGTCGTCGGAGACGTTACCGTCCTCGGCGCTCGCGTTCGTTGCTTCGTCGCTCGGTCCGCCGGCGTGGTCCGGCGCGTTACCGGGGTTGTTGCTCGTCGCGAAGTCGGACACCATGCTGCCGATACCACCGACCGGTCCGTCGTCCGCCCGAAGCGACCGGATGAACTCCCGGATCTGCTGGCCGAACGGCCTTTCGGCCATCTCCTCGCGGTCGCCGACGGTCAGCGTCACGGTCGTGGTCGCGGTCGCGTTCTCGTGGGTCGCCGTCACGTCGATCGTGACGTTCGTCTCGGGCGGATCGAGCGTGACGGTGCCGTTCGTGTCGGTCGTGTAGTTGCCGACGCCCGCGTACGTGACGTTCTCGTCGGCCGTGACGTTCACCGAGGCGTTTGCGACCGGGTCGTCTGCGTCGGTCACCGTCACGAAGGCCTCCTCACCGGGATCCTGTTCGACGTCGACAGCGAGGTCGACTGGCGGCTTGAGGTCGACCGTCGTCGCGGCGGTCTCGTTCTCGTACTCCACAGTCACCGCGACGGTGACGTCCTCGTCGGCGGCGGGCAGTTCGACCGTGCCGTTCTCGTCGGTCGTGTAGTTGCCGCTACCCGCGTACGTCGCGTTTTCGTCGACCGGATCGACGGTCACCGCGGCGTTTGCCACCGCGGTGTCGTTCTCGATCACCGTTACGACCGGCTCCGCGTCCGTGTCGTCGACCGTGACGTTCAGTTCCTGCTCGTCGGCCGCCACGGCACCCGTGGCCGCCCCGATCGCAACGACCGCGATCAGCAGTACGTACAACGTTCGTGTGCTCATCGTCACGGGTCACCCGCAGAGCGGAACGAGGTTAAAAAGGGAACTCCGTTAACCCGGATTAATCCTGATTTCACCCGATGTGGGGGCGTGTGCGAGCGAATTCACTCGAGACGATCGTCGACGATTTACGAACGACGATACCTAAGCGATTCGGACGTACGACAGCGTGGTCATCCGGGGGATTTAGGCGAATCGAGCGCATCCGATCGGCATGGACCCGTTCCTGCTCGCCGTGCTCGTCGGGCTGCCGCTGGCGTGGCTCGTCGGTTTTGCCGTCTACGCGTACCTCGACGCGCCGAACTACGGACTGAACCCCCGAAAGTGGGCGGCGATTGCCTTCTTCGTGCCGCTGTTCGGCTTCTTCGCCTACCTGTTCGAGCGCGCGGAACGGTCCTACGACCCGGACGACGACCCGTACGCCGGCGGCGAGTCGACGTTCGCCGTCCACGAGTCCCGCCGGGGAGAGACGCCGCTCGGTCCCGCCGGCACCGAGGCCGACGACGATGACGACGACGAGTGGAACGACCCGCCCGGCGTCGACCCCTGACCCCGGCGGCGACGGGGACCCGCGACGGCTCGAATCGGCTCCCGAGCCCGTTTTTAAGTCCCTCGGGCGGCTACGGCCGAGCATGACCCTCTCGCTCGACGCGACCCAGCTCGACCGCTACTCCAGACACGTCATCATGGACGAGGTGGGACCGGAGGGACAACAGCGGCTGCTGGAGGGCCGGGTGCTCGTCCTCGGGGCGGGCGGGTTGGGATCGCCGGTCATCCAGTACCTCGCGGCCGCGGGTGTCGGCACGATCGGGATCGTCGACGACGACGTCGTCGAGCGGTCGAACCTCCAACGACAGATCGTCCACGGCGACGACGACGTCGGCGAGCCGAAGGTCGAGTCGGCCGCGCGGTTCGTCGAGCGGCTCAACCCCGACGTCGACGTCGACCGCCACGCGGTCAGACTCGACCCCGACAACGCCCACGAGCTGATCGGCGGGTACGATCTGGTGGTCGACTGTGCGGACAACTTCAGCACCCGGTACGTCGTCAACGACGTCGCACGCATTGAGGCGACCCCGGTGGTCCACGGCGCGATCTACAAGTTCGAGGGACAGGCGACGACGCTCGTCCCCGACGGCCCCTGCTACCGCTGTCTGTTCCCCGAGCCGCCCGAACCGGGAACCGTCCCCGACTGCGCCGCGACGGGCGTGCTCGGCGTGCTCCCCGGGACCGTCGGGTGCATTCAGGCGACGGAGGCGGTCAAGCTGCTGCTCGACGCCGGGGAGACGCTCGACGCCCGGCTCCTGTTTTACGACGCGATGGACATGAGCTTCGAGACGGTCGAATACGCCCGCAACCCCGACTGTCCCGTCTGCGGTGCGGACGGGATCGACTCGATCGAGGGGATCGACTACGGCGGAGGGTGCCGGATCCGCGCCGATTGAACTGCGTCGTCGCGGGTCGACGGACTCGGTGGATCCCGCTCGGCGGCCGCTAACAGCTTCGACACGCCACCCGCGACCGCCGGCGCACGCCGGCGGACGTCTCGCCGGACTCGGCGCTACGCCTTCTACGGCCCCGACCACCCTTTTAATGTACTCGACCCACGGAGAGTGGTCCATGATCGACGTCGGTCGGACGGCTCCGGACTTCATCGCCCCGGCCGTCTCCGAGGGAACGGGCGTGGAGTTGGAGCTGTATCGCGTCGTCGACGGCCATCGAGCCACCGTCGTCGCCTTTGCGCCGGCGACGTTCGTGCCGGCGCCGACCGCGGAGCTGACCGCGATCCGTGACGCCGGCTGGCACGACGAGTCGGATCTCGCGGTCGTCGCGATCACCGGCGACTCGCTTTTCGCCGCGTTCGCGTACGCCGAGCGCTTCGGACTCCCGTTCCCCGTCGTCTCCGACTTTCACGGCGACGTCGCCGACTCCTACGGCCTGCTCGCCGATTCGTGAGAGGGACACACGGAGATCCCGCGACGGGCGACGGTCGTGCTCGACGACGACTGGACCGTCCGGTTTGCGGCGGCGACCGACGACGCGCTCGACCGGGTCGAACCGGCCCCCGCCGCGTCCGCGACCGGGACGCTCCGCGAGATGGGGATCGACGTCGCCACACCGCGCGTCGACTACTACGAGGCTTTTTAATCACTGGGCACCCGGGAGTAGGTGTGACGCTCGATCCGATCCACGTCGAGAACATCGCGCGACTCGCGTACGGGATCGCGAGCGACGTGGACACGACGGACCACGCGGATCTGGCCGACCGGGTGTGGAACGACTGGCTTACCGGCCTCCACCACGACGGCAGAACCGTCGTGGAGCCCGTGGGCGACCACGAGCGGCGGCGCGTCGACGTCGAGGACGTCGCGCTCGCCGATCGCCCGTTCGGAACGGTTCACGGACTCGATTCGGGTACGATCAACCCGACGACGTTCAAAAACGGACTCGTCGTCGACGTCGCACACGCCGCGATGGCCGCCGATCCGACCGACATGGAACTCCACCGTGCACGGACGATCGTCGCGACCGTCCACGCGGGCGACACCACGAGCGACTTCGACGACGCGTGGCGCGAGCGCGACGAGGGGTACACCCGTCAGCGCGTCCTCCACGCGCCGCGGGTAAACCGATATGCCGAGGGCGTCGTCCACGCGCTCGCGCTGTACCTCGCCGAGGGAACCCACGCGATCGACCACGCCGACGCGGTGTCGGAGCTGCTGGTGCTCGACGGGCCCATCTATCCCAAGGAGCTGTTCACGTGGGAGGACCGCGACCCGGAGCTCGGAACGCTCGCCCGCGAGGCGAAGCCGCGTGCCGTCGTCGAGAACTACGTCCGGCTCGTCGAGCGGTTCGTCGAGCGCGACGTGCCGCTCGCGGGGTTCGTGAAGAACCCGTCGAGTCGGACGATCGTTCGAACGCTCGCACGGAGGGGGTTCGAGCCGCCCTGGCCCGACGACACGGCACTGTTCACCGCGCTGCTGGAGCGTTACGCAGGTGACGACAGGATCGACGACGAACTGACGTTCACCACGTGGTTCCACAGCCGTGGCGGGGCCGACCGGCGAATGGCCGCCGACGCCGACGCGCTCTGCATCGACCGGCGGCTCGATCCGGCGCTGTACGAGCCGACGTTTCTGGTGGTGTACGATCCGCGGACGGACGTGACCTACAAGCTGGAGGCGCCGTACGCGTTCACCCGGGATGCCGCGGTCCGCGACCGACTGACGAGACAGCTGGTCGCGGACGTCGCGACGACGAGGGGACCGCCCGCCGCGGTGGGGAAGGCGGACGAACTCGCCCGCATCAGCGCGAACGAAACGGCCGCGCTCCGCCGGAAGTTCGAGGAGCGGTTCGATAGCGAGCAACAGGCGACGTACGACGACCAGCGCTGGGGGAAGCGTCGATTCTGACCGCCCCCACGACCGGGACGCCGGATCGACGAGCCGCGTCGCGCGACCGATCCGGGAACGTCTAAGTCCGCGAGGCCCAAGCGTGGGTATGGTCAAGGCTCCACAGACCGACGAAGGCTGGTTCGTGCTCCATGAGTTCCGGTCGATCGACTGGGACGCGTGGCGTGCAGCGCCCGAACACGAGCGGGCCCGTGCGATCGAGGAGGGCCGGTCGTACTTACAGCACCGGGAGGCAGTCGCGGACGCCGATGCCGGCGACTCCGCCGTCTTCTCCGTGCTCGGACACAAGGCCGACCTCCTCACCGTTCACTTTCGGCCGACGCTCGACGACCTCTCGGCGATCGAGCGCAGCTTCGAGGGGACCGCGCTTGCCGAGTTCACCGAACGGGAGTCGTCGTACGTCGCCGTGACGGAGGTGTCGGGATACGTCTCCGACGACTACTTCGAGGGTGACGAGGACGACGTCGACGAGGGGCTTCGACGCTACATCGAGGGGAAGCTGAAACCGGAGATCCCCGACGACGAGTACGTCTCCTTCTATCCGATGAGCAAGCGACGCGGGGAGGAGTACAACTGGTATGACCTCTCGTTCGACGAGCGTGCCGACCTGATGGCCGGCCACGGCGAGACCGGCAAGCAGTACGCCGGTCGGATCACGCAGGTGATCGCCTCCTCGGTCGGCTTCGACGACCACGAGTGGGGCGTGACGCTGTTCGGCGCCGACCCGACCGACATCAAGGACATCGTCTACGAGATGCGCTTCGACGAGGCCAGCTCGCGATACGGCGAGTTCGGCAGTTTCTACGTCGGTCGACGGTTCCCGCCGAGCGATCTCGGTGCGTATCTGTCGGGGGAAACGGTTCCGGTCGCCGACCACGAGAACGAAGCGGCCGACGCCCGTCCCGACCACGGCGGGGGGCATGCCGGCTCCGAGCACGGTGACTCCGGACACGACGGGGGGCACGCCGGATCCGGACACGGCGACCCGGGACACGGAGGTCCCGAACGCGGCGGCTCTGCACACGGCGATCACCCGCACGGCGAGGGCGACGCCGCCGCGGCGGGCGGCGATCACCCGCACGGTGATGAGGAGTCGCCGGAGGACGTGGACGGCGACATTCGGGGCGAACTCGCCGACCTGGACATCTACGCGGGGAAGCCGCACGGCGAGGACGTGTACGCCACCGTGCTGTACAGCGAGGCAGCGGTCGACGAGCTGTTCGAGGAGGTCGACGGGCTCCGGACCAACTTCGACCACTACGGGACGCACGTCAAAACAGCCGTCTACGACGGACGTACGGGCGATCGGGCCGCAGTCGTCTCGATCTGGGACACCGCCTCCGCGGCGGAGACGGCGGCCGGCTTCCTCTCTGAACTCCCCGGGATCGTCGCTCGCGCGGGCGAGGAGTCCGGCTTCGGGACGATGGGGATGTTCTACGAGACGAAGTCGGAACACCGCGAGGAGTTCGTCGAGACGTTCGACGGCGTGGCCGAACTGCTTGCCGACATGGATGGCCACGTCGACACCGATCTCATGGTGAACGTCGAGAACGACGACGACATGTTCATCGCCAGCCAGTGGCGCGCGAAGGAGGACGCGATGGCCTTCTTCCGATCCGAGGAGTTCGGCGACACCGTCGAGTGGGGACGTGACGTGCTCGCGGACCGACCCCGTCACGTCTTCCTGGCGTGAGCGGACGGCGCGACGCGCCCGACTGACGTGGCTGACGCGTCGGCGGTCGCAGCCGTCGACGTCCACACCGCCCGTTTTTAAGTTCCCGCTGATTCAACCACCGGTATGTTCGACACGATCGTGATCGCGACCGACGGTTCCGACAGCGTCCGCCGGGCCGTCGACGTCGCGCTCGACGTGGCCGCCCGGTTCGACGCCGACGTCCACGCCCTGTACGTCATCGACGCGGGCGAGGTGGAGTCGTCGCCCGATCAGGTACGGACGGACCTCCGGGACGCGCTCGACAGTCAGGGCGAACTCGCCCTCGACGCGGTCATCGAGACGGCCGCCGAACGCGATCGTGACATCGAGGTGACGACGGAGATACGCGAGGGACGACCCGCCGCGGAGATCTCCGAGTACGCCCGCGAGATCGACGCCGACGTCGTCGCCACCGGAACCCGGGGTCGACACGGCGAGAACCGGTTTCTCATCGGCTCGGTCGCCGAACGCGTCGTCCGCACCTGTCCGGTCTCCGTGTTGACCGTCCGCCAACTGAACGGCGAGGACCCGCGTAAAGCGATTGTTTGAGCCGACCGCTCCGCAGCGCTTCGATTCCCCCTCACGCCGAACGTTCCGATGGTCGAGCGCCCACCACCCCGACCGCGTCGATACGCCGCCGCATAACGGCCGCCGGGGTGGAACTGCTCACCGTCCGAACCGTCGCTGTCGGTCCTGGTAATCGAGGAGCGCCCGAAGGAAATCCCGCTTCCGGAACCCCCGCCAGTTGACGTCCGTGAAGTACAGTTCGGCGTACACCGACTGCCAGATCGCGAAGTCCGAGAGCCGCTCGGCGCCGGTCTTGATCACGAGGTCGGGTTCCGCGGGAAACACGAGCCGTTCGGCGACGTCCGATTCGTCTATCGCCTCCGGATCGAGCTTGCCACGCTCGACGTCGATCGCGAGCTCGCTCACCGCGGCCGCGAACTCCGCCTTGCCGCCGAGCCCGAGATTCACTCGGATCGGTGCGTCGGTCGACGCGGTGTCGTCCGGCGTCCGGACGGCGATCGGTTTCGGGGCATCGAGATCGCGAAACTCGCGAACGAACGTATCGATCACCGACTCGTCGAGCACCGAGACGGAAACGGTCACTCGCTCCGCACCGTGATCGAACGCCCACCGAAGCACGTTCGACAGGGTGTCGTACGCGCCGTCCGTGAGCAGGTCCCGCTCGGTGATCACGATCGCGACGTGCGCCGGCGGGTCGCCGTCGTGGAGACGCTGCCGGATCGCGAGGAACAGATCGTACAACCCCACGGCGTCGGATCGGGACGGATCGGTCAAAAAGGCGCGGATGCGGGTTGGACCGACGGTCGGGCGCCGAGCAGCCGGTGGTCGGAGTAGTATCGATCGGGCGAGATTGCCCATCCGTTCACCGACGTCAGGGGGAGTGTGTCCGTGTCGGGACCGTTAAGTGCGCGTCGGAGGTACCGAGGGATGTGAATCGGAGGCTCCGACGGGCCGGCGTGTTCGCCGCGGTAGCCGCGCTCACGCTCGTTTCGCCAGCACTCGGTGAGGCGGCCGCCGTGCCGTTCCTCGTCGTAGCCGGTGCCGTTTTCTTTGGCGTTCGGGAGGGTCGGTGGTTCGAGATCCTCGCGCTTCCCGGCGACCGTGACGAAGGTCGGCTGTACGGGATCGTCGCGTTCACCCTTGCGGTCGGCGGACTCGCCGCGTTCGCCTCCCTCCCCCGGGAACCCCTCCCGTACGGCGCGCTCGTCATCGCGGCGCTGACGGTCGGGGTCGGCCGACTCGGCCACGAACTCGTTTACCGCAGATCGGACGCCGAGTTCCCGCTCGTGACGGGCTACCTGCTCGCCGGAACGGCTGCGGCCGTCATCGGGCAGGTCATCGTTGCGGTCCAGTTCCCGACCGGGCGGCCGGCCGCGAGCGTCAACGCCACGTCCGGCACGGCCGCAGGAGCGGAGGTCGGCGCCGTCGTCGCCGCGCTGCCGACGTTCGTCTTTCTCGCCTCGGTCGCCGCGTTGACCGCAGCGCTGATCCGATCGCTCGTGTACGCTCGCGACGCACACCTGACGGTCGTCATCGTCGCGTTCGTGGCGTGGGCGTTCACCGCGCTCGATCCGACGGTGACTGCCCCGGGGATCGTGGGCGCGCTCGCCGTGACGGTCGCGCTCGGATACGCCTCGTACGCGCTCGGGACCGCCAGCGTGCCCGGGATGCTGACCGGCGTGCTGCTGGCACTGCTGACCCTCGTTCTCGGCGGAGTCGGGTGGTTTCTCACTCTAGTCGCCTTCTACGCGATCGGCGGACTCGCCTCGAAGTACCGGTTCGATGAGAAGACGGAACGCGGGGTCGCCCAAGAGAATCAGGGCGCCCGAGGAACCGGCAACGTGCTAGCGAACTCCGCGGTTGCTCTCGCCGCGCTGCTGGGGTACGCCGCGACCGGGCACATCGACGTGCCGGCTGCGCCGTTCGGATTCGCGTTCGCCGGCGCGGTCGCCACCGCCCTCGCGGACACGCTTTCCTCGGAGATCGGCGGGCTCTACGATGATCCACGGCTGATAACGACTCTGCGCCCGGTCGAGGCCGGGACGGACGGCGCGGTGACGTGGCAGGGTGAACTCGCCGGCATCGCGGGGGCTACCCTGGTCGGGTCCATCGCCGCAGTCGGCATGCCGCTCGGCGACCCGATCGTGTCGGGAGTCATCGTCGTGGCCGGAGGGGTGGCGGGAATGAGCGTCGACAGTTTCCTCGGCGCGTTGATCGAGGGCGACCGAGTCGGCAACCAGAGCGTGAACTTTCTCGCGACGCTGTCGGGGGCGATCGTCGCGGTCGCCGTTGCCGTGGTGTAACCGATGACTGACGACGCGGAAGTCCCGGCTGACGGTCGTCGGGTCAGACCCGCACGGCCGGCCGACGGAGGACGGATCCGGGAACTGCAGTCCGTCCTTCGACGGCCGAGTCCGGAGCTGTTAGCGCACGGACTCGCCCTCGGAAACGTCCTCGTCAGCGTCGCTTCCGGAACGAGAGGTTCCGATCGAGACCTCGAATCCGAGTGGGGCTCGGAGCCGGTCGTCGGCTATCTGCTTCCGGTCGACGGTCCCGACCGGCCCGGACGTCACGTCGCGGAACTCGTCGTCGCACCCGCTTACCGGCGTGACGGTCGAGGTCGCGAACTCCTGTCGGGAGCGATCGACGACGCCGATGGACCGGTGACGCTGCAGGTGCACCCCGACAACGGGGCGGCGCTCGCGCTGTACGAGGCCGTCGGCTTCGTCGTCGTGGGACGCCGGCACGGGTTCTACGGTGACGACGACGCGCTGACGCTGCGGTACGACTGACGAGCAACGGGACGCAAACCGGATACCGATTCCACCCAGACACAAGGCCTATTCGCGGGCCCGGCGTTGCGTGAGCCATGACGGACGCCGACACCGACACGAGCGAGCCGGTCGACGTCGACTTCGGCGACGACGGGCTGGTCCCGGCGGTCGCGCAGGACGCGGCCGACGGCGAGGTGCTGATGCTCGCGTACGTCTCGCCGGAGGCACTCGAGCGGACCCGTCGAACGGGAGAGGCGCACTACTACTCCCGTTCCCGGGAGGAGGTCTGGCACAAGGGCGGCTCGTCGGGTCATACACAGGCCGTCTCGGAGATCCGGGTCGACTGCGACGCCGACGCGCTGTTGTACCTCGTCGACCAGTCGGTCGGCGCGTGTCACACGGGGTACCGCTCGTGTTTCCACCGAACGATCGACGGCGAACACGTCGGTGAACGCGTGTTCGATCCGGACGAGGTGTACTGATGGCCGGTGAGGACCGAGTGAACGGCCGAACGGTAGCGAGCGACGGAGACGAGTCGGATGGTGGAACCGAGCCCGCCGATCCGGCCGGCGGACCCACCCCGAACGATCCGGGACCGATCCGTGCCGCGGGAGAGGCGGCGGCGGAACTCCGGGAGCGATACGACGAACTCCGTCGACTGGAGACGCGGATCGAGGATCTCGGCGAAGGGAGGGTCGAGGCGGCAGCCGACGCGTATCGACGGGCACACCGGGTGCTCGACCAGTACGAGGAGGACGCGGTTGGAACCGGAGATTTCGGCTCCTACGTGCAGTTCGAGGGTGCGTTCGCGGCTGCGACCGACGTCGGAGACGATGCGCTCGCAGCCGATGCGTTCGCGGCGGCCGACGAGACGGTCGAGAAACGTCGGCTCTCGGCGGACGACTTCACGGCTGCTCGCGAGGCGCTCGAACCTGCCGCCGAGTACGTCGATCTGCTCGCCGATCGTGACGATGCGGTCGACGCGTACCGTGGCTCGCGCAAGCGCGCCCGGGATGCCCGTGACGAACTCGCCGACAGGCTCGCGGAGCTTCGGACGGTCGCCGACATGGCCGACGCCGATCTCGACGCCGACGTCGACCGCATTCGAGAACCGGTCGAGACGTACAACGAGCGGGTCCGCGAGGCGTTCCGATCGTTTCTGAAGTCGGAGTCCGCCCGCGGGACGTTCGACTTGCTCGAGCGGGCCGACCGGACGCCGTTCGTGGACGTGGACGTGCCCCCGACCGATCTCCGGGAGTACGTCGACGAACACGCCGCGGGAACGGAGCCGCTTTCGGACCTGCTGGCGTACGCCGACTACTCGGCCTCGAAGCTGGACCACTACGTCGACGATCCCGGGGCACTTCGCACCGCGGTCGCGGTGCATCGGACGTACATCGAACGGCTCGACGGCGAGCCGTTCACGCTGTCGTGGCCTCCCGCCGCCGGAGATGAGTTGGCCTACGAGATCGGGGAACTCGTCCCGCTCGTCTCGCGGTTTGCCGACGAGGAGGTCGTCGCGACGCTCCGCTCGATCCGGGATCTCGCTCGGGACGACGACTACGAGCGGCTTCGTCGGGCGGCCGAGGTACGCGATCGGCTCGGTCCGACCGAACTCGATTTGCTCCGGACGGACGCAATCGACTACCGCGTCGCCGAGGCCGAGTCGACGCTCGCGGTCGTCGACGACGTCATCGCGGAAACCGAACGGTCGGCATGACGTTCAGCATCTGCGTTCGCGAGCGGTACACTGACCGAGACGGAACGGCACAGCGTCGATTCGGCGTCGCGGCCACGACCCGGTTACCGGGAGTCGGGGCGCTGTGTCCGTTCGTGTCCGAACACGGTGCAGTCGCGATGCAGGCGCTCGTGGACCGTGATCTCGGCCGACGGGGACTCGCGTACCTCGCGGACGGGCTCGCGATCGACGACGCACTACGGGCGCTGGTGAACGCCGACGAGAGGAGCCCAAACCGACAGCTCCACGGCGTCGGGTCAGACGAAACGTTCGCGTTCTCCGGGACGGACTGTCGTGGCTGGTGTGGCCACGACGTCGGGCAGAACGTCACCGTCGCGGGGAACCTGTTGACCGGCTCCGAGGTGCTCCGAGCGACGATGCGTGCCTACGAGTCGACCGCGCACGGGGAGGCGCCGCTCGCGGAACGGCTGATCGACGCGCTCGCGGCCGGTCACGAGGCCGGTGGGGATAGACGCGAGGACCTTCCGATCCAGTCGGCCGCGGTGCGAGTGGCGAACACCGAGACGGGACCGTTCGCGGAGCCGTACTACAACGATATCCGGGTCGATGCAACCGAGACGCCCATCGCCGACATCCGGGAGACGTTCGAGCTCGCGACCCGCGGGTGGGCGGACGCAACCGCAAAGTACGAGCCGTCGGACGGACGCGATGGCCTCGGTACCAGTGGTGAGTGACGGGTCGGATCGTGGCTACGGGCGAGCAGGCGGCACGTCGTGTCGGACCACGGCGGTGCGCCGCGCGACCGCCTCGGCCGCCGTGGGCGTCTCGTCAGCTCACGGCGGCTCTGGCCACGGCTTCGGATATAAACGATCGGCACGAGCGGGCCGCATTCGAGACGTCGACCGTCACTCGTGTCGATCATTTATGTACGAAACCGCGGTCAATACCGCCGTGACCTGAGTACGGCCCCGCGACGGTCGAGGCGGGAGCGCGACGCGCCGTCGTGAGGATCCGATCCGACGTGTTGCCTGTTTGCCAGTAGCCACGATCTGACCCGTCACTCACCACCGGTATCGAGAGCCGGGGTAGTCGGGACGATCGGGACCGGTTCGAGGACGTACGTGGCGAACGGACACGTACGTCGACTCGACACGGCTACGCGAGGGGGGCGGCCGATTCGGCACCGGACCGTGACCGACGATCACGGCCGGAGTCGCGCGAGCACGGGGAGGTGGTCCGAGGGATAGCGGCCACGCTCGTCGCGATCGGCCAGCGTCGCGAACGCCTCAACTTCGACATCGGCCGAAACGAGGACGTGATCGATCCGGCGTTCGGCGATCAGCTGCGAGAAGTCGGTAATGCTCGTCGTGGGACCGTGTCGCACGTCGGCGGTCGCCGCCGCGTCCACGAGCGGCTCGTACCGTTCGGAGGCGGCGTCGGCCGCCGTCTCGGTGTCGCCCGGATCCGCTGCCGTCGCGTCACCCTCCGGTACGTCACCGGTCAGTACGCGGTGCGGCGGTGATCCGGCCGTCGCGTTGAGATCCCCGACGAACACGACTGCAGCGTCGCCCCAGTCGTTTTCACCCACTCTATCGTCGTCACTCGTCCGTAGATCGGACGATCGACGCCGAAGCAGCCGAGCCGCCTCCGTGCGCGAACGGGTCCCCTGATGATCAAGGTGTGTGTTAACGAACACCACTGACCGATCGAGTCGATCGGACACGGAGGGTTCGTCCGAGCGGTCGTTCCGTCGTTCGAGACGGGCCCACGTCGCGATTCGTGGGTGGGCGGCGTCCCAGCCGACCGACGGCTCCGCAGGCGTCTCCGAGAGCCAGAACGTTCCGTCATCGACGATCGTCCAGCGATCGCGGCGGACTGCGACCGGACAGCCTTCACCCTTGTCGTCGACACGCCGCCCGCGGCCGACGAACTCGTATTCCGGGAGTCCGTCACTGAGGTCGCGTCGTTGCCCGGGGAGCGGCTCCTGGAATCCAACCACGTCGGGGTGGTGGAACCGGACGAGGTTGAGGACGCCCGCCGCGCGGGCGTACCACGCGTCGTGGTGGTCGTTCCGGTTGTCGTACCGCACGTTGTAGCTCATCGCCCGGATCCGGGTCATCGTGTAGCGACTCGTCACGAACGAGGTTAAAAGGCGCGACGGCGACGGGAACGTCCCGTGAACCGCTCCGTTCAGACGGAAAACTCGTACAGATCGTCGCCCACGTGGTGGATCGACGCGACCACCTTGCCGCTGTCGCCGACCATCTCGGAGCCGTCGACGAGCGCCCGGCCGACCGCGAGTACCTTGTCGTGGGTTTCCTCGGCGACGACCACCAGGTCGCCCTCGCGTATCGTATCGTCGGCGTCGACGATCCCCGGACGCATGACGTCCGCCCCGTCCGAGACGAACGAGATCGCACCCGCATCGACAGTGACGACGCCGGTAACCGGGTCGTGAGCGTTCGCCCCGCGGACGGTGAGGAACGGTTCGTTATCGACGTAGAACACGAGCGGGTCCCCGTCGACGAGCACGACTTCGTGGTCAGCGTCGACGAACTCGACCATCTCGAACGCGTCGCCTCCGACATCGACGCCGAGGCCGTCGGTAACCTCGTCGCGGATCTCGTCGATCTCGTCGCTGCGAAGGTGGTGGCGGGACTTCACCTGCATGACCGATCACTCGACCGCTCGGCCGATAAATGGACCGTTCCGCAGCAAGACGGTCGAAACAGACGTTGCGATCGACGGCGTCTCCGGATGCGAGGCCGCACGACCGGGATCGCCTACAGCCGGTCCGAACGGCCGGCGGCCGCCCACGGATCCGTCGGCGCACCGTCCGGTACGCGGACGCTCCGGTCGCACAATCGCTCCGTGCGTCCGGCAAACGTCCACCGCTGCCCGCTCCAGGACGGCTCCTCGCCGGCCGCCGCTGCTGCCGCCGAGACCACCCGATCGTGGAGGTGTACGGCGACAGCTGCCGCGATCGCCGCCGCCTCCACGTCGTCGGCATCGTCGGGGATCGAGAGTCCGTCGAGCGCGCCCCGGAGGCGCACCGAGCCGTCGCCGGGGTGGGGCGTCGAGTCGCCGCCGGACCGGTGGGGCGTCGAGTCGTCATCGGACGGGCGGTGGGTCGACTCGAGCGTCGGCGGATCGTCGTCCGTTGCCATTAGATCGGGATGTTACCGTGCTTCTTTTTCGGCTTGTCCGTTCGTTTCCCCTTCAGCATGCGGAGATCGTCGACGAGTCTGGCCCGCGTCTCCGCGGGCTCGATCACGTCGTCGACGAAGCCGCGGTCCGCGGCGGTGTACGGGTTCGCGAACTCGTCCCGATACTCGTCGATCAGTTCCTGTCGGCGGGCGTCCGGATCGTCCGCCTCGGCGAGTTCCTCGCGGTAGAGCACGTTCACCGCACCCTTCGGCCCCATCACCGCAATCTCCGCGGTCGGCCACGCGTAGTTGACGTCGCCACCGATGTGCTTCGAGGACATCACACAGTACGCGCCGCCGTACGCCTTGCGGGTGATGACCGTGAGCAACGGCACCGTCGCCTCCGAGAACGCGTACAGTAGCTTCGCGCCGTGGCGGATGATCCCGCCGTGTTCCTGATCAGTCCCGGGCATGAATCCGGGCACGTCCTCGAACGTGAGGATGGGGATGTTGAACGCGTCACAAAAGCGAACGAACCGCGCGCCCTTCTGGCTCGCCTCGATGTCGAGCGTGCCCGCGTTCACGCGGGGGTTGTTCGCGACGATGCCGATCGAGTAGCCATCGAGCCGGGCGAACCCGACGATCACGTTCTTCGCGAAGTTCTCGTGGACCTCGAAGAACGACCCCTCGTCGACGACCCCGCCGATCACGTCGTGCATGTCGTACGGTTTGCGGGGGGCGTTCGGAACGATCTCCTCGAGCTCCGACGGCTCGCGCTCGGGGTCGTCCCACGGCTCGACGCGCGGTGGATCCTCCACGTTGTTCGCCGGGAGATACGACAGCAGACGGGCGACGTTGTCGAGCGCCGCCTCCTCGCTCTCCTCGGCGAAGTGTGCGACGCCCGACGTCGACGAGTGGGTGACTGCACCGCCGAGTTCCTCGAACGTCACCTCCTCGCCGGTCACCGTCTCGACGACGTCCGGGCCGGTAATGAACATGTGGGAGGTGTCCTTTACCATGAAGGTGAAATCCGTGATCGCCGGCGAGTACACTGCGCCGCCCGCACACGGACCCATGATGGCCGATATCTGGGGTATCACGCCCGACGCCTCCGTGTTCCGTCGGAATATCTCCGCGAAGCCGCCGAGGGCATCGACTCCCTCCTGGATCCGCGCGCCGGCCGAATCGTTGAGGCCGACGACGGGCGCGCCGACGTCCATCGCCCGGTCCATCACCTTGCAGACCTTCTCGGCAAACACCTCGCCGAGCGAGCCGCCGAACACGGTAAAATCGTGCGCGAACACGAACGTCTTTCGACCGTTCACCTCCCCGTAGCCGGTGACGACGCCGTCGCCCGGGATCTTCGTCTCCTCCATCCCGAACTTGTGGTTCCGGTGGGTCCGGAACCGGTCGAACTCGTGGAACGTGCCGTCGTCGAGGAAGTAGTCGATCCGTTCGCGAGCGGTCAGTTTCCCCTTCTCGTGTTGGGACTCGATCCGTTCCTCGCCGCCGCCCTTCGCCGCCCGTTCGCGCCGCTCCCGCAGATCCTCGATGCGATCGTCCATCGTCACGCCGCACCACCCTGACTCATTGGATCGAGGGTTGACCAGCGACGGCAAAAGGGTTCCCCTATACGACGATACGTAGTTCGACGATCGTCGTTCCTCCCGACCGTTGCGACGTTCCGGGCGGGCAGCCTCGGGCAGCCGACGTCCTGCACGCCACCGGTCGGACGGGATCGACGTCCTCGGGAGCGTGTCGTCGGAACCGGCATACCCGCCGATTCGCTCGCTGGAACCGGCACACGCCGCGGCTCGTGCCCGGGCGCCTCGTGGGTCTCAGATCCAGGATTGTCCCTCTTCGACGGTCCGCTCCCCGAGACGGGTGACGGTCCGTCTCGGCAGGAGACGCGTGAGCTGTGCGCCGTAGGTCGCGAACGACGACGGGAAAACGATCCGCTCGCCGTTCGTGAGTCCGTCCCAGCCGGCTTCCGCAACCGATCGCGGATCGTTGGTCACTCCCTCGTCAGTGTTGCTCTCCGCGACGTTGCCCCGTTCGACGTATTCGGTCTCGACGACGCCCGGACACAACGCGGTGACGGTGACGCCTTCGTCCGCCAGCTCGTGCGCGAGCGCCCGCGAAAACGAGAGAACGTACGACTTCGTCGCGGCGTACACTGCCTTCCCCGGGATGGGATAGAGGGACGCGAGCGACGCCGTGTTGAGCACCGCGCCCTCGCCGCGATCGACCATCCCCGGAACGAACAGCTTCGTGAGTCCGGTCACCGCGTCCATGTTCACTCGCCGCACGTCGCGTTCCGCCTCCCGCTCGGTGTCGAGGAACGTCCCGTAGACGGGAACGCCGGCGTTGTTGACCAGGTGTGGAGCTCGATCCCCGCGTTCCGGACCGCCTCGAACAGTTCGTCCGGGCCGGACGGGTCGGCGAGATCCTGCGTGATGACCGTCGCCGAGACGCCGTGCTCCGCCTCGATCTCGTCCGCGAGCGTTTGTAACCGCTCCTCGCGACGTGCGGTGATGACGACGTCGTACCCGTCCGCGGCCGCGACGCGCGACAGTTCCCGACCGATCCCGCTCGATGCTCCGGTCACGAGCGCCGTTCGACCGTCCATGGTGTCAGTTGACATGGATCGTGGATGGATCCACCACCACGAAAACGTTGCGTCGCTCCGGCGCGGGTCGTTGCACGGGTCGCGTACGGGCGGTCCGGACCGGCCCGAACCGTCCCGGCCGGGCCGACGGTCCGCCACTCGCCGGATCGGGTCGGTCGAGGCGCGTGAGCGCCTGACACGCACGAGCGGGCTTCGACGGGTTTAAACGGCTCATGAACCACTCTCCGATGAGACAGGCTTCGCCTGTTTCACTGACCCGTAGGAGCGACCTGCGTACTACGGAGGTGAAAATGGCAGACACAATACAAGAGGCCGTATCTCTCGCACTCGAGGAGGCACCCCAGCGGAACTTCCGCGAAACGGTGGACCTCGCGATCAATCTGCGAGATCTCGACCTCAACGATCCGTCGAATCGCGTCGACGAGTCCGTCGTGCTGCCGGCTGGAACGGGGCAGGAGACACAAATCGTCGTCTTCGCGGAGGGTGAAACCGCCGTCCGTGCTCGGGACGTCGCTGACGAGGTACTCGACAGCGACGATCTGGAAGATCTCGGAGACGACGACCGCGCAAAGGATCTGGCCGACGAGACGGACTTCTTCGTCGCCGAGGCCAACCTGATGCAGGACATCGGTCGGTACCTCGGTACCGTCCTGGGTCCGCGCGGGAAGATGCCTACCCCATTACAGCCGGACGACGACGTCGTCGACACAGTTAATCGAATGAAAAACACCGTGCAGCTCCGGTCGCGAGACCGCCGCACGTTCCACACGCGCGTCGGTGCCGAGGACATGTCCGCCGAGGACATCTCGGACAACATCGACGTTATCGTCCGCCGTCTCGAGGCCGATCTCGAGAAGGGACCGCTCAACATCGACGGGATCTACGTGAAGACTACGATGGGTCCCGCCAAGGAGGTGCCCGTATGAGCTCCGCCCGTCGCACCGAGACGATCCCCGAATGGAAACGCGAGGAAGTCGACGAACTCGTCGAGTTCATCGAGTCGTACGCTTCAGTCGGGGTCGTCGGCGTCGCCGGCATTCCGAGCCGCCAGCTCCAGGCCATGCGTCGGGATCTGCACGGCTCCGCGGCAGTCCGGATGAGCCGGAACACGCTCATGACCCGCGCGCTGGAGCAGGTCGACGAGGGCGTCGAGGAGCTGGCCGACTACGTGGGCGGCCAGGTCGCGCTCATCGGAACCAACGACAACCCGTTCGGCCTCTACAAACAGCTCGAAGCCTCGAAGACTCCGGCCCCGATCAACGCCGGCGAGGTCGCCCCGAACGACATCGTCATTCCGGAGGGCGACACCGGCGTCGACCCGGGTCCGTTCGTCGGCGAGCTACAGACCGTCGGTGCGGCCGCCCGCATCATGGACGGCTCGATCAAGGTCACCGAGGACTCGAAGGTGCTCGGGGAGGGCGAGGTCGTCGATGACGACCTCGCGAGCGTCCTGACCGAACTCGGCATCGAGCCGAAGGAGGTCGGACTCGATCTGAAGGGCGTCTACTCCGAGGGCGTGCTCTTCGAGCCCGACGAGCTCGCGATCGACGTCGAGGAGTACCGCGCGGACGTCGAGTCCGCCGCGGCCGCCGCGCGCAACCTCTCGGTCAACGCGGCGTACCCGACGGCGACCACGGCGGGTACCCTTCTCGCGAAGGGCTCCGGCGAGGCGAAGTCCGTCGCGCTTCACGCGGCGATCGAGAGCTCGGACGTCGTACCCGACCTGATCGGCAGGGCCGACGCACAGCTTCGCGCGCTCGCCGCCGCGATCGACGACGACGAGGCGCTTCCCGAGGAGCTACGCGGCGTCGAAGCCGCCCCGGCTCCCGAGCCCGACGCGGACGAGGCCGACGAGGACGAACAAGCAACTGAAGACGATGCCGAGGAAACCGACGACGACGCCGATGACGACGACGGCGACGACGGCGGCGAAGGGCTCGGCGCGATGTTCGGCTAACACAACGAGGACACACCAATGGAATACGTTTACGCTGCACTCATCCTGAACGAGACTGACGAAGAGATCAACGAGGACAACATCACCGGCGTGCTGGAAGCCGCCGGCGTCGACGTCGAGGAATCCCGCGTCAAGGCGCTCGTCGCCGCGCTGGAGGACGTCGACATCGAGGAGGCCATCGAAACGGCCGCCGCGGCGCCCGCAGCCGGCGCTGCAGCGGGCGGTGCCGACGACGACGGCGACGAGGCCGACGCGGCCGACGATGACGACGAGGCGGAGCCCGCCGAGGAGGACGACGGCGACGACGAGGAGGACGAGGGCGACGGCGGCGAGGGTCTCGGCGAGCTGTTCGGCTAACGCCGGATCGGCCCACCCGTCCGTTCGACGTGTCGACCGTTCACACCGATTTTTGACCGTCACGAGCGAGGTAGCGACGGCAGTCCGACGTGTCACTCTCCGCTCGATTCATGATACGCTTCGGCCGGCGACTGAACGCCGGTGTACAGTCGGACGTCCGGAAACAGCAGCAACACGCCGAGTACGGTCCGGGCGCTTCCGATGGCGAGCGCCCAGCCCCAGTTCGTGAAGACGGCAAAACTGAACTGTAGCAGCCACAGCACGATGCCGACGGCGACGACCGTCCCGACGGCGGCGACGGCGAGCCATGCGTAGCCGACGGTCGGAATCGACAACCTCGATTATACCGATCGCCCGGAGTGTCGTGAACCCGCCACGATCGCCGCGATTGCGGCGTCTCCGCGGAACCTTTGCGTCAGTGGTTGTCTCATGTCGATCGAAACGTTTCACAACGTGATAATAAACGTCGCCACACATCCTAACCGACGAATGCCCGTGGACTTTTCACACCCCGGCGTCGATTATCGATACTGAGTATGAAAATCGTTGACGGTGATACGGTGGAGTGTGACCGCTGTGAATCGGTGTTCCCGCTCGCCGACGTCTCACTTCTCGAAAAGGAGACGAACAGAAACTACGAGAAAGTGTTGTGCGACGAGTGTCTCGACGCTGTCGGCGTGCCCCGCGGATACACCCTCCGTCGCGACATCACGCACCTCGGCCGATGATCCGCGATCGGAGCCGACTCCGGGATCGCACGGAGCGGCCGTGACCGACGCGCGACGCCGTCCGTTCGCCGATCCGGAACGGCTCTCACGGCGGGGTGCCACGCGTCACTCGCCTCCGCGACTCACCGGGCCGACGTCACGATGGAGGTACATGTACAGCAACACCGGGAGGATCGTGAACACGAGCGTTGCGAGGAACCAGGCGAGTGCATGGTCGCTTCCGCGCGCCTCCGCGTCCCGGTAGATCCAGACGCCGACCGCAAGCACGATCCCGTACACTGCCCCGTAGTAGAGGAACGCCCGAAACGCGTCGAGTTGGGCCAGCGCGGGTTCCATACGAGCGATCAGGAGAGCGTCGAAAAGAGCGTGACGATCCGGTGTGGTCACGCCGGAATCGTCCACTCGCCCGCCACGGATCGCGACGCGGTCGCCGTCGATGTCATCGCCGACGATCCGCCCGGGTCACCCCCAGGGCCGGGACTCCTCGGTGAGCTCGCCGGCAACGTTCCGACGCATCGCGTCCGCGGGGTCGCCCGTGTTCGCAAGCGTCCACATCAGCTTCACCTTCGCCGTCCCCGGAAGGGTGTCGCCCGCCTCGATGACGCCGGCGTCGAGCAGGTCCCGACCGGTGTCGTACACCCGGTCACAGACCCGCCCCTCGAGACACTGGCTGGTCATGACGACGGTCGTGCCGGCGTCGACCAGCTCCGCGATCCGCGGAATGAGATCCGTGTGGACGTGGCCGAGGCCGGTCCCCTCGATCACGACCCCCGCCGTCCCGTCGAGGTACTCCCAGGCGGCCGGATCCATGCCGGGCGTAAACTTGACCAGTTCGACGTTCCGTTCCAGATCGAGTGCGGCGTCGACGGCGTCCGCACCGCCGTCCGTCCGTCGCGGGACGGGATCGCGTCGCCAGGTGATCGCCTCGGTTGCGACGTCGCCGTCGGCTCCCGCGTCGCTCGCCGCCGCGTAGTCGACGGCGCCGATCGGCTGCGCCCCGACCGTCTCGAACGCGTCACGACGGGACGTGTGGTTCTTCCGGACGCGGGTTCCCCGATGGAGCGCGCAGACGTCGTCGGACGACGTCGCGTGCATACAGACGAGCGTCTCGGCGTGATCGGCCTTGGCCGCCTCGACGGCGCAGACCGCGTTCATCACGTTGTCGGAGGAGGGTCGGTCCGCCGAGCGCTGGCTGCCGGTGAACACGACCGGCACGGGGGTATCGAGCATGAACGCGAGCGCGGAGGCGGAGTACTGCATCGTGTCGGTGCCGTGCATCACGACGACGCCGTCCGCGCCGGCGTCGATCTCCTCGCGGACCGCCACGGCCAGCTCGCGCCAGATCGTGGGATCCATGTTCTCCGAAAGGATGTTCGCCACGACCCGACCGCGGTAGTTCGCCCGCCCCGCGAGGTCCGGGACCGCACGAAGGACGTCCTCCGCGTCGAACCGTGCGGTCACCGCGCCGGTCCGGTAGTCCACCGTCGAGGCGATCGTGCCGCCGGTGGAGATGAGCGAGATCGTCGGCAGGTCGTCGTCGAACGTGATCTCGGAACGGTCGCCGCCGCCGGCGTCCGTCCCGCCGTCGACGTCGCGTGCGCCGGACTCGAGCACCTCGACGTCCGCGGCCGCGCGGTCGATCCCGACGTTGTACCCGCCGTCGAGCTTGACCACGAGGTGGTCGCTCGTCGTCGAGGGCAACAGCACGCCCTCGTTCGTGACGTCTCCGCGGTCGACGCGGACCCGATCTCCCGGTTGCATACTTCCGGCTACCGCTCCGGCGGACTTGAATCCAACCGTTCACGGTGGCTGCCGGATGCCCGATACCGCGTCGCAAAAGCGCGGACCGATCGCCCGATCAGTCGGCCCGAGCCGTCCGATCGCCCTCGGTGATGGCGGTGCGCTCGACGTCCTGAACCTCGATCCCGCGGCGCTCCAGCTGCTCGACGAACGCCGCCTCGCTGAGCCCGGCCTGTTTAGCGGCCTGTGACAGCGTCAGCGTCCGTGCACCGTACAGCGTCAGCGCACTCGACAGCCCGTGTGTTGCCATGCCCGTGAGTGGATCCTGAAGGATTATGAAGGTTACTAATTGTTAGAGGAGCATGATGTACCTTATACGATATATATTACCACACCAAACCGACCGTGGCATAATATCTCGAACGACGGGCGCCCCACAGGAATTATGCGTCTCCCCGGCAGAACGCCTGCATGAACCGACAACAGCTGTTCGCGTTGTTCTTCGCGTTTCTCATGGTGAGTTCCATGGTTGCGTGGGGCGTCAGCGTGCTGTGAGGAACTCGAGGACGCGCTCCGGGCTATTTTCAAAGCGAGAGAGTTGTACTGCCGCCTCGCTCACTCCGACCGACTCAGCCGTCCCCCCACACGTCCGAGAGGGGGTGATCGGCCCGCCGCTCGGCGTCCGCCTCGGATCTCGTGCGCGTCGCCGCGTTCGACTCCCCGGCCGACCCGTCCGCGCCGGGGTCGTCGCCGACGGCGCCGTTGTGCGATCGGTCGCCGGGTCGCCCGGTTCGTGACGGACCGGACGGCTCCGCGTCGATGCCGGCCAGCGCGGCTGCCGGGTCGAACGCGGGGAGCGTCGGGCTCGTCATCGCCTCGATCTGGTCGCGGAACCACGGCGGGGTGTCCGCGCGCGCCCGGTCGAACAGGTCCAGAAGCGAGTCGTCCGCGAGATACGTCGCGCCGTGGTCGTCGGGCGCGCGGACGACCCGTCCGCACGCCTGAATGACGGTCCGGAGCGCCGCACGGTGGTACCACGCCCACTGGCCGTCCGCCAGCCGCCGTTCGACCCGCGAATCGTTGGTGTTGCGGTACGGCGCCTTGCAGATCACCTGCCAGCGACACAGGTCGCCGCGCAAGTCGAGCGCCTCCTCCATCTTCACCGAGACGAACACCTCCGGATCCGTGCTGGCCTTCCACGTCTCCAGCTCCGCGTCGCGGTTCGACCGTCCGTGACGGCGGACGCGCGCGGCGACGCCGAACTCTCCGAGCCGGTCCACCAACTGTTCGGCGATGTCGTAGGAGTGTGCGTGGATCAGCCCCTTCTCGTCGGGATGGGCCGACATGAGCCGCACGACGAGCCGGGCGACACGGGGGATCGTCTCCGCCCGGTGCTCGTAGGTCATCGACCCCTGTGTGACGTCGTACAGCGGTCGATGCGCCACCGGGAACGTGTGATCGACGTCGACCAGCGCGACGTTCGCAGGATCGAGTCCGACGCCGCGACAGAACGCCTCCTTCGAGAGGATGGTCGCCGACAGGAGCGCGAACCGGTTCCCGCGGTCCCACACGGTGTGTCTGAGGTACCGAGCCGGATCGAGCGGCTTGATCGCGATCGCCGACCCCTCCCCGCCCGGCTGGTCGACCACCCAGGCGGTCGGCGACTCGGCGTCCCGGTACTCCTCGAGAAACCAGGCGAGTTCCGAGATCAGCTCCTGGAGCCGATCGCGGCGGGCGACCTCCTCGCGAGTCAGTTCCGGCCGACCGACCAGCTCGTCCTTCGCGCGCTCGGCGACGCCGCGCAGCGTCTCGGCGAAGCGCGCGGTGCGGTCAAGCGCGTCCGCCTCGGGGCCGGCGTCGCCTTCGACGTCCGGGACGCCAACCGTGTCCCACACCGGGACGCGGTCGGGCGACAGTTCGATCGTCGCGTACATTTCGGCCCACTCGGCGAGTCCGTGGGCCTCGTCTATCACGACGACGTCCCGCCTCCGGAACACCTCGGAGCCCGCGGTCCGCATGAAGTACGCAAGCGTCATCGCCGCGAACCGTCGGGAGGAGGCGATGGCGCGGTCGGAGAAGTACGGGCAACGGTGCCGTATCGAACAGTCGAACCCCCGCTCGCGGGCGCAGGGAGCGCGGTCAACGGGCGTGTCGTGCTCGCCGGGCAGTACGCAGTCGTAGTTCGACTTGCCGCGGATCACGTTGAACGCCGCCAGCAGGTCGTCGGCCGCGACGTCGTCGATCTGTGACACCTGCGGCGTGGTGTAGTACGCGCCGACCGCCTCGCTCGGCGCGGCCGCCTCGGCCTCGCGAGCCGCGCCCATGATCGCCCGCGCGATGAGGGACTTGCCGCTGCCGGTCGGCGCGCGCACGAGCACGACGTCGTTGCCCGCGGCGAACGCGTCCCGGACGTCCGCGAGCGCCTGCTCCTGGGCGCCACGGAAACTCGGGGCCGGGAACTCGCCGGGGATCCGGTCGGGGTCCACACGGAAGCCTGGCGCGGGATCCGCCTAAAACTCTCGGAGTCGGCACGGCGACCACGACAAGGGGTGCCGGCTCGCTCACTTGGCGAGGGGTGCCGGCTCGCTCACTCGGTGCGGATCGTCGGATCGCTCACCCGACGAGCGAGGCGGCAAGCTGTCCGTAGTTCAAAAGCAGGTACGTCCAGACGAAAAACAGCGCGATCCAGAGCGGTCCGATCAGCTTGAGCTCGCGACCGAACTCCTCGTCGGTGACGTCGTCGGTGGTGTGGGAACCGAAACTCATGGAGGTACGTTCCGGTCGGCGACGGCAATCGACGTCGCTTGATAATTCGGTGTTTCAACTCTCACCGCGAAGCCGACCCACTCGCGTTCCCGTCGGGTCGGCGCCGACCAGCACACACGGGGTGGAGCCGCCGACCGCTACTCCTCGATCACGGCGGACGACGACAGCGACTCGTCGATGTCGGCCTCGGCCATCTTCTCGACGAGCGCCTCGATCACGGAGCGGCGACGGCCTTTCACGAACTTGATCGATCCGACGACGAGATGTCCGCCGCCGGAGACGCCCGCTTCGGGCAGCTCCTCGTTCAGCTCGGTCACCATCGTCGGGATGTCGAGACGCACCCCGTCCGAGCGGAGCACCGCGAAATCCGGGCCGTAGCCGATGGTGATCACCGGATCGCCCGTCTCGCGCACTCTCGTGTCGTGGAGCTCCCCGGTCGTCTTGCCCGGTGCGGGGTAGGTGAATCGGTGGGCGTACTCGTCGAGATCGATGCGGTAGAGGTGTGCGCCGGACGCGAGCCGCTCGTGTTCGACGTGGTCGTCGACGGCCTCGAGCTGATGACTCACGTCTCGGGTGGCCCGCTTGGAGAGGAACTCGACGAGCTTCTCGTGTCGCTCCGGGTCGTCACAGCCGACGTTCAACGCGTCGTTAACGAGCGTCTTCCCCTCGGAGTAGCGCAGCCAGTGGGCGGCGTAATCGAGCGCCTCGCCGATGTCGAGCAGGTCGCGCTCGTCGTAGCCGGCCGCCGCGGCGAGCGCGACGTACTCGTCCATCACCTCGGCCTTCGATCGGTCCGAGAGCCCGGCGACCGCGGGGACGTGTTCGAGCTCCTCGGTGAGCGACGGGTCGATCAGCCGCGCGAGCTCGACACACATCATGCCGGTGGTGATCCGGTAGTCCTCGCCGTGGAGGTAGGGGTTGACGTGTGCGTCGAGGAGGTGTTCCACGGCGTCGGGATCCGGATGGTGGTGATCGACGACCGCGATCGGAATGTCGTAGTGCGCGAGGTTCTCGTAGGCGGGAACGTCCTCCTCGGTCGACCCGTTGTCGAGCATGACGAGCAGCGGCAGCTTCTGGCCGTGCCGGGCACGACCCTCCAGCGCGAAGTTCAGGTCACGGGTGACGTCCTCCATCTCGTAGAACGGAGCCTTGCTCGGCAGCCGCTTGAACAGGTGCTGGGGGGCGTTCGGGTCCTCGTGGTGGTCCCGCACGAGTCGCTCCACGGCGAGCTGGACCGGGATCGCCGCGCACATGCCGTCGCCGTCGGCGTGGTGTCGCACCCGGATCGGACGCCCGGCCAGAACGGTTCTCCGGAGCAGCCGGGCCAGCTCGCGGAGGTCGTCGTGGATCGACTCGAACGCCGGCCACTCGACGAGCGGATCGAGGTCCGCGGGCTCGGCACGCTCATCGAGTGCGGCCTCGTATCGCTCGCGTGCCGCGGCCTCGCGGTCGCCATCGAGCGTCTCCAGGGCGTCGACCTCCAGTTGCAGCGCGTCCTCACGCGTCTCGACGGTTCCGGCCACGTGGACCATGTCGCCGACCTCAACGCCCGGATACGCGCGGACGCCGGCCTCCTCGAAGGCGGCACAGGAGACGACGCCGGAGGCGTCGGAGACGCCGAATATCGTCGGTCCGCCGGTCTGTTTCGCCTGCACGACTTCCCCTTCGACGGTGACGTCGTCGCCGGGTGCGAGGCCGCCCACCCGGGAGATGGACGGCTCGTGGTCGACGGTCTCGGTGGCGTACTCCGTGAGCGCGATGTCGTCGAATGCGACGTCGCCGTTCTCCTTCATCGCGGTCAGCCGGACGATCAGCCGGTCGCCGACCGCGTAGTCGTCGTCGAGGTTCGACTCGTGGACCAGTCCGGAGACGCCGTCGGAGACGTCGACGAAGACGCCGTAGTCGACGACGCCGTTTACCTCGGCGTGATAGCAGGCGTCGACCTCGACGTCCTCGAGCGTGCAGTCGGGAGCCAGATCGTATACGGTTGGCCGGTCGTCGGCCGTCCCCTCGGTCGCGTCGACCTTGGGTTCGGGGCTCGAATCGCCCCGCGTGCCGGAATCCCCGGCGGTTGGTTCGCTCATACGATACGGTTCGGGAACGGGCGGTGTTAAGCCTGTTCTATCCGCTCCGTCGTCCACCGCCGCCCGTCCGCGACGCCGATCGGTCGGTGCCGGCCCCCGACGCCGAACGATCGTCCACCGCCGCCCTTCGTCCGTGACGCGGCACGGACCGTCCGGCACCGACGCCCGTCGACGAGCAGATCTCCACCCGGCTCGCCCCGGGACGCTCCGGAACCCATATGAGGCGACGGAGGCTTCCATCGTGTATGCGACTGTTCCGGTCGGACGAGCTCCTCGGGATCGCCCAGGAAACCATGGAGTTCATCCTCGAGGCCAGCGAGGAGACTCATCCCGACGAGTACATGGGATTCCTTCGTGCGGACGACGCCCGAAAACTTGACCTCGACCGGAGCGGACAGGTGATCACGGACGTGCTCGTCATCCCTGGGACGGAGTCGAACCCGGTGAGCGCGAGCGTCCGGTCGCACATGAAGCCGAATGACATGCGGTCGGTCGGCTCGGTCCACTCGCATCCGAACGGCGCGTTGCGACCGAGTACTGCGGATCTGGCGACGTTCGGGCAGGGTCAGGTCCACATCATCGTCGGCGCGCCCTACGGCTGGGGCGACTGGAAGGCGTTCGACAACGAGGGACGGCAGACGACGCTGGAGGTGCTCGACGTTGAGGTGCCCGACGAGCACTTCTTCGATTTCACACAGGAGGACATCGATCGCGAGCTGGTCGAGGAGGGGTACGACGGCGGCGTCGTCAGGCCGGAGGAACGTGACGGTCGCACCGACATGCGCGGCGTGGAGCCGCGTCCGAGCGACGACGAGCGCGAGGACGACGACGGCGGGTTCCTCTCGTGGCTCCGATGAGCCGCGTCGTCGCGCAGGGCACGTTCGACCTGCTCCACCCGGGTCACGTGCACTATCTGACCGACGCGGCGGCGCACGGCGACGAGCTCCACGTTATCGTCGCCCGCGGGGAGAACGTCACCCACAAGCCGGACCCGATCCTCGCGGGTCGCCAGCGGCGCGACATGGTCGCCGCGCTTGACGTCGTCGACGAGGCGCGGCTCGGCCATCCCGACGACATCTTCACCCCGATCGAGGCGGTCGATCCGGACGTGATCGTGTTGGGATTCGACCAACATCACGACGCGACCGGGATCGAACGCGCGCTCGCCGATCGCGGCATCGACTGCCGCGTCGAGCGCGCGACCGGGCGGGACCCCCGCCACGACGAGGAGCTGCTGTCGACCGGCGACATCATCGACCGGATCGTTCGACGGCGGGGCGGCGACCCCGAGCGCGCACGGGACGTGTGAACGCGAGCCGGGTCGCGCGGTCGGCACGCGCACGCCGCCGTCGGCGCCGCCGGTAGTCCCCGCTGGCGGTCCCGTGGCCGTCGACGGATTCCATCGGTCTCATGGCCGTCGACGGATTCCGGCGGCCCCGCACAAGTCGACCCCGGATCGACCCATGCCGTCGTCGATCCGTACCGGAGCGCTTCGACGAGCCGAAGCGCGGCAACTATATGCTCCGATTCCCAAGCGGCTTGTAGTGTCGATCACCGACCGGTTTCCCACGGTTCTCGCGGCGACGGCGGTGGGGGCGTACCTCCTGCTCGTCGTCGGTACGACGACGTCGCTCACGGCGGCGGCGGCCGCCTGTTCGGGGTGGCCAGCCTGCGGCGACGGCTACGCCCTACCGACCGGAATCCCTGGGTGGGTCGCGCTCGGTCATCGCGCCCTCGCGGCAGTCGTCGGCCTCCTCGTCGTCGGTTCCGCGCTGCTGGCGTGGATCGGTGACGCGAGCCAGCGGGTCCGGACCGCGCTCGCGCTCGCGCTCGCCGCGTTCCCCGTACAGGTGGGCCTCGGTGCGCTGACGGCGCTTGACGGACTTCCACCGGCGGCCGGCTCCGCGCACCTCGTCGTCGGCGTCGCCATCTTTGCCGCCGTCCTCGCCGCGCTGGCGTGGCAGCTGGAGGCGGAAACCGGCGACCCGGACGACGCCCCCGACTCCTTCGATCCGGAGCCCGAAGCGCCGCCAGTCGACGAGGCGAGCGAGACCCCGTCGCTCCCGACCGCGACGTTGCCGCGGCTGCGGCTGACCGTGTCCGCGTACTTCCGGTTAATGAAGCCGCGGCTGATGTGGCTGCTGTGTCTCGTCGCCGCCGCGGCGATGGCGCTCGCCGGCGGACCGGGATTCACCCCGTATACCGTCGCCGCGACGCTCGTCGGCGGATCGCTCGCCATCGGCGCGTCCGGGACGTTCAACCACGTGCTCGAACGCGACATCGACAGGCGGATGCGTCGAACGAACGACCGGCCGGTTGCGACGGAGCTGGTCCCGGTGGGCCGGGCGGTCGCGTTCGGTCTCCTGCTTGCGGCCGCTGCCGTCGGGCTGTTCGCGACGATCAACCTCCTGACCGCGGCGCTCGGGCTGGTCGCGATCCTCTTTTACAGCGTCATCTACACTCTCGTATTGAAGCCGAACACGGTTCAGAACACGGTTCTCGGCGGTGCGGCTGGCGCGTTGCCCGCGCTCATCGGCTGGGCCGCGGTGACCGGCGAGGTCGGCGGAGGCGGGCTGTTGCTCGCGCTCGTGATCTTCCTGTGGACGCCGGCTCACTTTTATAACCTGGCGTTGGCGTACAAAAACGACTACGAGCGCGGCGGCTTCCCGATGATGCCGGTCGTCCACGGGGAGACGGCGACCCGTCGGCACATCGTCTGGTACCTCGGTGCGACGCTCGTCGCCGCGGCGGCGCTCGCGGTCGTCGCCGAGCCGCTGGGCGGCCTGTACGCGACGGTCGGCGTCGCGCTCGGGGCGGTCTTCCTGTGGGCGGTGATCCGACTGCACTACGAACGAACCGAGGCGGCGGCGTTCCGCGCGTTCCACGCCTCGAACGCGTACCTCGGGCTGCTGCTTTTCGCCATCGTCTTCGACTCGCTCGTCGTATGAGTGCGGACGCGTCGATCGACGGCCGGCTCCGGACCGTTCGATCGGCGATGCCGTCCCTCCGGACGCTGGGCTGGGCGGCACTGATCGCGAACCTCCAGCTCGTGGCCGTGATCGCGTACTACGCGGCTCTCGGATCGTTTCCCTCGACGCCGCGATACGTTGTCTACGGCCTGATCTGGGTGAACGTCGGCGTGCTCGTGCTCCGCAAAGCGCGTATTCCTGCGGGGTACGACTTCGCGACGCGCCGCCGGGCCCTCGGTATCGCGGCCGGCTATCTCACGCTGCTGTTGTTCTTCGCGGGGCTCGTCGCCACCGGCGTCCCGGAGCGGGCGGTCGACGCGCGGATCGCGTGGCTCCCGCCCGGCTGGGGCCCGGCAGTCGTGTACGCCGGCGAGTACCTCACCGTGATCGTGATGCCGGCGTACGTCGTCGGCTACCTCGCGCTGGCGAAGCTGGTGTACGTCGCCGTGCTCGAGGCGTCGGGGTCGGTCGTCGCGGGGGTCGTCGGGCTGTTTTCGTGTATCTCCTGTACGCTCCCGATCATCGCGATGATCGGATCCGCGGTGTTCGGCGGAACGAGCGTTCTGGCGGCGACCGCGCTCGACGCCTCATACGACCTCTCAACCGCCGTGTTCCTCGTCACCGTCGCGCTGTTGTACTGGCGGCCGGGATTCCGGTAGGGGCCGTCGGCGTGGTGAGCGCCCGGCGGCGACACCCGACGAGCGAGCCCGGTCGTTTTAACCGACGCCGTCGCCAACGGGCGGCCATGACGCGCGTCGAGATCGAGTACTGCGTACCGTGCGGGATGTTGCACCGCGCTCGCGACGTCGCCGAGGCGATCCTCGAGCAGTTCGGCGAGGGCGTCGACGAGGTCGCGCTCGTCACCGGCGACGACGGCGTGTTCGTCGTGCGGGCCGACGGCGAGGTCGTCTTCGACAAGACGGCGGACGCGTTCGACGTCGACGCCATCGTCCGCGGGATCCGACCGTACGTCGGGGCGGGAGACGAATGACGGACGGCACCGCCGGCGAGGACGATCCCGACGCGGACGGGCTCGACGCGGACGGACACGCGTCCGAACGGGAGGGCGGGGAGCTTGCGGCCGCGGTCGACCGGTTTCTCGCCGACGCGGAGACGGCGCTCGGCGAATATGACCAGGGGTACGTCGATGCGGACGCGACGCTGTCGGTGCTCCGTGGCCAGCTTGATAAGCTCCGCGAGGCGGCCGAGAACGACCACGACTGATCCGCCTCGGATCGCGGTCGGCGGCCGCTTAGCCTCAGATCGTTCCGGTCGGGATCTCCACGAACGCGTCCCGTGCGGACAGGCGATCGAGGGTCTCCTCGACGCCGGCTCTGACCTGCTCCATGCGGTCGAGCAGTTCCTCGTACTCCTCGGTGCCGGCGTTGCCGGCGGACTCGAGCGCGGCCTTCTTCGAGGCGAGCGCGAAGAACTCCTGGCTTCGTTCGTCGAACGTCGCTCGGTGACACAGCACCTCAACGAGTCCGAGGAGGTCGTCCTTCGTCACCGGCTTCGTCTTGTAGTCGTCGAACGGCATCTCGACGATATCGACGTCGGGCTCGACGGCCGTGAGCATCGCCACGCGGGCGTCGTACCCCTGCTTGCGGAACGCGGAGAGGACCTCGTGACCCGACATGTCTGGCATCCGCCGGTCGAGCAACACGACGTCGACCGACTCGTCCATCGCCTCCAGGGCGGCCTCGCCGCCGGTCGCGATCCGGACGTCGTACGCCGTCTCCAGGTACACCCGGTACAGCTCGGCCAGATCCGGCTCGTCGTCGACGGCAAGCACCGTCACCGGATCGTCGCCCGGCTTCTCAGACATGGGCGACCGTCCGGCTGTGGTGAACGCCGACCGGCTCTGCGGTGACGCTCCCGTATTCGTCGACTGACATGCTCATAACCGTATATATGGCTCCCACCGCATAAAACGCCCTGCCATGAATATCAGATCTGATACCCTCGCGGGCAGCGATCCCGGTGACGCCGTGACGCGAACCGGGGAGGCGGGTGGCGCGTGACGCGAACCGGGGGGAAGTGAAGCCGTGACCCAAAGGCACATTTACGCCCGTGACGTACCAATGGATACCGAATGTCTCATAGTCCCTCACTACCCGACCGACCTCGTCTGGAGCTGGATCCGGAGATGAGCGAGGCGGAACGGCTCGAGGCGATCCGTCAGCACTACCGGCGGATCCTGCAGGTCAACGAGGAGCTGGCGGAGCGGCTCGAGAGCGCGGAGGGCCGCCGGGGCGAACTCAAGGCGGACGTCGACCAGCTAAAGCGGGAAAACGAGGTGTTGAAAACGTCGTCGCTGTACATCGCCTCGGTTGAAGAGATCACCGAGGATGGGATCGTGATCAAACAGCACGGCAACAACCAGGAGGTGCTCACCAAGGCCTCAACCCGTCTCGACGCGGAGCTTCGTCCGGGTGACCGGGTGGCGATAAACGACTCCTTCGCGGTCCAGCAGGTGCTCGACGACGAGACCGACTCGCGCGCACAGGCGATGGAGGTCACCGCGTCGCCGGACGTCGAGTACGGCGACATCGGCGGCATCGACGACCAGATCCGCGAGGTTCGCGAGGCGGTCGAGGACCCGCTGGAGAACCCCGAACAGTTCGAGGCGGTGGGCGTTGAGCCGCCGAGCGGTGTCCTGTTGCACGGCCCGCCGGGCACCGGCAAGACGATGCTTGCGAAGGCCGTCGCCAACGAGTCGGACGCGACGTTCATCAAGATGGCCGGCTCCGAGCTCGTCCGCAAGTTCATCGGCGAGGGGTCCCGCCTCGTCCGCGACCTGTTCGAGCTCGCCGAGGAGTGTGAACCCGCCGTCATCTTCATCGACGAGATCGACGCGGTCGCCGCGAAGCGGACCGACTCGAAGACCTCCGGCGACGCAGAGGTCCAGCGCACGATGATGCAGCTGCTCTCCGAGATGGACGGCTTCGACGATCGCGGCGAGATCCGGATCATGGCCGCCACCAACCGCTTCGACATGCTCGACGAGGCGATCCTCCGTCCCGGCCGGTTCGACCGTCTCATCGAGGTGCCCGAGCCGGACGCGGCGGGCCGCGAGCGCATCCTCGAGATCCACACCCGGAAAATGAACGTCGCCGACGGCGTCGACGTCGGTGACGTCGCCCGGGAACTCGAGGGGTACAGCGGCGCGGATATCGCGTCGGTGGCGACCGAAGCGGGAATGTTCGCCATCCGAGACGACCGGACCGAGGTCCACCGAGTCGACTTCGAGAAGGCGCGCGAGAAGCTGCAGGACGCCGACGAAACCGACGACCGCGTGATCAACTACCAGTACTGAACGCACCGCGCGGTTCGTAACGCATTAGCCGTGAGGCCGACGAGGGGAGCACGATGAGCACCATCCACGTCGCCGGCGGCGTCGGCGTCGCCGACACGGCGATGGCCTCCTACGACGCGGCGCTCGCGGACGCCAACCTCCACAACTACAACCTCCTCGCGGTGTCGTCGGTCATTCCCGCCGATGCGTCGGTGCGGCAGGTCGAACGCGTTCCGGACCTCGGCCCAGCGGGCAACGTGCTCACCATCGTGGAGGCGCGGCGAACGGTGGGGCCGGGTGACGCGGTCGACTTCCGGGAGGGCGGTCGATCGGGTGCGGAAGACGCGGCCGCGAAGCATGCACCGCGCCGTCGTCCCGACGCAGTCGCGGGGTTAGGCTGGACGACCGGCCCGGGTCCGGGACTGTTCTACGAGGTGACTGGCGAGGATCCGGCCGACGTCCGCGAGCGGATCCACGCCGGGCTCGACGCCGGGAGCGAGCTCCGCGACTGGGAGCTGCCCGACCGGGACCGACACGTCGAGGTCGCCGCGCCCGAGCCCGGCGCGTACGCGACCGCGGTCGTGATCGCCGCGTACGGCGAGCCGAAACCGACGCTGTAGCCCTCTGAGCGCTCCGCCGCCGCCGACGCCTTTTTGAGTCGGCTCCGCATACGGGTAGCAACTTCAATGAACGGCAACAATCCGTACGCGGGTCCCCCGGGAGTAACCGACGCCGGCGAACCCGCGTCGGTCGATCTGTCGCCGGAGCAGGAACGGCAGCTCCGCCGGACCGTCGCCGGCATCGTCGCCCGAACGGAATCGTATCTACCCAACAGCTACGCGGTCGGCTCGGAACTCTCCGTCGGTGCCGAGGGACCGCAGGCGACCGTCGCGGTGAATCCCCCCGCCGGCCACCCGGTGTCCGCCGGCTTCGCGCCCGACGCCGACGAGCTTGAGGCGGGCATCGCCGACTCCGATGCCGACGAGGTCGCCCGAGGGCTCGCCGCCAGCGCCGCGATGCAGGTGATGAACGCGGTCGGTGACGTCACCCCGACCGCGCGGTAGTCGTCCGGCCGCCGGCAGGTCCGGACGCGACGATCACGGGTGTGCGTAGTAGACGACCAGTTCGTCGTCCGCGCTCGGGCCGGAGTCCGGGTCGTCCGTCGGCGTCGGCTCGAACGCGTCGAGCCGGACGAAGCCGACTCGCTCGAACTGAACGAGCGTATCGACGTCGACGTCGGCGATCGCCGGCTCCGCGTACCCCGTCACGTCGCCGTCGATCGTACGCATCCGCGTTCTGAGACTCTCCTCGGCCGGAACCCAGTGAACGACGTCGACGTCGCCGTCGCGAACGACGGAGATGTCGTCGCCCACGTACTCGAACGCATCACGGATATGTCGCACGCAGCCGAACCCCTTCAGCCAGACGCGCTCGCCGTGTGCGGGGAGATCGGACTCCTCGAGGAGCACGCGTCCGGCCGGGACGGTCCGGGTACCGCGATCCTCGTGGTCCGGGTGGAGCGGCGGGTGGCCGGCGTCCGGGCCGCCGACCACGTCGCGAGCGACTGCGGGGTCGTCCTCGCGGTCGCGCACGAGGAAGTAGCGGTTCGCGTCGTCGTCGACCAGATCGCGATTGTTGGCGTACACCGACGACATCGCCAGGTCGACGTCGGAGGTGGACATCCCCAGCTCCGTCATCGACTCGACGATCGCCTCGCCGCGGATTCCCCGGCGGCGAACGGACCGCAGGGTCGGCGCCCGCGGGTCGTCCCAGCCGGTGAGCTCCCCGGCCTCGACGAGTTCCTTGATCGTCGACGTCGACAGCCGCACGTCGTACTCGTCGACCTGGACGTGGCCCCAGTGGAGCACCTCCGGGTACTCCCAGTCGAAGTAGTCGTAGACGAACTGCTGGCGCTTCGCGGAGTCCTGCAGGTCGATCCCCCGAATGATGTGAGTGACGCCTGTGAGGTGGTCGTCGATCCCGGACTGGAAGTCGAGCATGGGCCAACAGCGATAGTCGGCGGCCGCCGCACGGGGGTGGGGCGTGTCAACGATCCGGAACGCGACCCAGTCGCGCACGGCCGGATTCTTGTGTTCGATGTCCGTCTTCACGCGGAGCACCATCCCGCCGGCCGCGTACTCACCGTCGACCATCGCCTCGAACTCCTCGCGAACGGTCGCCGGCTCCTTGTCACGGTTCGGCGAGGGCTCGCCGGCGTTTTTCAGCTCGGAGAACTCCTCGCCGGGGAGGTCGCAGGTGTACGCGCCGCCCAGATCGATCAGCTCGCGGGCGTGGTCGTAATACGTCTCCAGCCGGTCGGACGCCGTGAGCACGCGGTCGGGCTCGAAGCCGAGGTAGTCGATGTCCTCGAGGATCGCGTCGTACGCCTCGAGGTCGGGGCGTTTCGTCTCCGGATCGGTGTCGTCGAACCGACAGACGAACTCCCCGTCGTAACGCTGCTTGTACGTGCCGATGACCGCGGGCATTCGGGCGTGGCCCACGTGCCACGGGCCGTTGGGGTTGGGCGCCGCCCGCATCACGACCGCGCCCGCCTCGGCGTTCGGCAGCTCCGGGAGGACGTGCTCATCCGGCTCCGCCTCGGCTTCGAGCTCGTCGACGCGTTCGGGCGCGATCGACGCGAGTCGGTCGCGGCGTTCGGACTCGTCCATCGCGGCGACCTCGGCGACCACGGGACCGAGCACGCCGGGGATCTCGTCGCCGTGCGGTCGAAACTCGGGATTCTCGCCCATCAACGGGCCCATGATCGCGCCCACGTCCGGGTCGTTGCCGTGTTTGAGCGCGTTGAACAGCGCGGCCTCCTCGCCGGCCGCCTCGACGCGCTCGCGGAGTTCGTCGTCCATTGCATCGCCGTTGTCGGCGTCGGGTCAAAAACGCCGCGGAACGGCCGACGATCGGCCGGCGATCGCGACGATGCGGGAATGCGCCGCGAGAGGGGCACGGACGGACCGGAACCGGTCGGTCGTGTCGGACGGCCGCCGCGAGCTCCCGGACGATCCCGGTGACCGCCGGGACGCCGCTTCACGACCGGTGGGTAGGGGCACACGTGAAATGGGACGCGACGATGATAAACCGGTAGGACCGTTCACGGGGTGACCCCGCCGCCGATCGCGTGAACGGTCGTGTGATTTATTACCACTCGCCATTTCATCTTTTGGAGTCATCGTCGATCCCTGGAGTTACCGACGAGGACCACTGTCGGACCGTCGTTCACGGGATTCATAGTCGCTCGGATCCTCCGTCCGGCATGAATGTGGAGGCCGTCGGATGGTAGAGCCGATGACGGAGGCGGAGCGCGAGTCGGGCAACCGAAAGATACAGATCGGGTTCCTGGCCCTCGTGACGGTGTCCCCGCCGCTTATCATGCTCCTGGGCGACCCGACGACGGTACAACTCGCGCTGGCGGCGGGCGGCGGTTTGTTGTTCGGGCTGGTGCTGCTGTGGTATCTCCGGGGGCTCGCGGCGGAGTTCACCGCCGGACGGGGACCGCGACGACGGTAGGTCCGTCCCACCGTCGCAACGCGGTCGGACCCGATCGCGTCACGGTCACGGGGCTTCGATCGCGCCGTCACCGACGACGGCACCGGTCCGCGCGCGGCGACACATCTTCAAGGCTTTACGTCCGGGGCGGGAACGCTCGATATGAGCCACCGGATCCTGCTTCTGGGTGCGCCGGGCGCCGGGAAGGGAACGCAGAGCAAGAAGCTGGCCGAGGAGTACGGGATCGAGCACGTCACGACCGGCGACGCGCTCCGGGCAAACAAGGACATGGAGACGGAGTACGGCACGCCCCGATCGTTCATGGAGGCGGGCGAGCTCGTCCCCGACCCGGTCGTCAACGAGATCGTCGAGGCCGCCCTCGAGGCGGCCGACGGCTTCGTGCTCGACGGCTATCCGCGAAACCTCGAACAGGCCGAGTTTCTCTCGGGAATCACCGAGCTCGACGCCGTGATCTTCCTCGACGTCGATGAGGAGGAACTCGTCAATCGGCTCACCGGCCGCCGGCTCGACCCCGAGACGGGCGACATCTACCACGTCGAGTTCGACTGGCCGGACGAGGAGCCGGTTCGCGATCGGCTCGTCCAGCGCGAGGACGACGAGGAGGAGACGGTTCGCGAGCGACTCCGCGTCTACCGCGAGAACACCGAGCCCGTGATCGAGCACTTCCGTGAACGGGGTGACCTCGTCGAAGTCGATGGCGAGGCGCCGCCCGACGTGGTGTTCGAGCGGCTTCACGACGTGGTCGAGGCGTGAATCGCCTCGTCGAGCCTCGGATACCCTACTCGCGTAACGAGGAGACCGTGGAGCGGATCGCGCGGAGCCGTTCCCCGTATTGACCGATTTCGGGAGCGAGTCGCCCAGTCGACGTCCCGCGAACTGCTTATAAACCCGCGTGAACGGTCGGATGCGACTCTTATAAATCGGAAGCGACACGCACAGGATCTTCTGCGGTCGGCGCGCGCCGCGAGCGGGCCGGCGGCCCGCGAGCGACCGCGCGAGGGAGTCGGCGGCGGCCGCACTGCGGTGCGGTTTCGCGGCCGCCGCCGACGAGGCTGGGGAGGCGTGAGGCTGCGGTGCCGTGCGGAGCGGGGTGGGGTTCAAAGGGGCAGCCGGCGAGGACGACGCTCGGCGACGCAAGCACTGAAAAGGGACCGGGCGGTGCGGAGAGGTCCCTTTTCAGCGCGCAGCGAGCCGCGCGAGTCGTCGCCGGCTGGGGCTTTTGCGGTAGTGTCGATCGCAACGACGGCGACCCACCGAGCAATCCCTTATAAACCGACGACGAAACCACCAACGCATCCCTTATAAATCATGCACACACCGTTTGCGCGATCTGCTCCCGGGATCGCTCGGTGTGGTTCGGTGCGTCGTCCAAAACCGGTGTGCGGACGGTCGTCCACTGTTCCGTATCCTGCACATGCGGGGCGATCGTGGCCGGAGGTGGCGGTCGTACTCGCGCACGCGATCCTGCAAGGTTCTTAACCGTCGACCGCCAAGCCGGTCGTAATGAGCAAGGTCGAACGGCGAGTCCGCTCGCTCGTCCGCGAGGACGGCTCGATGCGGGACGCCCTCGAGGTCGTTCTCGACCACGCCGGAGACGGCGAGGCGAACGACGGCGAGGTGCAGTGGGTCGACGTCCGCGACGAGATAACGAGCGGTCAGTGGGGGCGGCTCATCGAGAAGGAGATCCTCGTCGACGGCGAGAGCGGCTTCGCGCTCGCCGACCGCGACGGGATCGAGGAGGGCTTGGAGGAGGACGAGGATCTCACGAGCGGCGGCGATTTCGAGACGCCGGACACGACCTCCTGGACGAAGTGGGACAAACTCGCGGCGCTGGCGACGGTCGGCTTCTTTGTCGGCTACGCGTTCGGTCCCGTTCGGGACGTGATCGCCGGTGCGATCGACCTCGTGTTCGGTCCGCTCCTGGGACTGGTCCCGTTTTACGTCGTCATCATGGTTGTCGCGCTCGCGACGGGGCTCTACTCGACGCTCCTGCGTGCGGGACTGATGGACATGGAGAAGATGTCCGTCTATCAGGACCGGATGAAGGACATCCAGGAACGACGTAAGGAGGCGAAGGAGCGCGACGACGACGAGGCGCTCGACGCCATTCAGGAGGAGCAGATGGAAGCGATGGGCGACCAGCTCGGCATGTTCAAAGAGCAGTTCCGCCCGATGGTGTGGATCATGTTTCTCACCATTCCGGCGTTCCTCTGGATGTTCTGGGTCGTCGGCTACCGCGGCAGCGAGGCGCAGTACGAGCTGGAGACGCTCGTGATCCCCTTCGCCGGCACCGTCGAGTGGACCACGGGTATCATCGGACCGATCCAGATCTGGATCGTCTGGTACTTCCTCTGCTCGATGGCGTTCACCCAGATCGTTCAAAAGAGCCTCAACATCCAGATGTCGCCGTCGTCGTCCTAACACCCCACTCTGGGCAGGCAAGGTTTTTGCGCACGGGCCGCCGACCGTGGTCACATGGCCCTGAAGAAAGCCCTCTACTACGGCGCGATCGCGATCGCGATCCTGATCGCCGTCAGCGTCCTCGTGTCGATCGTCTCGACGATCCTGAGTCTGGCGTGGGCGGTCGTCTCGGCGGCGATCTCGCTGGCCGTCCTCCTCGGACTGCTGTACGTTGCGTACAGGACGGGCAAATGGCTGTTCGGTAGCGACGAGGGAACCGCGACGGCGGACGGGCTCGGGTCGGCGTCGTCGACCGAGCCGGCCGACCCCAAGGAGCAGCTCCGGACACAGTACGTCGAGGGACGGATCTCCGAAGAGGAGTTCGAGCGGCGGATGGAGCGGGAACTCGAAACTGAGTCGATCGATCGCGAACTGGAGCGGGAACGGTAGCTGGCGGCCCCGTCCGTGACCGTCCGAGGCTCGGCCGCGGGGAGAGGCCTTCCGTCTCGACGACCCTTCCAGGCGGCCGCCGGTCGCTCTCGCGGACGCGTTTGTAGCGGTGACGACGCGAACTTGCCGTTTCCCGGCGCGTACACGACTGACTCCGGGTGTATATGCTGTCGAGCGGGTTGATGACGTTTATAAGCGGTACGTGGGTAGTGGCGACGTCTGGTTATAAGTGAGTGCTCGGTGAGTCGCTCCCGCTGGGATCGTCACGACCGCCTCAAAAGCCCCAGCCGCGACGGCCCGCGCGCCTTGTTGTCGCCGAAAATCGGAGATTTTCGGGATGACGAGAATTCTCGAACCACGCGCCGCGCCTCTCCGCTGGGCGTCGCCTTCGGCGCCGCGCGCCGCCAGCGTGCAGTGGCGCGCTGGCGACACCGCCCGCTGCGGTGCTTACTGCGGCGTGCGTTGCCCCACCGGGAGACGGCGTCTCCCGAGCCCCCGTTCGCTCCGCTCACGGGGATCGCGGCTGCCCATTTGAGTCCCACCCGACCGCACCGCAACCGCCGGGAGACGGTCCGGGCTGCCT